>Ga0075158_10001945_pt1 | contig 15294 bp, 14 predicted proteins | sample JI91814BDNA_FD_70968 | JGI IMG/M metagenome (GOLD analysis project Ga0075158, IMG submission 70968) | Wastewater effluent complex algal communities from Wisconsin, to seasonally profile nutrient transformation and Carbon sequestration -... | ecosystem: Engineered > WWTP > Effluent > Algae... | reverse complement strand
AGTGATGTCGAGCTGCGTCGCGCCTGGGACCTCGCGCGAGGTCCAGGTGCAACCGGCAGCGATGAGCACGCGGATCGTGCCTGGCTCGGGTGGGCTCGGCGGGATCAAGAGCGCGGCGCGACGAATGACCGGGCAGCAGGCGCTCCACGCGATTGTCCGCGGCGCTCGCCCGACGTGCGTGCAGTCCAGCCGCCGGATCGGCGCGGCCAGAAACCTCGGCTGGATCGACCGCGCCCTGAAGATCCTGCGCGAACCGCCGCCCTACGCGTGAACTTCGCGCCCGTCACTGACGGTTGGATTAACTCGCTGCTTCCCAAAGAGGGACACTCCGACCCGACCAGTCCTGCGGTCGCGGGCCGAACCGCTCCGTGAAAGGACGAGGGCAGGGGATCTCAGGCTTGACGGCGGTCAACTCGCCGACGTTTGCCGCCGAACCCGACGACCCTGTCGAACCGACGTCGCCGTCCGAGCCGCCCGCGCAATGACGCCGTGCGACGGGCACCGTTCGGTCACGGCGACCGCGGCGGGGCGTCCTGCGGGACCACGGGCGCCCCGCTGTCCGACCCGGCGGGAGCTTCGCAGAACGGGCGGAGGTCCGCCGTCTCGCCGCCGATCGACGCGGCCCACAGCCGGTTGCCGCGCAGCCCGACCGCCACTCCGGGGCGCAACGGGTTGCGGATGAACCGCCGGTCGATGGCGAGCAGTTGGCCCGCGCCGTCGAGGTCGAACCGCATCGTATACGGCGCACACGTGCCGATCAGGACGGCGACGCGGTCCGCCGCGAGCGTGGCCACGGCGCTGCTCGCGGACACCCACGGCGTGTCCGCGAGGGCGGTCGGTGTGCCGCGAACATGGCCGTCCGAACCCAGCGCCACGTAATGCACGAGCGTCGCGTAGCCCGCGTCCGGGTCGACCTCCGAGACGGCGATGCCGCCGGCGCCCAGGCGCATGTCCAGCGACAGCTCGTGGATACCCCTGTCGACGACGAGCTCGCGGCTGGGCGGCCGCGTCGGTGCACCGGTCTGGTCGAGGGTGACCGTGTGGAGCTCGCGCCCCTGTGACCACGCCATGACGATGCCGTCCGCGTGGGCCGCGAGCCCGAGCGCGACGACACCTGCGTTCGGCGTGATCGGCAGCGCCTGCGAACGCGGCCTGCGACCGTCGAGGTCGGTCACCACGACCTCGATGACGTCCCGGGTCGCCAGCCAGCGCGGTGCGGCGTATCCGTCATCGAGGCGCACGAGCGGGGTGAGCCGGGAGCCCCGGAGCGGCTCTAGCGGGTCGCCCCTGGGCGTACGGACCCCGATGACGGCGACTGAGGAGTCGAGCCTGTCGTGCTCGCGGGCCCACCAGCCCACGGACTCCAGGCCTCGCGCGAGGTCCGAGCCGGGCAGGTCGACGACGGTGGTCCCGCACGGCTCGTTCAACGCGACCGCATCCGCGGGTCGGGGCAGGACGCGGACGCTCACCGCGGCGCCATCGCGCTCGGGCGGGTGGGTGAGCCAGACCTGGTCCGCAGCGATGCCCAGCGCGTGGAGGTCGCCTCGCACCGCCTCCTGCCGTCGGCGGTCGAGCCCGGGCCGCTCCCTGGCGTAACGACTGCCTGTCAGCGCGACCACGAGATCTCGACGCGCCCGCAGCAATTCGACGAGCGAGCGCCACTGGACCGGATCCAGCGGCTCGAGCTTGCGGGTCCCGTGCTTCGCGAACACCACCCGCATGCGGAGGTCATTCCAGGGCGCCGGTACCTCGATCCACCCCTCCTCTGCGCAGCGAACGAGGGGCGGCGGTGCGACGAGCTGCACCTGCGTCGCGGGCGGAGGGGCCGTCACCGCCGGAGCAGGCGGCGCTGCCACCCGCGACGCAGCCACCGGCGCGGCGGGCTGCTCCACCCGCGCCCCGCGACATGCCAGCGTCGACAGACAGGCGGACAGCGCCGCCGCGGTTGCTCGCCTGGTCATGATCGACGCCGAGTATACCGCTGCGCGGCGCGCTCTGGAGCCGTGCCCATGGGTCGACGATCGTCGCCGACGCCCACGGGCTGCTGGTCGCCGAGCGCAACGCCGGCGCGGTGATCCGCTGCGGAAGCGACGGCGCCCCGCGCGGCCGCCTCGACCTCCACCCCGGCCTCGGAGAGATGGTCGTCGCGGGCGACGGCGCGGTGTTCGTGGCCGATCGCGCGGCGTGCGGCCCGGTCGTCGGTAGGACGATCGGGCCGGCCGGCGTATCGCTGGCCATCAGCCGTCAATCATCACCACCCGGCGAGCAGGTGAGATGTTCGTAGCACCGGCTGCGGTGGTCGATCGTGAGCCGTGTGAGATATTCGCGGCGCCGTCGGATCAGAGCATTGCCGGCGTTGCGAGACATTCGGCGGACTCGCTCAGCGCGAGACCCACCATTTGATCACATCCTGTGTTGCCGAGATCTTCGCGCCCCCGTACTCGGCTCCGCTGGTCGGGCGTGGTGTCGAGCTCGGCCTCCTCGCAGATGGCGGACACAGGCGCCTTCTCGACGAGGTGACGGCGCTGCGGCGCTGCGGTGCTGCGGCTTCGTCCGAGTTAACAACAGCAAGGGAGCACGAGTATGACTGCCTCACGACAAGCGGGGCGCTGGTAGCTCTGCTCGGGCGACGAGATGGCCGCCGCTGGGGCGCAGGCGGTGGGGCCCCGGGACAGCGCGCGCAGGCGCAAGCACGCCCAGGACAAAGCGTTCGAGCCTGGCGTGGAGGCCGCCAAAAGGGTGAGCGCTGCGGTCTGATCCACCACAGCGCTCGGTGTCGAAACGACCTCGAGGGTCCGTCAATGCTTGACGCGGTGACGGTACTGCGTCGGCGAGGGGAAGACAAGCGGATGACGGCGGCGAGACGGGGTGTCATCGACCGGGAGGAAGAGCGAGGGCTACGGCGTTTCCGGTGCGGGAAATGCAGGGAGCTCGTGATCGTATGTCGGTACTGCGATCGCGGTGACCGGTACTGCGGCCCGGCCTGCGCCGACGCGGTGCGGGAGGAGTCGAAGCGCCGAGCGAGGCGGAAATATCAGACCTCGCTGAAAGGGGCGAGGAGGCACGCGGAGCGGCAGAGGGAGTACCGCAGGTGCCGGCGACGGCGCGTGATGGATCAGGGTCTTCTCATAAGCGAGGAGGGCGGCAGGCTGCCTGTGTCAGTTCTCAGCAGCATTCCCCCCTTCGGGGGCCAATTTCTCACCACTTTTCCCCCCCTGGCGGGACCGAGATTCTCAGCACCTTTCCCCCTTCGGGGATGAGTTTCTCAGCATCTTTCCCCCCTGCGTGACCGAGCGGGTACCCCACTCCGGAACCTCCCGCTCATCGGGCCCGACCACCGTCCGGTCATACAAGGGGGTGTGACGGCTCTATGCGGGCGGCGACGGTGCCCGAGGGGCGGCCGGACACGGCTCGGCGCCACGGGTGCAGGTGCCGTGGCGCGAGGGGATCACGTGGAACTCGCGGACGGCTCGGATGTCGAATCCACGGTGCACGCCCAAAGCTGGGCGAGCGCGGCGATCTCGTCCGAGCGCCGCGAATGCAAGTCGGTCCTGCGCATGCTCGGCGGCGACCGAGCCTGATGAGCCTGCGCGAGATGGCGACGCCCTCGACCCGGCCGGTCCGCGGACTGAGGCGGTCGCGCAGCAACGGCCTCTACTTCAACGAGCACCTTGACCCCGACAGCGTCGAGGGCCTGTTCATCCAGACCGTCGCGCGGCTGCCCCGATACGGCTGGCCGCGGCCTTGGGTATGCGTTGCACAGTAGTTGTTATTCAGAGTAGTAGAACCACGCGCCCACGACCGCCAGCGTCACCACCGTGAACAGCACGCGGAACATCTCCTCCGCGACGTCGGCCCGCGCCTTCGGGGCGCGTGGGTCCTCTCGCTCGTACCTCCGCTCCCAGCGCTCGTCCAGGACCTGGTGCTGCGCCGTGTCGATCGCCGGCTGCGCCTCTGCGAACGCCTCGAACCCCGTGAACGCGCCAGTCACATCGGCGTGGCCCGTCTCGTTCTTCTCGAACACCTCCATCCCGCCCGCCAGTGCAGCCGACCACCACGCCAGCGCCCGATCGAGGTGCACGCGGACCTCTTTGTCCGCTCGGTGCGTGGTGAGCCGCCGCCGGATATTCTCGCCCGCCGAGCCCGTCCACACCACCGCCATGCGCTTCTGGATGCCCCCCTTGAATTGCATGTCCGCGAACACCCGGCGCGCCCGAAACTCGAGCTCGAACGCCGCGTCCAGGACCCGCTCGTCGAGGTCCTCGCGCGAGAGCGCCTCCCCGCGGGGATACGGCCCCTCGCAAGGGCTGACCAGCCGCGGCTCGCCGTGCTCGTGCGGTCCCCAGTAACGTCGCGGGTAGCAGGCCGCTATCCAGTCGTCGCGGGGGATCGGCGTTCTTCCGCCCCAGAGGTGCACGACCGGCGGCAGCGACAGGATCTCCAGCGCCCGCAAGATTCGCACGAGGGGGACCGCGAACACCGACAGCAGCACCAGCAGCACCATTCCGGCCATGACCCGCAATGATAATCGAGGGCGCAGCCCTCCGCACTCCGTGGCAGCGCCACATCGTCACCGGCCGCGCCTGCCGTGGGGGCAACGACTGCAGGCGCTGGTGGTCGACCCGTCGCCGACATTACCGCTGCTGGCGGCCCTGCAGGACGACCCCAGCGAGTATGTGCGCCGCAGCGTCGCCAACCACCGCTCGGCGCCCACGCGTCTGACGCCGAGCCCGGGGTCGTAGTCGCGCGCTGCGCCGCGTCGGCCCTCGCGCCGTGGGGCTGGACGTCCGCGTCCGAGCTGCATCCGGTGTGGGCCGGCCTCGTCGCGCAGCACTTCCCCAACGCACCGGCCGAGGCCCGGGCGCTGAAGTAGCGGCTGCTCGCGGACGGCGCCGCGTGGGTGAACAGGCGGTGCCGGCTCTCGTAGCAGCCAACGCGGCACGCTCGCGGATCAGGCCGCGGACCCGGCAAGTGCGGCGACCAGGGCCTCGGCGGCCGGCGTCGCGGAGGCCGGGTTCTGCCCGGTGATCAGGCGACCGCTGCGGATCTCATGCGCCTGCCAGGCGGGCGACGGCGCCGGGCCCGGCCCGTACCTCTCGCGCGTCGACGGCCGCCGTCCGGCGAGGAGGAGCTCCGACGCCCTCAGCGACACGCTGCGCTGGGCCGGGATCCCGTAATCGTCATGCCTGTCCCGAGGGATATTCGTCGGACTTCACCTGCACAGCGTCAGGTCGGCCGCAGCCTGATCATTATTGATATTGCACTCGACGGTCGGGGTCGTGCCGAAGCCGTCGTCGTACAGGTGGACGACGATCCCGCCGTCAACCGCCAGCGCCGGGTCGAGCGTTAACGACTCGCCTTCGAGGCACGTCCCGGCGGGGATCGACGGCAGGGCGCGGGTCTCGACGGCCTGCTCGGTCGCGGCGACGAGGACGAACAGCGTGAGCGGCACGCCGGCCTCGACGGCGACGGCGCCCGTGTTGCATACAAGTCAGAGAGGGGATTGGGTGCCGGAGTCTGCCGAACATGATCGTGTCGATGGTGCTGATCCGCGGGCGCGTCGTGAACCGACCGGGGTCGTACGCGCTGGGATTTTCGCCGTACCCGGATCACGGAGGAAGTGGACGACCGGCACGCTGATCAGCGTGCCCGCGGGGACCTGGACGCCGGCGATCGTCAGCGGCGCGACGAGCCGGCGGATCAGAGAGTGCACCGGTGGGTAGAGGCGCAGGGCCTCGCGGAACTGGCGCTCGGCCCAGGTGAACCGGTCGGCGTCGAGGGCCAGCGCGGTCAGGTCGGCGTCCCGGGCCTCGTCGCTGGCGCGCGCCTGGCTGTCGGGCGCGCGCGCCTGCTCGAGGATCGCCCAGGCCAGGCTGTTCGCGGTCGTCTCGTGGCCGGCGAGGGCGAGCAGGAGGAGTTGGGGATCAGCCGGTCGACCGGGAGCAGTGCGCCCTGCTCGTCGCGGGCGTTGGCGATCCCGCCGACGAGGGTCGTTTCGTCGCTCGCGGCCCGCAGCTCCGCGACGATCTCCCGCATGCCGCGATCGAGCCCGCGGCGGGCGCGGCGGGCCCACCAGTACGTCGGCGTGGATCGCCGGCCACGGCACTAACTCGGACGCGCAGGAAGTTGAGCCGCGCTACCCGACCGCCATGGCGATCCATGCGGCTGTCGCTGGCGCCACTCCCCGCGGGCCCAGAATCACCCTCTGAGCAGGCGCCGGCGAGGGTGACTCGCCGGAGGCGGCTCTGTTGCGTCGCATCCTCGACTCTATGGCGGAGTACGAAGGTCGGCGCGCGCCACGACGTCGACCCGCGGCGCCGCTATCTCACCGGCTTCAGCTACGGCGGCAACGGCGTGTTCGACCTCGGCCTCGCGCAGCCGGACCTGTGGGCCGCCCTGTGGTCGGTGGATCCCACGCGCGTCCCGCCGCGTGCCATGCCCCGCCCGCTGTGGCTGTCGGTCGGCGAGTGCGCCCGCCCTCTGCGCCGCGAGCTCGACCAGGTGCTCGCCCTGCGAGACGCCGGCGACGTCGCCGACGGCGATCGCCTCGCCCTCGACCGCGGCGAGGACCACGTCGCCACCGTCGCCACCGCCTACAGCAACCCGCGCATCCGCGCCTGGCTGCTCGCCCGCCGCCGCGACGACTGATGCATCGCCATCGCGGTGACAAACGCCGCTGGAACGATACGGCATGCGGCCGTCGCACTCGCGGCAGACGGTGAAGTCGATGGCGAGGAGGCGGGCCCAGCCGATCCGGCGAGGTCTGGCGGTGAACTCGGCGGCGGCCGGCGAGTCGTCGTCACCTCCGAGGCCGAGCTGCTGGCCGGGCTCGCGGGCCCGGTCCAGCTCGACAGCGCAGTCCGTGGTAAGAATCCGGCGTGCGGGTCCCATACCCAGCGTTGCGACCCTTCCTCGGGGCAGCGTTCGCGGCTTGCGCGACCGTCGCGCCGAGGCCGGCGCCCGTGGGCTCGCCGAATGCGTCCCACGGCCGGGCGACCGAGCGGTCGCCCGACACGGACCGGCCGGGCCCCCTGGTCGGTGCGGACCGGTGCCCGAACGGGGCTGGCCAGCTCGCGAGCGGTTGCCCGCTCGCCGACCTCGACGGTGACGCAGTCGTCGACCGGGACGACCGCTGCGTGGACGCGCCTGAGACGACCAATGGCTACCAGGACGAAGACGGCTGCCCTGACGAAATTCCCGACGACCTGAGTCGGTCCACGGGCCCGAGGATGCCCGATATCTCGTTTCGCCGGGGCAGCACCATGCTCACCCCGGTTGCGCGGGTGAAGCTCCGCGAGGTCGCTGCGGTGCTACGGACTTACCCTGCGGTCCATATCGAGGTGTCGGCGCATTCATCCGCAGGGCAGGGGTCGGTCGCCGAACAGATGGATCTGACGAGCCGCCAGGCGAAGGCCGTGCTCGAGGAGCTCGTCCGGCTGGGGGTCGCGCGCGACCGCCTCGAGAGTCGCGGGGCGGGCTCCCACGAGCCGTTCGATGAATCCGACCGTCACCCCGAGCTCAACCCCGGCGTCGACCTCACGATCTTGGTTCGTCGCCGCGATGGTCCCCCTTCCGCGGGCGCCGGACCGACCACCCCGTGATCGGGCGCTCGCCCACGGTCCGTCAACGCTTGCCGCGCCGGGCGAAGGGGATGAGGAGGATCATTCCGCCGACCACCTCCTGGTTCGTCAGCGCCAGTCCCGGGTTGGACTTCCTGATCGCTTCTGCGTCGATATTCCAGAACCGGGTGTGCCGGCGAGGGCGAGGGCGAGGGCGCCGTCGATCGGGCGGTCGACCGGGCCGAGGTCGGTGCGGGTACTATTAATAATATGTTCGCGGTGGAGGCGGCCGTGGGCCTCGACGACGACGTGGTCGTGCCAGCCGGCGAGGAGGCGGCCGGGGCTACGGCGGACGATGGTGTGGGCGTGGTCGAACATCAGCCAGGCTGGTTCGGGGCCGCCGAGCTCGCTGGCGGCGTCGCCGAGGATCCGCCAGGTCTCGTGCGCGAGCGAGACGGCGTAGCGGGGGCATCCCCGCCGACCCGCGCGACGCCAGCGACGAGGACGCCCGTCACATGTTCTCCACCGTCGTCCTCGGCCCGGACCCCGCCAACCGGGGTCGTGGCCGTGGATCAGCACGCGCCACGGGTCGGCGTGGCGGACGGCGAGGGCGAGCGCGTCGCGGAGCTGGAGCTATGGCGCAGGAGGTCTGTCGCTCCGACCTCCACGCGCCCGGCACCACGAGGGCGCCCCGTGTTCAAGCGCACGCTGTGCGGAAGCTGAGGGCCGGCCCCGGTAAAGATCAGCACTCGGGGGCGGAAGAATACGCCGAAAAGACTCGAGCGATGGCCCGCGCAGACTTCGACTACGTCCGTGGCGTGGTCGAGTATTATCTGTCCAAGGCAGAGTATGAAGAAAGCGGAAGAGAGAAACAGCACAACAGCGTGAGCGTCGAAGAAGATAAAAAGGCGTCCGACGCCGTCGCGTATGTGCCCACTTCCATCACGACCAACCCGACGAATGAAGGGAACATCTCGGTAAACCCTGAGAAGTACGCAAACATCGTCGTGTTCCAACGCAGCATGTGGGACGGCTTTTGGGTGCTCGTGCACGAGCTGTTGCACAAAGAGGGGACCCCAAACCTGCCCCGGTTGATAGACGACATACGCATGTCCAGCCAGGGCGAACCGACGGCCCCAAGGACAAGATCGGCCGCATGGGGCTGGAGACCCTGGGAAACCCCTATATGTACAATGACGCCAAGACAAGGCTGGACAAGGCAAAATCCGATCCCAAAGCCGGCAAGTCTGCACCGCAGCTGCGGGGGATCATGGACGTGCAAGGTCGGCTGGTCGAGGTCCTGATCAATCTCCGGGAGGCGCCGATCAAGCGGCGTCGGCGGCGATAGGTGAAACGCGCACCGCGTCCTCCGCCGGCGACCCGTCACCAGCGCCGGCCGCTCCGGAGCGATTCTCGCCCCAGCAGCTGACGTGCCCGCCGCGATGAACCACGCACGTGCGGTCGTACCAGGCCCCCACGAATGTGGCGTCTTCGATCCCGGGGACCACGAGCGGCTCCTGCGACGCGTCGGACTCGCTGCCTTGCCCCAATTGAAAGTGTGTGTTGCTGCCCCAACACGCGACCCGTCCGTCCGTGCGCAGGACGCACGCGTGGGCGGAGCCCACCGCGAGCGCCTCGGCGTGTTCGCCGACCTGGAACGTCCGGGGGAGCTCACGGCGAACACGTGCGTGCGGGGAGGCGTTCGACAGGCCGAGCAAGCGCCCGTCGAGGCCACCATGGCAGGTCACGCGGCCGAGGATGTCGAGGACGCAGCAGTGGTATGGACTGCACGCCATGCTGCTGCCGGGCGGGAACTCGTGGGTCTCGACCGCGCCGAACGCGGGCGCCGCACCATCTCTGCGCCACAGCATCGTCTCTACACGAAGCGACCCGGAGGGATCGAGGCGATAGAGATCGTCAGCGTGGATCTCGACCTGCGCTGCCATGAATGGCGCGACCCGAAAACGATAGGGCTGAAACTCTCGCCAGTTGAAGAAATGGCTGCCTGCGCACACAGCCTCGCCGCGCCCGGGCTGCAGACAGACCATCGGATTGACGGAGTCCGCCGAGCCGACCAGCCGCACCGCGGAGATGTCCGGCAGATCTGCCGGGGCGTGCGCTCCCCAGCAGGCGACGGATCCGGAGGCATGCAATGCGCACATGCCCGCGTCGCCGAGGGGCACCAATTCATGGGCTCGTTCGGGGTCGTCGCGGAGCTCCGGCGCGCTGTCCCACGCGGGGATCCCGTCGGGCCGCTGTCGTCGTCCCCAGCACGCGACCCTTCCGTCCGTCAGGAGGGCGCAGGTGTCGTCCGAAGTCCCGAGCAGCGTCGTCGCGTCCTGTATGCCCGCCACGAAGGTCGGCTCGTCGAGCTCGTCGAACCGCTCGCGGTCGTCGAGTTGATGCCGGTCGCGTGCGCCCCAGCAGAGGACCTCGCCGGTGCGCGCACGCACGCATGCGTGCTGATCGCCGACGATCAGATCCTCGGCCCCCGCGACCCCTCGGATCTCACGCGCACGCGCAAAGTCCGGCGCGCCCGGGTTCAGGTTCCAGCACGAGACTCGGCCGTCGGCGTGGCGCGCACAACCGAGGCCCGCGCCCACCGCGATGTCGAGGGTGTCGCCGACCAGCGCGGCGATCTTCACGGGTTCTCCGCGGGTCTCGAGCACGCAGACTTCGACCTCGAAGGTCTCGCACGCGATCGCTCCTGAACGCGTCCGTGCACACACGTGATCGGCGCCGCCGCTTCCTTCGGCCTCCACGACCTCCTGGATCGATGACTCCCAGAGTCGATCCCCGCAGCCTTCGATCCTGCACACGAGCTCGCCTCGCGCGTGGACCGAACACAGGATCGAGTCGAAACGTTCGCCAGCCACCGTGACGGCGACGGCGTCGCTCGGCCCCGTGAGCAGTATTTCGGTCGCCTCGGGAGCGTCCTCCCAGTCGGGGGCGCACGCGAGCTGTCCGTCCCCGGTGACGTAGCAGGCGGTCCCCTTCGCCGTCAGGGCCGCGTCCCGGACCGCGCCAAAACTCCGCGGGGCGCGCGGCTGTCCGCCCGCGTGGCATACCAGCTCGTCGGTGGCCGAGACGACGCACCTCGACTCGCCACGCACGAGCAACCGACCCCGGAGTTGTGCGGGCAGCCGCTCGCGTCGTGGGTGCTCTCCCCAACAGCGGAGTTCGTCGCCGTCGAGGAGCTCACACGTCGTGCCTCCCTCGACCGCCAGCGCACCGTCCGCAGGACCGGAGGCCAGGATGACGGCGGCGATGAGCACGGAAGACGACACGCGCGTGGGTCACCGGGAGGTCCAGCATAGGGGCTTCGGCCGCCGTTCGCCAGCAGTTCGGCTCCCGACCCTGCAGCACTGCTATCGACTCGGCATCCCCGCCGGCGACATGCTCGAGATCTTCGCGCCCGGCGACCAGCTGTGCCTGTCGATCCGCCTCGACCCCGCGGGGCCGCTCGTCGAGCTGCGGGCCCAGTCGCTCCGGGTCGCCGCGAGCGGCGACGTGAGCGTCGACTGCGACACCTTCAACGTCCACGCCCGCCGCGACATCTCCCTCGTATCCGCCGGGGACATCGCGCAGGACGCTGGCGGCGACATCGTCCTGCGCGCCGACGGGGAGCTCGCCACGGCCGCCGCCGGGCAGCACCACCACGCGCGCCTCGGCAGCATCAACCTCCGCGCCAACTGGCACTCCCCGTCCGGACCCGCGCGTCGTCGTCGGCGTCGTCGGCAGCGCCGGCGAGGCGGAGTGAGCTGCTGTTCGGGCGCCGGGACGACGGTCAGCGGGATGATGCGCGCGCGTAGATGATGACGATTTGCGAACACGCCGAAGTACCTCGTCATGTGAAAACCCGGGGGCGGCACGAGGCCACACAGGCGCGCGAGGAACTTGTCCGGGCTCATGTCGGCATGGGCAGCGCCGCTGCGCGCGCAGGCGAGATGCTCGCCCGCCGCCTCGGTCAATACGACGAATTACGGGGCGCCGCGCTGATCAATAACCTGGCCATTCTACAGGACGGTCGCGGCCTGTTCGATGCGTCGCTCGATCTCTTTACGCGTGCCCTCGAGATCTGCGAGCTTGAGCTCGGCCCAGACCACCCCGAGGTTGGGCTCTCGCTGCACAACGTCGCGGATGCCATCTGGAAACGAGGGAACCCCGATTTGGCCCTGGCGTTCGGCGAGCGGGTCTTAGCGATCCGTGAAAAGACGCTTGGTCTGGATCACCCGCTGGTCGCCTACACGATCAACAACCTGGCCGTCGTCCACGCCGCGCGCGGCGACCATGCGCTCGCCCTCGCCCTCCACCAGCGAGCCCTCGAGATCCGACGCAACACCCTCGGTCCCGAAAGCGCCGACCGAGCAGACCGAGAACCTGAGCGAATGCACCCCGTCCGTGGTAAACCCGTCGTCCGCCGATGATGATACGCCGTCGCTGGATCGTGCCCCTCCTCCTGATGACCGCGCCACGTTGTGGCGGCGACGATGGAGCCGTCACCATCGGTGACTCGACCGCCCAGGCCAGCGAGACCACCGCCGTGACGCCGACCGAACCCGGGGCCGACGAGACTTCGACGGCCTCGCGGACCACCGCCGACACTTCGTCCGACCCAACCACCGACGGCGGCCCGTGCGACACCCTCGCCGACTGTCCGCCGGAGCCGTGCCGCCAGGCCGTCGCCTGCACCGCCCACCAGTGCGTGTACGAGGCGACCCCGGCCGGCACCGTGCTGCCCGATGCGAGCCCCGGCGACTGCGCGCAGGAGGTCTGCGACGGCGACGGCGGGACGATGCTCGCCCCCGCCGACGATCCGCCCGACGACGGGGTGCTCTGCACGCTCGATGGCTGCGACGGCATGACGCCGCAACACCTCCCCGGCATGGCCCCTTGCTACGCCGGCGACGTCGCTACCGCGGGCGTCGGCCTGTGCGCCGCGGGCGTCCAGGCCTGCGACGACCGCGGCGTCCCCACCGGTCCGTGCGTCGGCGAGGTTCTCGGACCTGCGCGAGCACGGCCGTGAGCCGCTCCGGCGTCGGCGTCGCCGCGGGCATGAAGCGCACCTCGTCGGCGCGCTCGTCGAAGGCGCCGTCGGTGATGAGGGCGTGCAGGTGCACGAAAAGCCCGAGGTCGCTGCGGAATCTCTGCACCACCATGAACACGCCGGCGTGCAGCGACTCCACCGAGGCGAGCCCGTGACGCACTTTCGCCGACCACCGCATGTCCTGCATCACCGCCCGCGCCAGCCTCTCCGCGACCTTCGCCAGCACCGCCCCGGCACCGGCCCCGACGGCGCTGCTAGGAGGCTGTGGTTCAAGTCGGGTGAAGACTTCGATCGGATCGATCTGCTGCTCGCCCTTCGCGCCTATGTTGAGACGTTCGGTGGATCTGTATCCACGCTCCCGAGTTCACCGGTCGCCCAGGCGGCACTCGACACACGCCGTGCCGTCACCAGCATCTACTCCAAGGTCATGAATTTTCGAGCTCTTGATCCCCGGGTCAACGGGGGCCAAGCAAACGGAGGTGCTCCTACAGCCGCGGTCTGGTCCGAGTTCTGGACCGGGAACGAGATTGACCGAGATCGGCTCGACGCCGCCATCGCCTCGGCGATCGCACCCGGCTCAACCATCGACTCGCTGACGCAGCTCGAGGCAGAGGCGGCCGAGTCGGGGCCGACGTACTCGCCAGAAGGACGTAAGCGGCTGGTGACTCACATGAGAATCGAGCGGAACCGGCGCTTCGTTGCCGAGATCAAAGCAAGGTGGTTCGTTGCCGATCCGCTGTTGCGGTGCTGCGCATGCATGATGAGTTTTATCGAGACCTACGGGACTATTGGTGAGGGGTACATCGAAGCTCACCATGTTGAACCGTTGGCCCACCTCGACAACCCCCGGTCACCGAGGCCGGAAGACCTCGCCCCTGTCTGCGCGAACTGTCACCGGATGCTCCACAGCGACGCGGAGCTTTCTATCGAGAAGCTCCGCACCGTGATTCAACGACGCCAGGCCCTCGCCGGGTGACAAGCGCGGGTCGTGGGTGGTCCCGGTGAGTTTCAGGATAGTTGTCGCCTCGTAATTCAGGCGTGCTACGCCTTGGATTTCGAGGAAGCGTTGTCGTACTCAGGGTTGAGGCAGACGACGCGGATGGGTTCCCAGTTGGAATCTCGACTTTTCGGCCGCCGGCCTGGCCTGTTACACAGGCCAGTGAATCTCCCCCGCCTCGCCAGCAAACTCCTCCACGCCGCCCTCGTCGTGGCCGACAGCCGCGACCAGGCCTTCCTCGACGACGCCGTCATCACCGCCGCGATCGCGGACGCGGCAGGCGCGGAAGACGAGCTCGGCGGCGGGCTCGGAGAAGCCGCGGCGTGTCGCTCCGCTGCGAGCGCGCCGATCAGGGCGCCGAACCGACCTGCGCCGTCGATTACGACTATGGGGTGCTGCGCATGACGATCCCCGTGCTCGCGGACGACGTCCGGCTCGCGCGGTACGAGGACCGAACGAGCGCGCGCACCAAGAATTATTATTGCATGACTGTCGTCCCGCGGCGGGCCGAGTCGGACCTGCTCGACATCACGAGCGGAGCCGAGGCGCACCAGTGCGAGGGGGACATCGACGCGCTGCGGGTGTTCTTCGCCACGCCCGCGGCGATGTCCGTGCTGGTCGCCCGCGACTGGCAATTCGTGTGGTGGCCCCTGCTGGTCGTCGCGCCGATCTGGGGCCTGGCGCTGTTCGGCGGCCTGCTGCACCTCGAGACCCGGAGGGTCACGGTGGACCGAGAGTCGGGCCATCTCGTCGTGGTCGAGCGCGCCCTGGCGCGGGCGTTCGTCGCGCGTACGATCCACACGGTCCCGATCGCGAAAATCCACGGCATCAGGTCACGGAGGTCGCTGGGGAGCACCGAGTTCACGGTCATCATGCGCGGTATGCCGACCTTGGAGCTGTGGAAGAGCAGCGACGATCAGGCGACCAACGCCGCGGCCGACCGACTCGCAGAGGCCGTCGGCGCGCCCCGCATGTAGGGTCCGGGTGTGCTTTGAGCATGCCTCGGAGGCGGACCGTGACCGAAAGTACAGGTCGCTGCCGCCGCTTCCCGATGGAGCGGGCAGGGTGTTCCGTTACACCCCCGACGTAGCGTAACAGGTCCAGGCGGGTCGTAGAGGCTACGATGGGCCGCGAGGGTAAGGATCCGCCGAGCTCCGCCCAGACCGCCCCGATCGTCTTCATGATCATCGAGGGGGCGCTATCTCCATAGGCGCCGCCATCACGTTCGCGTCCTACCGACTTGGTGCAGCGCGGCACGTGCAACGTTTGCATATCGGCGAATGTCTCGCGTCGCGTGACACGACGTTTCCTCGCTCACGCTCGGCGCATCGGCGCGGGTCACTGCGCTCGAGATCGGCGTGGTAAGATCGAGACATGGATCGTATGGCTCGCGTATCTCTGGTGCTCGCGCTCTCGGCGTGTACTGGTGGGGAAGCCCTCGAACCGACAGCGACGGGGACGGGGACGACGGGGCCGGCGACGACCGGAGAGCCGACGACGACGTCCACGACCGCCCCCACGACCGGCGATGGCGATCACACCGCGACGGAGACATCGAACACCACCGGCGGCGGCTGCGTCCCCGCAGATGTCCGCGCATGCTATTCGGGCGTCGATCCGGAGACGTCGGACCATGCGCCGTGCCACCCGGGCACGCAAAAATGCGGGCCGGACGGGGTGTGGGGCGCGTG
>Ga0075158_10001944_pt1 | contig 15305 bp, 13 predicted proteins | sample JI91814BDNA_FD_70968 | JGI IMG/M metagenome (GOLD analysis project Ga0075158, IMG submission 70968) | Wastewater effluent complex algal communities from Wisconsin, to seasonally profile nutrient transformation and Carbon sequestration -... | ecosystem: Engineered > WWTP > Effluent > Algae... | reverse complement strand
CTCTTAGAGCATGAATTTAACCACTAAGGCCACCAAGAAAAACCACACAAAGTCCACGGAGTTTTCTGAAATTCTAGTGCCCTCCGTGCGGTTTTTCTTTGTGGCCTCTGTGGTTAAATGTCGTTTCAATTGAAGCTTTATCATTACCACGCAGCTGGAAGAAATTCCATATAAACAGCGCCTTGGCTGACTTCCATTTCAATACTCTCTATTTGAATTAGAAACTCAATTCCGTTTAAAAAGGAAACTCCGCATAATCGAGAAGATCGTTTAATTCATCCGCAAATGACGCCTTCAAGTGGTAGTCTTGTTGTTTCCTCAAGATTTTGAAAACGCTATCTAAATCAGCATGGCCAAATGAAATAGCATAAAAATCTGTTGACCATTCGAAAGAAAGACCTGCAGATTTGTGAGCTACCCAATTGCGTGAAGCCGTTTTCAGTTGATCAACAATCTCTTCCAGGCTCAAATGAATATGGTATTCTAAAACGACGTGCACATGATCACGCATCAAACAAAACGTCAAAACAGAATAACCATCTGCAGAAATTTGTTCACTGAAAAATTCATTCAGAAGGACTTTGTACTCCTGCTCTATCAAAGGTTGATGTTGTTGCGTTTGAAAAACAACATGCACGAAGAGAGTGTGAAACGCATTCATGATTCATTTTCTAACGAAACTAAATGAGCCACAAACGCAAATTAAAAACATGTTATTCCATTTCAGAATAAAGTCGCGAAGAAGTGATGGTTTTCAATTCATTGCCAGGCATAACAACTTCGACTAAGATGAATGAGCAAACAATTTCTTCAACCGAAAATTCGGAGGCAGACCGAGAATCAAACAGCTATTTCGCAAATCGAAAGGACACCGCTTCCACCACATATCCGCGTTTTCTCAATTGAGCAATCAATCCTGATTCACCCGGAAGATGCAAAGCACCGACAGCGCAGAACACGCTTGTGTCCTCAATATGCGGCAACAAATTCGTGACGAATTTTTCATTTCGCCCGCGAAGTATCGATTCCATCAGTTCTGGAGGAGCGTTGAATTCCGTTTCCATATTGGCGAGTGAATCTAAGTTTTGTCCAAGATAAAATTTCTCCATGCGTTCCCATTCCAAATCACTCTGATTGCCACTATCCACAAATTCCAGCAACATCTTGGCTTGTTCTTCAATTGAAATCACATCCACCGCCGCAGCTTGTTCCGCTACAGACTCAAGTCCCACAATCTCGCACTTATTTTCCAAGGCCAAATTCTGCAAACGCACGTCCATTATTTCGGTGTAGGGACCTTCAGAAGAAGGCAACTCCATGATTGCTGCCATAATATAAAATGGTTTTAACTTGGTTACCACCATCGCAGAAGTAGGATCCATACTATCTAATATGAATTTCTGCACGCGTTGAAATTCTTCAGGAGTATATAATTCGCTCAGCGATTTATCCTTCATCATACTCGCTGAAAAGGAAGCCATGAGTTCATTCGGATCAGAGAAATTGACTTCACCAGCGAACGTTTTGCATGAGTTGAACGCTTTCCACCACGTCTTATCAAATGTGTTTAAAGTAGAGTCATTGGAATGAATGCTTCCAAATAAATAAGAAGTATTTGGATTCCCTTTCTTCGACACTTTCCATAACAAAGCATGTTCTGTTTGAGCGAAACTCGAAAAAGGAAAAAGAAAAGCGAGCAGAAAATATTTCTTCATAACACTACTAAATAATACACTCTACAATGATTCGAGAAAAGTAATCAGAGCAGCACGATCCGCTGCCGTTAATTGTTTGTAATAACCGATACTCCAGTAAGCCTCACCCCCGTGCCATAAGATGGCTTCTTCCAGCGTAGCTGCGCGTCCATCATGCAAAAAACGGGCATTGGGATTTACGGTGTGTGTCAACCCGATTCCCCACAACGGTGCCGTTCGCCACTCATTGGTGCTTGCATCAAAGTCCGGACGACCATCAGCCAATACTTCTCCCATGTCATGAATGAGCATGTCTGTATACGGATAAATCGTTTGATTGGCCAATTCAGCAATAGGATGAGAGCCGGTCTGAAGTTGCGGTGTGTGACAAGCAGCACAATTGATATCTTGAAAAATTTGTTTGCCACGCATCACAATCGAGTCTTCTTGATTGCGCGGCGCAGGCACTGCAAGTGTGCTGACGTAAAAAGAAACCTGATTGATAACTTCGGCGGTCACATCGGGATCAGATCCAAAGCCGATCGTGCAATTTGATTGTCCAATTCCATTTTCAATTGGAAAAAAACCGGCCGAGGTGATGCCCATGTCTTCCGTAAATGCACCAGCCGTTTGCTGCGCAACACTTGGATGTGAAGACTTCCATCCGAAACGCCCCAACTCCACTTGTTGGGTAATTTCATTCCAAACAAAATTCGCCTTACCACTAATGTAATCATGGTCATCATCCGTTTCATCGACACGGGAAAGAATATCTTCAAGCGGCACTGCTTCGAGCAATCCAAGACCATACAATGGTGATGCATTGCGCATGGAGTAAAGAATATTGTTAGGCAGCGGCAAATAAGGATCAGTAATTTGATGCGACGGACTTTGTAAAATGACGCTTTGTCCATCAGCGTAAGTGACAACTTCATTGTTATAGATAAAACTAAAATGCCCTTCAGGAATTTGTCCCGCAATAGCTCGTGTTTGAAGCTGCGTACCATAACCAGGAACAGGAATTGGTTCACCATGTTCGCCCGCACCTGCCAAACTGAATCTCATGAGAAGCCCGGAATCATAATCCACTTCAGACATGGGAGGCTGAGAACGACCATTGTTCGGATGACAACCTTCACATGAAGTTTGAATGAATAACGGACCTAAGCCATCCGGCTCATTTGATCCGTATTCACTAAAATCAGCGAAGAACAAAGAAGCACCCGCAGCATGCATTTGCGAAGTTGCGGCTGATGCATTTGAAGCGACATGGCTGTACGCATTTGCCGAAGCATCAAACACCGTAGTGGCCCCTCCGGCGAAATAAATGGCGTCAATCGACGGCACAGGATCATCGATGTTGAGCTCTTCATTCAACACCTTTTTGCGACAGCCAAAAACAAAAAGCAGGAGCACGCATGCTCCTGCTATGTATTTTTTCTCTGTCAGAAATTTCATCTCTCAAAGAAAAGGAAAGACGAAGAAAAAAACAACTTCGATTTTTCCCATTCTTGAATTACATCGCTGCGCAGATCAATCCGCCCATCAAAAGAAGCGTGATTGCCCAATAGCCCCAATGAATGAAAACATATTTACCGCTTCTTCTCTCAAACATGGAAACCATACCAATGATAGGAAGTGCAATTGTAACACTCGCGATAAAACCATGCAATGCACCATGCTTAAAAGAGCGGAAACGAGAGCCGTACGTTTCCAAAAAACTTTGCAAATCAGGATGAATTTTACCATCCGGTTGAAGACCATCAAAAATGGCCATGACACCCATTTGATGAATGCTAATGGTCATCATTGCCACGGATAAAAACAAACCTAATAAATAAGTAAGCCCAAAGATCAATGCCATATTTGGCTGTTTGCCCTCATTGGGGTTCACGCCGGATGACTTCATCCAAGCATTTCCAGCCACCTTTGGGTGATAATAAATAAAACCTGTGATCAGCGGAATTGCCGCCGAAATAAAAAGAATGTACCATTTGAATTCCATAGAAAAGTGATTTTAAGTGATGTGAAGGTGATTAAATAAGTGGGTGCGAACGTACGAAAAATAGCTTGGAATTTGATCGCCCTCGCCTGGATTTGAAAAAACGATAACTTAGGGAATAGCATTTACGCCAAAAAACTTGAATCTGATCGAGCTCAAGCTTCGAATAGCAATCGGATAACTAAGAAGTTAAAACTTCAAACACCCTGCGCCACCCTTTCCAGATGCCTCTTTCAGAAAGTGTTTCATTGTGCCATAAGATGCAAAAATGTCCATCCGTTTTTTCAATAACAGACTTTAGTTGGGTGCACAATTCGATGGCCTCATCAGGTGATAGACCAAGGTATTTATTCAACGTAGTATCCATCACCACAAAAGGATGAATCGTCAGATTTGTTTCTTCATTTTTGACAAGATCAAACCATGGAAACGTCAATGAAGTACCTGCACGAAAGCCTACATTATCAGAATATCCCATGGTGTAGTCATCTGTAATGTTCTGCGAAATCAATCTTTTGTACGTCTCTGGAAAACGAATTTTCAGATAATGCTGTCGGCTTCGCACTATTTCATTTCCGGTAATTTCTTCCAGTCTACCCTTTTCCTTCGTAAGTTTTGATATATTGCCATTGCTGGCATAACCGGGGTGAATGCCTACTTGATACTTGCTCGCAATCCGATGAATGAGTTTACGAAAAAACGCACTAGTATGCGGAACATTGATGTCTTCTCTGGAAAAATCAGCCAACAAAAAAAACCACGTCAATGGGACTGTCTTTTTCGATGAAACATGAATGATATATTCATAGGTTTCGTAAGCATCTCTTTTCAAATGTGCGATGACAGAAAGTCGTTCAGTGAAATTGCGAACCCGCAGCGACGTAACATCCTTGAACGCCGCGCCCACCGTTCTGTAAAAGCCTTTATGCCGAAAAGCAAAAGCACTATCCACATCGATCGTAATTTCAGATGAAAATTGCCTTCTCGTAAAATCTACCTCTGGAAATTGGCGTTTTGCCAAAGTCTCGAATTTCATTCTCCATTGATCGACGATCGGCTGACGCAGCAGTTCGCTATTGCCCGTGGTCGAATTTTTCGATTCAAAACGATCATGAATATCTGTTGCGATTGCTCCATACTCCTCGTAGCGAGTCAGCATATAAAAAGTGGCAGCAAGAACATCGAACGTTGTTTGTGCTTCTATGAATACAGCATGAAGTTCTTCCCACTTGCCAATTGTTATATTCATGGGTGAAATACCCGAATCCCAAATCTTTTCCGAAGTTTTAAAGATGTGTATTGCAGGTTGATCAGTCGATTCACCGTAATAAATTTTTGGTCCGGTGAAAGCGCTTAAACGCTGCTCGTCATTGGTGAATTGGATTTCTCCATTGTAATTTCTCAACAGCATTTTGCATGCGTATCGAAATCGTTCACCTATGTTACTGGAATAAATAAGCATCAGTTCAATTGCAAAAGTTGATCGCAAATAAAAACTGCGGCATTTCCATCGCCATAGAATGGAGGCCATGAAAACGATTGCTTTTTTGACAAAAATTCAAATGCATCTATAATTCTTTGTTCATCGCTGTCGGCGATCACAGCATTGCCATTTTCTACCAGTTCCACCCATTCTGTTTGTGGACGCAAAATCACACATGGTTTTTCAAAAAAATAAGATTCCTTTTGCACACCACCGCTATCTGTGAAAATCATTTCGCAGGAAGATTCCAACGCGATCATTTCGAGATATGAAACAGGATCAATGAGGAGTATGCTGGCATGGCTCTTCAGCGTAACATTGAGCTCTGCAAGCTCCGCTCGTTCGAGCATTTTTTTCGTACGCGGATGCAGCGGAATAACGCACTTCGTATTTGATTCGACAGAGATTCTCAGCAACGCGCTAAAAATTTGCGAAAGCTTATCGGTATTGTCCGTATTAGCATCCCTGTGGATTGTTGCAAGAAAAAATGGCGTGTCAACAAGACCCAACAGAGTCAACACATTCGACTTGGTTTTTGAAATCGCTTTGAAGTGAAGCGCATTGTCGAGCATGACATCACCACAGTGGGCTATAAATGGATTATCAGGGTGGATAGGTCCGGTGTGTTGAATTTGAAAACCCTCCCGACGCAAATTATCGATGGCCTGAATGGTGGGCGCAAACAAGACAGAGGAAAGATGATCTGTCATGATCCGGTTGATTTCTTCCGGCATTTTTTTATTAAAAGATCTCAATCCCGCTTCTACGTGCACAATCGGAATGTGCATTTTCGATGCGACCAGCGCAGCAGCTAACGTAGAATTCGTATCTCCATATACAAGCACCGCATTCGGATTTTCACGAAGAAACACCTCTTCCAAAGCAATGAGCATCGCCGCAGTTTGCGATGCATGCGAAGAAGAGCCAATGGCCAGGTTGTAAGCAGGTTTTGGAATTTCCAATTCGTCGAAGAAAACATCAGACATCATAGCATCGTAATGCTGCCCTGTATGGACAACAACTTCAACGAGGGCGCTGCCATAAGACTGACGCATGACACGCGACACAGCGGCAGACTTGATAATCTGAGGCCTTGCTCCAACAACGGTGAGAATCTTTTTAATCATTCAAGTAAAGTACCTTCATCGGCATAACTGTAATAACCGGCATCCGTTACGATAATGTGGTCCAGCAGCGGGCATTCCATCATTGTTCCGTTTTGTCGTAAACGCGCAGTGAGTTTATTGTCCTCCTGACTTGGTTGCAGGTTGCCACTCGGGTGGTTGTGCGCAACGATAATGCTAGCTGCATTATTTTCCAAAGCTAATCGGAATACTTTTTTCGGGTCGGCAATGGTAGAACTTAATCCGCCCTCACCTACCCTACTGATGTCCAGTACGTTTTGAGCACGAGTGAGGCACATCACCCAAAATTCTTCATGGGGTAAGTTGCTCATATGCTCTAAAAAACGTTCATAAACATCCCTTGAGTTTCGAATTTTATTTTCCTTTTTGAATTCACTGGCCCTTCTTCGACGCCCGAATTCAATGGCAGCGATGACCGTCACCGATTTCGCTTCGCCCATTCCGCGAAAATGCTGCAGGTCTTTAATGGACATAGAGCCCATCGCCTGCAATTCGTTGTCGACGCTTTTTAAGATTCTCCGACTCAGATCGACAGCGCTTTCATCCCGCGAACCCGATCCGATGAGAATGGCCAATAATTCGGCGTCAGTGAGGGCTGTGGCGCCCTTTGCCAAAAGTTTTTCCCTGGGACGGTCATCCGGTGACCATGATTTGATACTTTTTAATTCCTCCATTGACTTCGATATCCAAACGACCTCACCAAGTTTAGTATGTGGCGAAATGTTCCAGACGGGCCGAAAATAAAAAAGCCTCCCATAACGGGAGGCTTTAACATATTCCAAAATGGAATTATTTCATTTTGTTCAAGTGCAGTTGAATGCTGCCTTTGATATTACCTGCTTTGTTTTTGTGGATAATGTTTCTTTTTGCAAGTTTATCCAACATGCTCACGATACCCGGGAACATCGCCAATGCTTCTTTCTTCGAAGTGAGCGTTTTAAGCTTACGAAGCGCATTACGCGTAGTCTTGTGATAATATTTATTGCGCAGACGCTTTGTGTTGTTAGAACGTATGCGGGTAATTGCTGATTTGTGGTTCGCCATCTTACATCAAAATTGGGCGGCAAATATACATAAACTTTTCAATTTCGACGTTCTTAAGAAAAAAAAGTAAGGCATAACCTTTTTGGGGTCCTGGCGTAGAAACGGGTACTCATATGCAAAAACCCAAACCATATTCATTCGGAAATTCAGCCATTTTCACCCTTTTGTTGATCCTATTCGGCATTAGCAGCGCAATTGCACAAAGCAATTCATTGGCAGATAGTCTTCGAATCGAGTTCAGGAAGGCAGAAGCCGATTCCAGCAAGGGCAGATTGGCGGATGATCTGAGTTATGCATTTTACAACCTAAGTATCGATTCAAGTCTCCTTTACGCTCGTTTGTCTGGCAAATTTGGCCAGAAAGCAGGAGATATTCGCATGGTTGCTCAGGCGCATAACACACAGGGCATTTGTTATCTGAACAAAGCCTCCTTAATGAATGCGCTCGATCACTTTCAGAAGGCATATGAGTTATTCCGCCAAATAGGCGATCGACGCGGAGAAGCCAAAATGCTGAACAATCTTGGCGTCATTTATACAGAAACGCAAGACTATGTGCGTGCGAAGGAAAAATATGAGATTTCATATCGATTAAATACTGAAATTGGATATTGGGAGGCCGCGTCAAATGCACTTTTCAATATATCAGGCAGCTATTTTTCATTAAAAGACTACGATCAGTCATTGAAGTATGCGAATGAATTGCAACAATTCCACCGAGCACATCCGGAGACAACAAGTCCAGCGTCATTATTTGGTGATATTTTCGAACAAAAAGGTCAACTTGATTCCGCCCGGCACTATTTGACGATAGCGCTGGAGGATCAAGAAAATAAGGGCGATATATTCAACTGGAGTATTTGTGTGATCAACCTTGCCAGAGTCGTTTTAGCACAAGGCCATCCGGAAGAAGCAAATACGATTTTAACGAGTGCTGAAAAGGTCATCAAAGAAAATGAAATGATGGATGCAGAGTTCGCATTTTGGAATCTCAAGGCGAACATCTATGCTGAACTCGGTCAACATCAACAAGCATATGATTATCAGCAAACAGCGCTGGAACTGAATGATTCCATTGATCATCTCAATCAGATGAACATGATCAATGACATGAATACGAAGTATGAAACAGACCGTATGGAGTTTCAGATTCAAGAGCAACAAGGCATCATTGAAAGCAAAGAAGTGTGGCTAGTGACGATCATGGTTGTTGCCATCATTCTGGTAATAGGCTTGTTCTGTGTTGTGTATATACTTCGTAAAAACAGAAAGTTAACGGCACTTTTGAAAGTGCAGAATCTGCAGATCAATCATCAACGTCAAAAGATTATATCGTCGATTAATTACGCGAAAAAAATCCAACAATCGACGTTGCCAAAAGAGCATGATTTCAAGAAACTATTTAAAGACTCATTTATTTATTTCAAACCGAAGGACATTATTTCGGGTGATTTTTATGCCTACCAACAAATCGGAGAAAAGATATATGTTGCAGCAGTAGACTGCACCGGACACGGAGTTCCTGGAGCATTTATGTCGTTGATTGCAAACTCCAAATTGAACAAGGTAGTGAATGAACTGGGCGAACGAGATCCGGGACGTATTCTCACGAAGATGCATCGTGAAATTCAACTTTCATTGAATCAAGAAAGTGGTGAAGACCATACGATGGATGGAGTAGAAATGAGTTTGTGCGCGATTGATTTGCAGAAACAAACCATTGATTTTGCCGGAGCTGGCTCATCCATTTTTATTGCCCGAGGAGGCGAAATACATGAGTTCAAAGGAAACTTCCATGGCCTTGGCGGCGCGGATTATGTATGGAAAAAAGACAACGCACCTCAGCTGTTTACAACACAAACCATCACTTACGATAAAGAAGACTTATTGTACATGTTCTCTGATGGCATTCCAGATCAGATAGGAGGCAATGACCTCAAAAAATTAAATAAGGGACAGTTTAAACAACACCTTCTTGGCATATCAAACAACGCCCTGGATCACGCTGCACAAGGTTGCGATAAGTTCATCAACGATTGGCGGAAAAACAATCAGCAAACCGATGACATGATGTTGATCGGAATAAGATTATAAGTCTTGGGTGTGAGCGTGTTTAAAGCCGATTGCATTTCACGAAAGTAGCAGCATAAGTTGCAGCATAAAAAAACCGCAAAATTTGCGGTAGTGTATCAACTGAAAAAGGCTTCTCAAAAAATTATTCGGCCACCAGTTCGAATTCAAGGTCGCTGAGTTTTTGAAACTCCTCCCCTTTTTCGATCATCAAGTCATCGTCCTTATCTGCTCTCCAGATAATTTTATAATTTTCTTTGTATTTCGAACCTTCCAGAACATGGAGAATTTCGAACAAATACCTTCCGGAAGAAGAATTGAAATAATCGAATTTTAGTTCCAGATTCAATGGCACGCTCGAAGAAGCTGCATACGTTTTCATCCACTCCAGGATAGGGTGATAAAAATCGAACGCGTTCTCAGGAAGAGAGCGACCTACAATCACAGACAAGCCGGAATTGGTAACTAATCTCACTTCCGGAGTTTCGTCAGTTTTTGCTATGATAAGATCTTTTAGTTCCACAGTTCAATTGTGTGACTTTAAATTGTCACTTCTAATGCAAATAAATAAGCGTTGTCACCACATGGATAGAATTTATACTTCATATGGCCTGAAACAGTTCTGGCCACTTCAATGAGACCAAGACCTGAATTCACTTTGTTTTCAAATCGCAAAGTCGCACGCAATGTGCTTTTGTGCAATTCTCGCAACTCGTCCTGGTCCAAAGAAATGAGATAATCTAATTTTTCCTCTAAGAATTCTTTTTCCTCTTCCGAGACGAGATTGCCTGCAAGTATACAAAATGCACTCTCATTTCTACCTAACATAAAAATACCAAATCGCGCACTTGCCTGATCACTCGATCGTGCATGCTTGGAAATGTTTTGTAACATTTCAATTGTGACATGCGCCGCTTTTAAAGCGTTCTTTTGTTCTATCGATTTATTTCTTACGTTGTGTTCAGACAACTCCAGCAGTGGCAAAATAGATTGTTGAGAAAAATCACCTTTGTATAAAAGAACAAGATCCTCTTCAATCATTCGTTTGTAGAAATGCTCTGCCTCATCGAGGTGCATATCATACATGCCAGATGAATCAACATTGCGTTTTATCGCGATCTGCTGATGAAACAATGCGTATTTGTCATCAATGTTTTCAAAGCGATGAAGTATCTTTTGTCCTGATTTCCTAGCCATTTCTATCAGGCCAAGACCTGCGCCTCCCTTTTCGCTGATCGTATTGTTCTTCAAGTTATCGAGATACAACTGTTTCAGGTCCGATTCATTGAGAGAATTCACCTGAGTAACAAGTGATTCCAGACGATTTTTTTCTTCCAAATGAACCGGATTAACCGAGTTGATGACAAAGGCCTCTTTCAAGTTTTTGAAAGCAAACATCCCATCATCATGGTTTATTTCATTCTGACTTTCGATATTTTCAGAGTGACGAAGGATGTTTTGAAAACACTCGACCAAAACAAACGAAACCTTTTTCCCGATTGAATTACCCGTTTCTTTATTGCCTGAAACACTAGAAACCTCCAGGAAAGTATTGGTAAACTTTTCCAAAAAAGGGCCTCTATAGTAAAAGGTCGGATTCTGTCCGGAGGCCTTTTCATAGACATATTTTAGGGTGTTAAGACGCATCTTATTTCGGTGTCATCAATCTTTCATTCGATTGACTAAACCTTTTATAACTCAATTATTCAATACATCAAAACGGAAGTTGATGTGAAAAGGTTTCAATCACAGAACCTCGAGGACGCAGAAATGAGACAAAAAAAGAGGCCCCGAATTGTCGAGGCCTCATTGTTCTTTTCTTTCAAATAGATTAATGCGCTACCGCGGCCGGTGCAAGCAATGCGTGGGTTTCCGCGGATACGTCTCGTATCCAGGTATCTTCAATGTAATGAATGACTTTTTCGCTGATTTTGTGTTTGGATCGTGTGTCTCGCAATTGGAGTAAAATCAGATCTTGATGATCTTCCGTGGAGAATTTAATTTTTACCTCGAGATCGGCATCGCTTTTTACGATAATTCCATCTTCGAGCAGGCTTTCAGAAATAGCAGCTTTTAAAGCGCCAAGTGGATGTTTAAGTCCCTCTTCTACGATTTTGAGTTGTACTGTAACCATTGGAGTAAATTTTTTAAAAGGTTAAAACATGGTTGTTTGTACGGCCTCTGGAGGTTCCAATCAAAAAAATCGGAACACGGGGGTCGATTTAAATTGAACAAGAAAAGAACGTGTGACACTAACAAAGCGAAATGTACTCCTTTGTTTTGACATACCAAATTTTTTGGCAATGAAATTTGCGCTCTTCTCTGAAAAAGGCAAAAGGAAAGATGAACGCTTTTTTTTCTAAGGCAAAATTCTTTGAGGTATCCAGAAGAAACGCTGGCCACTATTGAAAAATGCGTTTTCTGCATTATTTCTATACTCCTCCATCATATGAAAATGCGCACCGAAGTATGTAACGAGTTCGTCAATCTCATTGTTCGTCATGGTGCTCAAATCGTCAATGCGTCGTTTCAACAATGGAATTCCCTTTGATCCTGGCAATCCCTGAAGTTTTTTGAGCACATCTTCCATTGTCATGCTCTTAACGATATCCTTTGTTTCACCCGGACCGAGGTACGAGCTGGCTAATTTCCGGAAGGAAGTTTCAAGCGCCTCTTTTTGTTCGTTGATGGTCAGGCCTTCATTCACAAGTCTGCCCAATTCCTGATTCAAGGTTGCGAATTCTTCATCTTCAACAAAAATGACATATTCGAACATGTCATTGGTCAGTTTCGAATTTCTTACGGTAGTTACACCTTCCATAAAAAACTGAATATTTGTTTGAGCCGCGCGCTTCAAAAGATCCACATCCACATTCATTTGGGAAAGGAAGTTTTTGGTGGCTTCATCCATGACAAATCGTTTACCAACTCCACGTATTTGTGCATCACCATGGGCAAACAAGCGTTCATTGTTTTCAATTGATTCAAGAATGATTTTCTGGATTTCATCCTTCAATCGTGTGGACTTCATTGGCTGCATTGGCGGCGACCACACGAAATAGCCAGGAACCGGGGCTGCTTCCGGATATGGCATCCGAAGCAAATCCTGATCTCGTGCATCATCCGCATACTCCACCGGAATAAACGTATTGTAAAGGTCCTTGTGTTTTGACTGAATATTCTGTTCCGAAGTGCGAATGATATCACGCAAGTCCTTCTGGAATTTATTGAACGCAGGCTTTTCATTGTATTTCACTTGAAAACACATCAAGCTACAATTCAATTCAGTGATACGATCAATCAGTTCATTCTGATTTGTTGTCGCATCGAGAGGATCATTTCCTTCACCACCAATCAAAATCAACACATTTGTTTCATTCAATTGTTTGGATTTGCTAAACATATCCATCGCTGCTTTCATGCCGCGGTACAGTGCTTTATTGTCACCCGATTCTGCACAATCAATCCTCAAAACATCTTCACTTAAAAAGTTGATGACTTCCTGTTCGTTTGCCGTGAGCGGCTGTGGCTGAATGACCATGTTTCCGCATTTGTCTTCGTTTAAACCGCGGTAAACAATGGCACCGTATTCAATGTTAGAAGACTCGCTTGCCAGATCACTTATTGTAAGTGTCGCATCCCGAATCGCTGTGCAAATGGGCTTGGTGTACTGCTGCATGCTCTGCGATCCATCCACCAAAAATATAATGTTCACGTTCGACTTTTTGTCTCGAATGATTTCGTACTCACGATTCAACGTAATTTGTTCATCCACATCGATGATCACTTCTTTTTCTTCATTGTAGATGGGCGTAGTCAGACCAGTATGAATGATTTGTGGATTCGTACCTTCCACGGATAGCACAGGCAAACGAGGACGCTCTGCCATTTGCCATTCTTTGAAATCATCTTTGAATAACAACTCACTTGTATTGTTTACGAGAGCGGGATTAAAATAATAGGCAGTCGCATCAGCAGTTGTTGTAAAAAGTTTAATTGGAACATTGCTTAGTTTTCTTTCCTGAGCACCAGCGCCACCAGAAGGCTGCAATGCAAGACGCTGATTCCAGGTTTGCACAATGTCTTTGGATACCCAACCTAGAATATCATCTTCAACACTCATCACAGCAAAGCCTGTCTTTTTTCCGATGAGGTATGAATCAGCGGTCTCTTTGTAGATAAAAACAAAATTGTACAACTTAATCTGCGCATCACTTCTCACCTTCCCATTCGGTGAAGTATATAAAAGCAAATTTTCATCTTTCGCGTATTTGTCCACATCATTCAAGGTGGTGATGGTGTTCACTGCGATTGACTTCTTCGTAAACTTCGTGATTGGATCTACCATACCTTTTTGCCAAAGCAGCACATTTTCTTTTGGCACCCAACCATGGTACTTTAGTTCTTGCGAAATGATTCGGGTTGACTTATTGTAGCCCAACTTATCGTATTGCGCAACCTGCACGAAATCATCCGTTTCATCCAGAACAAAAAGAGCTTGACGAAAAGAAAGCTTTGAGATGACTGCGGATTTCACATCTGGTGCAGTATAGGAAGCGTTGTCATCGCGATCGCTGTAAACAATCCAGATATTTCCAATCGCCTTAAAATTGGTGGCTGCATTTTTACCAAGCACTCTGTATGGCCCGTTGTCATACTCCATTGGCCGTTGTAAAATTTTACGACCTATCATGCTCTCTTGAGCGAATGACACATTCGACACAAGCACGATGAATAACACCAAACAAAAGTTCGATGAACGTTTCAAAAGCGAGCGGGAAATACAGTTTTGGTAAATGGTTTTCATTTCTTCTTTACAGAACAGCGTTATGGCAACATCTCTTGCGGTACCCAATAATATTTCAATCCTCCACTCAGGAAAGATTTGTTCGGATCATTTCTGAACTCAGAAAGTTTGCTTAGAGCATCCACGAAGTGATCACGAATGCTTAGGATTTTATCCGCACTCATGTCGGGCAGATCAGCAAGTTTAAAATCAAGTAATCGACTACCTCTCGTTCCTTCCAGACCATTGAGCAATCGATTGATTTCAGACACTTCTGATTTTTCAATAATGTCTTTCGCTTCTTTTCTTCCGAACATAGAAAGAACCATCGATTTGTATGCATTCGTAATGAGTTCACGATAAAGTTCCGCATCGGCATTTTCAGCCATGAGCGCTCTGAAATCATCAATCATGCTTCCGAATTCCGTGTCTTCAAGCAGGATGACATATTTATATAAATCATACTCACTGCCAGCCAATTTTTTCGGTGTATAACCTTCAATAAAAAGCTGAATGTTTTTATCAGACGTTTTCATCAACAGATCCTTATTGACCTTCATTTGCGACAGGAAGTTTAGCGTTGCTTCATCCATCGTATAACGTTCACCCATACCAACCACTTTTGAATCTGCCACAGCGAAAATGTGTTGATTGTTATCGATCGTCACTTGAATAACATCTTCAATTTGTGACTTCAAACGATCAATGTCCATGGATTGATTTTCTTGTGTCCATAAGAAAACGCCTGGAAGCGGAGAAGCAGCAGGGCAGTTTAGCTTCAGCATCTCCATATCATTCACATCATTTTCGAAACCAATTTCAGACACTGAACCTTTCGTGTCTTTGTCGTACGTTCCTTTGATGGAAATAGCCGATTGACGCATGTAATATTCAACTTGTTTCTGGAAAGCGCCATAGGCCTGTGCACCATTGTTCTGAGTTTGAAAACACATCAAACTGCAACGGCTTTTAGCTATCTTAGATACAATGGCATCCTTCGTAATGGTTACGTCCTCCGGATTGTAACCTTCACCGCCAATAAGGACAATGATGTTGGTCTGATCAATCTGAGAAGGTTTACG
>Ga0075158_10001943_pt1 | contig 15309 bp, 12 predicted proteins | sample JI91814BDNA_FD_70968 | JGI IMG/M metagenome (GOLD analysis project Ga0075158, IMG submission 70968) | Wastewater effluent complex algal communities from Wisconsin, to seasonally profile nutrient transformation and Carbon sequestration -... | ecosystem: Engineered > WWTP > Effluent > Algae... | reverse complement strand
ATCTGTTAGTTCCGCAGAGCTCTGCCGACTCCTGGCATGACTCGTGCTCATGCTTGTCTGCGTACAAACGGAGCGTGGCGGGACAGAATAAATGATTCCTCTCTCCTCGCGCACATCTCAAAACGTCAGTTGATAAGGAGAACGTCCATGAACACCACTCGATTCAGCACTCTTTCCACCTTCGCGCGCACCCTGGGCTCCATGCTGCTCGGCGCGGCCTCTCTGACTGCCTGCGGCGGACCGCAAGCCCATCAAGCGGCCGTGCAGCTGGTCGACCACACCAAGACCCCGTTGTCGTTCGGGGCGCTCAATGAGATAAATGGCACCTACGGCGCCCAGTGCAGCCAGCGCGCGGGCCAGTGGAGCACCGCGATCGGCGGCTACGTGGGCACCCTGGACAATGCCCAGCTGTCGGTCCTCGACGATGACGTCAACTGCGTTCTGTCCGTGGACTCCGTCCTGATCGGCACCGACACGTTCCTCCCGGTGTCGTCGTTCAGCCTGACCGATTCCTACAGGAACACCGCCGTGGCCTTCAAGAAGTCGGGCAGCTCGGAGGTGGCTTTCTACGCCAACTTCAAGCTGAACGATCCGACCTACCAGAGCGCCATCTTGATCTCGCTGGTCTACTCGGACGATGCCGATCTCGCTTCGGCCGGCTCGTCGCAGGCCACCTACCGCGTTCACTCCGCGAGCTCCACCCAGGGCACGACCCCGCCGCCCGACTACGCGGCGAACTCCACCAGCGTGGCGGTCGAGACCAATATCAACCAGTCGATCCTCAGCGTCGTCGGCTCGGTCGATCTTACCGATGGCTCGGTCACGGGGCAGAAGTATGTCATCCTGACCAGCGACCTGGGCAGCTCGCCGAGCTTTGATACGATCAACACTGCGTTCGAGGCCGGCACGGCGGTGGCGATCTCCGGTTCGAACCCGAGCATCGACGCGGCGGATCTGGGCCTGGTGGGCGCTTCGCTGGCGGGCGGTGCCATCACGCGCACCATCCTTGTCCAGAATAGCGCCAACGGCGTCGTCGCCTACCAGGTGCTCAAGCTGACCATCGAGCCCTCGGTCTAATTGCGGCCCACACCTCCGCTCTCCAGCACCGCTCCGCCCAAGGTCCGCATCTCGCCAGACCCCTGCCGCCGTCCCTGGCGGCAGGGGTCACCGTCAAGAGCCGCGCTGCCGCCTGCGCTCCAGGGAAGGTCACCGCATCAACCAAGAGGAAGAACCATGCACCGTCTACTTAACAGAGTCACCGCGCGCACCAAAGTATGGGGTCTCGGACTGCTCCTATCTATCGCCAGCGTGCCCGCGGTATCGGCGACCAGGCTGATGCCGCTGCCCCTCTCCGAGATGACTGCGTCCGCGGATCAGATCGTCGTCGGCACTGTCGAATCCCAGCAGGCCCTGTTTGTTACGCACGGGGAGCGCATCATCACCGAGGTGCGCATCCACGTCAGCCACAGCCTCCGCGGCGCGGCGCCGGGCAGCGTGCTGGTGGTCCGTCACCTCGGCGGCGTTGTCGGGAAGATTGGCCAGCGGGTGTTTGGCGAGGCCTCGTTTCAGACTGGCGAGGAAGTGCTTCTGTTTGCCGAGCAGCGCGGTGGCTCCCTCTATCCGGTCGGCATGACGCAAGGCGCGCTGCATGTCGACTCGCGCAGCCGCACCGTGCACGCCGACCTGGGCGGCGCTGAGCTGCTCCCGCGGCCTTCTGCAAGCGAGCCGTCCGCAGTCGACGGCCAGCCCCTCTCAGCGGTCGTGCAGCAGATCCAGACGCTCATCCAGCAGAAGGCAGGACACTAACATGCGCCAGTCTACATTTTTCTTTGTGCTCTCCGCCTGCGCCGTGACTGGCACCTTGCTGGCCGCCCCCGCGAACGCCTATGTGCGCACGCGCACCGCCACCGGATGCAGTCCGGTCTTCTGGGCGCAGTCGTGCATCTTCATGCAGCCCGACAGCACCTTGGTGGACGACATGAAGCCCGCCGACATCGAGCGCATCATCCCGGCGGCCATGGCCAGCTGGACCAGCCGGACCGGCGGCGGCTTCCTGAAGCTCCACTACCTGCCGCCCGCCGGGCCCAAGAAGGCGGTCTTCGACGGCATCCCGGTCATCAAGTTTCGCACCAACAGCTGGTGCCACGAGGATACCGATCCCAACGGCACGCCAGTCTGTTACAGTCCGGCGGCGACCGCGCTGACCACGCTTACGTATGTCAGCCAGCCTGATGACAAGACGATGGACGGCAAGATCCTGGACGCCGATATCGAGCTGAACTCGGTCTATCACCACTTTTACGACGCCGACCAGCCGGCTCCGCGGGTGACCGATGGTCGCCCCCTGGTCGATCTGTGGAACACCCTGAGCCACGAGCTGGGACACGTGCAGGGCTTTGATCATACCTGCCGCCGCAACCCCGACCCGTTGTCGGCGTGTACCACCGATGACAAGGGCGCACCGCTGCCGCTGTGCAGCGAGGTCGAGGCCCATCACCTTGGGAGCGCCGCGCTGCAGCAGATCTACGACACCACCATGTACCCGGTCTCGACGGCGATGGAGGTGAGCAAGCGCACGCCCAAGGCCGATGACGTTGCCGGGGTGGTCAAGACGTATCCCCTGAGCAGCGATCCCATGCTGTGCAGCATGCCGATGAACTTGGATGAAGGCGGCAGCAACAGCACCGGCGGCGGCTGCACGGCCGCCCCGCAGCGTCCGGTGGGCGGCGCGACCTGGCTCCTGCCGCTGCTGCTCGCCGCCGCCTACCTACGGCGACTGCGGCGCTTCTGGGTCTGATTGTCAGGTCTGCAGCTTAGCCATCCCCTTCGCTATTCTAGATTTCCTCCCAGCATTCAAATCCCCGCGGGGCGCGCTGCGGTCCGCTGCCTGCCTTGTGCGCGATGTGACCAGTCATGCGACAAGGTACGCTCACGATGAGCAAGCCGACAGGCTAAACTCTCCGATTCCGATCGAACCCGAACGCAGCAGTGCGGACGGAGTGCTGTTCTCCGACGGAGCTTCATTAATCAGGCTTGGTACGCATTCTGCTTTATGAGGGTGCAGGCGCTCGACTCAATCGGGTTAGCGGGCGCTGGGGTAGCCAGGAAGGAGAGTCGCTATGCAAGTCAATTCCGCCATACAGCTGCAAGCTTCGCCGGAGCAGGTGAGCACACTCACAACGGAGCCGTCGCTTGCCGACGCACTCGCCGAGGCGCGCACGATGGCTGAGGAACAGCGCGCCCTGTCTCAGGCGCTGCGCGCGGCCGGGGATCCCAAGCACTGGTACGTACAGCTGTGCCACCTGACAACCCAGGAGATGCTGGAGCTGATTGAGGCCCATCAGCTCCCCCATCCGAGCTGGGCCCTGCGCCTCTTGTCCCTGCTGCACGCCAGGTTCCTCCATAACCTGCGGCGCTGGCTGAGCCCGACCCTGGGCTGTATGGACCCGCACTGGGAATCGGCGTTCAGCGCCTTCAACCTGGCCGGCGAAGCCACGACTGTGTATTCCGTGCTCACCGGGCTGCACCTGGCCCTGCGGGCGCAGCTGGAGTGCGATCTGCCGCTCGCGGTGGCCCAGACTCTGGGCGGCGAGCGGACGACCGACTACGCGCGCTTCCGCGCCGACTTGCAGGGAACTTCCCTGGCCCTGCGTCGGGCGGTGGAGCGGCTGCTGGCCCAGACCGCCGCACCTCACCTCCCCGGGTGGCTGGCCCGTCGAGGAGCGCGGCTGCTCGGTGAGACCCTCGCGCTCCTGGTGCGGCGGTATGTCTATGACGTAGTCGAGCAGCGCGCCCGCGCCTTCGAGCGGGGAGTACAGCTGGCTGAGACCCAGCTTCAGCGCACCCCGGCGGGGGGGCAGGCGCCTGGGCGGTCCGGGTCTGTCCAGAAGGTACAGGCGCCGGCAGACCCATACCGCGGCCTGTCGCTTCTGCCATCGGCCGCGCCGGCGAGCCACAGTGTCCGGGACTCCGCCCTGGCCGCTGCAGGCGTCACTTCGCGGCAGCGAGCCGCTTGCGAAACCTTTCCAGATAGCGAAGCAGATGCAGCTTGACGGTCGTACCATCGCCGATATCAAGGCGCCGGGCGATCTCCGAGCAGTTGACGTTCCGACCCAGCTCGTTGAGATCACGCAGGTCGCTCGAAGTCGCGACGAAGACCGGCTTCAGGTATTTCTCGGTGAAGTTCTGCAGCTGGCCCCACGACTTGGGCGCCGCGCCGTTATCCTCTTCGAAGGCCGAAAAGGCGCTCTCGATAATCTCATTCCAGGAGGCACCGTTCTGGATTGGCGGCGGGACAGACGGTCGAACCATCACGTTGCCGGGGCCACGGCCCTCACGCAGGGCGGCGCTGCACATCTCTTCGCTGATGGAGCCCGGCAGGGCTTGGGCCGGCAGCCTCTCGACGAAGTTTTCGAGGTCGCGAAAGTTTCCCGGCCACTGATCGCTCAGGACCTGCCGCAGCGCCGCCGAGGACAGGGCTTCGTAAGCCTTGATCTGCCCCCCGCGCAGGGACCGCACTTTCAGGTAGGCGACGACGTCCTCGTGCCGCTCCGCGAGCGGCGGCACGCGCACGACTTTGACCGCCAGCCGATACCACAGATCATCGCGAAACTTGCCGTGGCGCAGCATGGCATTATCAAGCGGTGCGTTGGTCGCACACACAATCTGTACGTTCGTATGACGGGGCTGCGTATCTCCCAGGCGGTAGTACTCACCGCGGGAGTCCAGGAAGCGCAAGAGCGCCTTCTGGACCTCCAGATCCATATCGCCGACCTCATCGAGGAACAAGGTCCCATCGTTGGCTGCCTCAACAACTCCGACCAAATCGGTGACCGCACCGGTGAACGAGCCTTTTTTGGCGCCGAATAGCTGCGAGTACAGCAGGTTCTCCCGCAGCAGGGCACAGTTGACCGTGGCGTAGGGTCCGCGATGTTGACGTGAGTGCTTGTGGTAGCAGCGGGCCAGGCGGTCCTTGCCGGCGCCGGTTGGGCCAAGCAGCATCAGCCGCATCCCGTAGGCCGCGGCATCCACCAGCTCGCGGTGCGCGGTCCGCATGGGAGGGGAGACGAGGATGAAATCTTCGCCGTGGCCCTGCAGCTGCTCATAGCGGATGTTCTGCTCATTGACGTAGGTGCGGATCCGCTCGATCAGCGCGAGCCAGGGCAGCTCGACCGTCGCGCCGCGCGAGTGGGAGACAATGAGCTTGGTCCCATCGGCCAGAAGCAGGCTCTCGCCGTCGGACTCAAGCTTGGAGGCTGCGGAGATGCCGATGCGGGCGTTCACGTCGACGCGAGTGAACCAGGTCGTAACCTCGCGCAGGACGGCCGCGGGGTACTCTTCATTGGTGCTCCACTGCGCGTCCTTGGGCCCGATGAGCCGCAGCGCGGTGGTGGTGCCACCCGCCAGCTCGAACGTCAGCCGGACATCCGTGGGCAGAAGTAGAGTATGTCCGGGAACTACTCTTATCCAGGTTCCGTTGCGGCTCTGCAGATCCCAGACTCGGACCTGTTGACCGTCGTGGCAGATCAGGAGGTGATTTGCCGAGACGCGCTGCGAGACCAGGCGGATGGCCTTAAGTGGATACTTGGCGAGCTGTTCCTGCTGCTTCGGATCCAGCCGGGCCACATTCGGGTCGCGCCCCAAAAGGAGTACGCTCTGCGGCGTCAGGTCAAGGCATACGTCTTCTTCGCAGTCAGGCAGGCGCAGAGAAATTGCGGTCATGTAGATACGAAGTCTATCATGAAAAAATCAAGTCAACCGCTCGAGAATCTTCCCGTGGGGGTCCGATGTAGCAGCCCGGTTCACCTTGCCGCAGCCAGTGGCGATTCTGCTGTGGCTTTTGTGCCCACTAGGGAATTCACCAGGGATGACCACTGACGGGATCGGCCGACCGACGGCCCAGGCACCCGGAGACGTAGCGGAAGACTCCGCCCAGGCACTTGGATGCCCGGCTGGCGATCTGCCGGGCCGACAGGTTGACCGCTCCGGCGCTCGCTTCGGTCTCCTGGCCCGCACTTGGGAGAGAGCCACCGCCCGCGACCGCGCGGCCGCCGGGCAGGCGCTGCTGCAGGACCTCGAGGATGCGACTGATCAGCACCTCATTGCTGCACGGCTTGGCGATGACCCGCGTCGCCCCCGCATACAGCCCGAGCAGAAATTCCTTGGAGCCCGCGCTGCTGGTGAGCAGCACCGTGCGAACAGGTAGGCGCTGCCCATTTACCTGGCTACACAGCGCAAGTCCGTCCAGTCCGGGACGCTGCAGGTCGCTGACCACGGCGTGGATCGGCTCGCTCTGGATCTGCTCCAGCGCCTTGGCGACCGATGGCGCATGCGATACTTCCAGCCCTTGCTTGCGCAGGCCCTGCACGGCCAGTGGACTCAGGGCGCCATCGATAACCAGGATGCGACGATCCCGCACAGTCCGCTCGGACTGGAGGACCTGGCGCAGCTGCTCGCAGCGCTCCGCGGCACAGCTGCGATAATATTCTTCCCACTGCGCCCGATCGTCGCCCGAGATGCCCGAGATGCACACGCCAATCCCATAGCCCGTCCAGGTACGCTCCGTGAAGCAGGAGGTCAGGTAGATCTGCAGCGGCTCGCGCTCATTAGAGAGCCAGACCTTGGCCGGGAAGACGGCGCGCGGCCGGACGAACTCTCTGCAGAAGAGGAACATACCTTCGAGGCTGATGTTCTCGCTGCACATCGCGATCCGCCGGTCCTCCAGCTCACCCTGCACGGTGAGCTCAACCGGAATCCGCTGCGACTTGCGTTTATCTTTCATGACAAGTGGTTCCACTTCCATCCTCCAGGTTCAGAGCCGGGCCGAATCAGCCGCTCCATCAGCTCTGATCGTAACTCAGAGGGTCGAGGTGAGCGGCGTCTGTGATTACCAGGCCGATGCAAGTGCGGCGCCAGCAGCGGCTGTCAGTCGGTGACTCGCAGGCAATAGGATTTTCGGCGGCGGATCTCTTCGGATTCCGACCGGACTCGCAGAGTCCGCTCATCCGGACTCCGCAGCGCGCCAGCCGGCGCGGGGGAGCGGGTTGTATCCGATTCAACTCGGAGTCCCGGCTCAGCATGCTCCGATCAGGATCGCTTCTTTGTCCGGTACCCCGCGCGGCGGCGCGAAATCCTCGTCGAGGATTCACTCTTTGGTGGCGGCTCTGGTGGTCTCGACTCCGCAAGTTTGTCTGGCATCCGGCTTGCTGAGCATCTTGGCAGACGCTGCTTTCCAGAGCGCATCGCTGCCCGCGGACAAGATCCTGGGGCAGCTCACACATCGACGAACTATCACGACAAAGGAGAACGTACCATGGCACGAAATATCCTTCGCACTGGTTGGATCGCACTAGCCCTTGCCACCGCCCTTGGCTGCCAGGCTCCAGGCCAGCCGGTGCCGACGGCTGCACCGCCAGCTTCGCCGGCAGTATCGCTGCGCGCCCTCTCAGTCTCGCAGCTGGGAAGCGGCGGCGGCCAGATCGTCTCGGAGCCGGCTGGGCTCAAGTGTCCTTCGGCGGCGTGCGCGGCGGAGTTCCCCTTGGGGACGCAGGTCAAGCTGACCGCGGTGCCCGACGCGGGGTGGGTCTTTGAGGGCTGGAGCCAGGCCTGTAACGGAAGCGACCCGGTATGCCTGATCACGATGACCGAGGCGCAGAAGCTGAGCTTCTCATTCAAGCCGGCGGCGCAGCCGTGTGACGTGTCACAGGTGCTCTGCGGAACCGGGTGCGTGGACGCCAGAAGCGACGCCAACAACTGCGGCGGATGCAGCATCGTCTGTGACGCCGGAGACAGCTGTGTCGACGGGGCCTGCGTGCCACCGGCCCCCTCCTGCGCGGCGCCCAACCTGCTGTGCGGCACGCAGTGTATCGACCCCGGCGTCGACGGGGCGAACTGTGGCGGCTGCGGCACGGTATGTGGGGCGGGCGAGATCTGCGCCGGCGCGAGCTGCATGGCGGTCCAGTGCGATGCCCCCAACCTGCTGTGCGGTACGCAGTGTGTGGACCCGGCCACCGATAGCGCCAACTGCGGCGCATGTGGCAGTGCCTGCCCTGCCGACCAGAGCTGCGTCAGCGCCGCGTGCGTCCCCAATCCCTAGCCCCCCAGCGGGCCCGGCGCGCTGCGCCGCGGCCCGCGCTCACCCGTGGTCAGCAGCCCGCCCGCACTCCAGCCCAATATCGAAGCACCTTGCAGCTTGACGGCTTATCTGTTTGGCGCGCTCTTGCGCGATCGTGTACCGCGCGGTCGGCTCGCTGCCAGCCTGGGGCCGGCCAAGCCGGCTCGCCGGCGACCGCGCCGGACTCCGCTTGCGCCCAGGCTCGTTCACTCCGATGCGACGGCCCGGCTGCGCGCCGGCAGGGTGCTCCCAAGAGCAGTGGAGCCGACCATCCGCTTGGAGAGGAAGCGGTAGACCTGACTGAAGTATTGCGAGCCGCGCTGCACGGCTGGCTGGGCCGCGGCCGCCCGTCGGGGGACCGGTAGCTGTGCGCTGCTGCGCGACATCTGGCCGAGCTCAACCGCGCGGTCTCCTCGACTGCGGCCTTCAGCGGAGAGAGCGCGCGCCAGGGCGATGGGTCGCTCCATGACTTCCAGAATGCGCGACACCAGGATCTGGGCGCTACACGGCTTGGCGATGATGCGGGCCGCGCCGGCGTGCACACCCAGCCAGAAATCAATCGGTGACGCGCTGTCAGTGAGCAGCACGGTGCGCGTCTGGAGACGGCGCGAGTTTATCGCGTAGCACAGTGCCAGGCCATCGGTCGCCGGGCTGCGCATGGCGCTGATCACCGCATCGACCTTCTTTTCCTGCACCAGGCTGAGCGCATTGCTTACCGAGGGTGTATCGGACACTTCCAGCCCGTGCTTGTGGAGCAGCTCGACTACTGGCGCTCTCAGGGCTCCCCCGACGACGACCAGGCAGCGGTTGCGCAAGGTGCGGCGGGATGGGGCCAGGTGGTGCTGCTGCTCGGCGTGGGCCTCCGCGCAGCAGCGGTAAAATGTCTCCCACTGCGTGCGGTCATAGGAGGACATTCCAGAGATATACGCGCCCACTCCATAGTCGTTTGCCGTCCGCTCGACGAAGCAGCAGGTCAGGTACAAAAACAGCGGCTCCTCGTCCTCAGACAGCCAGACCTGGGCGGCGAAGACCGTCCGCGGAGCGACAAAGTCTTTGGTGTGGAGGAATATCCCATCGAGGCTGATATTGTCACTGTACATTGCGATCTGGCGGTCGCCGACCTCGCCCAGCACCGTGACCTGGACCGGGACCCGCGGCGAGCTGCGTTTGTCATTGTGAATGAACGATTCCATGAGATTCTCCAGTTTCTTCGCGGAGCGCAAAGGGCGCGTAGTTGGGGTCGAGGGCCAGCGGAGCGCCGGGGGCACACGCGCCCCCGGCGGAAGGAAGTACGGAGGCTTACGGGGCCAGCACCGTCAAGGTGATGACCTGGTAGGCGCGGATGTTGTTGTCGATGTGGGCAACGATGATCTCGCGCGTAAGCGGGCCGCCGGCCAGCGAGTCACCGACCAGGCCGAGCGCCGTGGCACTAATCGACGGGTTGGCGTCCATGATCGTCACCGGGGCGCCGGCCAGGAAGGCCGCGTCGATGGCATCGAAGCTCGGCGTCGCGCCAAGGCTGACCGAGCTGATCACGTAGGTCTGGCCGGTGACCATGCCATCGGTCAGATCGACGCTGCCCGAGACCTCGGCGATGCTCTTGTTGGCATCGGTGAGCACTGCGACGGTGGAGCCATCTGCGCCATAGTCCGTGGGGACCACGCTGCTCTGGGTCGAGGTGATCGAGTTGGTCTTATACCCCGCCTGAGGCGAGCCTGCCGAAGCCGCCGCCGCATCATCCGAGAACAGGAGCGAGATCGAGAAAGACGAAGTGAAGGTGGCGTCGCTCAGCTTGAGGTTGCCGTAGAAGGCGACGGCGGTTTCGCCCTCGGCGCTGTAGGCGACGGCTCCGGCGGCATAGCTGCCGGTCAAGGTGACGGTGCTGGCCGGGACGTACTTGACGCTGCCGATGAGGATCGAGCTGAGCGTCAGCACGCAGGTGTTGTTGGCCTTCACCACCTGGAGCGCCGGGTTTTCCAGCGAGCCGATGTAACCGCCGATAGGGGCGCTCCAGCTGCCGCTGTGGTTGATGCAGGCAGCGCCATAGGAGCCGTTGAGGGCGTTGAGCGACCCCAGAGACAGCGGGCCGGTCGTATGGTCCACCAGAACTACATTGGGGGCGAGGTCGCCCGCCGAGCCGCAGCCCGCGCCGAAGGGAGCCGCCGCCAGGGCCAGCGCCAGGCCGATGCCAGAGCGACCCGGCGCTCGGCGCGTGGGCTTGGGCAGCGGAGCCGGCGCGGGCGCGCTGGACTTCACGGCGGAGGGGCAGGTCTGGGTGAACTGGGCAAGGTGAGCAATCATGATGAAACATTTGGTCGACATGGGAATCCTCCTGGGTTTTCTTCTGGTTGGCTTCTCGACAGCGTCTGATGAATAGACAAGAGAGCAAGCGTCGTACCAGGTCGCGGCGCACGCGCTCTGCGAGGGAGGAGACCAAAGTGACGCGCTGGCCAGGGCTCGGATTCCGAGCGGAATCGGGGAGCAAACCCGAAGTCAGGAATTCCTGAGAGCTGGGAGCAGAGGCTGCCGGCCGCCACGGTGACCCGAGCGCTCGCGAGGCGACCGGCGCAGCGCGTCGGCGGGGCAGGCCGGGTTAGCGGCTCCAGACCGCGGTGAGGGGGACTGTCTGAACGGGGAAGCGCTCGGATTCCGAGCGGACTCGCAGGGTAGACTCTTGGGGGCAATCTGAAGGTGGGAGGCGGGCTTACGCAGCGCGGGCTGCGCCAGCGCTTGATGCCTGATGGATCTCCAGCCCGCTGAAGACGCTCCGGCTGATGAAGTCAACCGGAGCCATGGGCCCCGACACCAGGAGCTCACGGGCGGGGCCGAGGTTCCGCTTTAGAGACTCGCAGGTGAGCATGAAGGGCTCAAAGAAAGCAGCATGCAGCAAGCAGGCGAGCCGCAGCATGTTTTCGGGGTGCCGCGACGGCAGCTGCCGGGAGCAGAACCCGCTGCTGCGGAGGGCCGTGGAGAGCCGCGCCAGAAGATAGTCCCGCTCCGCCGTCTCCGCTGGGGGCGCTGCTTCAGCGCGCCGCGCCGTCACATGTAGGCGAACTTCGATGAGCCCTTCGAGGCGCTGCAGCTCGCCCCGCATGAGCTGCTGCTTCTGCGCCAGCAGCTCGTGCAGCGCGCTCGCGCTGGACAGAATCGTCGGGACGGGGGCTGGCAGCACGGATGAGTGCCGCAGCAGCCGCTTCATCACACGCTCGTGCGCCGGCGGATCATCTGGCTCGGCGTCCGTGGGGACGAGGCTGATGGCGGCCGACAGGTCCCCTTGCGAGCAGAGCGAGACCGGCAAGTCCAGGATCCCTCGCGGGATGTAGTCTCCATCGTGAGTGCGGGGAATCACGGCGTAAAGGTACACATGGTGGGTGCGCATCGGATGCTCCTTCCGGGCAGAGATGGCAGCGAGGGTAGAGCTGGCTGCGGCTGATCGGGGTCGCCAGGTAGAGCGGTCCTTAGGGGACACCCACCGTGATCGTGAACACTTCGTAGGAGCGTGTGCCCGCCACCTCATTGGCGACGATCAAGGTCCGAATCGTCGGAGTGGACAGATCGATGCCGCTCAGAGCGAACACGTCCGCCGGGATGAGGATGGTCGGATCCATGACCCCCAAGAACTGATTCAGGCCGCCGAGAAACGCAGCGTCGACCGCGGCAAAGGAGGGGGCCTGGCCCAGGTCCTGGGTCGACACGACATAGGACTGGCCCGGGACACTCATCGTGAGCAGCGCGGCGTTGCCAGTGGCGCTGCGCACGACCTTCTGCTCGTTTACCTGGACGCCGAGACCGGATATATCGAGCGCGTAGTCGGGCGGGCTGATCCCGCCGGAGCTGGCAACCGAGCGCGCCACGGGCTCCACATAGTAGCTGGCGATGATGCTCGCGGTGAGCCGGGTAGGGTCCTCGGAGTAGATCATGTCGACGGTGAAGTTGCTGGCGAACGTGAGATCCGGCGCAATCCGCATGTTGATGTAAAAGGCGGCCGGATCGCCGGGGTGGAGCATGAACGGGCTGCCGATTTGCCAGAAGTTTTTCCCGAGTGAAATGGTATCCCCACGGGAGTAGATGCTGCTGCCGGCGAGCGAGCTCAAACGCACCGACGATACGCTTAACCCGCAGGTCGAGTCTCCGAGAACTACCGAGAGCAGCGGGTTGGTCAGACTGGCCTCGCCATCAATGCCGACGCTCCAGGCTCCGCTGCGATTTGTGCAGCCGGAACCGAAGGTGCCGTTGATCTCTGAAAAGGAGCCCAGGCTAAGCGCCCTGGTCGTCCGATCCACCAGGTTCACCGACGGGTGCACGTCCTGGCCGCCGCAGCCCAGGAGCAGCGGCAGGGAGATAGTGAAGGAGGAGATCGCCTGAGAAAAGTGACGACGAATGTGGGTATACATGGTTCATTCCTTTATTTTGCAGAACGGGCGCAGCGTCTACTTGAGGGCTGCTGACGAGCATCACCTGATGTCAATGGCGGGCAGAGCCAGGTAGTACCGCTCAGATTCCCGCCATCGCGCGGCATGACGAAGTGAGTTTGCAGCTATCGTGCCATGGCTAAAGAGCCCAAATAACAGGCTCCCCAGGCAGGTATCAGCAGCGCAGCCCGGTGCGCAAGGAGTGGACTCTCCGACTCTGATCGGAATCAAGGCTTCCCGGCACGGGAACAGGCCAGCTCACCGATGGAGCCTCTGTATCAAGCCCGGGTCAAGCCATTGGCGCGCCCTGTGCATATATGACCAACCGAGCCTTGGGAATGTAGGTGTCGCGTTCCGGCGCGGCAAGAAATTGGAGGAGTCTTGTGGAAACGCTCATTCATAAAGATAGACGCAAGTCGCAGCGTGTCGCCGTACAGATGACCCTACAAGGGCAGGTGGAAGGCCGACTGATCACCATGCAGAGCGAGAACATCAGCCTCGACGGAATGTTCCTCTCTTGCAAAGAATTCATTCGGCCGCGCGCCGGATTCTTCGCCCGCCTCTGGCTGCCCACGACGGATGCGTCGATGCAGGTCTACCTGACCTCTTCCTTCATCGAGCAGACGTGGGCTGGGTATGGGATCGGTGTGCATATTTCCGGAGTCTCGACTGCCGATCGGGCTCGGTGGGAAGCATTTTACCGCGACCGCGTGGCCCAGTGGGCTGCGCAGCAGCGCCACCGCATCCTGTCCGCGCCCGCCCTGCAGAATCGGCGCATTGCCGTCCTTGGGGGGGCGCTGAATCCGCTGGCCGTCCAGGCGCTGCGCAAGCAGGGGCTGGTGGTGTCGTCCGTTCACTCGGTCGAACAGGCGATCGAGCTAATCCAGACGGAGCCAGTTGATGCGGTCCTCAGCGACGTTCGGCATCCTGGAGCGGATGGGCTGGCGCTGTGCTGCGCGATAAGAGCTCGCCGACTGTCGACCCGCACCGTGCTGCTCACCGATAGTGCGACTCCGAAGGAGTTCTTGCTGGGACTGTTCGCCGGTGCCACGCGAGTGATCGCCAAATCGTACAGTAACGAGCTGCTGGTCGACTGCGTCCTCGAAGTAATCCAGCAGCCGCTCCATGACGGACGGCCTGGGGCGGTAGCTGCCGACGAGGCGGAAGAGACGGCTCCTGCGGAATGGTTGCAGCCAAGTGATATCTTGATGTGGGATGACGTCGCCGAGACTGTCGACCAGCCTCGCGCTGCGTAGGCCATGCGCGGCTGCACCCGGGCCCAGCTACCCGCGCTGCCTATCTGGACCCTTTCGCAGACTGCATGGCGGCCTCCCAGGTGAACCTCGGCCCGCCAACCCGTCCGCAAGCCGCTCCGACGAACTGCGGACCCTTTTCCCAGACAGCTCACTCGGAGGTGACAGCCCCGGTGGGACAGTCGCTCCCGAGTGAGCTACGCGGTGAAAGCGTCCGCACTCCGTCGGGAACGCTTGCGGACAGGTGCGCGGCATCAGCTTCATTATCGACGGCAAGCCAGCGCTGAGGAGTTTAGTCTTGTTCGGGCGCTAAGAGGGTAAGCGCCGCGGGCGCTCGACCCAGGCATGGGGGCGCTCGACCTCCAGCGTCGAGGCAGAATCGGAAAGAGCGTTGAGCGGCGAGCGAGTCGCTGCCAGGACATCGGCAGCAGATGCAATGCTCGCGCCCATCGCAGAGCGCCCGCGCGCTGCTCTTTGACTTGCCCGCCGACTAGCCGCGGCGCGCGCGGAGAGCGCATCCACGCCAAGTGGTCATACTGCTTTACAAATCGGCCGTTGTTCGAGACATTTTGACCATGCTGAATCGAGCCACGACTCGCCTTGCCTTCACCTCACTTCTGACCTTTGGTGCCTGCGGCGGCCCTGAAGATCAAGAGCTCGCGTCGCACCGCAGCGCGGCGCTCACCGTGCAGACGGTGCGCTTCGCAGCGCTGGGCGACACCGGCAAGGGCAATCAGGGCCAGAAGGATGTCGCCGCCGCGGTGCAGGCCAAGTGTGCGGCGAGCGGCTGCGACTTCGTGCAGCTGCTGGGCGACAACATCTATGACAGCGGCGTGACGGCGACCACCGATCCGCAGTGGCAGACGAAGTTCGAGCTGCCCTACATGGGGATCAGCCTGCCCTTCTACGTCGTCCTTGGTAACCATGACTATGGTGGAGACGGCGCAGGCTGGGAGTTTGCCAAGGGTGCCATCGAAGTCGCCTACAGCGCGGTCTCAACGAAATGGAAGCTGCCCGCCCCGCACTACCAGCGCCTGGTGGAGCACGTGCACTTCATCGGGCTCGACACGAACCTTCTTATGTATAACCGCGATGTCGCGACGCAGAAGGCAGCGGTGAACAGCTGGCTCGCCGCGTCGACCGGCATCTGGAAGATTGCCTTCGGCCACCACCCGTATCTGTCCAATGGCGCGCACGGCAATGCCGGGAACTACGATGGCCTGTGGTGGGTGCCGATCGCTGGCGGGCAAGGTGTGAAGTCCTTCCTCGACGCGAACGTCTGCGGCAAGGTCGATCTGTACATCTCCGGACATGATCACAGCCGCCAGTGGCTCACCGGGACCTGCAAGGGCACCGAGCTCGCGGTGTCGGGAGCCGGAGCCAGCGCCACCGACCTGCCCGGGAAGAACGCCAGGCGCTTTCAATCCGACCAGCTTGGCTTTCTGTACGTGAGCATCGTCGACCGCACGCTAACTGCCGAGTTCATCGACACGACCGGCAAGGTCGAGTTTACCCGCACGCTCACCAAGTA
>Ga0075158_10001939_pt1 | contig 15321 bp, 11 predicted proteins | sample JI91814BDNA_FD_70968 | JGI IMG/M metagenome (GOLD analysis project Ga0075158, IMG submission 70968) | Wastewater effluent complex algal communities from Wisconsin, to seasonally profile nutrient transformation and Carbon sequestration -... | ecosystem: Engineered > WWTP > Effluent > Algae... | reverse complement strand
TTCCGTAGTCGAACCCGTATCACCTTTGGAACGATGGCCCGGAAAGGGATAATTCGCACGGGATGTGTTCGGCATGCACCACGCCCAAACGGTGCACGGTTTCACGAGCAATCGAACTTCCTTTGCAGCCATCGCGGGCTCACGCGTGGCCTATGTTGGCAGGCAACAAAAACCCCCGACCGCTTGGCCGGGGTTTTTTCTTCATGCACTCGAATGGACCTTGCAGTCGGCCCCTCGCCTATTTCCCCGAGCCTTCGGGCTGCTTGAAGAAGATCCCTCCAAAGCCGCCGCCGAAATCGCCGGCGTTGTAGGTGTACTGCGCGTCGAGCGCCTTCTGAATTCGGGCCTTGGCCTCGGTCAGATGGGCGAAGGAGTATGGATCGAGCCCGTCGGCTCCCTTATCCACTCGCTTGCCGATTTTCTCCTGCAACTTGCGCAACTGCACGACCGCGAGGTTCGAGATCGGCTTTGTTGCTTCGCCGCGGATCGAACTGGGGAACGTGAGGTCGATCATGCGCTTGAGGTGCTCGGCTTGCAAGCCGCGGCGCAGGCTCGAGATGTAGGGCTTGCGAGCCGTGACCTTGCCGCCAGGACCATCTTCCAACTCGCTCCAGATCGAGTCGCTGATCGTGCCGATCAGTTCCGGGAGCGTGAGCGCGTCCTCGTTTGCGGGCGTGCGGAACTCGTTGTCGTACACGCGGCGGAGCGTGGACGGATTGAGGAGCATGGTGAGCGTCGATGACTGGATGCCCGCGATCTGATCGTGCACCGGGTAGGGTGCGTCGGCCATCGTGTCCTGCCAACCACCCTCGTCGGACCACTTGTCAACGGTCATCTTGTCGAGCATCTCGGGTGTGAGGCCGAACGCTTCGTCGAAGAACGCATTGTCGATGCACCACTTGAGGCCGGCTCGCTGCTGGACCGGCGCGACGACCTGGATGGGTGAGCGAGCGTTGGGATCGCCCTTGCGATCGCGATTGACGTACGTTCCGCCGACCCAGCGGGCGGTCATGGAGAGCGAACGCATCTGAAGGCCCAGCGTGATGTTGTATCCCTTGCGGACGCGGGACCAACTCTGCCCGTCCTGGACGAACTTGTCGAGCAGGCGGCCGCGGTGGTATTTGGCCAGGTCCATCTGCGCGTTGGCGTAATCAATGGAGTTGGCGGCCATGTCGTAGCGGCGCGCGAGCGGGTCAGGCCCGCTGGTATCTTCGTCGGTCGCGTAGACGAGTTCGGGTTCGGCAACGCGCTTCAGGATCTCCTTTGTGTCGCCGCCGGTGTAGCCAAACTCGATCGCCCAGTAGTCATATGGGCCAAGGCCTTCGGAGTGGAAGTCGCCCTGGGGCTTGCCGTCTTTGATGTAGAAGTTGGTGGGGCAATAGTCCATGACGGACGACGACCAGGGCTTCTTGCCCTTGACCTCGTCGCTGTTGAGTTGGCTCCAGGTGTAGATGCTCGAGGCCTTGAAGTTGTGGCGCAGGCCAAGCGTGTGCCCGACTTCGTGGGCGGTGAGTTCGATGAGCGCGGGGCCGACGAACCAGTCGGGCACGCCGTCGATGAGTTCCCACTTCTGCTCTTTCTTCTCGGCCTTCTTGCCTTCCTTCTGGTCTTCCTTCTTGCCGCCCTCGTCGCCATCGTCGGGCGCCATCTCGGCGAGGTCTTCGGCGGAGAGCATGTCGAGCGCGAGGCGCATGAGGCCCATGTCGAGGGCCTTGCCCTGCGAGAGGCGGCACATGCCCTGCACCTGGCTGGTGCGACCGGCCATCCCGTCGAAGTCCTTGGTGCCGATGAGGCGGGAATCGCCTGCACGCTGCTTGACCTCAGGGTCCAGGAGCGCGATCGGGTGCCCGCCATACGCCGCGACGCCTCGTCCTGCGCGCTGCGCAAGAAGGAAGTCACGCTTGGCGGGATCGGCCAGACGGATGCGCGGGTCCCACTGCGGGTTCTGGTCGAGCCACGCCATGGTTTCGGGGGAGAAGCCTTCCATCGCGAGTTCGGGCATGACTTCGCCGAACTCGTACCAGAAGTGGCGGATCCAGCCGTCGGTCAGAACGACGTCGGCGTCGAGGATCTGCCCGGTGAGCGGGTGGACGCGCGACGGCCCGATGGCTGTGCCCATGTCATTGGCGAGCCAGCGGACGAAGTTGTACCGCACGTCCTCGGGGTCGATGTCCATGTACGCGCCGGACTCGGCGTCCTGCTGGCGGACCTCGATCGCGTCCAAGATGCCCACCTTCTCGAACGCCTTGTTCCACGAGAGAATGCCATCGCGAACATAGCGACGGTAACGCACGGGCGTCGTCGCCTCGATGTAGTAGATGATGGGTTCCTTTGGAGGCGAGAGTTTGCGATCCGGGTCGCGCTTCTCGAGACGCCAGCGGTTGATGTAGCGCACCCACTTTTCATCATCGCGGAACTTGCCCAGGTCGCGGTACACCGTCGTGAAATACCCGACGCGTTCGTCGGCGACGCGGGGCTTGTAACCGGTGGACTCGGGGATGAGGCTGATCGAGTAGTGGAACTGTTGCAGACGGCTTTGAGCCGCGGGCATTTCCCATGTGATCTCGATGTTCTCGGGGAAGGCCTTTGCTTTCACCAACGTCGCGAGGCGGCCGTTGGCGGAGCCAGCAGTCCCGCCGTAGAACTCGCGGGCGCGCCCGACGAGCAGATCGCGCATGTCGATCACCGGCTGGCCACCCGGACCCATCGTGACGACGGGCACGTCGAGGACAACGCGATCGGTGAAGATGTCCTTGATGGCGCGCTTGCTTTCCTGATCGCCCGTTGAGCGGACGCCCAGGTTGGGCTCGATCAGGACCATGCGGTTCTCGATGCGCTTCCAATAGGCATACATATCGCCCGCCTGCAGACCGGCGTATGCATCACCGGTGGGCACGGTCATCGCGAAGAAGTGCTTCTGGCCTTGCCACCCTTGGGGGAACTCGGCGAGCATCGCGCCGTCGCGCTTGCGGACCCAGAGGCCGAAGAACGACTTGCCGTCGGCGGCCTGGACCTGTTCAAAGCCCTTGGCAACTTCGGCGAAGGGCTTGAGTTTGGGAGCGTCGTCATCGCCGCCGCCCGGGCCACCACCGCCGCCGCCTTCGGGCGCGCCGGGGGCCGCGATGAGCGCGGGATCCTTTGCGGGTTCACCTTGGGCGAGGCCTCCGGCCAGGCCACAGACGGCGACCAGCATCGCACACAGACCGATTCGTTCCCGATTCGCCATGAATCCACTCCTCTGGGGCCCAAAAGGGCACAATGGCACACCGCCGGCACGTCACCCCGCCGGTCGGTCTCATCCCTTTGTTCGTCGTTTCAAGGCCCCGGGCATGATTTCCGGGGGCGCATGCTCTATCGAGTGTGCGACGAGAATCAGTGCCCGACGGCCTTAGCCAGGAGGAGCGCCCCCACCGTCATCGCGCCGAAGGCCAGACCCGCGACCTGCGTCGGCCAGTCCTTGGCGACGATTTCCGTCGGGTCGTCGTAGCGCCCGCGTTCGAGGAGGACGACGCAGCGGAGCATGCCGTAGGTGGCGGGGAGCATCGTGAGCCAGAGTGGGTTGATCCACCAACCGCCATGCACGACGGCATCCTTGCCCCAACCGTCGAAACCCGCACTCCAGAGAACGTCCTTGGCCTGAATGTAACTCGCGTACGTGACGAGAGTTACGACGCCAGTCACCCCCACCGCCGAACGGAGGAGTTCGTCGGTATACGCCGCCTGCACACCGCGGACGGCCGAGGCATCCACGCCGACGGTCTTGCGCTCGCCCAGGCGCTTGCCAAAGGAGAGGAACATCGCGAGGAAGAGGGTGCAGTTGAGGAGCCAGGTCGAGGGCTGGACCTGGGCCGCGGCACACCCGGCAAGGACGCGCAGAACAAATCCCAAGGAGAGACCGATGACGTCGGCGATGACGATGCGTTTGAGGAAGAAGGAGTAGAGGTTGGTATTGGCGAGGTAGGCGAGGGCGAGGCCGGCGACCCAGAGATGAGCGCGGCCTTCGATGAAGAGGATCAGAGCCGCTCCGATCAGGCCCGTGACGAGCGCGATGACCCATGCGAACGCGGGCGAAATCGCACCACTCGCGACGGGGCGCTTGCTCTTGCGCGGGTGGAGGCGGTCGCGGGGGGCGTCCAAGATGTCATTGACGATGTACCCCGCGCTGCTGAGGAGGCACAGGGCCGCCATCGCGATGAGGGCTGGCGGAAGCAGTTTGTGCCAATCGTTCTTGGGATCGGTCAGGGCGTAGATCGGTCCGATGAGGACGAATGCGCCCTTGGCCCATTGCTTGGGCCGCAGAAGTTTGAGCACGCTCAGGACGAGTAGCGGGTGGTTGGAAGTGATTTCAGAGATTGCGAAGGCCTCGCTGCAGTGAAGTTGCCCCGGGTACCGATGCCAGTCACCGATACCGGGCCACACGCCGCCAAACCTTGGCGGCCTATGGCTATCGACCCTTTTCGTGCCCCCAGTTCAGCCTGAACCTCGCCCATAGGACTCTCGAAGGACCCTCAGAGTTGACCAACCCGCCCATCCAACCCGTGCAGGAGGCATTGTCCGAACCGGGAGTGGGCGGGTCGGCCGGGTCCATCTCTACGCCACAGGAACTCTCCGGGATCGCCCAGCGGGTCTTTCGCGGCGGGCCATCGCTCCTGCGACGCCTGCAGCATTACCGCTCTTTCATCTGCCCGTTTGGGGAACTGCTCTCGCTGGTGCCGCCGGGGTCGAGCGTGCTCGACGTCGGGTGTGGCGGCGGGCTGTGGCTGGCGCTCTTGCGCGAGACGGGGCGCCTGTCGCGGGGCGTGGGGTTTGACTCGTCCAAGCGCGCGATCGAGTTGGCGGGCACGATCTCGCCCTCGGCCCGGTTTGCGGGGACGCCCTTGGAGTTCCACCACCTCCCGGCCGAGGATCCGTGGCCCGCTGGCGAGTTCGATGTGGTCTCGATCATCGATGTGCTGCACCACGTGCCGAAGGATGTCGCGCCCAAGTTGTTCGCGCTGGCGATGGAGCGTGTGAAGCCGGGCGGGATCTTGCTGTACAAGGACATCTATCCCGGTTCGTGGCGAAGCGTGTGCAACCGCATGCACGACCTCGCGTTGGCGCGCCAGTGGATCAATCTTGTGCCGACGGATCGCGTGATCGGCTGGGCGCAGGACGCGGGGTTCAGGCTGCGCAGCACCCGCGAGATCAACACGTGGTGGTACGGGCACGTGCTGTGCGTGTTTGAGAAGTGATCGTTCCTACGCTTTCACGCATGGACGCGACGACACCACGGCGGGGGAGGACGAGGGCCGTGTGGCCCGTGGTGGCGCTGCTGGTTGTGTTCTTCGGGACGACGCTGCCGCTGATCATGGGTGGCGGGAACATCGGGCGGTACGCGTGGGACCAGGTGAACTACCACGAGAAGGTCATCCGCACGTTCACCTTGCAGTGGCCGTCGCCCGATGTTTCCAACTATCTCTCGGCGACGACGCCCTTGTATCACTTCGTGCTCGCGGCGGTAGGCAAGTTCATCTCGGACTCGCCGGCGATGCTGCAGTTCACGGGGATGTTGTTCTCGCTGGGACTGATGGTCACGTTCGCGCTCTCGCTCGCACGGCAGGTGACGGCGGTGCGCGTGTTCATCTTCACACTGGTGCTGATGAGTTCGCTGTACGTGTTCCCGGCGGCGGTGTGGATGCTGCCGGATAATGCCGCGTGGTGGGGTGTGCTGGGAGTGTTGCTGATCGCGTGGAGGTGTCGCTTTGATATGACGCTCGTCGTGGGTGGCGGCGTGCTGATGGTGCTGCTGGTGCTGACGCGGCAGTCGCACCTGTGGGCGGCGGCGGCGCTGTGGGCGAGCGCGTGGATGAGCCTTGATGCGAGAAGGCCACACCCGCACCAGAGTTTGCGCAGCCCGCTGGGGAAGGTTGAGGAAGCACGCAGAAAGGCAGGCGGGCCGCCTGCTCCCCAAGAGAAGAGCGGAGTCGCCGCTGGGGGCTCGAGCGTTGCACACGACGGCGACGACGAGGCGCTGCCCAAGGGCACGCTGCGGCGCATCTTCACGCACCCGGGAAGACGCTTCGCGCGGACGTTCGTGATGGTCCTCGCGACGCTGCCCGCGTTCGCGATCGTGGCGTGGTTTCGGCATGTGTGGGGCGGGCGGCTGTATCCGCCGGTGTTTGATATCCAGTTGAAGTATCCGCCGAACTTCTCGACGCCGGTGTTCATCTTTGCGGTCTTTGGCGCGATCAACGTGTTCTTTGCGGGGTTCTTGCTGCCGCGGCTCGCTGTGCTTTGGCGATACGCGCCGATGCTTGCGATTGGAATTGCCGTGGCGATGGTGGGTGTTGCGTGCCTCGCGCCGACGTCACTCTCTGAAGCCGACGGTCGATTCGGTGCTCTGTGGACAATCGGCGCAAAGTTCCCCTTGGTGCAGGAGCGATCACTCCTCATCATCGCCCTCGCCGTCTGGGGCGGCTTTGCCCTGCTCGGCTGGTGTGCGGCTCTGCAGCGCGGGCCACGCATCGTCGTCCTCGTCGCGCTCGCGGGGTTCATCGCAGCCCAATCCATCGGGCACCTCGCGTTCCAGCGCTACTGCGAGCCGATGCTCCTGATCCTCACGCTCCTGCTCGCGGCCCGCACACCCGAGTGGCCCGGGCCCAAGTGGTTGCACCCGTTCAAGACCTTGGGCCCCGCGCTCCTCGCGATTCTGATGGGCGCGTACACCGCGGCCGACCTTCGGCGAGCCAAGCCCGTCGTCGATGAAGGAACGAGTCTGCAGTGGGTGCCGGGCCTACCGGGGCACGCGCAGCCGGCGCGCCCGACGACGCCTGGCTCGCCCTGACAATCAATCGCCCTTGTCAGCAAATGCCAGATAAGCGAATGCGGACCCGCAATCGGCAGTTTTTGCGAGGTGATCAACGAACCAAGGCGGTGCGCCTGGCGTGGTGACTTTCCCGTTCCGCTCGCCGGAAGCCGTTTGGGGGTATGGCTCACCGCTTCGGCTAGGATTGCCGACAGTAGAAGCCTGTCCCGTCCTCATGTGGCCCTGGGTCCGAGAATGGCCGGGCGGGGACTTGTTGGCCTTTCTTCCTTCCTGCGATTTGTGAAAGAGACTCCATGACGACTCCACTGACGACGACCAAGCGGGCCCTCATCACCGGCATCACGGGCCAGGACGGCTCGTACCTCGCCGAACTCCTGCTCGCGAAGGGCTATGAAGTCCACGGGATCATTCGGCGTTCGTCGTCGTTCAACACGCAGCGCCTCGATTCGATCTATCAGGATCCGCACGCCGCCAAGCCTCGATTGCGTTTGCACTATGGCGACTTGTGCGACAGCAACTCCCTCTCGGACATCATCCGCCGCGTGAGGCCGCACGAGGTGTACAACCTCGGCGCACAGAGCCATGTTCGCGTCTCGTTCGACATGCCGATCTACACCGCGGACTCCGTGGGCATGGGTGCGCTGCGGTTGCTCGATGCCGTCCGCGACTTCCAGCAGGAGTTTGGGCAGCAGGTTCGGTACTACCAGGCGAGCAGTTCGGAGCAGTATGGCAAGGTCGTTGAGACGCCCCAGAAGGAAACGACGCCCTTCTACCCGCGCTCGCCCTACGCCTGTGCGAAGATGATGGCACACTGGGCGACGGTGAACTATCGCGAGTCGTACGGCATGTTCGCGTGCTGCGGGATCTTGTTCAACCATGAAAGCCCCCGCCGCGGCGAGACGTTCGTAACGCGCAAGATCACGAGGGCCGTGGGCCGCATCAAGTTGGGCCTGCAGGACAAGTTGTTCCTGGGCAACCTCGACGCGAAGCGCGACTGGGGCTTTGCGGGCGACTATGTGCAGGCGATGTGGATGATCCTGCAGCAGGACCAGCCCGATGACTTCGTGATCTCGACGGGCAAGACGATCAGTGTGCGCGAGTTCTGCGAACTGGCGTTCAGGCACGTGGGCCTCGATTTCAAGGACCACGTCGCGTACGACCCGCGCTACCTGCGCCCGGCTGAAGTGGATTTGCTCCTTGGCGATTGCACCAAGGCCAAGACCAAACTCGGCTGGGAACCAAAGACCAGCGTCGAGCAACTTGCGGCGATGATGGTCGATCACGACCTCGAGATGGCCAAGCGTGAGAAGACGCTGCGTGATGCGGGACACAACGTGTCCAGCGGCACGGGGCACGATCAGTAAGTAAGGGCACGAATCAGAGTGTCTTCGCCCACGGCATCAGGCCCGTGCGAACGCCCACGAGCGTCTCGAGCATGAGGCGTTTGGCGATTGAAAAGCCGCAGGAGGGGCCCATCAAGGCGTCACGCGGCACCGCCAGCCATGCGTGGTCGGACTGAAAGATCGGCGTCAGCCAGCGCGAGACGAACTGGTAGTACGCGACGTGCCGCCGACGCAGGGCGGCGTATCGCGCGAGGGCGGCGGGAACTGTGCCCTGCCCGATCACATTCGCCAGCACGCTCGCGTCCATCAGGGCGAGGTTGGCCCCCTGGCCCAGTTGCGGGCTCATAGCGTGAGCCGCATCGCCGATGAAGACGACGGGGCCATCGTTGGGTTGCGCGAGGACGACGTCCTGGTAGGTTGCGGCGATCACCTGCGAGAGGTCGGTGATTTGCGACAGCACACCCTCGATCGCGACGCGGGGTTGGTGCGTGCCCACGAGTGTGCGAACGTTCGTCTTGAACGACGCAAGCCCCTCGCTGCGCACACGTTCCATGTCGTCGCAGCGCACGGACCAGAAGACGCTGACGGTGCGTGGCTCGCCGGCCTTGCGTTGGCCCGAGGGGAGGAAGCCGATCATCCCGCGCGTATCGCGATAGACCTGGAAGAGCGTGTGGCCGAACAGCGCATCGCGATCGTCGGCGACGAACCAGAACGCGCCCCACGGATACCGCGTGGCACGGCGCACATGCGGGCACGAGGCGCGTAACGTCGAGCGTGCGCCGTCGGCGATGATGAGCAGGTCGTAGACGCCGATGGTGCCGCCACGTTCATCAAGAAGGCTCGCGATCCCGTCGACATTGATCGTGTATGACGCGCACGCCACGCCCGTGTTGATGGCGATGTGTTCTTCGCGCATGGCGTCGAGCAGGGTGATGAACAGGGCCCCACGATGAACGCCCCAGCCGACGGGCGGCGCGGGAAAGTGGGTGCCCGATCTCATGTCACCCGCGATGTCGGCATATCGCACATCGAGCACGGCCCGCCCGGCCTCGTTCACGCCACGCAGGCGCTCGATGGGTGTCGCGAGCGCGTGAAGCGTGTCGGCGACGCCGATCTCGCGCAGGACCGAAACGCCTGTGGGTTGGAGCAAGAGCCCCGCGCCGATCGGGTTGAGCACCGCGGCACGTTCGTGCACGACGACGTCATGCCCCGCTCGATGCAGCAGGAGTGCTGCTGCCTGTCCCGCCGTGCCGCAACCGACGATGCCCACCCGCATAGCGGCAGCGTACGCGTGGGGCTGGCCCCTGCCGCCGAAACGGTTTTCATTCCCGCGTTCTCGGCATGCCAGTGCCTGCACCACGCCTCGGAGTTGGGGGCCTCGCCGCCCATCTTGGGACGACAGTTCCTAGAACCCGTTCCCAGCGGGACTTAGGCGCGGGAAATGTGGCGTTCTTTGGTGCTGGCGGCAGAACACTTTACCTCGCCTCGCGCGTACTATGCGAGCGATCCCGCGACTCGTCCCACGGACGCTGGGAGGTTCCCTTGACCACGCTCAATGCCCCGAAGAGGCCTCTTTCGTTGGAGATTCCCGTGAGCCCAGCCACCCTTGCCCCCAACGCGACCAATCTCAATGGCCTCGATGCTCTCAAGCCAGAGCACCGCAAGTTGTGGGATGCCAAGGTCGACGAGCGCCCGATCGTGTGGGTCAATGGCAAACTCGTCCCCAAGAGCCAAGCGATGGTCAGCGTCTATGACCATGGTCTTTTGTATGGTGACGGCGTCTTCGAAGGGATTCGCGTCTATAAGCGCCAGATCTTCAAGTGCCAGCAGCACGTCGAGCGCCTGTATCGCTGCGCCGGACAGATCAGCCTCGACATTCCCATCAGCATGGAAGAAATGGTCGCGCTCCAGAAGCAGACGATCGAGGCGAATGATCTGAACGATGGCTACATCCGTTTGGTGGTCACGCGCGGCTTTGGCACGCTTGGGCTCGATCCCCGTCGTTGCCCGGTCCCCGGGATCATCTGCATCGCCGACCAGATCCGCCTCTACCCCGAGGACTCCTACAGCAAGGGGATGCGCGTCGTGGTTGCCAAGCGCCCCAAGACGCCCGTCGCGTGCCTGGACCCCAAGATCAAGAGCCTCAACTACCTCAATAACATCCTCGCGAAGGTCGAAGCGATCGACGCCGGGTGCGACGAGGCGATCATGCTGTCGCAGGATGGCTGGGTCACCGAGTGCACCGGTGACAACCTCTTCCTCGTCAAGAATGGCACCGTCATCACGCCACCCAACACCACCGGCACCAGCGGCTCGCTCGAAGGGATTACCCAGCGCTTCGTCAAGGAGCAGGTCATTCCCGCGTGCGGCTTTAAGTGCGTGGTCAAGGAGTTCCGCCTTGAGGAAGTCTTCGCGGCCGACGAGGTGTTCCTGACGGGCACGGCGGCTGAGATGATTGCCGTGACGGAGATCGACCACACCGATGGCAAGCGGTACACAATCGGCAAGGGTGAAGGGCCGATCACGAAGAAACTGCGGGCCAAGTTCCGCGAGATCGTGACCAGCGACAAGATCCCGCAGGACTGAGGACGTTTGGCCTTTCTGTGGCCGTCTTCACACAATCTAAACAATTGCGATACACTCCGGCATGGAAGCACTTTCCGTCGGAGACATCGTGCTGCGCCTCGGGGCGGCTTTGGCGTTGGGTGCCCTCGTGGGCCTGGAGCGTGAACGCAAGCACCGCCCTGCGGGCTTTCGCACGATGATCCTCATCAGTTTGGGGTCGTCAGGATTCGTGATTTTGGGGATGGAAGCGATCCTCTCTATGGCCACCTCTCTGGCCGAGGCGGGGTTGACCGGCGCGACGAACAACACGCAGGCACGCCTCATCGGGCAAGCGGAGATCAGCCGCGTGATCCAGGGGTTGATCGGCGGGATCGGGTTCCTGGGCGCGGGCGCAGTGATCCAGAATAAGCGAGCGGTGCGTGGGCTCACCACGGCGGCGGCGGTGTGGGTAACGGCGGCGATCGGGGCGGCCTGTGGACTGGGCCTCTTCAAACTCGCGTGCATCCTCGCGGTGATGACGCTCTTCACGCTCGTGGTGCTCGAGATCGTCGAGAACCGCTACTTCCCCGATCCCGAAGAGTTCGAGGAGACGTTCAAGAAGAAGAACGGCAAGAGCGGCGAGCACGAGCCGATGTCGGCGAAAGAGTGAGATTCAGCACAGGCCGCGGCGCGGGCTTCCGGCCTTTGCGAATCGCGGCTCAACTGCTGCCGGCGCGCATCCGGTCCACGCCGGGCGGGAACGGGTAACTGGGGAAGACACCCACGTTGCCAAACTTCCACATGTCGGGCGAGGTGTAGACGTCGCCTCTGAAACCGGACTCGAACATGGTGCGCAGGACGGCCTCGAAACTGGGCTCGCGCCCGTCGGCACCGACGAGGCGGTTCGCCTTTGCATTCAAGAAACTGACCGTCGCCACGGGATGGCGATCGCGCCGATCGCGGAGCATCTTGCCCACGGTCTTGAATCCACGCGAGAGGTCGTGGAGCGTGAAATGGTCGCGCCCCTTGGGACGCAAGATCGCGAGGATGAGCAGGCTATCAAGGTCGAACTTGAGGATGTAGGGTTCCTTGTCGCCACTCGCGAGCGTGGTCGCAGAGGCGTTGAAGACGCGGGCGTAATGGGTCGCGGTTGCTGCGGTCCATTGGCTGGTGGAGACGAGATCGACGAGTTGCGCGATGAGGCCACGCGTGTTGTCTTCCTCGTTCATGCCACAGACGACGGTGCGGTAGCGGCCGTCGAGGAGGTCCCGCAGGAGATCCTGCCCCCACATGATGCGGACGCGTTCCTGCGCGTCTTCGGGACGTTCGACACGCTTGGTGTCGCCGGGGAAGAGTGTGACACGCTCGGGCGCGAAGTCGGGCGTGAGGAGGCGTTCGGCGTCGCCCTCGTACAGACGCATGGGAACGTTGGCGGGACGAGGAGTGGTGGCCATGGGTGTCCTCCGGTGTTGGGGCAGTATAGAACCAAGGCGAGGCGTGTGAGAGGTCGGCTGTGGCGAGGTGGATGGCACTCCCAAGCCAGCATTACGATTCGCTCCGCAGACTTTGCTCATCGTGGGCGTGAGAAGATGCTCGATCGCTTCGTGCCGATCAGTCCTTGCCGTGGTCCCAGCCGAGATCGTCTGCTTTCAGCACACGTGCGCCGTCACGGATGAAGACTCCCGCGCCGTGCGACTCGGTCGCAATGACGGAGCCAACGTGGCCAACTCGTGTGATCGTCGTCCCGGTTGCGGGGCACACGCTGGGAATATCGCCACTGGCGGTGAAAAGGAGTTCGTAGTCTTCGCCTTCGCTGGCGGCTTGCTGCCACGATGGGCAATCCGCGTGGCGCGGGATCGCGGTGGCGTCGATCTCGATGGAGACTCCCGACGCGCGGGCCAGACGACCTGCGTCGCGTCCCAGGCCGTCGGAGATGTCCATCATCGCGTGGAGGCGATCGCCGAGCGTGTTGCAGAGCCAGTGTCCTTCGCTGATGCGTGGCACGAAGGTGAGATGACGGCCCGATGCGAAACTGTTGCCGAGGCGCCCGGTGACGTAGACGCCATCGCCGACGCGTGCGGCGGATCGCAGCACCGGGCCACGAGTCGCGTGCACGCGCCCGACGATGGTGACGCAGAGGATGAGCGGGCCGCGATCTGCGGAGGGGCTTGCTGGCGGCGTGCTCGAAGCGTTGCCTCCAAGCATGGAGATGTCACCGCCGACGAGGGGTGCGCCGAAGTGACTCGCCCACCGAGCCGTCGCGTCGAAGAGTTCATTGGCGTGTGCGTAGTTCGCCGGCAGGATCGCCCCGCACAGGCTAACCATGGGCGAGCCGCCCATGGCGGCGATGTCGGAGATGGCCCGCGCGATGGCCTTGCGCGCGATAAGGTCGATGGGAGCGTCGCTTGTGAAGTGGCGGCCTTCGACGACTTGATCGACCTTGAGGAGGAGTTGGCTCGCGAACGCGCTCGCGGCGTTCCCAGGGGCCGCACCGGTCTCGCCCTGCGCGGGCACTTCCACCACCGCGCAATCGTCCCCCGGCCCGACGACGATCTTCGCCCCGGGCGCGATGAGCCCTCGCGACCGCTCGTAGATGTGGCTGAGGAGATCGGACTCACGCATGGGGAATCAAAGGCGTGCCGAGTGGCAGGGGCGGCGGTCGAGAGAGGTTGGTCGACTCCAGCGTGCGGGGCTGGGAAGTCGCGGATTCTGGTGATTGCTGGGTCGAGACGCCACGAATGTGCCCGGGCATGGAACCCCACGCGGCGGCGTTTGGTATCCTGAGTGCATGTTCTGGCTCATCTACCTCCTGTCGGCGATCCTGTGCATCTGGGGCGGCTGCCTCCTTGCGCGCGTCATCGCCAATCGCCTGGAACTGGGGCTGTTTCGCCGGAAGCAGCGGAAGGAGGCGCTCGATACCTCCGGGGCGCAGCCGGCGACCATGCCCACGATTAGAAAGCGATCTGGTTGGTGGACGTTGCTGGGGCTTGGGGTGATGGTGTTTGGTGGCGTTGCTGCGTTCCTCGGCTATGAGGCCGAGAACGTGGGAACGTCGTGGTTGACACGTTTCGAGGACTATCGACCGTTCCTCGTAGCCGTTCTCATCATGAGCCTTGGTCTTTCGGGCGGGTTGATTGTCGTCGGCTGGCGATTCGATCCTCCGCTGGGGAGGAGGCGGTGCCCCAAATGCTGGTATGACCTGTCGGCCACGAAGGGATTGCTGTGCACCGAGTGTGGTCATGAGGCGACGAGCGAGCGGCTGTTGTTCAAGTCGCGGCGCAGCCGAATGACGATCGCACTTGCACTAGTTCCGCTCGTGCTGGTGCCGCCCGTGCATCGCGGTCTGTACGCATGGCGTGTCGGATGGGTGGGCCTGATCCCCACGACGGTGATGGTGGTAGCGTGGGAATGGTTGCCGGAGAGTGTGGTTGGGTCCTTCAACAGTGGATGGTGGGGAACCGGGAGACAAACGCCCGGCACGCTGCTCGCACGAGTAGAGCAAAGGGAACTGTGGGACTGGCAGAACGCGATCCTTCAGTGGCGTCAAGAGGCCGCATTGTCCAACTCAAAGACGTCAAAGCAAGTGATGCGGGCAAGCGCGCTGTCTGGAAGCAGTTCTACCTACGCGTCGATCCCGTTTGCGGTGCGTCCTCGCTTTGCTCGCCTCGTTCTTGACACTGATTGGAATGACGCAGAATCACGACTGGCAACACAACAGTTGCTCGGTTGGGTGAGCGCCTTTCCCGATGCCGAAGCTCTGAGGGCCGAGATTGCTGATGGAGTTGCGAAGATCAAACCCGCGATCTTGACGCAGTTAGCTGGGCAGCCGACGACATGGGGCACCGACGGGATGGAACTCCTGATGCTTCCTGGGGTGGTTGAGCGGCTGACGGAGGACGAGTGGGCAATCGTTTCTACGCGCATGTTCGGCTCTCAGATGTCCAGTTTTCATAGGCGCTCCTCGGTGTATGCGGTGGCACAGGCAAGTCCGGAACACCTCTCCCGGCTCATAGTGGGCGCCGCCGACAATTTGCAACCGGCGCTCCTGGCCGAAGTGCTCGGTATCGCGATGCACCAAGTCACGACCGACTCGCTCAACGACAAGGCCGTGTCGCTCATTCAGTCATCGCCACTTCCGATCGCTGCCGAACTCATCAAACGCCTCGCGTCGGTTGACTCTCCTCTTGTGAGGCGTGCGGCTTTCGAACGATTCGCGATCGATTTCGCGGGTGGGCGTGACGCACTTCTCGGCCTTTGCAAGCCCCCCTTCAGCTTCAACTCGCTTTCCAGTTATGTCGAGATGAGCGAGGATGACGTTCGCATGCTCTCCCTGGTGCTTGGCAAGATCATTCAGCGCGGAATCGAGGATGACCTCCTGACGACCGCATTCGACGTGATGGCCCAGGACCCGCGATATTCCCAGGGGCTATTGATTGAACTGCGACGCTTCCTCGAGGCATTCCCGAGTTCGCCCAGCACCGCAAAGGTCCGCACGATCCTTCGGCGTCACGTCCAAGAGTGATGAGTCGCCGCACCGCGACCTACTTCTTCTCGGCCTCCCCCGCCTTCACACCCCGCACGCGCTCCATCATCGCCTGGATGCCCGCTCTGTGCATCGTGTGGTTCATG
>Ga0075158_10001937_pt1 | contig 15337 bp, 11 predicted proteins | sample JI91814BDNA_FD_70968 | JGI IMG/M metagenome (GOLD analysis project Ga0075158, IMG submission 70968) | Wastewater effluent complex algal communities from Wisconsin, to seasonally profile nutrient transformation and Carbon sequestration -... | ecosystem: Engineered > WWTP > Effluent > Algae... | reverse complement strand
CCTTGCCGTCCTGCATGAGCGCGCAAGCATGAGAAGAGCCCGCCGAGATCTTCACCGCGATACCTCCCAGCTTGATGGCCTCAATGGGCGGCGTGCTGATCCCGGCCACATTCTCACGCCCCAGTTGACCGACGCTGTTGTAACCCCAGCAGCGGACCGCGCCGTTCTGCTGCAGCGCACACGTGAAATTGATGCCCAGCGCCAGCTGGGTGACACCTGAGATGTTTTTGACATCCTCGTTCGCCGTGTTCCTCACGGTGCTGACGCCGTATCCAAGCCCGCCATTGGGGCTGGTGCCCCAGCAACGCACCCCGCCACCTTCCATGATCGCACAGGTGTGCAGCTGCCCCGCCGCCACCTGTACCGCCTTCGCCTCGTCCTCCATGACGACCACCGTCGGCGGCATATCACCCGGCCATGCGCCCACGAACCCGCCGGTCGTCCCGTTCCCGAGCTGCCCCTGCACGTTGTATCCCCAGCACTGCACCTCGCCGGTAGCGAGGACAGCGCACACATGATGTAGACCACTGGCCAGATCTACGACTGGACCTCCGAGCGGCACCTCCGCCATCGGCAATTCATCCGGGTTGTTCCCGCGGTCATCGGGATTCCCCTGCCCAGGAGCGCCATACTCGCCTTGCCCCCAGCACCGCACGGCGCCGCCCTTGAACGCGACACACACGAAATTTCCACCCACCGCCAGGTGCTCGATCTCCGTCGACACACACGCACTCGAGCAGGCATCGCCCGCCTTGAGGTCTCCATCATCGCACTCCTCTCCAGCCGCGAGGTTCGGCTCCCCATCGCCACACTCGGCCCACGTACAATCTTCATCGCACATCACTGTCGCAACCCCGTCGTCGCACGCCTCACTTTCCTGGACGACGCCGTCGCCGCACGAGGTGAGCACGCACTCGTCCGTGCAGTCGTCGGACTCGCCGTCACACGCCTCACCTGGCCCCACGATGCCGTCGCCGCAGATCGCCCAGGCGCATGCGTTCGTGCACGCATCTCCGTCCTCCTGGTTCCCGTCGTCACACACCTCGTCGCCCGCCACGACACCATCGCCGCAAATGACCCCGCCAGTCGTCGACGTGTCGAACGAGCCCGAGCTCGAACCCGTCGACTCAGGCAGATCGATCATCGTGGACGCGGAGGTCGTAGACGAAGTGATCACAGTGGAGATCCCGGTCGTCCCACTGGACTCCTCCGACGGCTCGACCTCTGTGTAGCACCCCGCCACCGAGATCGTGGCGACCGCGCACAAAATACCAGAAATGGTTCGCAACCTGTTTACCTTGGTCGAATTCGACATGACACAAACATCCTTTCGTCGATCAGTAAGGTACCGGGCCCGCACTGTTCGGGGTCTCGCCTTCGTCATCGCCGATATCATTGCGATGCCCGAGACCGAGTTGCCCATAGTTGTTCCGCCCCCAGCACCGCATGCTCGAGTCGGCGAGGATGGCGCACGTCGAGCGCCCCGGCGTGGCCTCATCGTACCCGCAGGAAGCGCTCAACATCTCGGCCTTGCCGCCAAGGTCGACCGCAGGCAATACCGCGAATTCTCCAGGGTAACGCACAGGCTTCGTATCGCCGTATCCGAGGCTGCCGAAGCTCCCATCGCCCCAGCACTTCACGTCCCCGCTGACGAGGATCGCACAACTGTATGCGCTGCCCAGTGCGATCGCCTTCGCAGGCGCCTTCAGGTCGACGACCACGAGAGGCATCGCCAACTCGTCCATTTCATCCAGGATACTGTCTCCGGGCAGACCATTGCCCAGCTGCCCGAGGCCATTGGCTCCCCAGCACTTGACGTCCCCGGCAGAGGTGAGCGCGCAAGTGTGATGTCCGCCTGCGGCGATATGCGCCACGTCCTCCAACATCGGGACCGGCGTCGAGTCCGTCGCTTTAATAACATTTGTCTTCGATCCGATCCCGAGCTGTCCGTATGCATTAAACCCCCAGCAACGCACCTTTTTGTCCTGCATCAGGGCGCAAGTGTGCTGGTTGCCGGTCACCAGTTCGCTGACCCCCTCGAGGCCCAGAACCTGCGGGGCGTCGTATTGGCCGACGCCGACACCCACCTGGCCGGCGCCCGAAAAGCCCCAGCAGCTCACTTTGTTGTCCCAGGTGAGCACACAAGTATGAACCCCACCCGCGGCGATCGCCAGCACTGACTTCCCGACCGGAACCTCTTTCGGAGCGACCCCGTCCTCCGGATCACAGATCGCATCCGTTTTTACATTCGCGTACCCCAGCTGCCCGTTGGCGCCTCGCCCCCAGCAGTGAACGTTGCTGGTGTCGAGAAGCGCACAGGTGTGATATCCGCCGCTCGCAATCTGTTTCACATGCCCAGGCAGGAAGATGTCGGCCACCGGCAGCTCTCCGGGCCCATCGCCCATATCCTCCGAGTCGCCGTTGCACAGCTCGTTCTGCTCGTTCTGACCCCAGCACCGGACCTTCCCACTTTTAAACAGCGCGCAGGTGTGATCCCCCGCCACGGACACCGCCGCGATCTCGGTCTTTTGGCACGTGGGGGAGCAGGCATCACCGCCGTCGCGCTCGCCGTCGTCGCACGCCTCTCCCTCCTCCATAACACCGTTACCGCACGGGTTGAGGAGGCACGAGCTCAGGCACGCATCCACGTCGTCGAGGTTCCCGTCGTCACACGCCTCGCCCATCTCGACGTCGACGGCTCCGTCGCCGCAGAACGGCGCCGCTCCGGTCGTCTGGTCCGTGTCATTCGTCGATGACCCTGTCGAGGACGACCCCGCCGTCGACGGCTCCGTCGAGGACGACGTCGCCGCCGGAGGGTCCTCGATCCCCGTCGTTTCGCCGGGCCCTGTGGTCGCGGCGGGCCCCGACGCCGCCCCTGGACCCGTGCTCGCCACGCCTGTGGATGTCACGGGCGCCGTCGTGGTGCTCGCGGACGTCGTGCTCTCCGCCCCCATGTCCGGCGCGGTCCCCATATCGATCGGGCAGGCGGTCAATACGAGGCTTAGCGCGAGACCCGGATAAAGCAGGTGCATCGAAGTAGAATTGCGGTGCATGGATACTCCTGGTCGTTTGATTGATGTCTTGTCCGCGGGCTCGCGGTCCCTGACATCAAAAATCGTCTCGAGCTGATTTTCTTTCGAATACTTGAGCGAGCGAAAATGCTCATTGTATAAACCGCTGTAATTACAAGGAGCATCGATCGAGCGGCCAGCGTCATCCGCGGGCCGCTCGCCGTCACCCGCGCTCACTCGAGGAAGCTGATGGTGAGGTTCGCGTCGACGTCGAGGTTCCCGTTCTCGGCGTTGACGACGCCGTCGCCGAACGCCGGCCAGCCCGTCTGTGGGTCGTACGTCCAGGAGTACGCGCCCTGGGCGAACTTGCCGTCCTCATCGGCCTGCAGCGACAGCGAGACGGACGCGCCCGGCTCCTCGACGACCGTGAAGTCGCAGGCGACCCCGACGCCGACCGACTGGTTGTCTCCGATCTTCTGCGGTGAGGGCTGATCGACGAACACGCACTCATCGCTGCCGGACGCGCTAGCCCACACGCGGTACGTGACCTCGCCCTTGCCGACGCCCTCGCCGTTGCCGTCGAAGTAGACGTCCTTCAAATACACGCGGATCTTGCGCGCATCGACGCCCTCCGGGGTGCAGTTGGCCTCGGCGAAGTCGGTCGTGTAGGCGAACTTGGTCCCGAAGTTGTCGAGGTACGCCAGCTTGTAGGCGATGGTCGCGCCCGGCGACTCGGACGAGTAGTTGCCGCCCGCGAGGATGTAGTCGATGAACCCGTCGAAGCCGAGCACCGCCTGCGAGCCGTGGTCACCGTCGCCGCCCATCACGAAGACCGTCATCGTCGAGCTGTCGAGCACCTTCCTGTGCTCCGTGGCCACCTCGACGTCCGTCCCGATCGCCGAGATGGCCGCCTCGAGCGCCGTACGGACCTCTTTCTCGCTGTGCGCGGTCTCGATCGAGAACACACCACGCCGCCCGTAGGTGATGGATTGCACGTACATCGGCGGGTTGTCCGGGCTCATGAACGCCGCCAGCGCCTCGACGGTCACGTCGGGGGCGAACAGGTCCGACGGCGCGGCGGGCACGTCGACGTCCACCGTATAGTAGGCCTGCGTGAAGTCGGCGAGGATGCGCGTCTTGCTGTCCTTCGCCTTGAAGTCGAACATCCCAGAGATCTTGTTACCGCCCGGCCATGACACGGCGGTCGACAGCGCGAGCGACACCTCGGCCTCGCTGAACACCTGTTGCAGCTTGAACGCGACGTTCGCGGGCGTGCTGCCGTTGACCCCGGCCGCCAGGATCGCCTGCATCGTCGCCCGGAACTGCGACAGCGACGGCTTCTCCATGATCCCGACCGGCGACCCGATCAGGTTCTCAAGCGACGCGCTGTACGTCAGCGGCGCCCGCGGCAGCGTCACCGAGGTCAGCAGACCGACGCTCGCGTCGCGCCCCTCGACGATCGAACCCGGCCACAGCGTCGCCGAATTCGGCTGGAACGCCACGAATTCGTCGAAGTGCTCGGTCGTGGAATAATAAGTATACGTGCACTGGTATCCGTCCTGCGGGTCGTCCACCTGGCACTCTTCGCCCTCGCACTCGATCTTCATCGGCGGCTCCTCCTGCGGCAGCCCCAGGTGCCCGAGCCCGCGGATATACTCGTCGACCGCACCGTCGTCGGCAGGCGCCGACGTCTCGCCAGCGACATCACCACCGCCGTCGTCGCTGCTGCTCTGCCCGGTTTCGCCCGCGCCGCCGTCATCATCCGGCGCGGCGGTAATAGTAGTGGTGGTGGTTCCAATCGCGTCGTCTCCGCGTCCCTCCGCGCCGTGATAACAATGGGCGAGACAGGGCAGCAAGAGCAGCGCGGTGACCGAAGACAGCTTGTTCGTGGGATTCATGCGTCGTTACCTCGATGCCCCCCAAGCAAGCCTCGGCGCACACGCGAACATCCGTGATCACAGGCAGTTAGCAGGCCGCTACGCGGCCGATCATGGACTATGGTCCCGCGCCGACGACCGCAGTCCCGTGTCATCACCGAATCTCCGGAGCCAGGCTGTTGATACAGCCTGCTTGTTCCATTCGCGAAACACGGCTAGCTTCCTACTTCTATGACATGCAATCGACGATGGTTCGCTTGTGGACTTGTCGGCGCCCTGACATGCAGCCCTCCGATCGCCGCGGCTGCGCCCTCATCCCTCGCGGCCGTATCAGCCGAGCACCTGTTCGAGGCGGCGAGCGCGGCGAGGGATCTCCAACAGTTCGCCATCGCGGCCGAGAAATTCGAGGAGGCCCACGACGCGTTGCCCGACACCTGCTCACCGCTCGGCCTCAAGCTGCTCGAGGAGGCCGACAGCGCCTACCGCGAGGCCTACGCACGCGACGCGGACGCGCAGCTGCTGTGCCGCGACGAGCGCATGTTGGTCAGCGCGCTCGGCGACGGTAGCTGCGAGCTCAACAGCGCCGCGATCGGCGACTTACAGCGAGGGCTCGACCATCAGCTGCTCCGCGACAAGATCACCTGCCCGACCGCGACGCAGGTGTCGCGTGACTTCGACGAATCGCTGCCCGCGGCCCTCGTCACCCTGCCCCCCTCGTCACCGTCGCCGCTGCCGCGGCTCGTCGTGCCACCTGCGTCCCCGAGGCGCGGCGCCACGATCGCGGGCGCCGTTCTCCTCGGCGCCGGTGCGGCCGCGACCATCGCCGCCACCGCTGGCGCCGTGCGTGGCGGTCGACTCAATGAAATCAAGGACGGGATGGCCTGTGAGACCGACTTCACGGACAGCTGCCGCAGCCTCAACCAACAAGGGCGGACGATGAACAACCTGGCGATCGCCAGCGGCGTTGTGGCCGGCGCGCTCGTCGTCACCGGCGTCGCGCTCCTCATCGTCGGCCAGCGAAGATCGCCGCGGCGCGCCTCCGCCGGGGCTGTCGGCGCGCTGCCGGGGCTCACCTGGAGATTCTGATCTGATGGCCGCCGCTCAAGACCTGTCCTCCGGACTCCCCGGCCCCGAGAACGGTGGCCTGACCGGCACGCTCCTCGCGGCCCGCTACCGCCTCATCGGCCTGGTCAAGGCGGGCGGCATGGGCGCGGTCTACCAGGCCGAGGACATCAAGCTGGGCCGACGAGTCGCCGTCAAGATCCTCAGCCCGCAGTTCACCCAGCAGCCGGACATGGTGCGCCGGTTCTTCCGCGAGGCCAAGGCTCCCTCGTTCGCACAGCACCCCAACATCGTCGAGTACCTGGACTTCGACCAGATCGCCAACGGCGTCGCCTATCTCGTGATGGAGTATCTCCAGGGCGACGACCTCGAGCGTGTGCTCAAGCGCCGCGGCCCGCTGTCCTGGCCCGAGCTCGCGCCGCTGATGTTGCAGTCGTGCCGGGCCCTGAGCGCCTCGCACGCCGCGGGTATCATTCACCGCGACATCAAGCCGAGCAACTTCATCCTGCTAGACCGCAGCTTCGACGAGGACCCGCCGCTCATCAAGCTGATCGACTTCGGCATCGCCAAGTTCACCGAGGGTTCGCGCCTGCACAGCCACACCGAGGTCACCGAGCACCTCATGGGCAGCGAGCGGTTCATCGCCCCCGAGATGTACGCGCTGGTCCCTGCCAACCCGCGGACCGATATCTACGCGCTCGGCATCACCATGTTTCGCCTGCTCACCGGCAAGTACCCCGAGGCGTCCGGCGGCTATGACATGCTCCCTCCGAGCGCGCTGCGCCCCGACGCCGACATCCCGCCCGAGGCCGACGCGTTGATCCTACGGGCCATCCACGTCAACCCATACGCCCGCTTCGAGGCGATGGCCGAGCTCGAGGCCGAGATCGCCGGCTACCTCCGGCGCCCCGAACTACGCATCGACCCCGGGCCGCCGCCGATCGCTCCGTCGGGCACCACGGGCCCGTCGCCGATCGTCCATGAGCCGTCGAGCGCGACGATCGTGGTGCGTCGCTCTCGCATCTGGCAAGTCGTGGTGTTCACCGCCATCGCCTGGCTGGTCACCATCGTCGCCCTGTTCACATCCAGGCAAGCGACACCCGAGCTCCTGCAAGATCGACCCGAGGCGATCGCCGGGGTCTCGCAGTTCGCCCCACCCACGGATCCATCACCCGCGAAGATGACCACGCCTCCGATCGCCCCACAGCCCACACCGACGCCGACCCCACACTCAACAGAGACAGAAGCGACCTCGCCGCCTGTCATCCCCTCGCAGCTCCCGACATATCCCCCCGAGCCGGAGCCGCAACCCGCCGTGAACCCGAAGCCGGACGCGCCTCCGCTCGACATGACGCACGTGGACCGCGAGCTCCGCAAGCTCGATCCCGCGGTCTCGAAGTGCGGCCTGGACGGCGGCCTGTGGCGCAACATGAAGCTCGACGTCGCCGTCCGCATCGACCGTGCTGGCAGGGCGAGCGCCACCGTCAAGAACGCGGGCAAGAACGCGTACGCCGATTGCATCACCCGACAGTTCAAGCGCCTCAAATTCGGCCCGAGCGCGGCCGGCGGCAAGACGACCATCGAATACACGATCTGACCGCGAGCCCGCGGCTCACTCGGGCGCGTCGAGCACCTCCTCGAGCGGCTCCGGATACAGCCCGAGCCGCTTGAGCGCTTTAATTAAACCCGTGCGGTCGAGCCCGGAGATCTTGGCCGCGCGGACGATCCACCCGCGCTCCGTCCCCACCCGCTTAATTAAGGCCTTGTAGTAGATGCGTTCGAACTCCTCCTTCGCCTGCCCGACCGGCAGGCGCAGCGCCCAGCCGAGGTCGAGCGGCGAGTTCGGACCGTCGCTCGCGTCGTCGAGCCGCAGGTCCGACGGCTCGAGCACCATGCGCGTGCTGATCAGCGCCGCGCACTCGACGGTCGCCTTGAGCTGGCGAACATTGCCCGGCCACGCCGCCTTCTGCAGGCCCGCGCTCGCGTCCGGGCTGAAGTCCTTGGGCGGCAGCCGGTCGCGCTTGCACGTCGCGCGCAGGAACCTCCGCGCCAGCAACACGACGTCTTCGCCGCGATCGCGGAGCGACGGGATCTCGATCACCTTGAACGCCAGGCGGAAGTACAGGTCCTCGCGGAACTTGCCCTGGCTCATCATCAGGCGCAGGTCGCGGTGGGTCGCCGCGATCACTCGAACGTCGACCTTGCGCACGCTCGCGTCGGCGATGCGGACGACCTCGCCGCGCTCGAGCGGACGCAGCAGCTTGGCCTGCAGCTCGAGCGGCAGCTCGCCCAGCTCGTCGATGAACAGCGTGCCGCCGTGGGCCTGTTCGAAGATGCCGGGGTGCTCGCGGATCGCCCCGGTGAACGCGCCGCGGGCGTGGCCGAGGATCAGCGACTCGGCCAGTTCGCGCGGCAGCGCGGTGCAGTCGAGCACCACGAACGGCCCGCTCCGCCGCGGCGACGCGTCGTGCAGCCCGCGCGCGACCAGCTCCTTGCCCGTCCCGGTCTCACCGGTCACGAGCACCGGCAGGCGCTCGGCGAGGGTCGCCACGCGCTCGAGGTCGGCGAACACCTCGCGCATGATCGGGCTGTCGCCGTACAGCTCGCCGAAGTGGTCGTGGTCCGACAGCGACACGCTGATCGTATCGGTGCCGGTGATCTGGATGCCCGTGTCACCGACGCGGAACACCGCGTCCACGTCGAGCACCGCCTCGCGGACCCGGACCCCGTGGATCCACACCCCGTTCGTGCTGCCCAGGTCGCGCAGCACGATCCCGTCGTCCTGCACGACGAGCTCGAAGTGCGTCATGCTCACGCGGTCGTCGCGGATCACGAGGTCGTTCGCCGACCCGCGCCCGCCCTTGACCGTACGCCCGCGGCTGACCTCGACGTGGTGCTTCTTGCCCTTGTTGGGCCCGTCGACCACGACCGCGAGCAATCTCCCCAGCCGCCGATGTCGGGTCGATCTGTCCTCGACCACCTTGGTCCGGGTCGGTGCGTCGCTGTCCGGATCTTCGAGACCTCGCATGATGCGACCTCTCCTCTTGGCACGTCCCGCGCGACCATGTCAAGCGCACCGCTGGTCGACGCGAGTCTCGGGACTGCAGGACCACACCGCGGACCGGACTCCCGCTGGATCGCCGCGGCGAAGTTCGATGTAGCTGAAATCACTGAGGATCGTCCGCGGCGTACCCGCTGCAGTGCATCGCCACGAGGTGATGACCATGCAACTCCACGCATCCGACGACGACGAAGCCGTGACCAGCCTGTACTTCGGCGACGCGCCCACCAGCCTCGGTGACCCCGAACAGCCGATGCTCGCCCTGTCCGCCGCGATCGGCGGGCACACCCGTGTCGCCTACCTCGCCGAGCTCGGACGTCTGGCCGCGCAGGCCGGCCGCTACGACGACGCGTGGAGCTACCTGCAGCGCGTGTTGCAGCTGCAACAGGCCGAGCCCCACCCGCCCGCCGTCGTCGCCCGCACCCTCTGTGAGCTCGCGGTCGTGGCGATTCGCCGCGACGACCTGTCCACGGGCCGAATCCTGCTCACCGACGCCGCCGCCCTCACACCCGACATCCACCCCAGCGTGCTCCACAACCTCGGCTACCTGGCGCGCCGCGACGGCGCCCTCGACACCGCAGAGTCGCTCTACACCGACGCGCTCACCCTCAAGATCTCGGCCGGTGGATGGCGCCAGGCCACCGTCGCCGCGACCCTCGGCGCCATCGGTCAGCTGCAGCTCCTGCGCGACCAGCCGCTCGCCGCCCTGCGCAGCCTCCTGCCCGCCCGCCATATCTACGAGCTGTGCGGCAGCGCCGTGTCGAGCGGCATGGCCTTCACGCTCATGGCCATGGGCCGCGCCTACCTCAAGCTGCACATGTACGAACACGCGTCGGCTGCGCTCGATCGGGCCGTCGCGATCCGCGAGGCCATCCCGGTCCCGCCGGATCAGCTCGCCTGCGCCCGCTACCACCTCGCGCTCGCCCTGTGGCCGATCCAGCCCGACGCCGCCATCACCCTCGTCCGCGCGACCCTCGGCGAATACCGCCAGAGCCCCGGCGCCCGCCCGACTTATGTCCACACCCTGCAATCGTGGCTCGAGGCCCGCTGCAACTGAAAGAAAGGTCGAACCCACCATGTCCCCGCGATTCATCCCCGAGCTGTTCTTCTTCACCCTCGCCGCCGCCGCCTGCAACAACGTGGTGCTCCGCGAAGACGCCCCCGACACCGACGCCACAGGCTCCACCGGCTCCGACTCGACCACCGACGCGAGCACGTCCGACAGCTCGACCACCGCCGACCCGCCCGTCGAGACGACCACCGCCGACCCGGGCACCACCGGCGTGGGCGAACCGCCGGACGGCTGCGAAGAGCTGCAGACCACCATCACCGCCATCCTCGAGACCCACTGCTACGGCTGTCACGCGGGCGGCCAGGCGAGCGGAGGGTTCGCCGTCGCCGACGATCTCACGGCGATGTTCGCCGAGGGTTACCTGATCCGCGGCGTCCCGGGCGCGTCGCCAGTCTATCGTCAGGTCGCCGACGGCGTCATGCCGCTGGGAGGCCCGCCGTTGCCGGCGGATCAGGTCGCGCTGCTCGGCGAGTTCATCGAGGATTGCACCGACGACGCCGGCATCCCCGCCCCCAACCAGCCGCCCGCCTGCGTCCCGCCGATCGTCCCGGTCGGCAGCGACGCCGTGATCGCCGCGATCAAGGCCGACATCGCCAGCCTCGACCTCGTCACCGCGCCGAGCATGCGCTACCTCGACATGACCTACCTCCACAATCTCGGCTACTGCGACGACCAGATTGAGGCCTGGCGGCTCGCGCTGTCGAAGGCCATCAACAGCCTGTCGCGCGGACCGTTCATCATCCGGCCGAGGGGTCTGGAGCCGGAGCGGACGATCTTCCGCGTCGACCTGCGCGACTACAAGTGGACGCCCGAGCTGTGGGCCGAGATCGTCGCTGCGAACCCCTACGCCATCACCTACGAGTCGACGGACGCCCAGTTCATCCGCAGCCTGACCGGCGCCGACGTGTTCGTCCAGGCCGCCGAATGGTTCCTCGACGCCACCGTCCAGCCGCCGCTCTACCACAAGATCCTCGACATCCCCGCGACCCGCCAGGAGCTCGAGCAGCGGTTCAACATCGACGTGGCCGCCAACATCGCCAGCGAGCAGGTCTCCGACCTCGGCGAGGTCGTCCGCGCCGGCGTCTACGACTCGGGCGTGTCGGCCCACAACCGCGTGTTCGAGTGCCACCGCTTCCCCGACGCCAACAACCGCGAATACTGCCTCAGCCACGACTTCAAGAGCAACGAGGACAAGGCCGACATCTTCGGCCACCCCCTCGACTTCGCGGCCGACGGCGGCGAGGTGATCTTCACCCTCGCCAACGGCCTCCAGGGCTACATGATCGTCGACGCCGCCGGGCAGCGCCTGAACGTGGCCCCGATCGAGGTGGTCGCCGACGTCGAGCACGGCGGTGAACCCGTGATCAACGGCCTCAGCTGCATGGGCTGCCACACCGCCGGCATGCGGCTCCGCGGCGACGAGGTGGGCCCCGTCGTCGAAGCCAGCGCCGAATTCCCCGACACGATCCGCGAAGCCGTGCGCAACCTCTACAGCAAGCCACAGGACGGGCCCGACGAGATGGAGGTCCGCCTCACCGAGCTGCAGCGGCGCTTCCTCAAGTCCCTCGAGGCGACCGGCGCACCCGAGCGAATCGCCAATCAGGAGCCCATCTCGGCCATCCACGAGGTGTTCGACGATGACGTGAACTTCGCGCGCGCCGCCGCCGAATTCGGCGTCAGCGAGAAGGAGCTCCTCAAGCAGCTCAGCGGCCTCGAGGGCCTCGAGCTCCTCGACCAGAAGCCCGTCGCACGCGCCACCTTCACTGACAACTTCGCGATCAACGCCTGCCGTCTAAACCGCGGCACGACCCCGGCCTGCCTTACTACCCCGCCGTGACCGCCGCAGCGGCGCGGGCATCAGCGCCCGCGCCGCTCGAGGTTCTTGGCCGTCCCGCTGCGCTCGCGCCCCGGCCGGACCCACGCGACGTCGAACCCCGACGCCGCCGTCATCGCCTCGTCGCGCTCGCCATCCGACGTGAACCCGCCGACCATTTTAAAACTACCCACATTGTTCCGCGGCCCCGCGAACATGTGAAACACCGTGATATCAAACCCCTGCGCCCGCGCGTACGCCTGAAACAGCAGGTCCGCCCCGCGCGCGTCGCCGACGACGAAGCTGCACCCGCGGACGATCGCCTCGGAGATCTGCGGCACGTAGTGCCGCGCGAACTCCTCCTCGGTCAGATCGAGGTGCCCGGACACAAACCCGACGAGCTCCTTCATATCACCTCACCCGTACTGCAGCCCGCTGACGAATTTCCGCCAGTCCGCCTCGAACTGCGCGAAGTCCATGTACCCGACCGTCTGCTGCAGCAACATCCGCCCGGTCGGGTCACCCGCCGCCGTCGCCAGGAACTGATGATAGAAGTTGCCGAGCAACCCGCGCTCCTGCAGATAATAACAGAGGTACCGCGCCTTCGAATAATTGAGCCCGCTGCGGTACGGCTCATAGAACTCGTCGCTGGTCGTCTTCACCAATTCACCGAGCGAGGCCATGTCGCCGGTGCGGATCGCGTCCTGCAGCGCCGGCAGCCGCCAGTTGGTCAGCCCGACGATCTGCCCGTCGCGATCGGCGCACTGCTCGTACAGCGACGCCAGCCCCTCATTGAACCACGTCGGGCAGGCCGGGAAGTTCGCCGCCATGAACGGGTGGCAGATCTCGTGGACCAGCGTGCCGCCGCCCGACGAGATGTTCATCAGCAGCGCGTCGTGCGTCGGCGTGTAATAGCCGTACGGTGTCTCCGGTTCGTCGTCGAACAGCACCTTCGCGTGGTGCATATAACTGACCGCGTCTTTGAATAGGAACACCTCGACGATCTCCCGCGGGTCCGCCGCGAAGTATTGTTTTTTAAGATACTTCACGGACCAGCGGATCGTGCTCGCCGCCCGGTGCTCGACCTTGTCCGCCGCCTCGTCGCCCGCGACCACGAACGGCGGCTCGACCAGCACCGTGAACCCGCGCCCAGCCAGCCGCTCGCGCAGCGCCGCCGCCCGGGTGGTCAGCGCGTCCGTGGCGATCGTCGTGCCTGGCGGATTGGCCGGCGGCGGCGGCCCGGGCGGCGGAGCCGATCGCATCTTCTTGCTCGCCCTCGGCGGCTGCACCGGCTCCGAGCCGCACGCCACACCACACGCCAACAGCCCGAAGATCGCCGCGCGTCGCCGCATCGTCGCACCTACGCACGGACCCGGCCCGCGGTTCTCAGCGCGCCGACAGCCCGCCGCAGCCCGCGTCGACCTCGTGCATGCTCGCGTCGACCGCGATCCCGGCCGTCCCGGTCTGCGCGCGATCGAGCAGCCACATCTGCTCCCCCTGCTTCACCCGCACCGTCGCCATGTTGGTCGACCCCAGCGTCATCATCCGCCCCTCGCCCGCGCCCGGCGTCGGCCCGAACCACAGCGTCACCGTCTCGGTGCACGTGTTACGCAGCGTCAGCGTCACCAGAGGCTCGGCCGCCGTGGACCCCTCGACCGCCTCCGCGACCGCCAGCGGCGTCTTCGTCTCCGGCGCCGGCGCCGGCGGACCCGTCTTCGTCACCGTCACGGTCCCGTCCTCCGCGACCGCCACCTCCTCGACCGACTCACCGACCGGCACCGCGTCGATGCCGGCCGTCAGCGCCTCGCTCGCGGCCGCGTCCTTGCCGAGCTTGTCCGGCCGGTACGCCACACAGGAGTCGACCATGCTGCACGCCGCCTGGTAGTGCGCCGTCTGCCCGCAGCCCGACACCGAGTAGTCGCGGACGTAGTTGTCGCTGCGCTGGTCGAGCACCTCGACGTCCGCGGCCGGGCAGTGGAGGTCCTTCGCCGCCTGCTCGCGGACGACCTCCTCGAGCTTCCCGGCGCACCCGGTCGACGCGGCGAGGATGACGAGCCAGTGCATGCGCATGGTGCGCTTATAGCACGACCGTCCCTGCCTGCATCCAACCGCAGACTTGCCTTTGTGCGCGGATCTCGCCACCCTCCGCGCACCGGAGACAATCCCATGGCCGCCTTCGCCCCGCCCGTCACGCCCATCGTCGATTCTTCACTCTTCGGGGACATCCCCGCGCTCCTCAAGCTCTACCTGATCCCGTTCGTGTGGCAGACCGTCGGCGCGATCGTCCTGTGGATCGTCGGCAGCTGGCTGATCGGCATCGCCTCGCGGATGATCACCCGCACCGTCAGCAAGCGCCTCGATCAGACGCTGACCACGTACATCGACGCGGCCCTGCGGGTCGTCCTCAAGATCGTCCTGATCATCGCGATCCTCGGCGTGTTCGGCGTCGAGTCGACCTCGTTCGCCGCCCTGCTCGCCGCGGCCGGCGTGGCGATCGGCATGGCCTGGGCCGGCCTGCTCGCCAACTTCGCCGCGGGCGTGTTCCTCGTGGTCCTGCGCCCGTTCAAGGTCGGCGACGTGATCACCGCCGCCGGCGTCAACGGCGAGGTCAAGGAGATCGGCCTGTTCGCGACCACCCTCGACAACCGCAACAACACCCGCATCTTCGTCGGCAACAACAAGCTGTTCTCCGACAACATCATCAACCACTCGCAGAACGGCTACACCCGCGTCGAGGCGCTCGCGCAGGTCGCCAACGGCGTGAACCCGTTCGAGGTGGCCGCCCGCATCGCCGAGCGCATCGCCAAGATCCAGCACGTGCTCGCCCAGCCCGCCCCCGAGGTCGGCGTCCGCGAGTACAACGCCGCCGGCACCCTCATCTACGTGCGCCCCTACGTGAAGGGCGGCACCTTCGAGCAGGAGTACGTGCTCGGCGCGACCTACCAGGCGATCGCCGACGCCACCGCCGGCCTGCCCGTGCCCGCCCCGCACCAGGTCCAGCTGCAGGCCGTCCGCTAGCCGCCGTCACGACCACGAAGAACGGGCGCTCTGGCCATCGCCAGGCGCCCGTTCGCCATCGTGGAGCTCAGCGCCCCGCGATCACAGCCGCAGCGCCCCGGTGCGCAGCAGGTACGTCAACCGCTTGCGCTGCTCGGGCACCAGCAGCGCGTGGATCTTCGCCAGCGCCGCCTGCACGGCCGTCTGCAGCCGCCGCGTCGACTCGACGCGCTCGCCGGTCACCTTCGCCGCCGCCGCCTCGTCGAACGTGTCCTGCGCCAGCAGCTCCGCGTACGACGCGGTCGTGCGCCGCAGGTCGACCTCGCCCTGCGCCCGCTCCGTCTTGAGCGTGTCGAGGATCATCGCCAGCTCGGTCACCTGCCGCTCGTCGAGCTCGAGCTTGTACGCCAGGAACCGCAGGGGCCTGCGCACCCCGAACCAATT
>Ga0075158_10001936_pt1 | contig 15339 bp, 15 predicted proteins | sample JI91814BDNA_FD_70968 | JGI IMG/M metagenome (GOLD analysis project Ga0075158, IMG submission 70968) | Wastewater effluent complex algal communities from Wisconsin, to seasonally profile nutrient transformation and Carbon sequestration -... | ecosystem: Engineered > WWTP > Effluent > Algae... | reverse complement strand
GACACGCAGCGGCAGGGGAGCCGCGATCTTGTTCGCCATGCCCTGATTATCCCACGAAACCATAAAGATATTTCAAGGACACGTCACTAGAGCGCCCGCCCTGACTCACCTACCGGCGGGTAGCCCCAGTCGCGGCGTGGCCCACAGCGCCGGCGCGTCGGTGGCCACCCAGAAGCGCCCGCCGGCCACGCCCGCGGCGGTGGGGGCACCGCCAGGGCCGGGCTCGACCGTCCACGCCAGCTGAGCGGCGCTGATCGGATCGGCGCTGTGCACAATGCGCCCGACCGGGGATCCCGCTGCGGTGCCAGAGGCCGTCGAGCCAGCGGCCGTGGACGACCCCAATGACGCCGATGACGCCGCCGAGGTTGGTCCGGAAGACCCGGACACTGGCGGCGTCGGCGCAGCACCCGCCTGGCCCGCCGTCCCCACACCCGCCGTCTCGGTGCCCGACGACGTCCCGGCGCCCCCTGTCCCGAGGCCCGAGGCGATCGCCAGCCATGGTCGATCGTCCACCAGCCCAGCGCCGACGATCCGCTCCTGGTCGCCGAGCGCCACATCCGAGGCCGCGATGGTGCTCGCCGCCCGGCCGTCCCAGCGCCACAGGGCCAGCCGGTCGCCGATCCGCCCGGCCAGCAGACACGCCCCGTCGCCACACCCACCCGCCTCGACCGACGCCTGACCTGTCGCTGATCCGGTGGGCAGGTCGTAACGCCGCCACGCGCTCTGGATGACCGATCCGGTCGTCGTCCAGATGCTCGGCACCACCTGCACGCTCCCATCGCCGAGAAGCGTCGTCGAGCCCAGCAGCAGCACCGACGATCCCATCGGGATGACCGCGGTGGCGGCGACCAGTCCGCTCGCCTTGGTGCTGGCCAGGGCCGTGCGCGCGGAGTTGGCGCGGACCCATGTCCTGCCCTGCGCGCGCCACGTCGCGATGTCCAGGCCGGTGCCCTCGGACTTCCACCCACCGACGACCACGGGTTGCCCGGCGCCGTAGCCCACGCCGCTCAGGCCCCCCATGTCGTAGCCGCCGAAGGTCCAGAACTCCTGTTTCTCCTCCGCCACGGCACCGCCGGACGCACCGATATTGCCGCGCCAGATCGTCCACCGGACATTGCCGTGCGCGCCTCCGCGCTGGCCCGCGACGCCGATCACCTGCGTCCCGTTCGCGGCCAGCGCCAGCCACGACCCTTCCTTGCCGTATGCCGTGCTCGCCGTCACCCTGACCGCCCGCCTTGCGCTGCCCTCGCCGCCGGACCCGGCTGCCGGGTCGACGAGGGTCAGCCCCGCGCGCGGAGTGGTGGACACGGCATACGTCCCGAGGAGCAGGCCGGCGTCGGTCGCCGCCATCGCGGTGACCGGGCCGGGCAGGCTAACCGGCACGCGCGTCAGGCTGCTGGGAGAGGCCGGCTGTGCTGTAGGGGGGACGCTTGAACTCGCGCTACTGGTGGCGGTGACAGAGTCGCCGGTGCAGGCGCCTAGGGCGAGCAACGTGGCGCCGGCGATCACGGATGTGGCCGCTTCCCGCATCCGCCCCCATTGGGGTGCTCCATCGCGCTGCATCCACTCGATTGTCCCACCCCGGCGGATTGTCGCCTGCCAAGTACCTGTGAATCGTGGGCACGTGTCAAGTCTCGACACGAGGCGCGCATCCGCGCAGGGGGCAGGTCAGCCCGCGTCGATGACGATCTGCGGGCCGAAGAGGGCCATGGCGTCGAGCGCGCGTTGGTGGTTCTCCACGCTCGATCCGGCGCACCCGGGCGCGTCGATCACGACCGTCGCCCCCGCATCGGCCGCGGGGAGGGCGGTGGCGAGCACACAACAGTCCGTCGAGACGCCGGCCAGCCGCAGCCGGGGCTGGTCGCCCACGACGGCCCGCAGATCCGCGTGCCATTTGCCGAAGGTCGGCAGCGTCACGACCCGTCCGTCGCGACCCGCGGCGGAGGCGACGTCACCGAGCTCGCGCACCACGGCATACAGCGGGTTCTCGTCGGGCACAACCGCGAACGGCCACTCGCGGTAGTAGGGCTCCCAGGAGCCCCCCATGTGCGGGTCCGCCACAAACCGCGTGATCACCACCCGATTGCCGTATGCCGCGGCCAACCGCACGATGCGCCCCACCGCACCCGCCCACATCGGGGAGCCCCATGCGCTCGCCGGGTCGGCGAAGATCCGCTGCGGGTCGATGATGACCAGCCATTCGCCCGGCTCGGGCGACGGGACCGGCGCGCTCACCGCTTCACCGGCGCGTAGCTGGCGTGGCCGCGTGCCAGCTCCTGACCCCGCACCTTGGCCCGCCGCGCGACATAGGTCACCAGGAGCGAACCGACGAGGGCGAGCAGGACGCCGAGGTTGGCATACGCCCAGTTGCCCTCCCAGTAGCCGTCGGTCGCATTCCAGGTGCCGAGGCCGAGGGGCTCGAGGAGATAGCCCTGCCAGTTGTTCCACGAGGCGTCGGCGGCGAACGGGTTGACGACCAGGCCCCACCCGATCACCGAGAAGATCGCCATCGTGGCGATGGAGATCCAGTCCCAGGCGCCATAGATGCCGCGGGGATCGAAGAGCGCGTCGTCGTCATAGTCGCGCCGGCGCAGGGCGATGTCGGCGATCATGATGCCCGCCCATGCGGCCAGCGGCACCCCGAGAGTGATCAGGAAGCTCTGGAAGGGGTTGATGAAGTTCTGGGCGACAAAGACGACATAGAACGTGCCCAGTGTGAGGATCACCCCGTCGACGAGGGCCGCGGCCGGCCGCGGGATGCGCACGCCGAGGCTGAGCAGGGTCAGGCCGGAGGAGTAGATGCCGAGCACCGCGCCGGAGACCAGCGAGAGGATCGCGACGATGAGGAAGGGCACGAGCACCCAGGTCGGCAACAGCGTGGCCAGCGTGCCGATCGGGTCGCCGCCGATGGCGCTCGCGACCTTCTCGTCCGAGCCGGCCAGCGCCAGGCCGTAGCAAACCAGAAGCGAGGGGGCCAGTGCACCGCCGATGGTGTTCCAGGCGACGATGGCCCCACCCGCGGCGTCCCGTCGCTGATAGCGCGACCAGTCCGCGGCGATATTGATCCAGCCGAGGCCGAACCCGGTCATCACCATGACCAGCGCACCGATCGTCTGCTGGAAGCTGCCGGACGGGATCGCCGAGACCGTCGCCCAGTCGATGTCCTTGACCGTCATCGCGACGTAGAGAAGCGTGATCGCCCCGGTGATCCACGTCAGATAGGACTGCATCTTCATGATGATGTGGTAACCCGCGACCGACGCCATGACGATCATCGCGGCGACCACGATGGCGGCGATGACCTTGGTGGCCGTGCCGCCGCCCCACCCGAGCCGGTCGAAGATCGTCGCCGTCGCCAACACGGCCATGATCGACAAGAAGGTCTCCCAGCCGATCGAGACCAGCCACGAGATGACGCCGGGCACCTTCTGTCCGGTCACCCCGAAGGCGGCCCGCGACAAGATCATCGTCGGCGCCGATCCCCGCTTGCCGGCAATCGCGATGATCCCGCAGAGCAGGAAGGAGACGATCACGCCGAGCAGGGTGACGACCACGCCTTGCCAGAAGGAAATGCCGAAGCCGAGCACGAACGCGGCATACGAGATCCCGAAGACCGAGATATTCGCCGCGAACCACGGCCAGAAGAGATCCTTCGGTGACGCGGTGCGCTCGGACTCACCGATGATCTCGATGCCGGTCGTCTCGACACCGAGCGAGCGCACGCGCTCAGTGGCCCCCCGGTTCGTGGCAGCAGTCATGATCAGAGCGTGCCAGATCACGGCCGCACTCACGCCCCACCGGGGCTGCCTGCATTCGTGTCGCCCGTATGCCGTGGCATCCGGGCCGCGCGTGCATCACCGCACGCGCGGCACAAGGGTGTTAACGCCGTCCGGTCACCCAGCGACCGTAGTCGTCGTCGTCATCATCGTCCGTGTCATCCACGAACTCCGGCTCGCGGGTCTGTGTGGCCCCGTGGAGTTCTCGTTCAAGCGCGCTGAAGTCGGTGCTCGGCGAGTAGTACTTCAAGTCGCGAGCAACCTTGGCTTGCTTGGCTTTGGCCCGGCCGCGCCCCATGGCGTGACCCCCTCATGCGTCTGCCGGGGCGGCATCGCTGACCCGGCTGAACGTGCTGATCAGCCGACCTTCGCGGAGCGGTCCCGGGAATGTGTGTGTTCGTGGGAGTAACGCTATAGCAATTCACGATGTTCCTCTCCCAGGTGACGGACCGCGGGTCGGCGAAAGGACGGTTGCCCGTTCGCGCGTGCGGGCGGCTCAGAGAGGAAGCGGGATGGGCGTGATCCCTTCGTTACCGGGCGCGAGACAACCCCGCGCCGGGCTCGGGCGTCGGTTGGGTAGTAAGGGCCAACCGGCCGAGCCGATTGATCGAGTGGGGATTGAGATGACCAAGGGACGAGGCGTCAGCGCCGCGGCCGTGCTGCTGGCGGCCACGATCGGGATGACCGCGTGCTCGCCGAGCGGTGACCTCGCCCGCGCGACGACGTCCGCGGTGACCACGCCGGGGGCATCGAGCACTTCGCCGAACACGACGAGCACACCGAGCCCGAGCACCACGCTGCCGGCCACGGCGAGCACGTCGACAACACCGACGCCGACCGCCACACCGAAGCCGTCGACCACGAGCCCGTCGCCCACGTCGATGACGCCGACGCCCTCGCCGACGTCGCCGAAGCCCAAGCCGACGAGCACGCCGACCACCCCGCCGCCACTGGACGACACTTCGCTGATGAAGCCCGGCGACAAGGGGCCGGCCGTGCAGCGGATGCAGCAACGGCTCAGCGACCTGGGCTATTGGCTCGGCACGCCCGACGGCACCTATGGCTACAACACGTCCCAGGCCGTCATGGCCCTTCAGAAGACCGCTGGCCTCGGCCGCGACGGGGTCTACGGGCCAGCCACCCGTGCGGCACTCGACCGCGGTGTCCAGCCGAAGCTCGTGGTCAGCGGCAATGCCGTGCAAATCAACCTGGCCAGCCAGGTGCTGACGGTCGTCGAGAACTCTCGGATCGTGGCCATCCTCAACACCAGCACCGGCAGCGGCGAGAAGTACATCAGCCGCGGTCACCCCGCCGTCGCCATCACCCCCAAGGGCACCTTCAGCGTCATCCTGCAGATCGATCAGATGGAGCACGGCCCGCTCGGCGACCTGTGGCGGCCGAAATACTTCACCGGCGGTATCGCGGTCCACGGCTCATCCAGCGTGCCGGGCTACCCGGCCTCGCACGGCTGCGCCCGGGTCTCGAACCCGGCCATGGACATGATCTGGGCCCGCGGCCTGATGCCGATGGGCCGCACCGTCGTCGTGTTCTAGGACACCCCCCGAAGTTTTCCGCTCCTTCGTCGGACGAGTGTCCTTTTGGCGTCGCTCCTCGTCGGCTCGGCGGGGCCGCTCGTGCCTCGCGTCCCCGTCTCGCCGGTCGTCGCGACACCGTCGTAGGTGGCCTCGTTCGCGTTCGTCTCGCCTCGGCTCACTTCGTCGGTTCGGCGGGGGAGGGAACGAAACCGGCCACCTAGGTGCTCTATGTCGGTGACGGGACGTCACGGCATACGGGCGCGGGTAAAGGGAGGTGGGCATGGCGGGAGCGCAGGACTTCGAGGACTTCGTGCAGAGCCGGTATGCCGCGCTCGCCCGCACCGCCGTCCTGCTCGCCGGCACGCGCGCCTCCGGCGAGGACCTGCTTCAGGAAGCCCTGATTCGCACCTATCTCGCCTGGCCCAAGGTCCGTGAGTCCGCCGCCGACGCCTATGTGCGCACCACCATGGTCCGGCTGCTCCTGCGCGACCGGAAGCGCCGCTGGTCCGGGGAGATCCCGCATGGGGAACTCCCCGAGGCGGCCGTGACCAGCGATTTGGTCACCGCGCCCGCGATCCGCGCCGCCCTGCAGTCGCTGCCCACCGACCAGCGCGCCGCCATCGTGCTGCGCTTCTATGCCGACCAGACCGAGGCCCAGATCGCCGACACGCTCGGCTGTGCCCCCGGCACCGTGAAGTCCCGCGTCTCCCGTGGCCTGGACGCCTTGCGCAGGAGCGGGCTGCTGCTGGACGACCCCCAACCCGCCACTCCAGGGAGGACGCCGTGAGCACCGTTCGTGAGTTGCTCGAGCAGGCCGTCGAGGACGACGAGTTCGTGCCTCCCGGCCCGAGCCTGTATGCCGTGGCCGCCCGCCGCCGTCGCCGCGCGCTGGGTGCCCGCATCGCCGGTGGTGGGGCCGTCGCCACGCTCGTCGCCGGCGGGGTAGGGCTGGCCGGCGCGGGGATGATGCCCTTCTTCGGGGGCTCGACCACGATGGCCGCGGCAAGCGGTTCCGGCTCCACCGGCTCGAACCCCGAGCTGCCGGCCTGCGTGCAAGCCCAGTTGCGCACCATGAATACGAATGTCAAGCGTTACGGCCAGTCCGCGGTGGTCGTGGACATCCCGTCGACAAAGGTGCCGCTCGTCGACGGGATCAGCGCGGGCACGGGGTGGGATGGTGTGCGGACCGTGCAGGTCCTGCGGCCGAATCCAGGGATGACCCCGCCGACGACCTTCAAGCTGTGGGATGGCGTGACCCCGGATACCGACCTGGCGCCGGGCCGGCACCTGGTGACGGTCTTCCTCGACGCCAGCCCCAAGGTCCCGGGCGGCACCTATGGCGAGCCGGTGTGGGGCTTCAACGTGACCAACTTCCCCGTCTCAGGGGACAGTGTGGTGGTGACCTGCGCAAATGGCACCCAGGTCGCCCTCAAGCTCGACCTCGCAGCCACGACCTGGCTCGCCCCCGACGCCCCGATCGATCCGCCGCCCACAGTCCCCGCCGGCGGGTCGACGCCCTGGTCGCCAGGCGCGTCACCCGCCTGAGCTACGGAACGACCTGGGCCGTGGCCCCCGAAATGGGCGCGAGGACGATCCCCATCTCGACCACTTCCTGCCACCACGTCGGATGCGGGGACCAGATCAGCCAGGTGCGGCGCCCGCTGCACCAAAGAGCCCATAGGCGATGTGATCGGTGCCTAGAGTGGACCGTAGCTCGTACGCCAATCCGTCGAACCCCAGGTGTCGAACTCGGCAGCCCAGGCCATGGTCACGTCGTAGTCGGGCATGGTGCTGATTTCACGGGTCAGTGCAGGAAGCCGCGCAACGTCGCCGTGAACTCCGGGCCCGCCGTGTTCCAGTCGTCTGCCGTTCGCGCCGCTGCGTGGCCCGCCGCGCCATACGCGCGGGCCCGGTCGGGATCGTCACGGAGGAGCAGGATCGCCTCGGCGGCAGCCGCGGCGTCACCGAAGGGCACGACCACGCCGGCGCCCGCCGATTCCACGAGCTCGACGGCGACGGGCAAGGGCGTGGTGATCACCGGGACCCCGTGCGCCATGTACTCGATGATCTTGGTCGGCCGCGAATGCCGGTAGTTGGGCAGGTCCTGCAGCAGCGAGAGCCCCGCCAGGGCGCCGGGCAACGACGCCAGGGCCTGATCGCTCGGGACGAAACCGTGCCAGACCAGATCACCGGCGTCGTTCGCCGCCGTCAGCACGTCGGTGGCGGCGGCATCCTTTGAGCCGCCGATGATCTCCAGCCGGCACGCCCCGTCGGTGCGCTCGCGCAGGATCCGTCCCACAGCGGCCATCTCGGCGGCCCCGCGGGCCATGGTCACGGTGCCGAGGTAGACCACCCGGTCGCGCCCGGGCTCGGGCACCGACTCGGGCACTCGAACCGTGTTGGGCACCACCGGATGCCGTCTGCGGAAGCGCTCTTGGTAGGCGTATTCGGCGAGCAGGAGCCGGTGCTGTCGCTCGGTGAGGCGCTCGGCGCCGCGCCACACCCGGCCGGCCGCCCAGCGGGCCGGCTTGGGCAGCCACTCCTTGACGATGAGGGCGGCCGACGGGTCCTCGTGGACGTCCCAGACCAGATTGGGCAGCCGCAGGCCGGCGAGGGCCGCGACGAGTTCGGGGTCGTGGACGAGCACCAGATCGTGCTCCGGGCCTTCCCGCTTGACCAAGGCCCGCGCCGCCCGCGCGGCGGCGGCCCGGTCGCGCCCGACCGCCCGGGGGAGGTCAAGCGTCCGCATGCCCGCGAGGATCGGAGCGGGGCGTTCGTAGCCGCGGAAGGGCGCGGCATACGTGACCTGCCAGCCGTCGGCGAGGAGTGCCGGGATCTGGCGATGCCGGATCCGGGAGTCCTCGGGATCGTGGACGACCGTCACCACGAGGACGCTCGGCATCGTGGTCACGCGTCCTTGGGGGCCGGCGGGATGGTGGGGCTCGGGGCGGACGGCGGGGTCTTGGGCTTGGCCGGTGGCTTCTTCTTCGGCAAGGTGGCCTCGTAGGCCGCGACGACCTCCTCGGCCGGGCCGTCGGCGAGCAGGACGCCCTTTTCCATCCAGAGCGCGCGGTTGCACAGGTCGCGGACCGTGGCGTTCGAGTGCGAGACCAGGAAGACGGTCGACGCCTGTTCGCGGATCTCGGCGACCCGCGCGGCGCTGCGCTCCTTGAAGTCGGCGTCGCCCGTGGCCAGGGCCTCGTCGATCATCAAGATGTCCGGGGCGGCGGCTGTGGAGATGGCGAAGCGGAGGCGGGCCGCCTGCCCCGAGGAATAGGTCTGCATCGGGCGGTGCACGGCTTCGCCGATGCCCGAGAACTCCACGATGTCCTCGAAGCGGGCGCGCACTTGCGCGCGGCTGAGGCCGAGGGCCTGCCCACCGACATAGATGTTGCGTTCGCCGGTGAGTTTGCTCATCAAGACGGCGTTGACGCCGAGGAGGGAGGGCTCGCCGCTGATCCAGATCTGTCCCTTGGTCGGGGGGATCAGGCCGGCAATGGCGCGCAATAGGGTCGATTTGCCGGAGCCATTGCGGCCGATGATGCCGATCGACTCGCCGTGATAGGCCACGAAGGAGACGTCCTTGACCGCCTCCACGGTCTGCATGGTGGCCAGGTCGCGGCCGCGCCGGAAGAGCCCACGAAAGAGCGACTCGTCGTCCTCCTCGACGCTTGCGACCGCCTTCTTCGCGCCCTGCACGCGATAGGTGACGTCCACGCCGCTGACGATCACCGACGGCCGGCGCTCGCTGGCCGCCGCGCTCGCGGAGTCGGTGCCGGGGGGCTCAGGCGCGGCCATACTTCGCCTCGTCCCGCCAAAAGAGCCATAGGCCGGCGATCAGGAGCCCGACGGCCCACAGGCCGGCAGCCGCCCAGAACGGCCACACGATCGGGAACTCCGTCATCAGGCTCTGCCGCACAAGAGTGATGGGCAGAGCGAAGGGCTGCAGGTTGAGGACGTCGCGGACGGTCTCATGGTGGCGCGCGTAGTGGTCGATGCTGAAGAAGACCCCGGAGAGATAGCGCAGCAACCGGATGGCGACCGGGATGAGATTGCCGATGTCACGGGAGATGTTGAGCAGGCGGGCGCCCATCAGGACCAGGCCGGCCATCATGGCGATCTGCAGGGCGAAAGCGACCGGCAGGAGCAGCCACTTCAGCCCCACCGGCTCGTGGGTGACGAGCATCAGCACGATGAGAACGGCCATCGCCGGGAGCGTGCGGATCGCCTCGGACAGCGTCACGGATAAGGGGAGCAGGGCGCGCGGGAAGCGCAGGGCCCGGACCAGCCCGAGATTGCCGACGATCGCTTTGGTGCCCTTGGTGATCGCGGCCGAGCTGAAGCCGAAGACGACCACGCCGATGGACAGGAAGCCGATGAAGTTCTGCACGCCGCGCTTGGTGTCCAGCAGCAGGCCAAAGATCAGGAAATAGCTGACTACCAGCAGCAGCGGGTTGAGCAGCGTCCAGATGACGCCGAGGCGGTCCTCGGAGTTCTTCTCTGCGGCGTCGGCGCTGGCCAGGGTCCACAGAAAGGAGCGGCGACGCCACAGGGTACGGACATAGGTGCCGAACGGCGGCCGACCGCCCAGCGCTTCGAGGCCGTGGGCCTTGGCCAGGGCGGCGGCCTGTTCGGCACTCAGGGCCGGCGGGAGGGGAGTCCCACCGGGCGCCGACGTCACAGCCGGCTGACCTTCTCGCCCTCGGCAGCGACGCCGCGGGTGTCGAAGAAGCGGTTCGCCGTCGCGGCGAGCGCATCGACGTCATACTCGCGGTGATTCTGGATGAGGATCACCAGGTCGGCTGCAGCGACGGCACCGGCGAGGTCCTCGACGCGCTGCGCGCGATCGCCCAGGGCGCGCCAGTCGGTCACGTGCGGGTCGTGGTACTGCACCACGGCACCCTTATCGGCCAACTGCCTGGCGAGTGGCACTGCGGGCGACTCCCGCTGATCGGCGATATTGGGCTTGTAGGTCACGCCGAGCAGTAGCACGGTCGACCCGCGCAGCGGCTTCGCGTCCTCGTTGAGGATGTTCTGCGCCCGCTGCACGACGTATGCCGGCATGGTCGCGTTGATCTCCTGCGCCAGCTCCACGAAGCGGAAGGGATAGCCGAGGCGGGCCCGGACGTTGTGGGAGAGGTAGTTGGGGTCGATCGGGATGCAGTGCCCGCCGACGCCCGGACCGGGGTAGAACGCCTGAAAGCCGAAGGGCTTGGTCTTGGCCGCGTCGATGACATCCCACAGATCGATGCCGAGGTCGTGGCAGAAGCGCGCCATCTCGTTGACGAGGGCGATGTTGATGTGCCGGTAGGTGTTCTCGAGAAGCTTGGCGGTCTCGGCCTCGCGGGTGCCCTTGGCGCGCACGACGGTGTCGACGAACTGGCCGTAGAACGCCGCGGCCGCGTCGCCGCAGGCCGGGGTCTGGCCACCGACGACCTTGGGGGTGTTCTTGGCGCCGAACTTCTCGTTGCCCGGGTCGATCCGCTCGGGGGAGAAGGCGAGGTGGAAGTCGGTGCCGGCGACCAGGCCGGTCTCCTCCAGGATCGGGCGCACGACCTCGTCGGTAGTGCCGGGATAGGTCGTCGACTCGAGGATGACAAGCATCCCCTTCTGGAGGTTGTCGCGGATCGTCGTCACGGCCGAGACGACCGGGCCCAGGTCCGGGCCGCCGTCCTCGGACAGGGGCGTCGGCACACAGATGACGATGGTCTTGGCGTCGCGAAGCCGGCTGGCGTCGGTGGTGGCCTCGAAGCCGGCCGCCGTCATCTCGGCGATGTCGCCGTCGGAGAGGTCATCGACATGGGAGCGGCCGGCGTTCAGGCCGTCGACCACGCGCTGGCCGATGTCGAAGCCAAGAACCTTCAGGCCGACCCGGGAGGCCTCCTGCGCAAGTGGCAGGCCGACATAGCCCAAACCGACGATCGCGACGTCAACGGACATACGTAAGTGCTCCTCGAGGCTGAACGGCCGGTCGTCGGGTGTGATTGGGGGAGTCGTCAGCAACAACGCATGCGGCCCTGAGAGCCCGCACAAACCCGCAACATACTAGCTCAGCTCCCCAGCGCGGCATTGCCGCCGTGACATGATCGGGCCACCATGTCGACGCCCGACTTTCCGCTGCCCGACACCATCGCCGGCGTGCCTGGTGATTCCGGCCGGCCCGCGCCCCGCACGCGGGTGTTGTTGATGTCCAGCAATGGCGCTGGCATGGGGCACCTGACCCGCCTGCTGGCCTATGCGCAGCACCTGCCCCCGCGCATCGAGCCCTATGTGCTCTCGTTGTCGCAGGCGGTGCCCGTGGTCGCGGGATTTGGCTATCGCTACGAATACCTGCCCTCCGCGGGTGCGCTCGGGATGACGTCGGCCCTATGGCAGCCGCTCTTCGCCGAACGCCTAGCCGAGGCCGTCGGACGGATCGCGCCCGCGCTGGTGGTCTTCGACGGCACGCATCCCTATCGCGGGATCGATCAGGCCCGGGCCGCACACCCGGACGTGCGGTGGGTGTGGTCGCGGCGCGGGATGTGGAAGACCGGCCGCAACAGCGATCAACTGGCCAAGTCGGCGTGGTTCGACGAGGTGATCGAGCCCGGGGACCTGGCCGCCGAAGCGGACCGGGGGGCGTCGGCGAGCGCGCCCGCCTTCCGTGTGGGCCCGGTGACCCTGGTCGACGGGGCCGAGCTGGTCACGCGGGCGGAGGCTCGGGCGGCGCTCGGGCTGCCTGCCGACGGCCGGATCGGTTTGGTGTCGCTCGGCGCCGGGAATATCAACGACACCACCGGCGAGGTCGGTGGGGCGGCCGCGGCGCTGCGGGCCAACGACTGCGCGGTGGCGGTGACCGACGTCGCGATCGCGGAGAGCGCGCATACGGCCGATGTGCATCTGGTGCGGGCCTATCCGCTCGCGCGGTTTTACCGCGCTTTCGATGTGGTGATCTCGGCGGCCGGCTACAACTCCTTCCACGAGTTGTTGCGGCTGGGTGTGCCGGCCCTCTTTGTGCCCAACACCGAGACCTCGCTCGACGATCAGGTCGCGAGAGCGACGTATGCCGGGGAGCGGGGCTGGGCGCGCACGCTCGCGTCGGCCGCCGGTCCCGACGCATCCGAGGCGGTGCGCCTGATGCTGGCCCACGGTGCGGACATGGCGGGCTCGGCCGCCGCATCCGACCCGGGCAATGGGGCTCCCGCCGCAGCGGCGCGGTTGATGGCCGTGCTGTCCGAGGCGAGTCGCCGGCCGGATTTGGGCCCCTCGGACGCGATCGACGACGCCGTGGCCGGCGCGGGTGTCGACCCGGGCGAAGGGCGGGCGTGATGCGCCGGCGGACGAGCGACGGCAAACCCCGCTGGTTGGTCCGTGCGGCGCAGACCGTGCGGTCCTCCCCCCGGCTCAGTTCTGTGGGCAATCGCGCTGTCGACGGGGTCCAGGGCAACCGGACGCTGGTCGATGTCGCGACTCGGCTGTTCGCTTTCGCCGGCGGGGTGCCCGTGATCTTCCTCAAGGGTGGGCGCGGCGTCGAGGGGGTCGAGCACTCCGAGCGGTTGCCCGTCGTGCTCATCGATGCTGTGGCAACACCGGCCGAGGCGATTCCGGGCCTGCTGGCCGACGTCGCCGACCTGCAGGAGGCCACGCGAGGATTCCGGCCATTGCTGCTGCTGGACGTTCCGGCGTTCCGCGAGGCGCGGGCATACGGCTATCCGATGGAACTGCTTGTGCCCCAAGCAGATTGGGCCTTCGACTCGGACTGGGAGGACTACTACGCCGGGCGGCTGGCGATGATCGCCACGCGCTACCGGACGTGGGCCACTGTCCGGGTGATCGACGGCCGGATCGAGCCGCTCGGCCGCCGCCTCCTAACGGGCCTGGCCACCTATCGCCCGTGGGACGCCGCCTTCCTCTGACGCGCGCCTTGGTCCACCTGAGCTCGGTGGGTCAGGGCACCGGCAACCGCACACCCGTATGTCGCCCGTAGAGTGACGCGCGTGACCACCCCCCGGCCGCGCATCTGGCGACCCGACGACTGGGCGCTCGACGACCTGGTGGCCGCCAAAGCGTCGACCCGCGTGTCCGTCGTCATCCCCGCCCGCGACGAGCAGGACAGCGTCGCGGCCGTGGTGACCGGGATCGCCGGCGCCTGGTGCGGCCCGGGTGGCCTGGTCGACGAGATCGTCGTCATCGACAGCGACTCGATCGACGCGACCGCCGAGCGCGCGCGAGCCGCAGGCGCAAAAGTCTTCTCGGCCAAGGATATTCGGCCCGAGGACGGGCCGGCGGAGGGCAAGGGGGAGGCACTGTGGAAGGCCGCGCAGGTCGCGCAGGGCGACCTGCTGGTCTTCGTGGACGCCGACCTGGTCGAGTGGGGAGCGCACTTCGTTCCGGGCCTGCTGGGGCCGCTGCTGACCGACCCGGGCGTGCATCTGGTCAAGGCTGTCTATGACCGCCCGATGCTCGGTGCCGACGGGCACGAGGCGGAGTCGGGTGGCCGGGTCACCGAGCTGGTGGCCCGCCCGCTGCTGGCGTTGCACTGGCCGGATCTCGCGCACATCGTCCAGCCGCTCGCCGGGGAATGGGCGATCCGGCGCCGCACCTTCGCCGGGCTGTCGGTGCCCATGGGATACGGGGTGGAGATCGCCGCTCTCATTGATGTCGCCGAAGGCTTCGGGGCGCACTCGATCGCGCAGGTCGACCTGGGCCGGCGCACCCACCGCAACCGGCGGCACGACACGCTCGGCCCCATGGCGCTGCAGGTGCTGGCGGCTGCGGAGGTGCGGCTCGGCAGCCGCGAGGTGGCGCGGGAGCCGGCGCGGGTGGAGTTGCGGCAGTTCGACCTGGTGGCCGGCGGATTCGTGCCGCGTTCGCGCTTCCCGGTGGTGGGTGAGCGGCCGCCGATCGAGCCCGGCGCTGCCTCCCGGGCGCCGTCGGTTTTGGCCGGCTCGGAGCAGCCCCGCGACGTGCCGCGCTCCGGCGTCGCCGCGCTGGTTCGCGCGGACGCGGGCAAGGACGCAACCCTCGCCCCCGTCAACCGTGTGGCTTCCGCCGCACGATCTCAGGGCGCCGGGACGCGGCTGCGGTTGGGGCGGCATACGTATGACGCGGACGCACGGCTAGTGATGGCGATCGTTAACCGGACGCCGGATTCGTTCTACGACAAGGGATTGACGTGGACGACGGACGCGGCCAAGGACCGGGTCGCGCAGGTCGTCGAGCAGGGCGCAGACATCGTGGACATCGGCGGGATCAAGGCTGCGCCGGGGCACGAGATCGACGCGACCGAGGAGAAGCGGCGGGTCGTGGACTTCGTCGCCTGGGTGCGCGGGGAGTTCCCCGATCTGGTGATCAGCGTCGACACCTGGCGCTCGGAGGTCGCCCGCGCCGTGTGTGCGGTGGGCGCGGACCTGATCAACGACGCCTGGGGTGGCTACGACCCCCTGCTGCCTGAGGTGGCCGCCGAGTTCGGGTCGGCGCTCGTCTGCACGCACACCGGCGGGGTCACTCCGCGCACCCGGCCGTTCCGGATCGAGTATGACGACGTGGTCGCCGACATCGTCGAATCCCTTCTCACGCAGGCAAATCGGGCCGTAACCATGGGCGTCGACCCGGAGCGGATCATCATCGATCCGGCGCACGACTTCGGCAAGAACACCTGGCATTCCCTGGCCGCGACCCGGCAGCTGGACCGGTTGGTCGCCACGGGCTGGCCGGTGCTCGTCTCGCTGTCCAACAAGGACTTCGTGGGGGAAACCCTGAACAAGCCCGTCGGCGAGCGGCTGATCGGCACCCTTGCGACCACGGCGATCTCGGGCTGGCTCGGCGCGCAGATCTATCGCGTGCACGAGGTGCCCGAGACGCGCCAGGTGCTCAACATGGTGAGCACCATTGCGGGGCAACGGCTTCCGTCGATCACGACCAGGGGCCTGCAATGAGTTCGGCGGCCGACGGCGGGGCCGGAGCGAAGGCCACCGGGCCGGTTGCGGACGCCCAAGGGGTTGGCCCCGCTCGGCCGGATGACCGGACTCGGCCGGTTGTGCCATGCG
>Ga0075158_10001934_pt1 | contig 15340 bp, 9 predicted proteins | sample JI91814BDNA_FD_70968 | JGI IMG/M metagenome (GOLD analysis project Ga0075158, IMG submission 70968) | Wastewater effluent complex algal communities from Wisconsin, to seasonally profile nutrient transformation and Carbon sequestration -... | ecosystem: Engineered > WWTP > Effluent > Algae... | reverse complement strand
GGGAGCAGGTAAAACAAACAAATATTGGGGTTGATTTCAACTATAAAGGTCTTATAGAAGGTAGCTTTGACTACTATCAAAAGAGAACAACAAGAATGTTCAATACTTTACAGAGATCAGCTGTTACAGGTACTTATGGTATTAGAGGAAATGACGGAGTCCTTGATAATAAAGGGGTTGAAGGTCTAATCAGGGTTAATGCTATAAAAACAGAGAACACAAAACTATCCATTTTTGTTAACGGTGCTTACAACTCAAACAAAATCGTTTCTATGAGTAACGAAGATTTGTCAGGAGATGTTGTTAATGCTATTGGAGGTCCTGCTAGTCAGTATCAACTATATCCATACGTAGGAGTAAACGCGGCAAATGGAAATATGCAATTCCTTGATATCAATGGAAATATTACAGAAAACCCACAGCCTTCAGATAGAAGATTGACAGGGAAATCTCCATATGCTAAATTTACAGGAGGTTTTGGATTTAACTTCCAATACAAAGGATGGTTCCTTGATACATTATTCTCATACCAACAAGGTGGATATATTTATGACAATTTATACTCTTGGGTAATGAATCCTGATTATGCAGCTGCCAACATTAACGTATCTGCTAATTTATTGAATGCTTGGACTCCGGAAAATACTGGATCTGATGTACCTAACTTATTTGCTGATAACGCTGGTACAGATGGTTCTTCAGATAGATTCTTATATAAATCAGATTTCATAAGACTTAAGAATGTTTCTTTAGGATATTCATTTACTAAAGATCAGTTAGGAAAATTACCTGTTAAAGGTATTAAAGTGTTTGTTCAGGCTGAAAACCTATATACATGGAGCAGCTGGAAAGGATTTGACCCTGAGCCGGTTACTACGTACTCGTTAAATGTATATCCTAACCCTAAAACAGTTTCAGTTGGGTTAAATGTTGATTTTTAATAAAAAAGAATTATGAAAAGAATTATAAATACAGTTTTAATTTTAGCAACTTTATCAGCAACAGGATTTGCTTTAAATAGTTGCCAGGATGCACTAGATATTAAACAGGCGGGGGAATTGAAGCCTGAAGAAGTATTTACTAATGTATCAAATTTGAACGAAGCTTTAAATGGATCGGTATATGCTGTGTTTGATCCAATCGATGAAATATATTTTACTGCAGTTTTCACAGATGAAGTTAAGCCTGGAAGCGGTAGTGGTGGTCAGGAGTACGAACTACACAGATTTTTCCTTGATCCATCTACTCAAATTGTAGGAGGGGGATCAGTAAGTACTGGTTCAAGTGATGGAATCTGGCTTAACAATTACAAAGTAATTAACAGAGTTAACAGATTATTGGAAGGAGCTAAAAATATCACTCCTAGTTCTGGTGAAGTTGCTCAATATAACAGTATCATTGCACAAGCCAGAGCGATCAGAGCATTTTGCTATGTTCAATTGGAAACTTATTTTGCTCCTAATATGAAAGACCCTAACGGATTAGGTGTTATTCTTATAAAAGATGTTCCAGCAACTGATGCTAAGTTACCAAGAGCTAAGAATCAGGATGTTTACGACCTTATTAATGCAGATTTAGATTATGCCAGAAGTATTTTGACATATTCTAATACTGCAGCTGCAAGATACACTGTTGGTAAAGGATTCGTTAACGCTCTTTCTGCTCGTTTCAATTTATATAGAGGGAATACTACATTAGCAAAGCAATATGCTCAGGATGTGATTAATAATTCTCCTATTTTGGATGCAGCAACAGGTTCTAAGTTAACTGTAGCCAATCCTATTGTAACTAGTACATCACCTGCAATTGATTTAAGCACTGGTAGTACTTGGAGAAGTGAATTTTATGGCACTGCGTCTTCTTTCAACCCATACAGAAATCTATGGAATGACTCGTCAAGAGGAGAAATTATTTTCTCTTTGAACAGACTTCCTTTGGGTGCTGGTGCAACGATTGGATCAAGATGGAATACAAACCAATCTACAGCAACCGGAGTACCAATGTGGTTCTTAGGTAGAAACTTATTCAATTTAATTTATACTCCTGCTGGACAACCTGATAAAGGAGATATTAGAAGATATAATTATATTGATCCAACATCAATCATTCAAGCAAATTACCAAAATGTTGACTCTAGAAATGATAGATTGGTTATTGATAAGTATCCTGGTAAAACGAGTACAGCAACAAGAAATGACCTTAAGGTATTCAGATTGTCTGAAATGTACTTTATTTTAGCAGAAGCAGAAGTTGCTGCAGGTAACTTAGCTTCCGCTCAGGCACTTATTCAGCAGGTGAGAGTTGCTAGAAACTATTTAGGTACTGCAACAACTCCTGTATATGCTAATGCTCAATCTGCTTACGCTGATATTTTGAAAGAGCGTAGAATTGAACTTGCTTTAGAAGGACACAGATATATTGACTTAAAAAGACTTGCTGCAGTTGCAGGAGTAACAATGGATAGAAACATTAAAGATGATTTTATCACGTTACCATCTCTTAACTTACCAAATGATAGTTATAAGTATACATTACCTATACCTGTACAAGAGACTTCTGCTAATCCAAATGCGCAGCAAAACCCTGGTTATTAATCATACGATAATCATATTATACAGAACCCCTGCTCAAAGCAGGGGTTTTTTATGTCCTTTTATTTCTTATTTTTGCTGTACAATAATGAATAATGAAGTACATCCTTTTCATACTCTTCTCTTTAGGTTTTATAGCCAAGGCTCAGGTCGTTAATAAGGCAGAGACTAAGCCTCAATCCAAAAAAGAAGACACCCTTGTGATAGATTCCGGGAAAAAAGATTCCCTGAAAATTTTTAAGCCTACCATTAATGATTACCAGTATCAGACTCAGTTTTCTGAAAAGAAAGTTTTTGATACTGTAATGACTTTTGATAAAACCTATATCTTTTCGCAACAAAATAATAAAGATAACTTTGGAAGAGTACAGCCTGCCAATATTGGTTCAGGTTTTAATCCTCTTGTATTTGAGGTTAATGATGAACAAAATCTTTCTTTATTGCCTTCCAACAAATCTTATATGATCATTGGAGCCAATGATGTGAAATATTATGATGTAAAAACACCTACCGCATCATTTATTTATCATAATGCCATGCGAAACGGTGCTGCTCTGAAATCAACCTATACTCAAAATATCGGAAAGAGATTCAATTTTGCTCTTGAATATATGGGACTTCGTTCTCAGGGACTTTACAGAAACTCATTATCAGCAAACAACAATACTTTATTTTCAGGACACTATGTTTCAAAAAGTGGAAATTATGAGCTTTTTGCCCATTATCTTCATCAGAATGTAAATAATCAGGAGAGTGGAGGAATTACTGAAGATAATTTGTTTCAGAGCGGTGACAGCAATTATAGCAACAGACAAAACGCACAGGTAAATCTTGCCTCCTCAAGCTCTCAGTTTTCTTACAGAAGATATTATCTGAGCCATCAGTTTACTCCATTCAATTCCGAGAAATTTCCTTTCAGCATAAGACATATTATTTCTCATCAGGGAAATAAATATTACTATAATCAAACTGCTTTGGAGTCTTATTGGTATGATGCTCCTACAGAATTAGTGAATGGCTTTCCACTGACAACTAAGAAATATTCCGAGAATTTCAGCAATACCGTAAGCTTAATTTTTAATAATGAAAAATTCAAACTGGATGCTGGGGTGCGTTATCAGATGATTAAATTCGGGATAAGAGATGTTGTGGCACTCAACAATGTGCCTTTTCCTGGTGAACTCAAAGAAAACAGAATCGGAGCTGTAGGAAACCTGCAGGTAAAACTTTGGGATAAAATTCAATTGAATTCATTCCTGGAATTTTCAAACGGAAGCCAGTTTAAAAGTTACCTGAAGACAACCAATAATCTGAAGTTCGAGCCTATCAAAGATTATTTCGTTAATGCTAAAGTAAACTTCCAAAGTGCATATCCTTCATTCAATTACTTATTGAATACTTCCGTTTATAATAATTTCAATTATTATCTTGAAAATGCAAAGAACCAGTCTGTAATGGAAGTGGGAGGAAGTATCAATCTGAAATGGTTTAAAACAGAGATTTTCGCCAATTATTTCAGAATAGATAACTATACGTACTTTGACAGCAATGGAAGTCCAAAACAAAGTGATAATTCTGTGAATATTTCTCAGATCGGAGGAGATGCTACATTCAGCTTCAACAAATTTCATCTGAATACGAGAGTACATTTCCAGAATACCTTAACAAACAAAGACCTGCTTCCAATGCCTGGTTTCATCGGTAGAGCCAATTTCTTCTACCAGACACAGGCTTTCAAAAAAGCAGCAGAAATTCAGGCAGGTGTTAAAGTATACTATTTCTCGAAGTTTGCATCAAGAGAATATTTCCCTGTTCTTAATGAATATATTCTTCCAAGAGCAGATTCATTTTCAATTGGAGGACAGCCTATCGCCGATATTTATATTAATATGAAAGTGAAAAAAATGTTCTTTTTCATAGAAGGACAGCAGATAGGAACTGTTATTTCCAATAACAAAGCATATGCATTTCCACATTATCCCGTGTATGATTTCAGATTGAATATCGGAATCGTGTGGTATTTGTTCAACTAAAAACGGTACAGGTTGAAAACAATTAACAAAATATCATTTAACGATATAGAAAGCATTCCTCAGCTGGTAAAAGATTTTTTAAATCAGAACATTGAGGGTTTTGAAAATAATACATTTTCCTTAGATCATTTCAGACAGCAGATTCATCTGAAAAAGGATTCTTTCGCATCAGAAAAAAGAAGTATTGTAGCTGACGTGTTAGAAGGTCAGTTAGAAACTCTTTTTCTTTCTTCGAAGCAGAAAGAAAATCTTGAGAATCTTAAACTGTCCAATACATTTACCATTACAACCGGACATCAGCTGAACCTTTTTTCCGGTCCTGTTTTCTTCGTGTATAAAATTCTTCAGACGATAAAGACATGTACCTATCTGAAAGAAAATTTTCCGGATTTTAATTTTGTTCCGGTGTATTGGATGGCTTCAGAGGATCACGATTTTGCAGAGATCAATCATTTTAAAACCGAAAATAATTATTACGAAACCAATGAGAAATCGGGTGGTCCGGTAGGAAGAATTGAAATCAGTGATATCTATTTTATTTCGGAATTTGAAAAAGAATTCAAAGATTCTATTTTCGGGACTGAGCTGATCTTAATGATGAAGGAAGCCTATAAACCAGGAAACACTTTAACGGAAGCCATTAAGATTCTTGTGAACCGTCTTTTCTCAGCATTCGGACTTTTGATTTTAGATGGAGATTCTAAAGAACTCAAAAATCAGATGAAGACGATTTTTAAAGATGAGCTTCTGAACTTCAGTTTACAAAAAGCATCTAAAGATAAAGTGGATTTTCTGACGGATAGATACGGAAAGGTTCAGGTGAATCCCCGTGAGATTAATCTTTTCTATCTTTCTGAAACCAGAGACAGAATAGAATTTAATGGTCAGAAATATATCATTGTAGACAAACCCATTCAGTTTACAGAAGAAGAAATTCAGTCCGAATTGGAAAATCATCCTGAAAAATTCAGTCCGAATGCATTAATGCGCCCGGTATATCAGGAAAATGTACTTCCTAACTTAGCCTATATCGGTGGAAATGCCGAGATCATGTACTGGCTGGAACTGAAAGATTATTTCTCAAAAATAAATACCCCTTTCCCTATCCTCATCCCAAGAAACTCTATGCTTTTCCTGAAAGAAAAAACATTGGGGAAAATAGAGAAACTTGATCTTACCATTGAAGATTTTTTCCATAACTTCTCAGTACTTACCAATCAGAAGATTTTAAAAGATAATCCGATTTTACAATTGCTTGACGAGAAAGAAGAATTACTGATCAATAGTTTTTCTACATTGAAAACTTCAGCAGAAACAACTGAAAAATCTTTCGGGAATATGGTGAAGGCAGAAGAAGTGCGACAATTAAAATCATTTAAAAGAATGAAAAAACGTCTGCTTCACGCCGAAAAAATAAAACAGAATGAATTGCTGGAAAGGCTTGAAAATCTGTTTTTAGATGTTCATCCCGCAAAAACATGGCAGGAGAGGGTATATAATTTTAGTGTATTCTTTTCAGATTATGGCTATGCGTGGCTTGAAAATTGTTTGGAAGAAATGGTGGTTCAAGATTCAAAATTAATAATTGTTGCCATTTAATTTTAAAGAAGTATTTTTGTAAATTATAATTATCGAATATGATAAAGAGGTTTTTTATTCTATCCAGTTTATGTATGGTTTTGGGAGTTTCAGCCCAGAAATCACATACGGTTGTGCAAGGTGACAATCCTTACAACATTGCAAAAAAGTATGGAATGACTGTAGATGAATTGCTGAAGCTAAACCCAAAACATAAAGATGGCAAACTGGCAATCGGGGATGTTTTAACTATAAAATCAGAAAAAGCAGCTGCTCCGGTTGTGACAAAAGCAGTTCCAACAGAAAAAGCAACTTCAGCAGCAAGCGCTTCTTCTCTGGGTAAAATCGTTTTACTGCCAAAGCAAACAATCTATGGTATTACAAAACAATACAGAATTTCTGAAACTGATCTGAGAAAACTGAATCCTGAACTGGATTCTCATATGAAGATCGGAGACGAGATTACCTTACCTCTTGCCAGCATTAAAAAATATGGAGGAGAACAACAGGCAGTTACCACAGAAAAACACACTGAAACTCCAGTTGAAAAAACAACAACTACATCTACAGCAGTTGCTACAGCTGCAGAAGGAGAATCTTATGTCATTCAGGCTAAAGATAATTATTACAGAATTACAAAACAGTTTGGCATCAGCCAGCAGGATCTTTATGCTTTAAATCCAGGATTGGAAGAAAAAGGACTGAAACCTGGTGATACCATTAAAATAAAAAGAACAAATACTGCTGCCAATACGGATACTGTTGCAGAAACTGCAAATCCAAAAGCAAAAATGGATTCCGGGAACGAAAAATCAACAGCAGCCTCCAATGTTGCAGTAGGTGATGATTATGTTACCTATACAGTTCAGCAGGGAGATACAGTGTTCTCTATCGTTAACAAATTCGGTGTTTCTATTGATGAGCTTATCGCTCTGAACCCGGATCTTTCACACGGTTTGAAGACCGGAATGGTTTTAAAAATCAAAAAGCAGGATGCAGCATACGTAAAGAAAAACGGTGATGCTTTAAGTGTTATCTTAATGCTTCCTTTCGGGTACAGTACCAACGAAACCCAGTACAGAGCAATGGCTCTTGATTTTTTGACAGGAGCTAAACTTGCCATTGAAAGAAATGCAAGAGGAGGACAAAAACTGGATATCAAAGTGGTAGATTCAGGAAATGAAGCTTCATTTAAAAATTCTTTAACGCAGATTAATCCTGATAATACAGATCTTATTATTGGCCCTTTCTTTAAATCCAATGTAATTGATGTTCTTGATTTTACCAAAAATCAGAAAATTCCGGTTGTAGCACCATTTGCCAACTCTCCGGAACTCTATAACTACAGCAATCTTATTATTGTTGAAACCAACAATAATACTTACGCTGATAAGATTGTAGAAGAAGTAAAAGGAATCTATTCAGATCAGAAAATATATATAGTGGCAGATGCTAAAAAAGAAAATGCCAATTACATCAAAGCCGGGCTTGAAAAAGCGGTAAAAAATCCTAATATCATTATTGTGAATTCCCCGGCAGATATTCAGCCGGATCAGAATATGATGACAGGGCAGTCTGCACCGGTTATTGCCATTTTAGCGAATGATGATAACGCGGCAGGAGATGCTTTTGCCAACAGAATGATTGCGATTTCTAAAGAAGTTCAGGGAATAAAAGCCTTCAGTATGTTCTATTCTCCGGTTTTTGAGAAGAGAGTAGACGAACTGAGCCAGGCAAGTCTGGTATATCTGATGGATAGAAAGATTAATACGGACGGTAATTTTGAAAAAGAAATTCTGGCTGCTTATAAAAGCAAATACTGCAAAACTCCGCCAAAATATGCGATCGTAGGTTTTGATGTTGTCAATGACATGCTAACCAGAGAAAATAAAAAAGGAGAGATCTTTAAACAGATGAATAAAGTTCAGACTCAGCTTGCTACCAAATTTGAGTTTGTAAAATCCAAAGCTAATGGTGCTTATGTAAATACAGGTTACAGAGTAATAAGGTTAGTACCATAAATGATTTATAGCACTTAAAACGAATATTGTTAACATTATAGTTATATTTGCATAATATTTAATTTAATACATGAAAGCACTTGTATTTCCAGGGCAGGGTTCTCAGTTCGTAGGAATGGGAAAAGAATTGTATGATTCTAGAAAAGATATTAAAGATCTGATGGAATCTGCCAATGAAATTTTAGGTTTCGACATTCTTTCCATTATGTTTAACGGTACGGATGCGGATCTTAAGAAAACAGAGGTTACCCAGCCTTCAATATTTATACATTCAGTAGCAGCATTAAAAGCCGTAAACGGTCTTGGCGCTGAAATGGTAGCAGGACACTCTTTAGGAGAGTTTTCAGCTTTGGTTGCCAATGGAGTTTTATCCTTTGATGATGGTTTGAAATTAGTTTCTGAAAGAGCGAAAGCTATGCAGGAAGCTTGTGATGCCAATCCAAGTTCTATGGCGGCTATCTTAGGATTAGAAGATGCTAAGGTTGAAGAAATCTGTGCACAGATCAGCGGAATTGTTGTTCCTGCCAACTATAACTGTCCGGGACAATTGGTAATTTCTGGTGAAACACCTGCAGTAGAAGAAGCTTGCATAAAGTTGAAAGAAGCTGGAGCTAAAAGAGCTTTGCTATTACCGGTAAACGGAGCTTTCCACTCACCATTGATGCAGCCTGCACAGGAAAGACTGGCAGCAGCTATTGAAAAAACAAAATTCAGAAAAGCAACCATTCCTGTATACCAGAATATCACTACAACAGCGGTAACCAATCCTGATGAGATCAAACAAAACCTGATCGCTCAGCTTACCGGTCCTGTAAAATGGACACAATCTGTTCAGAATATGATTAAAGATGGTGCCTCTAACTTTGTAGAAGTAGGACCAGGAAAAACCCTTCAGGGATTGATCAAAAAAATTGACGGATCAGTAGAAGCTACTTCTGCAATCTAAACAAAAAATATGAACGCGATATTTTCACCGGGCAAGCTTATGCTTACTTCAGAATATTTCGCAATAGATGGAGCTCTTGTCTTAGCGGTACCTACCAAGCTGGGACAAGAGTTTTTCTTTGAAGAAAAAGAAGATGGAAAATCTCTTATTCTTTGGGAAGCTTATCATCAGAATACACCATGGTTAAAGGTTGTCATTGATTATAAAACCTGGCAGATCCTGGAAACCAATATTCCATCAAGCGCTGAATTTATTACCAAAACATTACAAAATGTTCAGCAGCTTTCTAACAGTAAATTCAAAACAGACCTTACTTATTATTTAAAAACCAATCTTCAGTTTCCTGCGGATTATGGGCTTGGAAGTAGTTCTACCCTGATGAATAATCTTGCAGAATGGGCTGAAATAGATCCTTTTTATCTCAACACCACCAGTTTGGGAGGCAGTGGATACGATATTGCTGTAGCGAAAGAAAAATCTGCAGTGCTTTTTCAAAGTAAACCTGAGATAAAATACGAGAAAGTAGATTTCAATCCATCCTTTAAAAGTGAACTGATTTTTATTCATTTGAATCAGAAGCAGGATAGCAGAGAAGGAATCAATCTTTACAAGTCAAAAAAGAAGTCTCCGGAATTGGTGAATGAATTTTCAGATCTTACAAAAAAAATATTGTTATGTAATGAATTGGAAAGTTTTTCCGAATTAATGATGATTCATGAGCATAAAATTGCCGATTTTCTTAAAATTTCCACAGTTAGGGAAAGATTTTTCTCAGATTGCCCCTCATTTGTTAAAAGTTTAGGTGCATGGGGTGGAGATTTTGTAATGAGTGCCAAATTTGGGGACTATAAGAACTATTTTTGGGAGAAAGGTTTTCCCACTGTTTTAGAATGGGAAAATATAATCAATTTATAATCAAATAGTTGCGATCCTGTTTTTTTATTTGTCATTCTGACTTATATCAGTATATTTAAACCACCTTTAACAAATAATTAATATTATTTTTGTTGAAGTCAATAAAGAAATAGAAAATATAAGTAAAATGAAACACACTAAAATCATCCAGGATTTAGAGAAATTAGGGATTAAAGGAAACTATGAAGTAGTGTATAATCCTTCTTATGAAGAATTATATCAGGCTGAAGTTTCTCCTGAAAATCAGGGGTTTGAGCAAGCTGAGCTTACGGAATCTGGCGCAGTATCGGTAAAAACAGGAATTTTCACAGGTCGTTCACCTAAAGACAGATATATTGTTCAGGATGATGTTACAAGAGATACAATTTTCTGGGATGGTAAAGTAAACTTACCTACAACAGCAGAAATTTTCGGTTCTTGTAAAGAACTAGTGATGAACCAGCTTTCTGAAGCTAAGAAAATTTATGTAGTAGATGCATTCTGTGGGACAAATGCAGATACAAGACTTAAAGTAAGATTTATCGTTGAAGTAGCATGGCAGGCACATTTCGTGACCAACATGTTTATCCGCCCTTCTCACTACGAGCTGGAAAACTTTGGTGAGCCGGATTTCACAGTAATCAACGGATCAAAAACAACAAACCCGAACTGGGAAGCACAAGGATTAAACTCTGAAAACTTCATCATGTTCAACCTTACTGAAAAACTACAGATCATCGGAGGTACCTGGTACGGAGGTGAGATGAAGAAAGGAATGTTCGCTATGATGAACTATTACCTTCCATTAAAAGGGATGGCTTCTATGCACTGTTCTGCAAACGTAGGAGAAAAAGGTGATGTTGCTTTATTCTTTGGTCTTTCAGGAACAGGTAAAACTACTTTATCAGCAGATCCTAAAAGATACCTTATCGGTGACGATGAGCACGGATGGGATAACAACGGAGTATTCAACTATGAAGGAGGATGCTACGCTAAAGTAATTGACTTATCAGAAGAAAAAGAACCGGATATTTTCAGAGCCATCAAAAGAGATGCACTTCTTGAAAACGTTGTTGTGAACAATGGAGTAGCAGATTATACTGACGGATCTATCACAGAAAATACAAGAGTTTCTTATCCAATCTATCATATCAACAAAATTGTATTGCCTTCTAAAGCAGGTCATGCTAAGAAGATTGTTTATCTTTCAGCGGATGCTTTCGGAGTACTTCCTCCGGTTTCTATCCTGAATGAAGATCAGGCTCAATACCACTTCCTTTGCGGTTATACATCAAAATTAGCCGGAACTGAGAGAGGAATTACAGAACCTCAACCATCTTTCTCACCTGCATTTGGTGAAGCATTCCTTACATTACACCCAACAATGTATTCTAAAACATTGATCGGTAAAATGCAGGAGCACGGAGCTAAAGCATATTTGGTAAACACAGGTTGGAATGGTACCGGAAACAGAATCTCTCTTAAAGATACAAGAGCGATCATCGATGCAATCATTGATGGATCTATTGATAATGCGCCTAAAACTCAGGTTCCGATTATGAACCTTGAAATTCCTACTGAATTGCCAAACGTTTCTACAGGTATTTTAGATCCTAGAGATACGTATGAAAAAGCTTCAGACTGGGAAGAAAAAGCAAAAGATCTTGCTTCAAGATATATCAAAAACTTTGAGCAGTACTGTGATACTGAAGAAGGCAAGAAATTAGTAGCTTCAGGACCTCAATTACAGGAACAGACTATCTAATAGCTGCCAATTAACATACAAAAAGCCTCATCATTGATGAGGCTTTTTTATTCATATTTTTGACAGTTTTCAATAAGCTCGTTCTGTTCGTCCAGTTTTAGTACTGTTGATTTGATCGATTCTTCTGTCAGATGTTTTATAATCATAAAATGTTTTGAAGAAAAGTAAGGCTCTCCTTCCAATATTTTATCTAAATACTTTGGAGTAGTGAAGGTCATCCAATATTTTGTTTTGTCGGAAAATTCAATCGTTACCTCTATAGCATCAGATTCTGTATTTTCGATTTCATCGTCAATATGAATAGAAGTTATTTCCGGATCATTGTTTAAACTAAAATAAAAATCAGAATACCAGCTCAGCCTTCCTTTGTCATTCCGGATTCTTATATTTTCAGCATTTATTTCTTCAACGATATAAGATTTTCTTTTAGTCAATTGCCCGGAATATACCCCAATGTTTTTGCAGTAAATTTTATCCTTTATCTTCATAAATTATTCTCTATAATTATCTGTGAAAATCTGTGTAATCCGTGGGCAAAATAATTACTGAAAATTACCTCAAACTTAATAAAGCCAATCTGTATCCATCCATGCCAAAGCCAGATAAAACCGCATCTGTATTGGCTGCCGTTACAGATTTCTGTCTGAATTCTTCCCTTTTGTAAATATTGCTGATGTGAACTTCTACTTTTGGCTTGCGGATATTTTTCAAACAATCAGCAATCGCATAAGAATAATGGGTAAAAGCTCCGGGATTAATTACCACGGCATCAAAATCATCCTCCTGAAGTCTGTTGATAAGCTCTCCCTCAATATTAGACTGGTAATATTTCAATTCATGAGCCTGAAACTCGGATTTTAAATTTTCCAAATAGCTTTCCATAGAAACATTTCCATAGATTTCCGGTTCTCTGGTGCCTAACAGGTTAAGGTTAGGGCCGTTGATGATCAAAACTTTCATACTATAAAATTAAAAACTTTTTTCAATTAATAATATAAAACTTAGTTCTAATAATTTTTCTGTCATTGAATTATTAATAATGATATTTGTCATATTTGAATAAATGGTAAAGCTTATAACTCCTTATTGGAACGGGTTTTATTAAAAATTTATGTTAATTATTAAAAAATTATCATGAAAAAACAATAAGTCTACTTGTTTTGTAGACTAAAAGTTTTTAGCTTTGCAACCATATTTCGATCGGCTTATAAAGAAAGATGGAGGGAACTGACCCTGTGAAATCTTAACAACCTACCCTTGGGCAAGGTGTTACGTTCAGCCTTTAAAGGAAAAATAAGCATTTGGTTTATCGTATTTATCGATGCCCTTTGCTGACTTTTCTGCAAAGGGCTAAATTTTAATATATGATAAATAAAATTGATTATGATTAGCAAAAATTTATTCAATTCTAAAGCTTGGATACCTCCGGTTGCTGCTTTTTTTCTGGGCGTGACCAGTATAAGTGCACAGAATTCCAGACCGAAAAAAGATAGCCTTCATGAAAAGGAGATTGATGAAGTAGTGGTGGTAGCTTATGGAAAAGCTAAAAGAAACAGCTATACCGGTTCTGTAGCTACCATTTCAAGTGATAAGATTAATAACAGACCTGTAACAAATATTACCAAAGCATTGGAAGGACAGGTTGCAGGGATTCAGACAACCAGTGCTTCAGGGCAGCCAGGTGCTGTTTCTACCATCCGAATCAGAGGAATTGGCTCCATCAGTGCTTCAAGTGATCCTCTGTACGTTGTGGACGGAATTCCTTTCGATGGAAACCTGAACTCTATCAGTCCAAGCGATATTGAATCTATCAGTGTTTTGAAAGATGCCACGGCAAGTGCTTTGTATGGCTCAAGAGGAGCCAACGGAATTATAATCATTACTACAAAATCAGGTAAAAAGGGAGAAGCAAGAGTTAACTTTAATATCAGTCAGGGATTCTCCGGAAGAGCGGTGAAAGACTACGAACAGGTCAATACAGATCAGTACTTTCAATTATATTGGGAAGCACTAAGAAACGGATATCAGTCCGGTAAAGTTTCTTCTCAGCAGGCCGCTCAAATGGCCACAGATAATCTTGTTTCTACCCTTGGGATCAATCCCTATGGAACTGCTTATCCAAAACCGGTAGGAACAGATGGAAAACTATTACCAGGTGCATCGCCACTCTGGAATGACGACTGGAGAGATATTTTACAGAGAGTGGCTTCAAGAAACCAGGTGGATCTTGATATCAGTGGAGGAAGTGATAAAAGCAATTACTTCTTTTCACTAGGGTATCTGGATGATAAAGGGATGGCTATTGAATCAGGATATAAAAGATATAATACCCGATTAAAGCTCAATTCTGAAGTGAAGAAATGGTTAAACGTTGGAGTAAACTTAAGCTATACCAACAGTATTCAACAGGCGCCAACTTCTTCAGATTCCAAGGCGAGTAATATCATCAATGCAGCAAGGTTTATTCCTTCATTCTATCCTTATTATGAGAGAAATGCTGATGGAACTTATGTTTTGGATGCTGATGGAAACCCGATTTATGATTTTGGAAAGTACAGACCTACCAATGCACTTCAGAATCAGAATGCAGCTGCAACATTGCCATTAGATAAAAACGAAAATAAAGAAGATAACTTCTCAGGAAAAGGATTCATGGAATTTACTTTCTTACCGGAACTGAAATTCAAGACAAGTTTTTCCGTTGATTTAGTGAATTATAACGGACATTATTATTCAAATCCACTCCTAGGACAAGGCGCTGAAATTGGAGGTTCGGTAACGAAAACCAATACCAGAACACTTTCTTATACAACCAGCAATATTCTGACATATGATAAAAAGTTTGGAAAACACCATGTGAATGCATTGGCAGGGCATGAATTCTATAAATACGATTATCAGACAATTTCCGGGACAAGAAGTCAGTTTTCACTGCCTTATTACTATGAACCGGATGCTGCTTCTCTGTTAGGAAGCTTCAGTGGAAACAGTAATAAATTAAGCTTATTAAGTTTCCTTGGAAAAGTAGAGTATGATTATAATAATACCTATTTCTTATCCGCATCAGGAAGGGCAGACAGTTCTTCAAGATTTGCGAAAGATAACAGATGGGGGAGATTCTGGTCAGTAGGAGGTTCATGGAAAATTTCGAACGAGGAATTTATCAAAAGCCTGAATGTTTTCAATCAATTGACATTGCGTGCCAGCTACGGAGGTCAGGGGAATGATAAATTACTTAGACCCAACGGACAGCCGCTTTATTATGCGTATCAGGAGTTATACCGATTTATCAGTCTTGGGGGAGAACCGGGAACAACCCTTGAAAAGACATCTACCAATAACGTGAAATGGGAAACAAACCTTAATTTAAATGTAGGATTGGAATTCGCCATTCTGAATAACAGGATTAAAGGGAATATCGAATACTTCAAAAGAAAAAGCCAGGATCTTCTGTTTAACATGCCGGTAGCGCCTTCTCTGGGAATCAGTGATTATCCTGCAAATATCGGAAC
>Ga0075158_10001933_pt1 | contig 15348 bp, 15 predicted proteins | sample JI91814BDNA_FD_70968 | JGI IMG/M metagenome (GOLD analysis project Ga0075158, IMG submission 70968) | Wastewater effluent complex algal communities from Wisconsin, to seasonally profile nutrient transformation and Carbon sequestration -... | ecosystem: Engineered > WWTP > Effluent > Algae... | reverse complement strand
CCTCTATTCCATCGCCAAGGCGGGGATCATCCACATGACGAAGGTCGCAGCGGTGCAGGCCGCGCCGTTCCGCGTACGGGTGAATTGCATCTGCCCGGGCCTGATCGCGACGCCCATCTTCGGGACCTCGATGGGCATGGCACGGCAGGTGGCGGACACGACGGTGGCGGCGATCGCCGAGGCATCGAGCGCGTCACAGCCGATCCCGCGCGGCGGGTTGCCGGCGGATATCGCGGAGGCGGCGCTGTATCTCGGCAGCGATGGATCGTCGTTCGTGACGGGGCAGGCGCTGGCGGTGGAAGGCGGCATCACGCTGGGGCCGAGCGGCACGGCGTCGGCCTCTGCTTTCGCGCCCATCGCGGTCGCCATGGGCATCGACCTTGAAGCCATCGCGGCCATGACGCCGGAGACGACCTGATGCTGATCCTTGCCGGGACGTTCCGCGTGCCGCCCGAAAAACTGGGCGAGGCCGAGCCGCATATGGCGGCGGTTATCGAGGCTTCAGGCCGCGAGGAAGGCTGTCTCTATTTCGCGTTCGGCTATGACGTGCTGGAGCCGGGCCTCATCAACGTCCACGAGGTCTGGCGCGACCAGGCGGCGCTGGACGCGCATCGCCTCACGCCGCACTTCCTCGCCTGGAAAGCGTGCCGCGAGGCCATCGGCATGCACGACCGGCGCCTGAGCCTTTACGAGATCGCGAGCGCGACGCCGCAGGCCTAGTCGCGCAGCAGCTCGTTGATCGAGGTTTTCGAGCGGGTCTTCTCGTCCACCGTCTTCACTATGACGGCGCAGGCGAGCGAGGGTGAGCCATTGCCGCCGCCGAGCGTGCCGGGCACCACAACCGAATAGGGCGGCACGCGGCCATAGAAGATTTCGCCCGTGGCGCGGTCGACGATCTTGGTCGACTGGCCGAGGAACACGCCCATCGAGAGCACGCTGCCCTGCCCGACGATGACGCCTTCGGCGACTTCGGACCGCGCGCCGATGAAGCAATCGTCCTCGATGACCACCGGGTTCGCCTGCAGCGGCTCCAGCACGCCGCCGATGCCGGCGCCGCCCGAGATGTGCACGCGCGCACCGATCTGGGCGCATGACCCAACCGTCGCCCAGGTGTCGACCATGGTGTTCTCGCCCACATATGCGCCGACATTGACGAAGCTGGGCATCAGCACCGCGCCCCTGGCGATGAAGGCCGACCGGCGCACCACGCATCCCGGCACAGCGCGGAAACCGGCGGCGCGGAAATCGCCCTCCTGCCAGCCTTCGAACTTGGACGGCACCTTGTCCCACCAATTGGAGTTCAGGCCCGGCGCGCCGGCGATGAGCGACATGTCGTTCAGGCGGAAGGAGAGCAGCACCGCCTTCTTCAGCCACTGATGGACGAGCCATTCGCCGTTCAGCTTCTCCGCCACGCGGAAGGCGCCGCTGTCGAGACCGGTCAGCACCTGTTCGACGGCGTCGCGGACGGCACCTGTCGTCTTGCCCGAGATATTGTCGCGGTCATCCCAGGCCGCATCGATGGCGGCGGCGAGGCTGGCGGTCATGGATCAGGCTCCGGTGTCGATGGCATGAAGGAAGTCGGCGAGCGCATCGGCGACGTGATGGACGTGATCGTCGATATCGTCGGGCACGCCGGCATTGGCATGGCTCCATGCGGCGTCGTTGGCGATCCACACGGTCGTCATGCCCAGCGCCGCAGCGGGCACGAGGTTGCGCTTCAGGTCCTCGAACATCGCGGCACGGCGGCCCTCGACGCCATAGTGGCGCAGGGTCTTCTCGTAGGCCGTGATGTCGGGCTTGGGTTTGTAGTCGGCCGAGACGATGTCGAAGATGGCATCGAACTGGTCGAGGATGCCGAGGCGGCCCGCGACGTTCTCGGCATGTTTGGCGCTGGCGTTGGTGAAGATCGCCTTGCGGCCGGGAAGGCGCTTGAGCGCCGCAATCAGCCGCTCATCGGGCCCGAGTTCGGCCACGTCGATATCGTGGACGTGGTGGAGAAAGCGGGCGGGGTCCAGCCCATGTTCGGCCATCAGGCCCGACAGGGTCGTGCCGTAATCGTGGTAGAGGCGCTTCTGGTAGGCGTGGGCAGCGTCTTCGGCGAGGTCGAATTCCGCCATCAGGAACCGCTTCATGTTGCGGTCAATCTGGGGAAAAACCCCGGAATTGGCGTCATAAAGCGTGTTGTCGAGGTCGAACAGCCACGTGTCGATGTGCCGGAAATCCGCCATGGCGGGCGGATACCAGACTTAAACCGGCTTTAACAGCGTCCCGGCTAGCTTCGCGTCCATGTTCAAGGCGTTGATCAACCGTTTGCGCGGCAGACCGGCTTTGCCTGCAAAGCTGTCCTATGAGGACGCGCGCGCGGCCCTGGAGGCGCATTCCGCCGAGTTGCGGCTGGAGCTGGCCGGGCGGAGCGGAGTCGAGCCCGAGATTCTCTATTACCTGGCAGAAGATGCCGATACCGGCGTCAGGCGGCGCGTTGCGGCCAACAGTTCGACACCAGCCAAGGCCAATCGCCTTCTGGCCGATGACAGTGACGACGAGGTTCGCGCTGCGCTGGCCCGGAAGATCGCCCGGCTGATCCCGCATCTGAAGAATGAGGAAAGCGAACGGATCCGTGACCTGACGCTGGAAACGCTGGACCGGCTGGCGCGCGACCAGCTGCCGCGCGTCCGCGCCATCGTCGCCGCGGAGATCAAGGCCTGCAAGGCGGCGCCACCCGATCTGGTGCGCCGCCTTGCGCGCGATCCGGATTTGAGCGTTGCCGCGCCGCTGCTGGAATATTCGCCCCTGCTGTCGGACGCCGACCTCCTTGAGATCGTCAATCTGGCGCGCGTCTCCGAAGTGATCACGGCCATCGCCCGCCGCCGGAATCTGAGCGTTGCGGTTTCGGATGCGGTCATCGCGTCGATGGACATCACGGCGACGGCGGCGCTGCTGGACAACCCGGCCGCCAATATTTCCAAAGCCTCGTTCGAGACTTTGCTGGATCGTGCTGCGGCGGTCGAAGCCTGGCACGAGCCGCTGGTCCGGCGGCCCAATCTGTCGGCGCGGGTGATGCGCCGTATCGCAGGCTTTGTCTCAGCGACGTTGATCGAGAAAATGGCGGCACGGCCGGGCCTGGAAGCCGGGCTGGCGGCCGAGCTGAAGCTGAAGACGCGGCGCGCCATCAACGAAGGCGCACTGGAAGCGCCGACGAACGATGCGGCACGCATCGTCAGCGAAGCGGTGGCCGCACGGACGCTGGACGATCATTTCGTGACGGCAGCGGCGGAGCTGGGCCAGCGCGAGATCGTCAGCCTTGCGCTCGCGGCACTGGCCGAGGCCGATCCGGCTGCGGTTCAGCGCTTGCTGGATTCGCGCAACGCGCGGGCGGTGACGGCGCTCGTCTGGCGCGCCGGACTGCACATGCGGACCGCGGTGGCGATCCAGTCCGGCCTGCTGAAGCTGAGCGACATCCTGCCGGCGCGCGGCGGCACGGCATTCCCGCTCGCGCCGGAAGATATGGCGCTCAATCTGAGCCTGTTCGGGATTTCGGTTAAAACCGCCTGATCGCGGTGATCGGACTGCCCGCCGCTTCGATGCGCGCGGCAGCCTTGAGCAAGGACTCGCTCGCGACCGTCATGTGATGGGCGTTCGCGTGCAGCAGCCGGCCAGCGTCCTGCATAATGCCGACATGGCCCTTCCAGAAGACGAGATCGCCGCGCTTGAGGCCCTGGAGCGCCCGCGTGAAGGTGAGCGGCGCACCAAGGGCCGCCTCCTGCATGTCGGTATCGCGCGGTGCGGCGATGCCCGAGACGGCGAGCGCGGCCTGCACGAGGCCCGAGCAGTCAAAGCCAAGCGCGGTGCGGCCGCCCCAAAGATAGGGGACGCCGAGAAAGCGTTCCGCGACGGTGACATAATCATCCGCTGTCGCGGCCAGCGGCGCGAGATGACGGGCATAAACGAAGCCGCCGGTCGCGAGCGGCGCGTAGGCGCCCTGCCCCACCGCGACGCGCGCGTTGAACGGCAGGGTCTCCAGAACCGGCGACTTGAGGTCGGCCGCTTCATAGACGAAGGTCGATGAGGCGGTGACGCGCCATTGCGGTGCGACGCCGGCATCGGCCAGCGCGTCGGCCACGACATAACCGACATACCCGTCGAGCGCGGCCTGGCCCCAGGCGAAGCCGTCTTTCGTCTCGTAGACGGTGAAGGTTTCGCCGAAGAGCAGTTCGGTTTCGACCGGCGCATCGGCGGCAGGGCGTCGGCGAATCCATGTCTTGCCGGTGCGGCCAACCATGGCGCGGCCCTCGACATAGGCGGGCGCGTCGATGCTGCCCTTCAGATGCGCCGCGGCGAGATCGGCCCGAGCCGGCGTCAGGCGTTTGTCGAAGGCGTTCACACCGGCTCCATGGCGGCGGCGGCATCGGCGACACGGTCTCCGAAATCGCTGAGGAAGACCGAGCCTTTCACCGTGCGCTGGATCAGCACGTTGCGGCGGTCTTCCTCATCGCGGCGGCGTTTCAGGAGACCGATGCGGCCCAGAGTGTCGAGCGCGCGCGTGATCGCCGGCTTGGTGACCTTCAGCGTCCGTGCAAGACCGCGAACAGTGTGCGGGGGCGGCACAAGATAGACGTGCAGCAGGATCGCGAGCTGGCGCTGGGTGAGATCGGGCGTATCGGCGCGCACGCCCTCAAGCGTCACGTCGCGCCACAAAGCAAGCGCGGTCATGGGTTTGATATCGAGCGGCATCAGGCATCCCCAGCAGGCGGCAGAGACTGGCCGCGCGGGGCCGCCGGATCAAGACGTTTTTGAACCGAAACGGTTTTGCACAAGCCGGTAGAGCGCGCGGATGCAGTGCGCCTCTGCCCCTGCCGGCTTGCCGGGACGGGGCTTGTCGGTCCACGCGGCGACATCGAAATGCGCGAAGCTTGGCGTCTCGGTCACGAAGCGGTTGAGAAAGAGCGCGGCCGTGATGGAGCCGGCATAGGCGCTGTCGGCGGAGTTGGTGATGTCGGCGACCTTGCCGTCGATCCAGCTTTCGTAGTTCTTCCAGAGCGGCAGGCGCCACATGGGGTCCTGCTCGCTGATCGCCAGCGCGGCGAGGTCGGCGGCCAGCTTTTCGTCATGCGTGAAAACGGGCGGCAGTTCGAACCCGGTGGCGACGCGGGCGGCGCCGGTGAGGGTCGCCATGCAGATAAGCAGGTCGGGCTTTTCGGTGTCGGCGTCGGCCAGAGCATCGGCGAGGACGAGGCGGCCCTCGGCATCGGTGTTGCCGATTTCGACGGTGAGGCCCTTGCGGCTGTTCAGCACGTCGCCGGGGCGATAGGCGTCGCCCGAGATCGCGTTTTCCACGGCAGGCACCAGGACCCGGAGGCGCACGGGGATGTTCGCGTCCATGATCATGTGGGCGAGGCCCAGCATCGCTGCCGAACCGCCCATGTCCTTTTTCATCGAGGCCATGCCGGCGGCAGATTTGATGTCGAGACCGCCGCTGTCGAAACAGACGCCCTTGCCGACCAGCGTGACCTTGGGCGCGGCGGCATCGCCCCATGTGAAGTCGATGAGGCGCGGGGCGCGCACCGAGGCGCGCCCGACGGCGTGGATCATCGGGTAGTTCTCAGCGAGGAGATCATCGCCCGTGACGACGCGGACACTGGCGCCGTGTTTGTCCGCGACACGGCGGGCGGCGGCTTCCAATTCGGCAGGCCCCATGGCGTTCGAGGGCGCGTTGACGAGGTCGCGGGCGAAGCAGACGCCTTCGGCGAGGCGGCCTGCTTCCATAAAAGCGGCGGCGTCGACGAGGAGGCGCGCGCCGGGCTTTTTCTTCGACGGCTTGAAGGTCGTGTAGCTGTAGGCGCCGAGCGCGAAACCGAGGGCCGGGAAGCTGCCCTCGACGGCGGGGGTGCCGGCGATGCGGTAGTCGCCCGCGGGAAGTTTTTCGGCAGCCGCGCCATAGATCAGGCGGTCATCGTTCGATCCGAGGCCGAGCACCGCGGCCTTCAGCCCTCCCTCGCCCGGAACGAGCAGGATGCGGCCCGACTGCGCCTTGAAGTCCTGCGCGGCGGCCCAGGCGGCGATGCCGTGTTCGTCTGCAAAGGCGCTCCATCCGGTGGTGGTGACGGCGTGGAGGGGCGTGGCAGGGCTGCCGTCGTCGAGGGCGATGGCGAGCGGGAAAAGCGGCATAGGATTCACTGACGGCAACCGGGTGAGACAGAATGGACGCTGGCGCGTCTTGCGCGAGAGATTACGGTCCGGCCGCACTGCGAATCAAACCGAAAGCCTTGTGGGAGCCGCACATGAAATTGACCCTCGCCGTCGGCACGAAGAACTGGTCGTCCTGGTCGCTGCGGGGCTGGCTGCCCGTCAAACTGTCGGGTCTGCCGTTCGAGGAGCAGTATGTGCAGCTGCGCCATGACGACACCGAAGAGGAAGTGAAGAAGGTGTCGCCGTCGGGGCTGGTGCCGCTGCTGACGGTCGAGGACGGCGATACGCGGTTCCAGGTGTGGGACAGCCTGGCGATCGCGGAGTTCATGGCCGAGATCGCACCGGCCGCGCATCTGTGGCCCGAGGAACGCGTGGCGCGGGCGAAGGCGCGGGCGGTTGCGGCAGAAATGCATTCCGGTTTCGCGGCGCTGCGCCAGCAATATTCGATGGAGGTCGCGCGCCACATGCCGGGGCACACGCCGACGCCGGGGACGGCCAAGGCGATCGCGCGGATCATCGAGGTGTGGGAGACGTGCCTCAAGGACAGCGGTGGGCCGTTCCTGTTCGGAAAGCATTTCGGGAATGCCGACGCGTTCTATGCGCCGGTCGTCTCGCGCTTCCATTCCTATGACGTGCGCCTGACCGGTGCGGCCAAGGCCTATGCCGACGCCGTGTGGCACCATCCGCTGATGCGCGAGTGGCTGAAGGCTTCGGCCGCGGAAGTGGAGAAGGGCCTGGTCTAGCCGTCAGTTCGGCTGGCCCTGCTCGTCGTAGAAGCGCTGCGCGCCGGGGTGCAGCGGCACCGGCAATCCGTCGCGGGCGGTTTCCAGGCGGATCAGTTTGCCCTTGGGGTGACCTGAATCGAGCAGGCCGCGATTGCCGGGATTGAAGAGCGCGCGGACGATTTCATAGACCAAATCGTCCGGCACCTGCGCGTTCACCAGCCATATGGCGCGCACTTCCAGCGTCGGGACCGCCGGCATGTTCTGATAGGTGCCTTCCGGGATATCGGCCTTGGTGAGATAGGGCGCCTTGGTGATCAGCTTGTCGATCTCCGCGCCATCCACGGGCAGCAGACGGATTTTCCCCTGCGCGGCGAGTTCCTCGACCACGCCCAGGGGCGCGCCACCGACAAAGAAAAAGGCGTCGAGTTCGCCCTTCTGCATCATCTCCAGTGAGCGTTCGGCGTTCTCGAAGCTGAAGGTGACGCGCTTTTCAGTCAGCTTAAAGGCGCCGAGCACAAGCCGCGCCGTCGCGTTGGTCCCCGAGCCGGCGGCGTCGATGGAGACGCGCTTGCCGCGGAGGTCCTTGATCGCCTCGATGCCTGAATCCGAGAACACGACGATATGAACCGTCTCCGGGAACAGCGCGGCGATCGCGCGGAGGTTCTCGGTCTTGCCGCTCTCCTTGAAGGCGCCGGTTCCCTCGGCAGCCGCAGCGGCAATGTCGGCCTGGGCGAGACCTGAGGTCACGCGGCCCTCATTGACCGCGCGGACATTGGCGATGGACCCTTCCGACGCTCGGGCCGCGGCGATGAGGCCGACCGGACCGCACAGACCTGCCTCTTCACAGCGGGCAACGCCGGCCGGGTGGCTGATCAGGGAGGCAAGCATCTGGCCGATCGGGAAGTAGGTGCCCGAGCTGGATCCGGTCGCGATCTGGAACGCGATCCGCTCCGGCGCGTCGCCGGGCGGCGACGTCATGGCCCCTGCCCCGACCAGGGTCAGCACAAGGCTCGCAATTTTGGCGGCGAAGCGCATGAAGGGGCCAAACCAAGCGTTGAGCCCCACTATAGGCGCGAAGAAAGCGGCGGGAAAACGGCTGATTTCACCAATCGGCCGCAGGTGCCGGTTAAGTCTTTGTTGACGCTCATTAACCAAAGATGGGGCCCGATCCGGATCCACCTTTTTGGAGCCTGCCATGCCCCGCGCCTCGAAGCGCCTGACCAGCCTCGCCGCCATCCTGTTGGCGGGCACGATGCTCAGCGCCTGCGCGAGCGGCGGCTTGCTTGGTGAGGACAGCGCAGCGGCAGCGGCCGAGCCCGCAAGCCCTGAAGAGGCGCGCGCGGCCGCGATCGCGGACTTGAAAACCCGTCCCGTTCCGGACGAGCCGATGAGCCGCGCGGCCTATTGGGCGCAACGCACGGAGCTGGAGCCTGAAGACGTGGACGTCGCCGTCCAGTTCGCGAAATCACTCCGCGGCATCGGGTCGAATGCGCGCGCCGTCGAGTTCCTGGAAGAGCGCCTCGCCAAACAGCCGGGCGAAGCCAGGTTGCTGGCCGAGTATGGCAAGACGTTGATTGCTGTCGGACAGATCGAGAAGGCTCTGGGCGTGCTTGCGCAGGCGCAGCAGCTCATGCCCGACGACTGGACGATCCTGGTCGCGATGGGCGTCGGCTACGACCAATTGCAGGATTATGCGAATGCACGCCGCGCCTATGAGATGGCGCTGGCGCTCTCGCCCAATAATCCCTCGATCCTGAACAATCTCGGGCTTTCCTATCTGATGGCCGGAGACAGGGAGAATGCAGCGAAATACCTGACGGCTGCTGCATCCAGCCCCGGCGCCGATGCGCGTGTTCGCGCCAATCTGGCTTTGGTGGCGGACCGTCCGGCAGCGGAGACGGCAAAGGCTGAGCCGGCCGCCGCCGTGCCCGCGCCTGCGCCCAAAACCGAGGAGCCGCCGGCGCCCAAGCCCAAGCCGACGGCGTCCAATGCACCCGAAGCGAGCGGCGCCCCGCGCACGATGGCGACGGCCGAAGGTGCCTCGAAGAGCGATTCAGGCGCCGGCCTGCGCGGCTCAAACTAGTTTTCAGGGCAGACTCGAAGACGACGACGCCCGCCTGACCGGCGGGCGTTTCGCATTACATCTTCATGATCTTCATGATCGCCGGGCCGAGAATGACCACGAAGAGCGGCGGCAGGAAGAAGAGAATCATCGGCACGGTCAGCTTGGCGGGCAGCGACGCCGCCTTCTGTTCCGCCGCCTGCATGCGGAGCTCGCGGTTTTCCAGCGCCATGACGCGCAGCGCTGTGGCGAGCGGCGTACCGTATTTTTCCGCTTGGTTGAGCGCCGTACACACCGCCTTGACGCCTGGATGGGCGCAGCGCTTGGCGAGGTTGTCATAGGCCTGGCGGCGGTCCGGCAGATAGGACAGCTCGGCTGTCAGCAGTGACAATTCTTCGGCAAGCTCGACCGACTGGCCGCCGATTTCGCCGGCGACGCGGCCGAACGCAGCCTCGATCGACATGCCCGACTCGACGCAGATCAGCAGAAGATCGAGCGAGTCGGGGAAGCCCCGCATGATCGATTCCTGCCGCTTCTGCGCGACGTTCTTCACGAAGAGATCGGGCACGTAGAAGCCGAGCGCGCCCGAGCCGATGACGATCGCGAACTTGCTGAGCGAGGGCAGGTTGTGGTTCGAAAGGACGAACAGATAGATCGCCGAGAGTGCGAGAAGCACGAACGGCATCGCGAAGCGGAAGAACAGGAACGCGTAGATCGGGCCCTGGCCACGATAGCCGGCGGCGTTCAGCTTGTCGCGGATGCCAGGCGTCTCCAGGAGGTTCGCCAGCTTGAGCTGGTCGACCATACGCTTCATGAAGTCGATCTGCTGACCGCGCAGATTGCCCTTCTTGTTGAGCTCGTCCATCTGCCGCTTGCGCAGCACTTCGCGCTGGTCGGCCACGGCCTTCAGGCGGCCGGCGAGACGATCCTTGGCGAGCAGGGGCACGGCGATGGTGATGATCGTCGCGAACACCGCGACGCCGGCAAGCACCGAACCCATGAATTGCGGGTCGAAGAGGCGGTCCATCCAGCTCATCGCGGCCTCCCCTTCAGACCTTGAAGTCGATCATTTTCTTCATCACGAGCACGCCGAGGAACATCCAGGCGGCGCAGCCGGCCAGCATGATGTTGCCCATGCGCTCGGCGAAGAGCGGCGTCAGATAGTCCGGCGAGAACAGGCTGACGAGCAGCATCACCGCCAGCGGCAGCGAACCGATGATGCCGGCCGATGCTTTGGCTTCCGACGACAACGCCTTGATCTTGCCCTGCAGGCGCTTGCGATCGCGCAGCACAGCCGAAAGGTTGCCGAGCGCTTCGGACAGGTTGCCACCCGCCTTCTGCTGGATCGTCAGCACGATCTGGAAAAAGTTCACCTCAGGCAGCGGCATACGATCGAGGAAGCGCTTGAGGCAGTCCTCCATCGGCAGACCGACGCGCTGGTTTTCCACCAGCAGGCGGAACTCCGCACCCACAGGATCGGGCGATTCCTGTCCGATCATGCGCAAGCAGTCATTGAGCGGCAGACCGGATTTCACACCGCGCACGATGACGTCGATCGCGTTGGCGAACTCGACAAGGAACTTCTTCTGGCGGCGATTGCGCAGGAACCCGAGAACCCAGCGCGGCAATCCGATGCCTGCGGCAAAGGCAGCGCCGGCAGCGGCCCAGATGATGCCGACCTTCGTGAAAACCAGGAAGCCGACGACAGCACCCGCAATTGCCGAGAACAGCCAGAAGCGGCTGACCGGCATTTCAAGACCTGCCTGCTCGATGAGCTGGCGGATTGTCGGGCGCGCCTTTGCTTGCGCGGCCTTGCGTTCCAGGTCCTTGAGCGTTTCGGCGACTTTGGCCCGGCGGCGATCCGCCGGATCGGCAGCACTGCCGCCGCCCTGGCGACGGCTAACCTGGGCGCGGGCTGAAACCGCGCTCACGCGCTTTGCCGCCGTGCGTTCGGCGGACGTGCCGCCCGCGACCGCGAAAAGGCCAGCGAACAGTGCGATGGCGCCCAGAACCGCGACGATGAGAGTGTTGCTGTCCATGCTTACCCGGCATTCGCCTCGTCGAGCGCGATGGCAAGATCGCGTTCGCGGTTGAAGTAGCGGGCGCGCTCCCAGAAGGCCGGGCGCGAAATGCCGGTCGACTTGTGGACACCCTTGATGCGGCCGCTCTCGTCTTCACCGGTGATTTCGTAGACGAAGAGATCCTGCGTGACGATCACTTCGCCTTCCATGCCCAGCACTTCGGTGATGTGCGTGATGCGGCGCGAACCGTCACGCAGACGCGCGGCCTGGACGATGACGTCCACAGCGGCGACGATCATTTCGCGGATAGTCTTTGAGGGCAGCGAGTAGCCGCCCATGGTGATCATCGATTCCAGACGGCTGAGCGCTTCGCGCGGGCTGTTGGCGTGGAGCGTCCCCATCGAGCCGTCGTGGCCGGTGTTCATGGCCTGAAGCAAGTCGAACGCTTCAGGTCCACGGACTTCGCCGACGATGATGCGTTCAGGACGCATACGCAGACAGTTCTTGATGAGATCGCGCATCTTGATCTCGCCCTGACCTTCAAGGTTCGGTGGGCGGGTTTCGAGGCGCACGACGTGCGGCTGCTGGAGCTGAAGCTCCGCGGTGTCTTCACAGGTGATGACGCGCTCATCCGGCTCGATGAATGCGGTGAGACAGTTGAGCAGCGTCGTCTTGCCCGAACCGGTACCGCCGGAGATGATGGTGTTGCATCGGCTGGCGCCGATGATCTCGAGAACGCGGGCACCAGGTTCGGAGACGGACTTGAAGTTGACGAGATCCGTCAACTTCAGCTTGTCCTTTTTGAACTTACGAATGGTGAGCGTCGGGCCGTCAATGGCGAGCGGCGGGGCGATCACGTTGACGCGGGATCCGTCCGGCAGACGCGCGTCGCAGATGGGTGACGATTCATCGACGCGTCGGCCGACCTGGCTCACGATACGCTGGCAGATATTCATCAGCTGTCCGTTGTCGCGGAAGCGGATGTTGGTGAGCTGCGTGCGGCCCTGGACTTCGATGAACACCCGCTCGGCACCATTGACCATGATGTCGGCGATGTCGTCACGCGCCAGAAGCGGCTCCAGCGGACCGTAGCCGAGAACGTCGTTGCAGATGTCCTGGAGCAGGGTTTCCTGCTCCGCAATCGACATCACGACGTTCTTGATCGAGATGATCTCGTTGACGATGTCGCGGATTTCCTCGCGCGCCGATTCCGCGTCGAGCTGGGCGAGCTGTGCGAGATCGATCGTGTCGATCAACGCGTTAAAGATCGTCGTCTTGATCTGGTAGTAGCCGTCAGACCGGGATTCGACAGAGACGGTCTGGGCTGTCTTCGGCGCGGCGGGCTTTGCCGGACCTGCGGGGCGCGGCGGAGGCGGAGCAGCGCTGGCTGGTTTCGACGGACCGGCGGCGGCCGGCGCGGCAGCCGGTGCAGCCACCGGCGAGCGCGGCGTCAGTGTATCGCTACCCGGTCGCTTCCCGAACATGCGCTATCCCGCCTTTTTCATAGGCTTGCGGTTGAGGCTGCTGAGCATCTTCAGCAGCGATTCGCGCTTGGGCTTCTTGGTTTCGACGACGCTTTCGCGGCCCGTCAGGACGCGCGCGATGTGCATGAAGCCCTGCGCAGCCCGCGACTGCGGGTTGAGCTGACCGATCATCTGGCCATTGTTGGCGGCCGTGCCGAAGAGTTGCGGGTCGAACGGCAACACGAGCAAGGGCTCTGCGCCAATTGCTTCGGCGAAGTCCTTCACCGGAATCTCGGGACGCTTCACGACGCCGACCTGATTGAGGATCAGGCGCGGGCGCGCATCGTGCGGACGCGAGGCGGCGAAGTGATCGACGATGTTCTTGGCGTTGCGGAGCGAAGCGAGATCCGGCGTCGCCGTGACGATGATCTCGTCGGCACCCATCAGCGTCTGGCGCGACCATGCCGTCCAGGCGTGCGGGACATCAATCACCACGGCGGGCGAGGAGGCGCGCACGATGTCGAGAACCGTTTCGAAGGCGCCTGAATCGATATCGTAGTCGCGGTCGAGCATGGCCGGGGCGGCGAACAGGTGCAGACGCTCGGCGCACTTCACGAGGAGACGGTCGAGGAGCACATCGTCGAGGCGCTCGGGCGCGATCAGGGCATCGACAACGCCCTGCGCCGGATCCTGGTTGAAATCGAGGCCGGCCGTGCCGAACGGCAGGTCGAGATCGACCACCGTCGAGGCGATGTTCAGCTGGCTGGACAGCGCCCAGGCGAAATTGTGAGCGATGGTTGACGACCCCGCGCCGCCCTTGGCGCCGACAAACGCAAAGACCTTGCCAATCGGCTCGGATTCAGGGGCGGCATAGAGTGCGGCGATCGTCTCAATGACCTGCATCGGGTGCAACGGCGCCATCAGATATTCGCTGATGCCGTTGCGGATGAGTTCGCGGTAGAGCTGAATGTCGTTGGAGCCGCCGACCACGACGACCTTGGTCGCGGGATCGCAGACCGAGGCCAGGCCTTCGAGCTCGGCCATCAGCGGCGCGCGCTCGACATTGCGCGATTCAACGATGATGAGGTTTGGCGTCGGGGAGTCGCTGTAGTGCTCCGCTGCGGCGACGGCCCCGCCCATGTGCACGGAGACATGGGTCTTGGAAAGCCGGCGATCGAGCGCGGCGCGCTGGATGACGGCGCCCGTTTCGGGGTTCTCGCAGAACGCGGCGATCGTGATGCGGGGCACCGGACGATCGGACACCGGAACGCCGAACGCGTCGGTTTCCACCACCGTCGGAAGGCCTGAAGACTTGCTCATGCGAGGACCTTTGTAGCCAGATGCCGACTTACTGCTTCTCGGTGCCGGACTTCACGTCCGACAGCTTGCCGCTGTCGCCCGCCGTGCGGGCGGCGGACGGCGACTCGCCCTTCTCGTACTTGCCCATGATCGTGTCGCGGCGCTCGCTGGATGCGGTCGCATCCATCGGCTGCGCTTCGATGAGATCACGCGGGTTGGCGGCCATTGCGGCGACATTCTGCTGCATGGAGCAGCCGAAGGTCGGATAGGTGGAGTTGTCCCAGGTCATCGACAGGTTCTGCGACCAGTCGGCGTTCTTGCAGGACGGCACGCTGGCGACATAGCGCGCATAGGCGAGGCGCGTGTTCGTCCGGGCGTTCGCATCGGGCTGGTAGCCGGACACGGTGATATTGCCGCCCGGAATGCCGTAGATCGCCGCGATCGAGCGGATCTCGCCTTCGGTCTGTGCCGCGGCGCGGCCACCGACAGCCGTCTGGATTTCGATCGCACCGCTGCCATCGGCGCGATAGGCGTTGAAGAACCCCGCGACCTGCTGGCGGGCCTGCGGGCTGAGACGCCCGCTGCCGTCGGTCGAGACGTTGAGCAACGCGACTTCCGACTTCACCTCGATCGGATGACGCTGCTCGATCGGAAGCGCTGCGTGGTAGCGGTCTTCGAAGGACGAGGAGCAGGCGCCGGCGATGAGGGCCAGCGGCGCGGCAAGGACAGCGGATTTGAAGCTGGTCATGTGGATCGTGTCCCCGTCACTCGATGATGTAGCCGGACGACGCAGCGCCCGGCGCCGGTGTCACGCTGGTGGTGTAGGTCGCGTTGGACTGACCGTTGAGGTAGGCCTGCGCGTCGGTCGCCGGAACGAAACCGGTCGTCGGCATCGACAATTCCTTGCCGGAGACCGGATCGACCAGGATCGCCGAGACGATGATCACCAGTTCGGTCTGGTTCATCTGGTAGTCGCGGCTGCGGAACAGCGCGCCCAGCACCGGAAGATCCTTCAGGCCCGGATAGCCGTCGATGTTCTGCTTGAAGTCATCGCGCAGAAGGCCGGCCATCATCATCGCGCCGCCGCTCGGCAGCTCCACCGTCGTCTCGGCGCGGCGAACCCGGAGGCCGGGAATGGTCGTACCCGGAACGGTGATCGTGTCGCCGTTCGTCGTTCGGATCGTGTTGCTGGGGACGGTAAAGGCGCCTTCGGCCGTCAACTCGCTGACTTCCGACGACACCTTCAGGCTGATGCGGCCTTCGCTGAGGACCAGCGGCGTGAAGGCGAGGCCGACACCAAAGGCCTTGAACTCGATGCGGACATTGCCCGTGTCATCCGTGCCGGTGGGCACGGGGAATTCGCCACCAGCCATGAAGTTGGCCGTTTCACCCGAGATGGCCGTGAGGTTCGGCTCCGACAGAAGGCGCAGCACGCCGGCACGCTCCATTGCGCGCACAGTGCCTTCGACATTGTTGAAGCCGTCCTGGCCGACCTGCGAGAGCGACGGCGGCAGCTGGCCGATCTGTGAGGAGCTGGGGCTGAGCGCGCGGCCGAGCAGGCTGAACTCGCTATCCGCGCTGAAGTTGACGGG
>Ga0075158_10001929_pt1 | contig 15376 bp, 18 predicted proteins | sample JI91814BDNA_FD_70968 | JGI IMG/M metagenome (GOLD analysis project Ga0075158, IMG submission 70968) | Wastewater effluent complex algal communities from Wisconsin, to seasonally profile nutrient transformation and Carbon sequestration -... | ecosystem: Engineered > WWTP > Effluent > Algae... | reverse complement strand
CGACGACGGACAGCCGGTTCGCAGCGCGCGACAAGTTCCTGTATCCCTGCCGCGTGTTCTATCCGTGCGGTGCCGGGCAATGGTCGTGGCTGCTGATGCAGGGCTCGCGCGGCTTCCAGACGACGGGCACGGCCCCATCGGACCGCTATCTGGCCATGCAGGGCGAGACCGCTGACTTCCGCGGCGCTGTCGAGTACCCGACGAACGCGACGAAGCTGTTCCAGAACATCGACCCGACGCCGATGCTGGCCGGCACCTGGTACGACGTCCGCATCCGTGTCGACGTGAGCGGCGAGCAGGGCATCTATCAGGCATGGCGGCGAGTGCGTGGAAGTTCCACATGGAACCTCGTTGCTGACTGGCGTGGCGGTGTCACCCATAACTTCGTCTGGCCGATCCCCTTGGCACAGCGCCGCGGCTTCGAGCTGTTGCGCCTGCCGACCACGAGCAACGGTCCGGGGAACTCGACGTTTAAGCTCGACGACTTCGTGATCGGTCGCAGCGTCACTGAGCTGCCTCAGTAGCATGGGGTATCTCATCCTCCGCAGCAGTGTGAGCGGCGGTAGCGGTTCTACCAGCTACACGACGACGCATTACGTCGCGCCCTATGCGAGCGTGAGCGGGGCGACGGATGACGACAGCGACCTCGGGGCGACATCGTGGAGCAACGCGACAAGCGAACTGACCCCGACCACGTTGGGGACGGCAATGGCACGCGCCACGGCAGGCAATGCCGTCAGGTGCGCTCCTGGCGTCTATGTTGGTACGTTGGTCGATTCCCGCTGGAGTGCGCCCTTCAAGCCGACCAACAGCGGCAGCAGCGGCAACCCGATTGTGTTCTTCGCTCAGTACCCAGGCGCGTACAACGAGGGAAGCACGTCGCTGTACTCGGAGCTTCGGGCAGACACGACGGCCATCCGCGCGGCGGTGGCAGGGATCACGGGCGGGCAGGACTACATCATTTTCGACGGGTTCGTGTTCGACCAAACCTACAGCTACCCGCGACCGTCCAATGGCAATTTCTGCATCGGCAACACGACCGGCGCGAATAACTGCGAGATCCGGCGCTTCCTGTGCCTGAACCAGGCGCAGCCGAGCGGCGACAACTATTCCAACTTCTTTGTTGAGGCGGCAACGAACTTCCGCCTAGTCGATACCCGTGGGCGTGGCGGCTCTGCATCGGGTGAGGGCGACCTCATCACCATGTACGGGTGCGTCAATTTCATGCTTGAGCATAACGAGTGCATCGACATGCGAATCGGGATGTACGCCAAGGGGTCGAACGGCTCGACCTACAACTCCGGGACGATGCGGTACAACTACGGCGAGGGCATCACGGACAAGTTCCTGTTGGCCTCCGTGATTGAGCCGACGTTGGGAATCGACGTTTACCAGAACCTTGCCGTCAATTGCACGCAGGCATGGCGAGCGGACCCGGCAGGCGAAGGCCCGAACCATTGCAGGCTGTACAACAACACGTTCGTTGATTCGGTGGCGACAGGTGGAGCGCATGAGGCGCTTATCTGGTTTGAGGGAACCGTCCCCCCGAGCGGCCACGAGTTCTACAACAACATCGTAGCCAACACGTCCGCATCGACGACGGTCAACTTGGGCTGCATTCAGATGACCACGGCCATTACGACGGCCTTCGATACGATCGACTACAACAACTATTACAACGCGGGTGGATCGCTGTACTTCAGCGACAACCAGGACAACGACACGTCGGGTTCGTGGATGAACTTTGCCTCGTGGCGGTCGTTCGTGAGTGACGAAGCCAACTCAATCACGTCTGACCCGTCATTCGTGAATGCGGCGGCGGGCAATTACAAGCTCGCTGGTGGCTCCCCTGCATTGACAGCGGGAAGCACGGGCGGGCCTGTGGGCTGCTACATCACGGGATCGGAGGAGATGGGCTGTAGAGCGAGCCCGACGTACTAACCATGCCAAACCTTGGAAACGAAGTCGCAGGGGCCAGCGTCCGCCAGATCAACTCGACCGCCCGTGGTTCCGTCTTCACGGCAACGCAAGACGGGACGCTTGTCTCGCTGACTGCCTACATTGAGGATGCGGCAACAGGCGATACGTTCGTCGGTGTCCTCTACAACGCCAACACGTTGACGGCTGCAACGCTTGTGGCCACGACAGCCACCCGAACGAATATCAGCACAGCAGGTTGGTACACGTTTACCTTTTCCAGCGGGTCCATCACCAACGGGACGGTGTACTGGATTGGCGTAGGCAGCAACTCTGCTGCGGGAGCGAACGTCTACCACGACGCGGGGACGGGCTATAACATTGGCCCGTTTGATCCCACAAGCCCTCCTGCCTCAACGGATCTTGACGCAACCGTGGATGCTCGGCTGATCTCGACCTACATCACGTACAACACGGTAGGCGGTGCCCCCCAAACGCTGATGCTGTTGGGCGTTGGCTAAATGCTTCTCTCCCTGCTGCTTCTCAATCTTGAGGCCGCTGGACCTGACACGATCCCTGACGCCTTCACGTTCACGGATCAGACTGATGTCGCTGTTTCGTCAACGATCACCAGCGCCGCGATTACGGTGGCTGGCATTGATTCTGCCGCAACCATCACGGTTACAGGCGGCGAGTACGACATCAATGCGTCAGGCACGTTCGTCAGCTCATCTGGGACGGTAGACAACGGCGATACGGTCAGGGCAAGGCACACTAGCAGCGCGTCTTACCTGACGGATGTTAACACGGTTGTGACCATTGGGGGCGTGTCGGATACGTTCACCAGCACGACCTCCCTTGGGGAATCGACCCTGACCCCAACCCCAAGACGCAGGCACGCATTGCCGCGCCGCATCAGAAGGCACGTAAGAGCATGACAGACTACAGCGTAGATCCTGGCGCTATTGCCCCGGACTTCATCAAAGACCCCGACGCGACACAGGACTACCTGTTCAATTGGGCCGCTGAACTGGATGGGGACACGATCAGCACGGCTACGTTCAGCCTCTCCGATGGCCTGACTTCAGTCAGCACCAGCAACACCACGACAACGGCCAGCGTCTTTGTCAGTGGTGGGAGTGAGGGACAGACATACCGCATTCGCAGCCGGGTTGTTACCGCAGGCGGTCGGACTTACGACAAGACCATCTATGTCGCAGTGCAAGAACGCTGAGTTATTGAATTGTTAATGGAAACTAAATAATCTATGGCTAGGCCGGTCGGTTCAAAGAACAAAGTAGGGGCAGAAGTTAAGGCTCAGATGATTGCGTGTTTTGAGCGGCTTGGCTCGCTCGCGGCATTGGTCAAATGGGCAGAGCAGAACCAGACCGAGTTTTACAAGAGCTATTTCCGCCTTGCCCCTACTGAAGCCAGCATTGACGTAACGGTAAGGGACGAAACGACGCTTACAGATGCAGAACTCGCAAGTATCGCCACAAGCCGCAGCACTGGAGCTACTGAAGAGACGAGCAGCCCGGTCGAGCCTTCTGGGGTTCACTGAGTACACCTCTCTCAATTGGCAGGCTGGCAAGATCCACAGGGAGATATGCGCCCAGCTTGACCGGGTAGAGCGGGGCGAGATTGACCGATTGATGCTGCTATGCCCCCCGCAGCACGGTAAGTCGCAGATCACGTCCAGGCGGTATCCGGCTTACATCCTTGGCCGTAACCCCTCGCGGGACATCATTGCAGCGTCAGCCACGGCAGACTTAGCTGAGGGCTTTGGCCGGGACGTTCGTAACGTCATCAACTCGCAGGAGTACCGGAACCTGTTCCCGGATACCCAGCTTGCTGAGGACAGCCAAGCCAAGGGCAAGTGGAACACGAAGCAGGGCGGCGGCTACTACGCTATCGGCGTCGGTGGTCAGCTATTCGGTCGCGGCGGCATGGCGATCATTGACGACCCATTCGGCTCTTGGGCTGATGCTCAGTCAGAGCTACAGCGCGAGAAGGTGTGGGAGTGGTATCAGGGAACGCTCTACAACCGCATTAGGCCGGGTCAGCCGATTATCGTGATCCAGCATCGGATGCACGAAGACGACCTCGCTGGCAGGCTTATAGAGCGCCAGAAGGCAGGCGGCGACAAGTGGGAGATAGTGAACCTCCCGGCCTTGGTAGACGACCCGCCGTGGGTTGAGCGGTATGACAAGGCTGCACTGGAGCGAATCAGGGACAACAGCGATCCCCGGCAATGGTCGGCGCTGTACTTGCAGAATCCAACGCCTGACGACGGCACGTTCTTCCGCAAGGAATGGTTCGAGCTGTTCGACCCAAAGCGTGTTCCGCAATGCCACAAATACACCACGGGCGACTTTGCGGTAACTGAAGGCGATGGCGACTTTACCGAGATCGCAACGCACGGCTATAGCGGCGACGATTTGTACCTAGCGATTGAAGGTTGGGGCGGGCAGACCTCGGCGGACGTGTGGATAGACAAGCTCGCTGACCAGTTCGGCAGGCACAAGCCGCTGTGCTTCTTTGGTGAGTCCGGCCCGATCAGGCGCTCTATCGAGCCTTTCCTGGTCCGTCGCATGACAGAGCGCAAGGCGTTCTGTCGGCTGGAATGGTTAGTACGCGGGGCAGACAAGCCAACGATGGCGAGGCCCTTGCAGGCAATGGCCGCACAGAAGCGGGTCAAGATTGCGGATAACGAATACGGGCACAAGCTGCTGAGGCAGTTGTTGCAGTTCCCGGCAGGTAAGTACGACGACGCGGTCGATATGGCCGCATTACTCGGGATGGCGATAGACCAAGCGCACCCGGCAGTTCTCAAGTCACCGGCAGGACACTTGTCTAAGCAAGATGGCTACAACCGAGTTAGGGAAGAGGATTCATGGCGAGTAGCGTAAAAGCAGAACCCAAGGACGACGCCCTGACCGTTGCTATGGGGCAGTTCGAGGAATATGCCGACGCTACCATCGCCTCCCGTGAGCTTGCCGAGCGGTGCCGCGACTATCGCGACGGTAACCAGTGGACTGAGGAAGAGCGCGCAACCCTCAAGAAGCGCAAGCAGCCCTGCATCACGGACAACAAGATTCAGGACAAGTGCGACACGCTCTTAGGCATTGAAAAGCAGATGCGCACCGATCCCAAGGCGTATCCGCGCACGCCTGGAGACGAGAAGGCTGCTGAGGCCGCGACTGATGCCCTTCGGTTCATTGCAGACCAGTCCGATTTCAACCGCACTGTCCGTAAGCCCGCAGCGGATAACCTGATGGTCGAGGGCTTGTGCGCGGGCCATGTGATCGTCGAGAAGAAGAAAGGGCGCGATCCCAAGGTGTGCATGGAGCATGTGCGCTGGGACCGGGTCTATTACGACATCCACAGCTTGCGTGAGGACTTCGAGGACAAGAGCTATTGCGGTTACTTCCGCTGGATGGACTTCGACGCAGCAAAGCGGGAGTTCCCGGACAACGCGGACAAGTTGGAAGCCTCATTCGGGGGCGAGTCTGCCTCTGGCCCTGACAAGTCGCACGACGACAAGCCCCGGTATACGACCTTTGTCAGCAAGCGGAAGCGGGTGCAGGTGTTCAAGCACTTCATGTTGAAGGCTGGGGTATGGCATGAGGGCGTATGGTGCAAGGGCGGATGGCTCGAAGCCCTGAAGCCGTGCGCTTACAAGAACGAATACGGTGAACCGCAGTGCTGTCTTGAGATCCAGGCGCTTTACCGGGATGCGGACGGCAATCCGTATGGCATGGTCCAGCGGTATCTTGACCCGCAAGACGAGCACAACAAGCGCCGCTCCAAGATGCTGCACTTGCTCAACTCAAAGCGGATCATTGCGCAGCGCGGCACGATTGACGACATTCAGCAGGTCAGGACAGAACTGCACAAGCCTGATGGCGTTATTGAGATCAGCGGGGACACAACGCAGTTCCGGGTAGAGGACAACCTGTCCGAAGCCGACGCACAGTTCAAGCTGTTGCAGTACACGGACGTAATGCTGTCCCAGATTGGCCCTAATCCCTCATTGCAGGGCGTACAGGACAACAACTCAGGCAGGGCCAAGCAGCTAGAGCAGCAGGCTGGCACGCTCCCCATATCGCCCCTGTTTGACGCGCTGGACGGCTGGGAAACCCGCATGTATCGGCAGGCGTGGTATCGGGTCAAGCAGTATTGGACCTCTGAAACATGGGTACGAGTGACGGACGACCAGGAAAATGTTCGATTTGTTGGTATTAATCAGCCCGTCTTACAGGGAGATTTGCTGGCCGAGAAGCTGGCTGCACTTCAGATCCCGGACGCTGAGAAGGCGGCACAGGTTGAGCAGATCGCGTCCGATCCATCAATGCAGTCTCCAGTTACACGGGACGACGGCTCGCCTGAACTGAGGAACGATGTTTCGCGCATCGACGTGGACATCATCATTGACCGCTCCCCGGACGTGGCAAACCTCCAGCAAGAGGAATTCCAGGTGCTATCAGAGCTTGCCAAGAGCAGGCCGGAAGTGCCGTTCCAAGCCATCATCAAGGCATCGTCGCTGCGGTCTCAGGTCAAGAAAGAGATCAGCGACCAGCTCGCCAAGCAGCCACAGATTCCGCCTGAACTTCAGAAGCAGATGGAAGAGCAGCAGAAGGGGCTTGAGGCTGCGCAGCAGGAGTTGATGAAGAAGGCGCAGGAAGTCGAAGCCACGGAACAGACGTTCAAGGATATGCAGTCGCAACTGTCTGTTGAGGCCGCTGGCCTTGATGTTCAGAAAGCAGAGATTCGCGCTGAGATGGCGAAACTGGACGCAGCAAAGACCGAATTGCAGGCGCAGCAGGCTCTTCTGGACGCGCAGGCCAACAGCGTGAAGCAGGCCGCTGAGGTTGAGCACGAGAAGCTGAACGCCAGCGTTGAAAGCGCGCGTTCTACCCTGGCACAGGAAGCGGTGGGCTTCGAGCGTGACAACTTGAGCCGTGAGCGTGAGGGCATGGCGAAGAGCAAGGAAGAGTCCGGCGCAGTCATGGAAGGCGTTGTAAAGCTGATCGAGCAGCAAGAGACAAAATTCGAGAAGGCATTGGCACAGATGCAGTCTCAGATCATGCAAGCACTTGCATCGTCCAAGCCAGCCCCGAGACGGGTAAACATTGAACGCGGGACCGATGGGAAACCCGCCGCATTAGTCGAGGAATAGAGCAATGCCGAAAGCAACTGCAACTTGTAACAGCATCATCAACCTGATGTACCGGGCGACGGCGTGGGCGAGCGTGGCGGACAATGCCGCATCGTCCCCCTATACGAACGTCTATGTTGGCCTTCATACAGCCGACCTCACGGCTGCGACTGGTTCGCAGGCTGAGAACGAAACGGTCTACACCAACTACGCACGGCAGGCCGTAGCTCGCTCTACCGGCTGGGATGCGGCTTCAGGTGGTGGTACTGCGAATGCTGCAACCATCAGCTTCCCGCAGTGTGGCGTGACGGGTGCGACCCTTACCCATGTATCGACCGGCCCTGTCGTTTCGGGCGCTTCTGCGGTGTGGCATTACGGCGCGCTGAATGCGTCGCTGGTAGTGTCGTCCGGCATTACCCCGCAGTTTGCGGCGGGTGCCCTCACGGTGACTGAATCCTGATGGACAAGCGTTCTGCCCGTCAGAAGTGGATGGACGATCACATTGGCCCTCCCCTGTACTTCTCAAGCGAATGCATGTTGCCGGTTGAGGTGAAAGAGGACGGGATTGTGCGTCCCTGTGGGGACTGTAACTGTCAGGTCCTCGCCCCTCGCAAGGCTGTTGCGGTAGGCAAGGGCGGGATGAATCTCAAGACCAAGGCCAAAGTGTCGGCAATGCAGATTGCGGCATCGATTACGGGGCGCTGCGTCTAGTGGGATTCCGGTCTGTCAGTGAATATGCCGCTGCTGATGAGGCAGGGCAAACGTGGGTAACTTCGTTCAGAAAGACGGTTGCCTCTGCTGCGACGACGACGAACGCATGGATTGATTACACCTATTTCGCGGGATCTCCGACAGCGAACTTCTACGCATCAGAGCCGCTGGTTTCGGCTGTTGTTGACTCGGCTCGCGGGATTTATGTCCCGAGCGTGGCCCCTGCGACGCAACACCTGCGGAACCTGATGCTGATGTCTGCTGCGTCGGCTGCGACCTCGACCACGAACGGCAGGCAACAAGTGTGCTTGTCTGACTATCTGCTGTATTACCCGTTTATTGACACGGACGCGGTGGGCGAGCAGCAGGACTTGACCAACAGCGTCGCAATTCCCCGCTACACGAGCGGGCAGGTGATGGCGGTGGCGCAGTCTGCCGCTTCAACGGTGGGACAGTTCACGTTCACGTACACGAATCAGGACGGCGTCGGGGGCAGGGTATCGCAGAACGCTTTCACGTTCGCGGTTGCCGGTGGTGGGCAGATCGTCGCGGCAAGTGGTGCAGGCGCGTCCTATAACCCGTTCCTGTACTTGCAGGCGGGTGATTCAAGCGTGCGCTCAATCGAGAGCGTGACGTTCACGGCTGGCGGCGGTGGTCTGATGGCCCTAGTGATCGTCAAGCCGCTGCTGAAGTCGGTGATCACGCAGGAATGTCGCCGCACCACGTCAGGCAACCTTGAGAGCTATGGGGCCTGCGATGAATTGCTGTCAGTCATCCATCAGGCCGGTGCGCCCCGGATCATCGACGGCGCAGTGCTTGGGATTCAGGCCGCAGGGTATGCGGGTTCGCTGGCCAGTTCGATCCTGGCGGGCATGTTAGAAACAGTCTGGGAATAACACATGGGCTTTACTTCGCAAGACGACCTGATTACTCAGCTCACTGAGAACGGCAAGGGAGACACGGTAGTCACGACCAAGACGCTGTCCTCTGCGGGCACGGCTGGCGCGTGGACGCTGCTGTCTGGCCATGCTGGATATCCTCCGGCTGCGACCTTCACGGGCACTGACCTGACCTACGTCCCGACCGATGACACATGGTCAGAGGGTACGATCTACACGGGTGGCGATGTTGACCCGGCAACCAAGCATTTCCTGAGTGCTGGCGCAGCGTGCGTTGCCGCTGCGGGTGCACCTTGGTATGTCATGGCGATTGATCTTGTGGGCTTTGTCCCGCTGTCAGGCACGAACGTCAGCACGACCGGCACAAAGACGGTGACAATGACAGCTATCGGAAGCTCTGGCAGCAAGGGAGATCGCTATCCTGCCGGGGCTGGCCTGCGCATGTTCGTTGCAGCGGATACAGCATTGGGCGCGAACGCCCCGACCTGCATCGTGAACTACCTCGACACGGGCGGCGGTGCGGGTGCGACAACCACATTCACCTCTACCGCATCGATGGGCGTCGGCCAACTGCTGAACACGGGCGCAGCGGCGAACAAGTACAACCCGTTTCTCCCCCTTGCTGCGGGTGACACGGGCGTCAGCGACATCGTCTCGCTTGTCTGGGCAGGAACGGCGCACGCATCGGGAACGGTCATTATCGGCCTTTGCAAGCCGTTGTGGATGATCCCTGTCCCGGCTACCGGCCTTTACAACAAGGTCGATTTCGTCAACTCGCTGCCTTCCATGCGGCAGATCCCGGACGGCGCAAACATCCAATTTTTGCTGTTCCAGACTGGCGCGACGACCTCGGCGGGCACGATCAACGTCGATTTTGATTACGGCTACGGCGGGGCCTGATGGGCATTCTCGCGAACGGCTACAGGGACAACCTCGGCTGTTTCAAGACGTTCGGCGCGACTGCATCAAACAACGCCTATCCGTCGTCGCATCACGCGAACCTTCATAGAGCTGCGAGAACCCGCAACATCACGGCGGGGCAGGGCATCACGAGCGAGTTGGTCTCTATCCCTTCAGGGAACCGGCACCCCTCCGCATGGATGATGCCGCAGCAGGCAGGCGCACTGGCCGCACGGAACACGCTGGACGGCTCCGGCGATATTGCAGCGGACATCCTCTCGGTGAAGCTGGCACTCGCGGACCTCACGGGTTCGGGCGCGTTGTCGGCGGTTGGCAGTCTTATCGTCCAAGCCCTTGCTGACATCACGGGCACGGGCGAGATCAGTGACGCAGCCCTGCAAGCATTCCTTGCAGCCGTCGCAGACCTCACAGGATCGGGCGAAGTATCGGATGCGGACCTTGAGGGCTTGGGGGCTGTTCTCGCGTCACTGACAGGCTCAGGAACGGCTACAGGGTCGGTCCTGACTGCAATCGGTGAGCTTGAGGCGGCTTTGACCGTGACGGGAACGGGATTGAGCACGGCGAATGTCGGGCAAGCTGTCTGGGCGCACCTGATCGAAGCTGGATTTACTGCGGCTGAAGTGCTTCAGATCATTGCGGCTGTTACGGCTGGTAAGGCATCGGGTGGCCCGGATAGCCCTGTATTCAGGAACCTTGGCGATACGTCCGACATCGTGTCCGGCGAGGCGGACAGCAGCGGCAACAGGACCAGCGTCACCTACACGCCTGACTGACCATGTCTCAGCAGTGGGACGGTAATAACTGGTCAGGCTCGAATTGGGACGCTAACAACGTCCGTGGGCCTAACGAGGCCGATACCGGGATAAGGAACATATCCGCAGACCTTACGGGGTCGGGTGGATTGCTTGCGACGCTGGCGGCTGTTGGCCTTCAGTTGATTGCAGGCGGCGGCATTGACCGTCGCAGGCGCAGGAAGCGCAAGAAGCTGGAAGAAGCACGCATTGCAGCGATGCTTGAACCGGCAAAGATTCCACAGGTTGCGCCGATCACGCTCGAACTGGCACGGCAGGACGTTGCCAAGATTCACGAGCAGGTTGCAGCCTTGCCTATTGATGATTTCGACGATGAGGACGAATTACTCGCCCTTTACGTCGCCATGTTTTGACCGTCGCCGGGTTTCGGGCGTATCGCGCCGCCATGCGTTAAGGGCGTTTCGTAATCCAACGTTACTGGAGAAGAGCAGATGGATGAGGTTGAGAGTCTTTCGAGCATACTGGAATCACCTTTCAGCAAGGGCGAAGCGACCCCGGTCGCAGATACCACGCCGCCTGTGGTCGAGCAGAAAGCGGAGCCAGTAGAACCCGTCAAGGTCGAGCCGGAGCCCGAGCAGGCCCCGGTTATTCGAGACGAGGCGGGCAGATTCGCCAAACAAGAGAGACCGGAAGAGGTTGACGGACGTGTCAAGGCGCTCCAGGCGGAGCGTGAGAGGCGTCGTCAGGCTGAGGCAGAGCTTGCCTCGCTCAGGGAGCAGAAGCCCATGACGGACTTTTTCGAGAACCCTACGCAGGCGTTCAGCGAAAACATTGAGCCGTTGCAGCGTGAGCTGTTGAGTCTGAAGGTTGAACTTGAGAGCGTTAAAAGCCCTGATTTCAAGGAAGCATTGCAGCTAGTCCTTGAGAAGGTCGAAAACGATCCGGTGCTTAAGTACCAGATTGACAACTCCCCGGACCCGTTGAAGTTGATCTATCGCGAAGGCAAGCGGCTCAAAGAGCTTGGCGACGTGGATGGCGACATCATGAAGTACAGGGAGAAGGTCACAGGCGAACTCAAGACGGAACTCGGCAAGCGAGACGAGCAGATCAAGGCTCTAACCGCACAGCTTGAGGCCGTCACGAAAGCACAGAAAGAACTCGAAGCCATCCCGCGCTCACTCAACAAGGGCGCTGAGTCCTCCCCGCGTATCAGCGAAACGGACGAAGACGACATCGCATCATTAACACGCTTCGGAAAAACCGGGTAACCGGCAATGGAGATTTAAATGGCTGAAAGCACAGTCCCGACTAACACTCGGGTAATTCGGTGGGAACGCGACTTTTACCGGGAGTACATCCGGGCGAATCGCTTCTCGAAGTTCATGGGCGCGGACGAGACGGCCCCCATTCAGGTCAATGAAGACCTGTCCAAGAACGTTGGCGAGTCGATCAACTTCGAGTTGGTCAACCGTCTGACGGGCGCTGGCGTCACGGGCACTTCGACGCTGGAAGGCAACGAAGAGCAGATGGGCATTCGTAACTTCCGGGTTACGGTTGACCGCACCCGCCACGCTGTTGTGCATGATCGGCTCCATGAGCAGTTCAGCGCGATTGATCTGGTGAGCGCAAAGCGTGCCATCCTTCAGGATTGGTTCAAGGAAAACGTGCGTGATCGCATCATCACGGCCCTTGGATCGATCTCGACGGACGGCAGCACGCACACGGCGTATGCGTCGGCCTCTGAAGGCGACAAGGACACGTGGGTTGTCAACAATGCAGACCGCGTCGCCTTTGGTGCATCGGCCATCAATGCCGACCACTCTGCGGGCCTCTTGCAGTGCGACACGACCAACGACACGTTCACGACTGGCAATCTCGCGATTCTGAAGGATCTGGCGAAGTCCGCTAATCCCAAGATCCGCCCGATCAAGGTCCGCGACGAGGAAGAGTGGTACGTGGCCTTTGCGCATACCAAGCTGTTCCGGCAGATGCAGGCATCCCTTGCAACGGTAAACCAGAATGCCTGGACCCGTGAAGAGGGCGAAGGTAACCCGCTGTTCACTGGCGGCGACCTGATCTATGACGGCTGCATCATCAAGGAAATCCCTGAGATTGCGTCGCTCGGCACGGTCGGTGCTTCGTCTGCGTTGGTTGCCCCCGTGTATCTGGTGGGCGCTCAGGCTTTGGCGTATGCCATTGCACAGCGTTCCAAGATGATCGAGAACGTCCGCGACTACGGTGCCAAGAAGGGTGCTGGCGTGGAAATGATCGATGCGGTTCGCAAGATTTACTTCGGTTCAGGCGTTGCTGACGCGACGACCCCGAAGCAGAACGGCGTTGCAACCGGCTACTACGCTTACGTCTAATCGACGTGTGTCCAGGTCTTGCGATGGATGGCAGCGGATATTGTTCCGGTGGTAACGCCGTATGCCTTAGCAAGGGAGGCCAATAGCTCCCCTTGCTGATGGCGGGCGCGGATTTTCTTCACGTTGCTTTCAGTTAGCTTTGAAAGGCCGTGCCGAGAGCCGCGCCACTTTATGTCGATCTTTAGAACCTCATGCCTATGCCGAAGGTTTTGGCTAGGAGAGACAATCTCTAGATTGACAAGCCTGTTGTCATCCTTCTTTCCGTTTATGTGGTTTATCTGGTGTCCATTGGGTATTTCACCGATGAATGCCCGTGCAATAAGCCTGTGGACTCGCTGAGTTCGGCTCATGCCGTCAATTCGGCAGTTCACTAACTGGTAGCCCTTTAAATCAGGGCAGCTAGAAAGCACGTGCCCAATCGGATTTATGACGCCACGGCCAGACTTAAGGCTGCGGATTCGCCCTAAATCAGATGCCTCATAAGACGGTAGGCCGGGGATTTGTCGCCATTCTTCGATCATTTGACACCTCACGCGGAAATTACACCGCTATTAATAGGAGTATACTACTTTGGCAGGCGAAACTACTAGCGTAAGCGTCGCGACTTCGCGGGCGTTTTACGACAATCCAGGTGCGGGCGCGTTCTTCGTCCCGTTTTCTCTCACTTACAGCACGGTCCAGAACGAGCTGAATGACGTAATGGAGGCCGGGTATATCCCGGCTAACACTCGCGTCGTTGCGGTTTATTGGGGTCCGACCGACATGGACTCCAGCACCGCCGCTGTCCATAAGGTCACGGTAGGCAGCACAGACGTGGTGACCGGCCTCACGGGTGCGCAGACTGGTACGGCGTCTTGGAACGCAGTGACCTCGACGGCGGTTGCGACGGCGGTTTCTTCGTCGCCCGCGCTGGTCAAGGTCACCACGACCACGGCGGCAGGTACGGCGGTCGCTGGTACGGCAACGCTCATGTTGCTGTGCCAGAAGGCAACGGCCTAAAGGATTGGGGGCGGACTGACACGCCCCCTTTTCTATGACGCTACTTAACTTGCGACAAAAGGTTCTGCAAAGGCTTCGAGTCCTTGCAGTGGGCGAAGAAGCTAACCCCAATGATGACGCGCTGATTGCGGACAAGTATGAGGCCCTGTACGACATGCTCGCGACGGATGGGCTGGTGTCGTGGGCAGTTGCGGCAGATGTCCCTGATTACGTCGTATTGCCCCTGATTGACATGCTTGCCTATACCTCTGCCTCTGACTTCGGCATTGAAGGGCCGGAGTACGAGCAGTTGAAGCGAGAGGGAGCATTTCACCTGTCCCCGAGAGAGGGCGGGCCGTCACAGGCAGAACGACTGCTGCGGGTGCAGTTTGCAAAGAATTACGTTCCTTTCCCGGCACAGCCTGACTACTTCTGATGCAAATCCCATTCGGCACGGCATCGTATCAACATCGGTCGCTGCCGGTGTCTGCGCAGAGGATGGTTAACTACTACCTCGAAAAGGCACCTCCGCAGGCTAAATCGACGGTTGATTGTGTTCCGGCCTATGGGGTAGAGAGTTGGGCGACTCCCGGCACTGGACCGATTCGCGGCGGGCTGGTGGTGAATGAGCGGGTTTATGTGGTTTCTGGTGACTCCCTGTACCAGATCAACCAGGTTGGCGATTCAACCGAGTTGGGGACCATTCCCGGCTTGGGTCACGTATTCATGGCCGCAGATGAAACGAACGTGATGCTTGTGACGGGTGGAAGCGGGTATTACTGGAACGGGTCGGCGCTTGCGACCATTACAGACACCGACTTCCCGGATGCGGCTTTTGTTGTGGTCATGGACGGGTATTTCATCGTCAGCGATGGAACGTATTTCTACGTCAGCGCCAACAGAAACCCGGCCTCTTGGAATGCGCTCGACTTCGCATCGGCTGAGAAGTACCCAGATGACATCCTGACAGGCGTTGTGGATCACGGCGAACTGATCCTGTTAGGCAGGGAGTCTGGACAGGCGTTCTACAACTCAGGCAATGCGGACTTTCCCCTAGATGCGGTTGCGTCTGGCAATTGGGAAATTGGCGCAATGTCCGTCCGCAGCGTGACCAAGTCGGATAACGGCGTGTTTTTCGTCGGGAACGATGGGCTTGTCTACCGGTTGAACGGCTACACCCCGCAGCGGGTCTCTACCCATGCGGTAGAGCAGTGGATCGAGGACGCAGAGGACAAAGAGTTTACCTGCCTGTCTTGGGTTGAGGCGGGGCACAAGTTCGTGTCTGTTTCGTCCTCAAGCGGCTGCTTTGTCTATGACGCATCCACGGACCTGTGGCACGAACGGGCCTCTTACGGCTACAACGCATGGCGGCGCAAGTTTGCATTCAAAGCGTTTAACCGCTGGATCGTGGGCGACCCCACAAGCAACAAGGTTGGCATGTTGTCCGCCGATACCTATACAGAATGGGGCGACATACTTAGGGGCGCTATCACGTCTCCCCCTGTGTCGCAGGATAACCGCAGGCTGGTCCATAACCGCCTTGAGCTGGTATTCGAGCATGGGGTGGGGAACTCGGCACACGCTGACCCTGAAGTGATGCTTAGATGGTCAGACGACGGCGGCAGGACGTGGAGCAACGAGCACACGCGCTCTTTAGGGCCTGTTGGCGAGTAC
>Ga0075158_10001928_pt1 | contig 15381 bp, 10 predicted proteins | sample JI91814BDNA_FD_70968 | JGI IMG/M metagenome (GOLD analysis project Ga0075158, IMG submission 70968) | Wastewater effluent complex algal communities from Wisconsin, to seasonally profile nutrient transformation and Carbon sequestration -... | ecosystem: Engineered > WWTP > Effluent > Algae... | reverse complement strand
AGGACTTCACGCAGAGCGGCGTGCACAACGTGGGTTCCGGAGTGCGCCTGTCGAGCGTCGCGACGCCATGCTGGGTCAACTTCGGCATGGACCTTCTGATCGAGGGTGAGTTCGCCACTCTTGATGCGAACCTGATGCGCGACGAGACCCTTCACGGGTCGTTGCACATCGATGACCTCCACATCGACACCATCACCGAAAATGCGACCAGCGTCGGCGTGCTGGCCACCCGATTCCGCGTAGAACGTCGTGCGGTCAAGCACGATCGTTCCAACGTCTCCGGTCACCAGCGCAGGAGCAGGCTTGTCGCCCTTCAGGATGCCAATGACGGTGGCATCACAATCGAGGCCGTCGTAGGCCAGCCAATCCGTTGGCCCGTGCTGGTCCAATAGAGTCCGGAACTCCGAGAGGTCAGCGAGCCCTGCCTTGCGACTCCTGGCGTCGGCCTTGGCGCGCTGCCGCTGATCCTCCATCAACGCCGTGAATCCGGCGCGGTCGACCTCCATGCCTGATTCGGCCGCCATCTCCAGCGTGAGGTCGATCGGGAAGCCATAGGTGTCGTGAAGAAGGAACGCTTTGTCACCAGGCAGTTTGGAACCACCAGCGCTGCGAATTTCCGCCACCGCGTTGTCGAAGATCGTCGTGCCCGACCGCAACGTTTCGAGGAATGCACTCTCTTCATTCGCCGCGATTGCGGCGATGCGCCCGGCGTCGTCAATCAACTCCGGATACTGCGGGCTCATCGCTTCAACAACCGAGGCGATCAAGTCAGCCATGACCGGTTCCGTTGCGCCAAGTGAACGCATCTTGTTGATCACACGCCGAGTGATCCGCCGCAGCACATAACCGCGACCTTCATTGCCGGGTGAGACCCCGTCGGCGATCATGAAGACGCAGGTTCGCGAGTGATCCGCAACGACTCGTAAAGCGACGTCATCTTTCTCGCTGTCGCCGTAGTGCTTACCGGTGATTGCTGTGGCCTTATCGAGCACAGTCCGAGTCGTGTCGATCTCGTAAATGTTCTCGACTCCCTGCAACAGAGCCGCGATGCGTTCCAGGCCAGCACCTGTGTCGATGTTCTTGGCAGGCAGTTCGCCGAGGATCGGGTAGTCGTCCTTCGTCTGCCCGTCACCACGGGCGTACTGCATGAAGACGAGGTTCCAAATCTCCAGGTAGCGATCTTCATCGACGACCGGGCCACCTTCTTGCCCGTATTCAGGTCCGCGGTCGAAATAGATTTCGCTGCACGGTCCACACGGACCGGGAACACCCATGGACCAGAAGTTGTCGGCCTTGCCTCGGCGCTGAATTCGCTCGGCCGGAATGTCGGTCAAGTTGAGCCACAGCTGTTCACTTTCGTCGTCGTCCTCGTAGACGGTTGCCCACAGACGCTCCTTCGCGAAGCCGAAACCACCTGCCTCTATTGGACTGGTGAGCAGTTCCCACGCCAGCGGAATGGCGGTCTCTTTGAAGTAGTCACCAAACGAGAAGTTTCCGCACATTTGGAAGAAGGATGCGTGCCGCGTTGTCTTGCCAACCTCTTCGATATCCAGCGTCCGAACGCACTTCTGGACACTGGCAGCGCGCGTGTATTCCGGTACTGCCTCACCCAGGAAATACGGCTTAAAGGGCACCATGCCGGCATTGACGAACAACAAGGTCGGATCATCGAGCAGCAACGAGGCGCTCGGCACGACCGTGTGGCCACGGTCGGCAAAGAAGGCTAAAAAGCGGCGTCTGATCTCCGCGGAATCCATAGGTGCTCGTCTTCCCTTAGTGGGCGCAAACTGAATTGGCTAACCAGTGAAGGTTACTAGGCGCACACCTCGGCCGAATGCCCCCGAGGCTCAACCAGCCCGCGAATGCATCTCGCGAACGTCGACAACGTCATCTGGATTGAGTGCTTCGAGGCGCAGAGCGGTCGCTGGGACCCGCTTCTGTCGACGATTGAGTGCCGTGCGCCGCACCGGAGTGACCTGCACGCTTGCGGGCAATTCAGCGGCGGACTCATAGTCGACCGCGACGGGGGTCGCAGGTTGGCCTGCAGCCAGGGCAGCAACCTTGCTCACTCCCTGGGCAACGCTTGCTGCCGTACCAGCAGCAACCTGCACGTTGCCGACAAATCCTCGCGCCTTTGCCTCATCGAGGGCTCGTTGGCCGCGACGGTACGCATAGATGCCACCGACTGCTCCGACAGCTACCCACATAACTCGACTCACGATGAAGAACTCCCCCACAGACCTAATTGACTAAAGCACTTGCCGCCAGTCACGTTCCCCTGTCGGCGCGGCCAACCCTACCCGGAGCGATCATCGTGACCAAGGGCGTTTCGAATATTTGTTGCCATTTCACCCCATCGCCGCTCAGCCCCATGGTCACTGGCCACGTAGTAGCGGCGACCGGCAACTGAGTCAGGCGCATATTGGAAGGCAACGATGCCAGTCGGCTCGTCGTGGGGGTAGCGATATCCCTCACCTGCCCCCTCCGCCCGCGCCGCACTTGAGGAGCCATCCCTCAACGGTGCCGGCACAATTCCGATTCGACCGGCTTCAACATCGGCAATTGCTGCCCCGATGGCGGCGTACACCCGATTGGACTTGGGGGCCAACGAGAGATGGACGACAGCGTGAGCAAGGGTGATTCTGGCCTCGGGAAGACCAACGAAGGACACCGTGTGCATAGCGGCCACGGCCGTCTGCAGTGCCGTCGGATCAGCCATGCCGATGTCTTCACTGGCGAGGATCACGAGCCGCCGGGCAATAAAGCGTGGATCTTCACCGGCAACGACCATTCGGGCCAGGTAGTGCATCGCGGCGTCCACATCGCTGCCACGGATGCTCTTGATGAGGGCACTTGTAACGTCGTAGTGCTGGTCGCCGTCTCGGTCATAACGCGGCAGCGCGTGAGCCACGGCCTTCTCGACAGACTCCGAGGTCAACTCCAGTGACGAGCCTTCCGCAGGTGCCGCCGCCTCAAGCACTGTGAGCGCGCGCCGAACGTCGCCGCCGGCGACGCGCACAATCTGATCGACGGCTTCTGTTGTCACCACAACATTTCCGCCAAGACCTCGTGGATCTTCGATTGCCCGCCTGACAACTACTTCCACGTCTTCGTCGCGCAGCGAACGCAGGGGTACCAACAGACTGCGCGACAGCAGCGGAGCAATCACCGAGAACGACGGATTCTCCGTAGTCGCCGCGATCAAAGTGACCCATCCGTTTTCGACTGCCGGCAACAACGCGTCCTGCTGCGTCTTGCTGAATCGATGGACCTCGTCGATGAACAAGACCGTGCCGGTGTCGTTCAGTTCACGCCGCCGCTTGGCCGCCTCGATCACAGCCCGAACGTCTTTGATCCCCGCTGTCACTGCCGACAACTCTTCGAAGTGGTCACCCGTACTCGCGGCGACAAGCGTCGCCAGCGTGGTTTTCCCGGTACCTGGCGGACCCCACAGCACCAGCGACGAACGAGTTACCTCGCGACCGTCTGCGCGCAAAACCCGCCCGAGGGGCGAATCCTCCCCCAGGACGTGCTGCTGACCGACAACCTCCGCCAGTGACTGCGGTCGCATACGGACCGCGAGCGGGGCATGTGGTCGTGAGGACTGCGAGCCGTCGCTGAAGAGGTCATCCACGGCTAGCTCGAATCAGCGACTGGCTTTGCGTCGATTCCGGCTTCTTTGCGTTGAGCAGCAGTGATCGGAGCGGGTGCCGACGTCAACGGGTCGAAGCCACCGCCCGTCTTCGGAAATGCGATCACGTCTCGCAATGAGTGGGCCCCTGCGAGCAGCATGCAGATTCGGTCCCAACCAAACGCAATACCGCCATGCGGTGGTGGCCCGAACTTAAACGCTTCGAGCAGGAACCCGAACTTCTCGTTCGCCTCAGCGGGCGACATTCCCAAGATCTCGAAAACCTGCTCTTGGATGTCCCCGCGGTGAATACGGATCGACCCGCCACCGATCTCATTTCCGTTGCATACCAAGTCGTATGCCCACGCGAGTGCCTCGCCCGGAGACTCAACAAAGCGGTCAACCCACTCCGAGTTGGGGCTCGTGAACGGATGGTGCACGGCCGTCCACCCGGTTTGCCCGCCAGGCAATTCGATTGGCTCGAACATCGGGGCATCAACAACCCAGACGAACGACCACTCGTCATGATCAATCAGTTCTAGTCGTTCGGCGATCTCGACGCGGGCGGAACCGAGAAGCCCACGCGCTTGCGACGCAGATCCAGCGGCGAAGAATACGCAGTCGCCTGGCCGCGCGCCGGTCACTGCGGCAAGTCCGGCCCGTTCGTCGTCGGACAGATTCTTGGCGACCGGCCCAGCGAGCTCGCCATCTTCGTTGAAGATGACGTAGGCAAGCCCGCGCGCACCACGTTGCTTCGCCCATTCCTGCCACGCGTCAAATGTCCGGCGTGGCTGAGATGCGCCACCGGGCATCACAACGGCACCTACGTAGTCCGCTTGAAATACGCGGAACGGGGTATTCGTGAAGTAGTCCGCGAGCTCGACGAGTTCGAGTTCAAAACGCAAGTCTGGCTTGTCCGTCCCGTACCGGCGCATCGATTCCGCATAGGTGATGCGCGGAATCTCGGGGATGTCGTAGTTGACGATGCCGGACCACAGCGAACGAACGATCGCTTCGCCAACCTCGATCACGTCATCCTGCTCAACGAAGCTCATCTCAACGTCGAGTTGAGTGAACTCAGGTTGACGATCCGCCCGGAAATCCTCATCCCGATAACAACGAGCGATCTGGAAATAGCGTTCCACGCCGGCAACCATCAACAGTTGCTTGAACAGTTGGGGTGATTGGGGCAACGCGTACCAAGATCCGGGGCTCAGACGAGCGGGGACCAGGAAGTCACGAGCACCTTCAGGCGTGGAACGCGTGAGGGTGGGAGTCTCAACTTCGACGAAGTCCCGATCGAGGAGAACGTCGCGTGCAAGCCGATTCACTTCGCTGCGCATCCGTAGGGCCTTCGCAGGTCCAGGGCGGCGCAGGTCCAAGTAGCGCCACTTGAGGCGCGCTTCCTCGCCTACCTCGGTGTATTCGTCGACACCAAACGGCAGCGGGGCCGATTCGCTCAAGACTTCAACCACGTCGGACATGACCTCGATTGCGCCCGTCGAGATCTCGGCATTGTCGTTGCCCTCGGGGCGAATCTCGACGTCTCCGGAAACTCGCACGCAGGATTCGGGCCGCAGTGTCCGAGCCACGTCTTCATCGCGGATGACCACCTGACACACGCCAGTGGAATCGCGCAGGTCGATGAACGCCACCCCGCCGTGGTCTCGACGACTGGATACCCAGCCCGCCAAAGTAACCCGCGAACCTGCGTCGGATGCGCGCAAGGTTCCAGCACCGTGACTACGAATCATCTACAACATCTCCTGGATCGTTTCGGCAAGTTCAGCAATCGCCACAGTCTGTTGGTCACCAGTGGACAGATTCTTAACTGCGGCAGTCTGTGCAGCTAGATCGTCATCACCAAGGATCACGGCAAGTTTCGCACCGGTCCGATCCGCGGCCCGCATCGAACCCTTCAACGACCGGTCGTCGAAGGCTAGATCGACGCTGACACCGTGGTCACGAAGCTGCGCAGCAATGCCGAAGAGCCGCAACTTCGCCGGTTGCCCGAGTGGCACGAGGAACACCTGACACCGCTGCCCCGAGGTGACCTCAAGCCCTTCGGCCGCACACGCCAATAACGTGCGGTCGACCCCTAGGCCGTACCCGATGCCCGATAGTTCCTGGCCTCCGAGGTCGGACATTAGCCCGTCATAGCGACCCCCACCGCCAATCGCCGACTGCGCGCCGAGCCCATCGTGGACAAACTCAAAGGTCGTCCGCGTGTAGTAGTCGAGTCCACGCACGAGCCGCGGCGCATCCGAGAAGTCAACCTTGAGTTCCCGCAGGTAGGTGCACACGGCCTCGTGGTGCTCACGCGCGGAGTCGGACAGAACATCGCGCATCAGCGGCGCATCAACCAGCATCGCCTGAACCTGAGGCCGTTTGTCGTCGAGTACCCGCAGCGGATTGAGTTGCGCGCGCTTGGTGGTCTCCGGGTCGAGATCGAGGTTGGCTAGAAACGAAGTGAGGATCTCTCGGTAGTGCACTCGCGTGGCTGTGTCGCCGAGTGAGTTCAACAGCAGCCGGAATCCCTTGAGACCTAGTCTCTGGAACCCCTCGGCAGCAATCGCGATAACTTCTGCGTCGAGTGCGGGATCCTCAGAGCCCAGCGCTTCGACACCCACCTGATTGAACTGCCGATACCGGCCCTGTTGTGGCCGCTCGGCGCGGAAGAACGGTCCGGCGTACCAGAGCTTGATGGGCAGTCCCGCACGGTCAAGGTTGTGCTCAACTACTGCCCGGACCACACCTGCTGTTCCCTCCGGGCGCAGCGAAAGTGACCTTCCCCCGCGGTCGTCGAACGTGTACATCTCTTTGCTGACGACATCAGTTGATTCCCCGACACCGCGAACGTACAGATTGGTGTCCTCGAAGATTGGCAACTCAACGTAGGAGTACCCGGCAAGTTCGGCCGAGCGACTCAGAGCGGACTTCACTGCCAGGAACCCAGCGGAATCGGGCGGAACGTACTCCGCCACGCCCTTTGGTGCGTGGAACTTCTGGTTCACGTCATAGCCCTTTCGTGGGCCCGGAAATGCCTTGGTCGAGTTCGGCGGCGACCTGCTGCAGGAACGGATTGGTGGCCCGCTCTTGAGCAATCGTTGTTGTTTCGCCGTGACCAGGAAGGACAGCGGTTGAGTCTGCGAGTGGCAACACCACACGCGCCAAGGACTGCGTCATCGCCACCATGTCGCCACCGGGTAGATCCGTACGACCGATCGATCCGGCAAACAGCAGGTCTCCACTGAACATGATCTGCGGGTAGTCGCCACCCTCAGGTACCCGAAATGCAACGGAGCCAGGCGTGTGTCCCGGTGCGTGATCAACGGTCAACTGCAGGCCTGCAAGCTCCAAGGTGGCCTGGTCTGTGAGCTCGCGAACGTCATCCGGTTCGGAGAACTGCATGCGCCCGCCAGTCATGGATTCAAAGGCAAGCCGTGTTTCACCGGAGATCCCCGACAACGGATCGGCCAGCAACTTTCGATCACCGGGGTGGATGTAGGCCGGAATGTTGTTTGCCCCGCACACCGGAACGACCGACCACATGTGATCCAAGTGCCCATGCGTGAGGACAACTGCGACTGGCTTCAGCTTTCGGTCCGCAATCGCCTCCTCGACTCCAGAGGCGGCGTCCTTGCCGGGGTCAATCACGATGCACTCTTGACCGGGACCGTCAGCAACGACATAACAGTTTGTTGCCCACGGGCCCGCGGGGAATCCGACGATCAGCACGCCCATGAGCGTATCTGCCCCAATGCAAGGGCCATCGACCTACACTCCGGTGCAAACAGTTTTCACTCGCAGGCCAAGGAGACTCAGCACAGTGGCAGGGCAAAAACGGGCGAAGGAAGTCGCGCGGGCAAAGCACCACCGTCAGCATGCAAGGCGCACGGCCAAGCAGAAGGCGCGGCGGCGCAACGGCTGGATCGCCGGCGGCGTCGTGGGGCTGATCATCGTGCTGGGCGTCGCGTTCGCCTTGTGGCCTGAGTCATCCCAGGACCCGTCTCCGGCAGCATCTTCCTCCTCGAGTAAGCCACCTGCCCCTGTTGAGGCCCCAGAAAACGTGAGCTGCACCGACGCCACCCCCCAGGCTGCGACTGGGCAATACAGCAAGCCGGACGCCATGAAGCTCACCGCAGGCTCAGCGATGACGCTGGACACCAACTGCGGCGCAATCACGTTTGGCCTTAACGTCGCGGGTGCGCCCAAATCCACCAACGCGTTGGCATTCCTGGCTTCAAAAGGCTGGTACAACAACGGCAACTGCCCGCGGCTGACGGTTGAGGGCCTCTATGTCATCCAGTGCGGTGCGGGGAAGCCCAACGGCCAGGGAGACCCAGGATTCACCATTCCCGATGAGAACCTGCCGACTGCCGGATCCGGAGGCTCTGCGCTCTACCCACGGGGAACTGTCGCGATGGCCAACCGAGGCCCCAACACTTCAAGTAGTCAATTCTTCCTGGTTTACAAGGACACAATGTTGGGCCCGAACTACTCAATTGTCGGCCAGGTCACTAGTGGTCTCGACGTCATTGAGTACGTTGCTGCCCAAGGTGTGTCGGATTCGTCGTCCAATCAAGCTGACGGAACCCCGGCGCAGCCACTCGTTATCAAGACCGCAACCGTGAGGAACGGACCATGACTTCCACCCCGCCCAGCCCGCTGAGTTCTGCAGCTCCAGCCACCAGTTTCGGTGAGGTTGGGCCTGACGGCACCGTGTTCCTGCGCTTGCCAGACGGCTCACAGCGTGAGGTGGGGCAATGGGCAGCCGGTGACGCGCAGGCAGGTTTGGAGTTCTTCGCGCGCAAGTACGCCGACCTGGTCACTGAGATCGATGTTGCCGCCAAGCGCTTGGCAGATGACCGCAGTACGCCAGCTCAGGCTGCAGCCATCGTTGAGCGTGTGCGCAAGTCAGTGCTCGAGCCATCCTTCGTCGGCGACATGGCCGCGCTGGTGGCCCGAATCGGGCAGCTTGAAGTCTTGATCAACGTCAAGAAGGAATCGCTGGCAGAAGCCAAGGAAGCCAACAAGAAGAGCGCCCTCGAGGCCCGCGAGAAGCTTGTTGCCGAGGCGGAAAAACTCGCGGACTCGAAGTCGTGGAAGGTCACGACCGAACGGTTCACCGCGATCGTCGAGGAGTGGAAAGCAATCCCGCGTTACGACCGCGCGAAGGAGAACGAACTGTGGAAGCAGATTTCGTCTGCTAGGACCACATTCGATAAGGCCCGACGCGCTCACTACTCCGAACTCGATGCCACTCGCACGCAGGCGAAAGACGCGAAAGAGAAGCTGGTGAAGAAGGCACAGGAGCTTTCATCATCGAAGGACTGGCAGAAAACGACGGTTGAGTACCGGAAGCTACTGGACCAGTGGAAGAAGGCTGGACGAGCCGGGAAGGCAGACGACAAACTGTGGGATCAATTCCGGGCTGCACAAGACGTCTTCTTCTCTGCCCGAAATGAAGTCTTCGCTGAACAGAACGAAGAAGAGAAGAAGGCATTGGCTGTCAAGGAAGAACTCTTGGTCGAGGCCGAGAAGCTTGTGCCAGTGAAGGACTTGGGCGCGGCTAAGAAGGCGTTGCGGTCGATCCAAGACCGCTGGGACAAGGCCGGGCGAGTTCCCCGCAACGATGTGCGCCGGATCGAAGCCCGCCTCAAGAAAGTTGAAGATGAGATCCGCTCATCGGAGTCCACAAAGTGGAAGACCAAGAACCCTGAACTGCAAGGGCGCGCCAACGACACGGTCACGCGATTCCGTGAGGCCGTCGAGAAGCGCGAGCGAGCTTTGCAGCGAGCTAAGGACGCAGGCGACGCCGGGGCAATCTCGAAGGCGGAATCCGAACTTGACGGAGCAAAGGCAATGCTTGCAGTCGCTGAGCAGGCTTCACAGAAGCTGAACTAGGGCGCGCTGTTCGCCAGCATTTCTTCTTGTCGCCAGGAATACCAACGAGCGTGACGTACACCACTTAGCGGCCAATTTACCTTCGCTTAGGGCATGGCGAGTGGCGCAGATGTGCGCGGTAACCGACGATGGCTCCCATGTTTGACACCTTCAATGGGCTGCCCCTTCATCCACTTGTTGTTCACGCTGCAGTCGTGTTCATCCCGCTGACGTGCCTTGGCACAATCCTCATCGCGGTTAAGCGGTCGTGGCGCAAGTCGCTGGGCTGGTGGGTTCTGGCTATCGCATTCCTGAGTGTGGGATTTGCGTTTGTGGCCAAGGAGTCCGGCGAGGCCCTCGCGAAGAAGGTCGGCGAGCCCCTGGTCCACGCGCAATTGGGAGACACCCTGCCGTTGATCGCAGGCATCATGTTCCTTGCGGTGGCCGCTCTCGTTATTGCGGACTTCGCGATGGACCGAGGTGCAGAGAAGACCGGCAAGCAGCCAGTGCTGGTCACCATCCTCGCGATCGTCGCGGTTCTCGTTTCCGTTGGCGCCACGGTGCAAACAGTCCGTGTCGGTGACTCGGGTGCCAAGGCGGTGTGGGCCGATGCTCTGACTCCCGCCACTGCGCCCACCCCAACGCCCTCGGGGTCCGCATCGACGGGGCCGACGAGCTACACAATGGCTCAGGTCAAAGCACACAAGACCGCCGCCGACTGCTGGACGACCATCAGCGGCAAGGTGTACAACCTGACCACGTGGGAAGACCAACACCCCGGCGGGGCCGCTCGAATCATCGCGCTCTGCGGCACTGACGGCACTACCGCCTTCGTTGACCAGCACGGAACGAAGAAGCGACCAAATGAGGATCTCTCAAGCTTCCAGATCGGCACGCTGGCGAACTAACGAAAGTTTGGGCCTCAGACGCGGTACACGTCGTACACGCCTTCAACTCCGCGCACGGTCTTGAGTAGGGACCCAAGGTGTTTGGGGTCGGCCATCTCGAAAGTGAAGCGCGACAACGCGATCTTGTCGCGGCTCGTGGCAACCGATGCGGACAAGATGTTGACGTGTTGGTCTGAAAGCGCACGCGTGACATCGGACAGCAGGCGTGAACGGTCAAGCGCTTCAACCTGAATGTTGACAAGGAAGACGCTGTTTGCGGTTGGCGCCCATTCAACCTCGACCATACGGGTCTCGTCCTCGCTGAGTGCCGGGACGTTGACACAGGATGCCCTGTGAACGGACACCCCTGAACCTCGCGTAATAAACCCGACGATCTCGTCCCCGGGGACAGGTGTGCAGCAGCGGGCAAGCTTGACCCAGATGTCTTCCATCCCTGCGACAACGATGCCGGGGTCCAGCGCTCCCCTGGTGCGCCGTGGCGCAACCTTGTCCGGGGTGGCGTCCTCGGCCATGTCCTCAATTGCGCCCTCTTCACCTCCTACCGCTTGGACGATGCGAGTAACGACGGCGGCGGCCGACAAGCGTCCTTCGCCAATCGCTGCGTACAGCGCTGTGATGTCCGCATAACGCAAGTCTTGAGCGATGGGCACAAGACTTGTGGTGGTCATTAGCCTCTGGATGGGCAATCCCTGTTTGCGCATGGCACGACTGAGTTGATCCTTGCCAATCTCAACGGCTTCCTCGCGGCGTTCCTTGGAGAACCAACTCTTGATCTTGTTGCGTGCCCTCGGCGACACCGCGAAGGTCAACCAGTCCCGGCTTGGTCCGGCATTCTCGGCCTTCGACGTGAAGACTTCGACAACGTCGCCGTTGTCTAGTTTCGACTCCAATGACACCAAGTTTCCGTTGACTCGGGCACCGACGCAGCGGTGCCCGACTTCGGTGTGTACTGCGTAGGCGAAGTCAACCGAGGTTGAACCGGCGGGAAGTGCGATGACATCCCCCTTAGGCGTGAACACATAGACCTCGGTGTTCGCCAGGTCGTAACGCAAGGTGTCGAGGAACTCCGCGGGGTCCTCCGTCTCGCGCTGCCACTCCAGAAGTTGTCGCAACCAGCCCATGTCGTCGGGGCCGTGTTTCCCGCCAACCTCGTCTTGCTTGTATCGCCAGTGCGCGGCTACACCAAATTCGGCCGAGCGATCCATCTCGTAACTGCGAATCTGCAATTCGACTGGCTTGCCCTCAGGACCGATCACGGTTGTATGAAGTGACTGGTACATCGTGAATTTGGGCATCGCGATGTAGTCCTTGAACCGCCCGGGAACCGGGTTCCACCGCGCGTGGACAACACCCAGGGCCGCGTAACAATCACGAACAGAGTCGACCAGGATGCGGACTCCGACCAGGTCGTAGATGTCCGCGAAGTCGCGGCCACGGACGATCATCTTCTGGTAGATCGAGTAGTAATGCTTGGGGCGACCGATGATCTTCGCCTTGATCTTCGCGCCACGCAGGTCGTCTTCTACTGCCTCAATGACGCGGGCAAGATACTTGTCGCGGCTGGGCTGGCGCTGCGAAACCAACCGCACAATCTCTTCGTACATCTTCGGGTAAAGCGTCTCGAACGAGAGGTCCTCGAGTTCCCATTTCATGGTGTTCATACCCAGGCGGTGAGCCAAGGGGGCATAGATCTCGAGCGTCTCGCGCGCTTTGCGCTCCTGTTTCTCCGGCGGCATCCACTTGAGAGTGCGCATGTTGTGAAGGCGGTCGGCCAGTTTGATAACAAGCACGCGAATGTCGCGGGCCATTGCCACGACCATCTTGCGGACGGTCTCAGCGGTGGATGCGTCGCCGTACTTGACCTTGTCGAGTTTCGTCACGCCGTCGACGAGCCTGGCGATCTCGTCACCGAATTCCTCACGCAGCGCGTCGATCGAGTAGGACGTGTCTTCAACAGTGTCGTGAAGCAATGCAGCTGCCAGGGTCGGCGCCGTCATGCCGAGGTCGGCGAGGATTCCGGCAACGGCAACCGGGTGAGTGATGTACGGATCGCCACTCCGACGCACCTGATGCTTGTGATACTCGGCCGCAACCTCGTACGCCCGGATGACCACCTGACGGTCGGCCTTCGGGTGGAACTGGCGCAACTTCCGCAGCAGTGGTTCGAGTTCCGGATAAGTCGGCCGCGATCCCCCAAGGCGTGCCAACGCACGCCGCCGCAACGGGGTTGGGTTGTCAGGGGCGCCAGAACTCGTCAACTCTTGAGACACAGGCACCTCCCGATTCCGACGTTGCCGCCGCACCACTCACGAATCGAGCGACGGCGACCTGCTGAGACGATCCCATCAGTGTACGGGCGCGCGGTCGTGAATGGTTCCTAGGATTTGCCCCGTTTACTGCGACTCTGCTTCTTTGGCTGATTCCGCGGCCCTTGACGGTGCGGGCGCTCCTTGCGCGTCTCCGTTGCTACTGCTGCCGCGCCAGCGACCCCGGCTGCAGCCGCCTCGTCTGTGTCATCGTCAGAAGCCACATCGTCGCTTATGGACCCGCTAGGCCCACCAGCAACAACCTTTGCGGCCTTCTCGCTCGCTTTGCGCTCCTGACCCGCTTTACGAGCAGCCACTCGAGCCGCCAAGGCCTTCATCGCCGGTTCGTGTTCCTTCATCTGACACAGGAACGGCGTCGCGACGAAGATGGAGGAATAGGTGCCTGCAGCGGTACCAATAAACAGCGCCAGCGCGAGGTCCTTGAGCGTTCCGGCACCGAGCAGACCCGCACCCACGAACAAGATCGCGGCAACGGGCAACAGCGCGACGATCGACGTGTTGAGCGAACGCACAATCGTCTGATTGACCGCGAGGTTCGCGGCGTCGCTGTATGTCATTCGACTTTGGCCGAGGATCCCGCGGGTGTTCTCCTTGACCTTGTCGAACACCACAACAGTGTCGTACAGCGAGAATCCCAGAATTGTGAGGATTCCGATCACGGTCGCAGGGGTCACCTCAAAACCGACGAGCGCATAGATGCCGATGGTGATGACGACGTCGTGGATGAGCGCGATGATCGCTGCAACAGCCATGCGCCACTCGAAGTAGATCGTCAAGAAGAGCGTGACCGCGAGCAAGAACACCGCAAGCCCTGTCAGGGCCTTCTTGGTGATCTCGGCACCCCATGTCGATCCCACCAGTTGGATCTTGATCTCGCCAGCGGTTGTTTGACATGTCGTCGCCAACGAATCGACGACGGCTTTGCTCTGTTCCGGGGTGAGTTCTTCCGTTTGTACGCGGATCCGGCTGTCACCGAGTGACGTGACGATGGGAGCCGATGCACCCGCGTTCTGGGCAGCCGTGCGAACGCTCTCAACTGAACAGTTCGCGGACGGCACCTGGAATTCGGCGCCTCCCTGGAATTCAATACCGAAGTTCAGACCTCGACCAAACAGGCCGACTAGTGCCAGCAGCAGGATGATTCCGGAAACCGTGTACCACCGCTTGCGCGATCCGACGATGTCGTAGCTAACGTCGCCGCGGTATAGGCGGGATGCGAGAGAGGTTGGCTTGGACATTATTCGCTCTCCCCTTCGCTAGAAGTTCCCGATCCAACGCCAGCAGTAACCGGCTCTTCCTTGTGCTTGCGCCGAGCCCGTTCTGCACGTGCTTCCTTCAGTTCTCTGCTGGGCTCGACACCGAGTCGCTCAGGGCTCACCCCAGTGAGCGGCCCGCCCCGGGTGAACCACTTACTCCGGGCGAGCAACGCGACGATCGGTCTGGTGAACAGGAACGCAACAACAACGTCGATGACTGTGGTCAACCCGAGCGTAAATGCAAACCCTCGAACGTTGCCCACAGAAATGAAGTAGAGAATCGCTGCGGCAAGGAACGACACGAAGTCGGCCGCCAGGAGGGTGTTCCGGGCCTTGCTCCAACCGGTCTCACATGCCACTCGCAACGACTTGCGCTCGCGAACGTCGTCTCGTATTCGCTCGAAGTACACCACGAACGAGTCAGCGGTAATACCGATCGAAACGATCGCACCCGCTACACCCGCCAGCGTCAGCGCAAGGCCAACAGTCCTGCCCAAGATGACAAAGACGGTGTAGGTCAGCAGTGCAGCTTCCATCAAGCTGACGACCGCCACAATTCCCAGCGCGCGGTAGTACAGCAACAGGTAGATGACGACCAACAGCAACCCGAGGGCTCCGGCAATGAGCCCGGCCTTGAGCTGATCGGCACCCAGAGTCGGTGAAACCGATGTGATCTCTGCAATCTGGAGGTTGACCGGCAACGCCCCGTACTTCAGAACGTTAGCCAGATCCTTGGCCTGCTGATTGGTGAAGTTGCCGTTGATCGAAGCCGTACCGCCGAGGATCGGCTCCTGGAAGTAAGGCGAGGACACCACTAAACCGTCGAGAATGATTCCGAACTGGTTCTTGGGTGGCTGAAGCGGGACGAGTCGAGTGGATACATCGGCCAGCGCCTTCGCGCCGTCGGTATCGAATGTCAGGTTGACCTGCCACCCGCCCGCACCGTTTTGTGGGAGTTGCGCCTGAGCATCGCTGACCTGCGTGCCTCTGATGAATGCTGGCTCCAGCAAGTACTTCGCCGAACCATCCTTGGAACAGGTGACAAGCCATTCTTCTGGCTTGTCGGGCGTACCGCCCTGGTAGTTCTCCGGCTTCGAGCAGTCGAGCGCGGCATAGGCGCGCTGCAGGAACTCACTGTTCGTGGGCGCCTGAATGGGTGGCCGCATCTTGGTGGGGTCAGGTGCTGCCGCTGATGGACTGGGAGTTGGAGTCGGAGTCGTCGCGGTGCGCGCAGACGAACCCTTCTTCGCCTTCTTCGTTGTCGTGGGCGAGGGGGTCGGAACAACACTGGGTTCCGGCGCCGGGGTCGGGGCGGACGATTCTTCAAGAACCACGGGCCGGAAGTCCAACAGCGCGGTCTGGGAAAGCTGCTG
>Ga0075158_10001925_pt1 | contig 15391 bp, 16 predicted proteins | sample JI91814BDNA_FD_70968 | JGI IMG/M metagenome (GOLD analysis project Ga0075158, IMG submission 70968) | Wastewater effluent complex algal communities from Wisconsin, to seasonally profile nutrient transformation and Carbon sequestration -... | ecosystem: Engineered > WWTP > Effluent > Algae... | reverse complement strand
GGTGCACATCTGCAGCGCACGCAGCACCGCGCCATTGGCATCCGGCAGCGTGGCCAGCGACCGGCTGATGGTGGGCGCAAGCGCCATCAGCAACATGGCCGCCAGGGCCAGTCGCGCCATCAGGTTGCGGAAGGTGGTGGAGCGGATCACGCGCGCATTCTACGCCCGGGCGACGACGATCAGCTGCGCAGGCCGACGCCGCGCTTCAACAGCCACAGCGCCAGCGCGCCGAGCACGCCGACGAAGCCCAGCATCAAGCCGTACGCCGTCCACATCGACACGTCGCTGACACCGAGCAGCCCGTAACGGAACGCATTGACCATGTAGAAGATCGGATTGGCATGGGTGGCGGCCTCGGCCCAGCCGGGCAGCAGCTTGACCGAATAGAACACGCCGCCGAGATAGGTGAGCGGGGTCAGGATGAAGGTCGGGACGATGGCGACGTCGTCGAACTTCTTCGCGTACACCGCGTTGATGAAGCCGGCCAGCGAGAAGATCACCGCGCCCAGCAGCACCGAGCTCACCATCACCAGCGGATGCGGCACGCGCACCTTGGTGAACAGCATGGCGATGCACAGCACGATCGCGCCGACCATGACGCCGCGCAGCACCGCGCCGGCCACGTAGCCGCCCAGGATCACCCAGTTCGGCATCGGGCTGACCAGCAGTTCCTCGATGTGGCGGCCGAACTTGGCGCCGAAGAAACTCGAACTGATGTTGCCGTAGCTGTTCTGGATCACGCTCATCATCACCAGGCCGGGGACGATGAAATCCATGTAGCGGATGCCGTCCATCTGCCCCACGCGCGAACCGATCAGCCCGCCGAAGATCAGGAAGTACAGGGTCATGGTGATCGCCGGCGGCATCAGGGTCTGGCCCCAGATGCGCAGGATGCGCATCACTTCGCGGCGGATGATGGTGCCCAGCGCGACCAGGTTCTTGCTGGCGGCGGAGTCGGTAGTAGCGATCTGGTTCATGCGTGTGTTCCTTCCTTGCTGGTCAGGCGCACGAACAGTTCCTCCAGCCGGTTGCTCTTGGTGCGCATCGAGCGCACCCGGATGCCGGCGGCCTCGAACGCGGCGAACACCCGGTTGAGGTCCATCGCCCGCGGCATGTCCATGTCCAGGGTGTGGTCGTCGGCCGCGACCAGGGTGGTGCCTTCGATCTGCGGCAGTTGCGCGGGCAGGTTGCCATCGATGTCGAACAGAAAGCCTTCGACGTCCAGCTTGGCCAGCAGCGACTTCATCGGCCCGTGTTCCACGATGGTGCCGCGGTCGATGATCGCGAGGTTGCGGCACAGGCTCTCCGCTTCCTCCAGGTAGTGGGTGGTCAGGATGATCGTGGTGCCGGCCGCGTTGATGTCCTTCAGCGTCTTCCACATGCCGCGGCGGATCTCGATGTCCACGCCGGCGGTCGGCTCGTCCAGGATCAGCAGGCGCGGGCGGGTCATCATCGCGCGGGCGATCATCAGCCGCCGCTTCATGCCGCCGGACAGCGTGCGGCTCATCTTGTCGGCCTTGTCCCAGAGCAGCGCGTCCTTCAGCACTTCCTCCGCGCGGACCAGCGCCTGCGCGCGCGGGATGCCGTAGAAGCCCGCGTAGTTCACGCAGATGTCCAGCGGCTTCTCGAACATGTTGAAGTTCATTTCCTGCGGCACCAGGCCGATCTGGCGCATCGCCCCGTCGCGGTCGGCGTCGAGGTCGATGCCGAATACCTCGACCTTGCCGGCAGTCTTGTTGACCAGCGAACTGACGATGCCGATCAGGGTCGACTTGCCGGCGCCGTTCGGCCCCAGCAGGGCATGGAAATCGCCGGGCGCGACGTCCAGGCTGACGCCCTTCAGCGCTTCCACGCCGTTGTCGTAGGTCTTGCGCAGCTCACTGACGCGCAGCGCGGGCGCAGGCGCGCCGTCGGTGGTCGGGTGCATCGGGACTCCGCGGCCGCGGGACCGCGGCGAGGCAGGAAAATGTTGCGGTTAGTATAGGCGGCCGCCTGCGGGGCAATGCCCGGCGCGGCGTTGCATCCACCAAACAGAGCATCGCAGCGCTTGGCCATCGTGCATTTCCCCCTGAAGCTGACCGCGCGCCGGATGATCGCGCCCTCCGTCGCCCACCTGTCGTTCCTGCGCGACGACGGCCAGCCGCTGGATTACATCCCCGGCCAGTTCATCCAGGTCCACTTCGCCTACGCCGACGGCACCGCGGCGCGCCGCAGCTATTCGCTGGCGACCCAGCACGACCACGCGCTGGCCCCCGGCGAAGCGGTGGAGATCGCGGTCAGCTATGTCCCGGGTGGCGCGGCGACGGCGCTGTTCGAGGGCCTGCCGATCGGCGGCAGCGTGGATGCCAGCGGCCCGTTCGGCCGGTTCTGCCTGCTGCCCAACGACGCCAACCGCCGCTACCTGCTGATCGGCACCGGCACCGGGGTGACGCCGTACCGGGCGATGTTGCCGCTGCTCGCCTCGCTGATCGAAGCGCGCGGCATCGAGGTGGTGCTCCTGCAGGGTGCGCGCACCCCGGAGGAACTGTTGTACGGCGACGAATTCCGTGCTTTCGCGAACGCGCAGCCGCGGTTCCGTTTCGTCCCGTGCTTCTCGCGCGAGTTGCCGGCTGCCGCCTCGCCGCACGCACATGCCGACGTCCGCCACGGCTACGTGCAGGCCGCGCTGGCGGAGTTCGCGCCGAATGCCGGGGGCGACATCGCCTACCTGTGCGGCAACCCGAACATGGTCGATGCCAGTTTCGAGGCGCTGAAGGAGCACGGCCTGCCGATCCCGCAGATCCGCCGCGAGAAGTACGTCAGCAACAAGTAGGCCGGCGGCGGATCCCCGGCCACGCACTTCGTGCGCGGCGTTCGTCCGGGCGCGCGGCATGCCGCGCTATCGCCCGCCCTCACCCGCCGCGAGAAGTACGTCAGCAACAAGTGAATCGCCAGGCGTATGCCGGGGCCTGCTACCCGGCTTAGTGCGAACATCCTGTTCGATGTGCCGCCGCGCGCCCGCTACGCGGCCCTGCCCGGCACAGCGTGCCGGGCGTTCGCACGCCCGCATCGCACGCGATGCAGGCAAAGCGTGCTCACCCATGGCGCGCTTTCCGCAGACCCCGTCATACGCCTTCCATGCTGCAATGCTGGCTGTAAAGGACGCTTGACAAGCGTTTCGCGATGTCCGTATCGTTGTGTCAAGCGTCCTTGACAGCAACGGAGCACGGCGATGGACAAACCGAAGAACCTGAAAGGTGGCGGCCTGGCGTTCCTGGGCTCCGGCGTGGCCTTCCTGGGGGTGGCCGCCAGCGGGCAGCCCGCGTTCCTGGGCGTGGCGATGGCGATGATTGCCATGGGCATCGTGTACCTGGCCAAGTCGCGCAAGGCCGGCTGACCCGCCATGACCCTACGGCGTTTCATGTGGCTCTTCCTGGCGTTCGCGCTCGGCGCGTTCGCCCTGGCCGCCGCCGGCCGGTTCCTGCTGGACTGGCCGGACAACGTGGTCGGCATGTGGGCCGGAATCGGGGCCGGTAACTTGCTTGGGTGCCTCCTGTTCCTGCTGACGCCGCGCTGGTGGCGCTCGCACTGCGACGACATGTACGCGCAGCCGGCCGGGCGCCGCTACCTGCGCGCGCTGTGGCCGGCCCTGGTTGGCTACACGCTGACGCTGTTCGCCTCGATCTTCCTGGTCAAGCGCGGCATCGAGTCCGTCCCGCTGCGCGGGCTGGTGGCGGTGCTGCCGGTGCTGCCGATCGGCATGATGATGCTGGCCGCGCTGCGCTACCTGCGCGAGATCGACGAGCTGCAGCGACGCATCGAAACCGATGCGATCGGCGTCGCCAGCCTGCTGGTGTCCCTGCTGTATTTCGCCGGCGGCATGCTGCAGAAGGCCAAGGTCATCGAGCTGGACGCCGGGGTGGCGATGATCTGGGTGTTCCCGCTGCTGTGCGTGACCTACGGCATCGCCAAGATGATCGTGACCCGGCGCTACCTGTGACCCGCCTGGCCACCCGCTACTGGCAGAGCCTGAGCCCCGCGCTGCGGCGCTACTACCGCGCTTCCGTGGCACCGTGCCTGGTCTTCACCGGCCTGGTCGTGCTGCACGAATGGGCGGCTCGGTCGGGCCAGTCCGCGCCCCTGCGCGCGGCGTTCGCGCTGGGCCCGGTGCTGGCGATGGCCTGGATGTTCACCGCCTACCTGCGCTTCCTGGGCGATTGCGACGAACTGGAACGGCGCATCGAACTGGGCGCGCTGGCCTGGGCCGCCGGCATCGTCCTGCATGCGGCGATCGGCGCGTTGTTGCTGCTCGACGCCGGCGTGGTCGCGTGGTCGGCCCGGCATGTCGCTGCGTGGCTCTGCCTGTTGCTGCTGGCCAGTTATGCGCTGGTGCGCGGCTGGCTGCACCGCAGGTACGCATGAACAACCGCATGCGCGAGCTGCGCGAGGCGCAGGGCTGGTCGCAGGGCGAGCTGGCCGAACGCCTGGAGGTTTCGCGGCAGACCATCAACGCACTGGAAACCGGCAAGTACGACCCGTCGCTGCCGCTCGCTTTCCGCATCGCCCGGCTGTTCGGGCAACCGATCGAATCCCTTTTCATCCCCGAGGACTGATCCATGCATCCCGCAGGAGTTTCACCATGACCACCCGTCCCCTCGTGCTGGCGCTGGCCATCGCGGCCTCGCTGGCCGCCGGCTGCACGCAGACATCGCCGGCGGCCAAGGCCGATGCCGGCACGCTGCGCACCCTCGGCAGCCTGGCATTCAAGCCCTGTTCGCTGCCCTCGCCCTCGCCGCGGGGCGAGCCGCTGGAAGCGCAATGCACCACCTTCGCCGTGCCGGAAGACCGCAGCAAGCCGGGCGGCCGCAGCATCGCGCTCAACATCGCGTGGATCCCGCCGCGCAACACCGGCGACCCGGCGACCGATCCGGTGTTCTTCCTGGCCGGTGGTCCCGGGCAGGCAGCGGTCGCGACCTTCCCGGCGCTGGCGCCGGTGTTCAACGACGTGATGAAGGATCGCGGCATCGTGCTGGTCGACCAGCGCGGCACCGGCAAGTCCAACCCGCTCAACTGCAAGAACGAAGCCAGCGAGCAGTTCGGCAGCGACCCGGCGGCGGCGCGCACCTGGATCGAGGGCTGCATCGCCGAGCTCTCCGCCAAGGCCGACCTGCGCCGCTACACCACCACCGACGCGGTGGCCGACCTCGACGCGGTGCGCAAGGCGATCGGTGCCGACAAGATCAACCTGATCGGGGTGAGCTACGGCACCCGCATGGCCCAGCAGTACACGCTGCGGCATCCGCAGCACGTGCGCACCGTCACCCTGGATTCGCCGGTTCCGAACACCCTGGGCCTGGGCAACATCTTCGCCGGCAACCTCGACAGCGCGCTGCAGGCGCAGTTCGCGCTGTGCAAGGAAAGCCCGGCCTGCAAGGGGCGCATGGGCGACCCGCGCGCGGAGTTGCAGTCGGTGCTCACCCGCCTGCGCGCCAACCCGGTGCAGGTGACCTATCGTGATGGCAGCACCGGCGAGGAAGTCACCGAAACCATGACCGCCGACCACGTGGCCGGGCTGGTCCGCATGTATTCGTACATGCCGGCGGCCGGCGCGCTGTTGCCGCAACTGATCCACGAAGCCAGCCAGGGCCGCTACGCCAACCTGATGGCGCTGGCCAAGATGATGCAGAGCGACATGCAGGATGCGATGTCGATGGGCATGCAGATGTCGGTGATCTGCACCGAGGATGCCGCCAGCATGGTCACCCGCGCCGAGGATGCGGACACCGTGCTCGGCAACCGCATGGTCGAGGCGATGGCGGCGATGTGCCAGGCCTGGCCGAAGGGCGACAAGCCGGCCGACTTCAACACCCCGCTCAAGGGCGACCTGCCGGTACTGGTGCTGACCGGCGAGTTCGACCCGGTGACCCCGCCGAGGTACGGGGAGCAGATCGCCAACACGGGCTTGCCCAACGCGCGCTGGCTGAACCTCAAGGGCCAGGGCCACAACGTGATCGGCGCCGGCTGCATGCCCAAGCTGTTCGCGCAGTTCATCGAGAAGGCCGACGCCAAGGCGCTGGACGCCAAGTGCCTGGACAAGCTGGCCTACGTGCCGCCGTTCACCTCGAACAACGGCTGGGAGCCGTGATGCGCCCCCTCTTCCCGACAAGGACCCACTCATGATCGTCGCAGAACACCTGCGCAAGACCTTCCCCGGCAAGGGCAAGAAGGCCGCGCCCGTCATCGCCGTGGATGACGTCAGCTTCACCGCCCACGACGGCCAGATCACCGGCCTGCTTGGCCCGAACGGCGCCGGCAAGACCACCACCATGCGCATGCTCTACACCCTGATGCAGCCGGAGAAGGGCCGCGTGCTGGTCGATGGCATCGACGTGGGCCAGGACGCCAACGCGGTGCGCCGCAGCCTGGGCGTGTTGCCCGACGCGCGCGGCGTGTACAAGCGCCTGACCGCGCGCGAGAACATCGCCTACTTCGGCGAGCTGCACGGCCTGAGCCCGGCGCAGGTCGCCGAGCGCACCCGCACCCTGGCCGAAGCGCTGCAGATGGAAGACGTGCTGGACCGGCAGTGCGAGGGTTTCAGCCAGGGCCAGCGCACCAAGACCGCGATCGCCCGCGCACTGGTGCACGACCCGCGCAACGTGATCCTGGACGAGCCCACCAACGGCCTGGACGTGATGACCACCCGCGGCCTGCGCGACTTCCTCAAGCAGCTGCGCGCGGAGGGGCGTTGCGTGATCTTCTCCAGCCACATCATGCAGGAGGTCGCCGCGCTGTGTGACCGCATCGTCATCATCGCCAACGGCCGGGTGATGGCCGAGGGCACGCCGGAGGAACTGCGCGCCAAGGCCGGCATCGACAATCTGGAGGACGCCTTCGTGCGCCTCATCGGCAGCGAGGAGGGCCTGCACGCATGAACATCGATTTCCGCAGCACGCTGGTGGTGATGCGCAAGGAATTGCGCGACTTCTACCGCGACCGCCGTACCTTCCTGATGACCCTGCTGCTGTCGCCGATCCTGTTCCCGGCGATCATGCTGGGGATGTTCAAGCTGATGGAGAACCGCGCCAGCACCCAGTTGGAAAAGGACATGACCATCCCGGTGGCGGGCAGCGAATTCGCCCCCAACCTGCTGGCCCACCTGGCCAGCCACGGCATCGCCGCGCGCAGGGCCAGCGTGGCCGAGGTCGAACAGGCGGTGCGCAGCCAGGAAGACGATGTGGGCCTGGTCATCGACCCCGGCTTCGGCAAGGACTGGCACGCCGGCGTGCCGGCCAAGGTCGAACTGGTCACCGACACGACCCGGCGCAACGCCGACGTGCCGGTCAAGCGGGTCGAAGCCACGCTCCAGCAGTACTCGCAGACGCTTGGCGCCTTGCGCATGCTGGCGCGCGGGATCAACCCGATGGTCGGCGTGCCGGTGGGCGTGGGTACCCGCGACCTGGCCACGCCCGAAGCCAAGCGCGGGATCATGCTGTCGGCGATGCTGCCGATCCTGCTGCTGATCTCCGCGTTCCTGGGCGGCATCCACCTGGCGATGGACACCACCGCCGGCGAGCGCGAGCGGCAATCGCTGGAACCGCTGCTGGCCACGCCGGCCGCGCGTGGCGCCATCGTCAGCGGCAAGATGCTGGCGTCGGTTGTGATCGGTCTGGCCTCGCTGCTGCTGATCCTGCTGGCGCTGAAGGGCAGTGCCTCGCTGGCCACCGGGATGGGGCGGATGCTGGACGTGAGCATGCCGGCGATCGCCAAGCTGCTGTTCATCCTGTTGCCGCTGGTGGTCATCGGCACGGGCCTGATCACCTTCGTGGCGGCCGGCGCCAAGAGCATGAAGGAAGCGCAGAGCCACGTGATGTGGATGATGATGCTGCCGATGATCCCGACCTATGCGCTGATGGCCTCGCCGCTGAAGGACACCGACCTGTGGCAGTACGCGGTGCCGTTCCTGTCGCAGAACCAGCTGGTGCAGAAGGTCACCCGCGGCGAGTCGCCGGATGCGCAGCAGTGGGCGGTCTACCTGGGTTGCGCGCTGGCCCTGGCCGCGGCGCTGTGGCTGGCGGCGGTGTGGCGCTACCGCCAGGAGAAGCTGGCGATCTCCGCTTGATCGAACGCCTGGATCGGCGGGCGATGCCCGTCGATCCAGCGGACGCGGCCAAGAAAAAGCCCGGCGATCGCCGGGCTTTTTCGTTGCGCGATGCCGCCCCGGTTACTGCTGGAACGAAATGGTGCGGCGGGTGGTGGTGGCTTCCGCCACCGGCTGGAAGCGCCAGCGCTTGACCGCCGCGGTGGCCTCGCGCTCGAACTCGCGCTGGTACTGGCGCGGACCGTCGGAACCGACCACGCGGACGTTGCCGACGCTGCCGTCGCTGGCCACGGTGAATTCCACCTGCACCGAACCGGTGGCGCCGGCACGTTGCGCTGCCTGCGGGTAGCGCGGGCCCGGCTGGGCGATCGCGCGCAGCTCCGAAGACGCCGCCGCAGGCCGCGCCGGCTGGGCCGCCGGCTGGGTCGCCGCGGCAGCCTGGCGCTGGCGCTCGGCTTCCGCCGCCGCCGCACGCTGGCGTTCGGCTTCCGCCGCGCGCTGGCGCTCGGCTTCCGCCGCCGCATTCGATGGCGCCGCGGCCGATTGCGTGGCCGCCGGCTGGGCGGCCGCCGCGGCGGCCTGCTGGCGCGCCTGCTCCTGCTGCTTGCGCTGGTCTTCCTCGCGCTGCTTGAGCAGGTCGGCCTGCCGCTTGGCTTCTTCCTCGGCGGTCAGCTTCTGGTTCTCGGTGCGCTGCAGGGCCGCGGTCTCGCTGCTGGTGATCGCGGTCTTCAGGCGCGCCAGCGCCGGATGCTGGGGATCGGCCTTCTCGATCAGCGCCGCCAGGCGCTTGGCTTCGCCGAAGTCCTCGCGGGCGATGCCCTGCTCGGTGGCGATCACGGTCATCGGCAGCAGGTCGGTCAGGGCGCTGGACGCCCCCGCGTCCGCCGGCGCCTTGTCGCGCAGGGCCAGGTAGTACTCCATCGCGTTGTTGCCGGCCGGCGCGTACAGGCGGTTCTCGCCATAGGCCTTGGAGGCCTCGCTGCGCAACTGGTCCGGGCTCATCGCATTGACCGACGCCGACACCACCGACTCCGCCGTCGGTGCCGGCGCGGCCTGGCCGGCGGCCGGGGCCGCGGCATCGGTCGCCGCATCCTTCTTGCATGCGCCCAGCGCACACGTGATCGCCACGGCCAGCGCCAGCGGCGCAAGACCGCGACGCAAATTCATCATTGCAGACATCGTGTTACTCCCCTTGTGATGCACGACGCACCTGACGATAGCACGCGGCAGCAAGGGGCATTTGTCAAGGGGATTCAAGCGTTTGCCGTCATTTCCCGATGCAGAATGCTGCAAAAATGTGACCAAGTAGCGCATCCGCGCCCACCCGCCCGCCGATCGTGCCCAGGCTGTCGTGGGCTTGCGCCAGCGCCTCGGCGGCCAGTTCCAGGCGTTCCCGGCGCAGCTCCCCGGCCGCGGCATCCAGTTGCGCGGCCGCGTCGGCGAGTGCCTGGACGTGGCGCGCGCGCGCGGTAAAGGCGCCTTCGATCGCCTCGCCTGCGCCGGACAGGGCGAGCAGGCGCTGGTGCAGGGCCGCCAGTCCCAGCCCGCTGTGCGCCGACACTGCCAGCGCGTCGTCGCCCAATCCCGGCAGCATCAGCAACAGGTCGGCCTTGTTGTGCAGCCACAGTCGCTGCGGGACCCCGACGATCTCGTCCGCCACGGCCAGGCGCCCGGCCTCGGGGTCGCGCGCATCCAGCACCACCAGGGCCAGGTCTGCGCGCTGCAGCTCGGCGCGGGCGCGGCGGATGCCCTCGGCCTCGATCGGATCGAAGGCCTCGCGCAGGCCAGCGGTATCGACCAGGGTCAGTTCGACCCCGTCGATGCGGATCGCCTCCTGTAGCAGGTCGCGGGTGGTCCCGGGGAGTTCGGTCACGATCGCCCGCTCGCTGCCGGCCAGCGCGTTGAGCAGCGAGCTCTTGCCAGCATTCGGCGGGCCGACCAGCACCACGTGCAGGCCATCGCGCAGGCTGCGGCCACGTTCTGCCTCGTGGCGCAGCTGCGCCAACTGGCCGACCGCATCGTCCAGCCTGGCGCGCAGCGCAGCGCCGCCGAGCGTGTCCAGCGATTCGTCGGCGAAGTCGATCGCCGCCTCCACGTGCACCCGGATCGCCAGCACCTGCGCCATCAGCGCCTCGACCCGGCGCGAGAACACCCCGTCCAGCGAACGCCGGGCGGCGCGGGCGGCGCGTTCGTCGCCGGCGGCGATCAGGTCGGCGATCGCCTCGGCCTGGGCGAGGTCGAGCTTGCCGTTGAGGAAGGCCCGCTGGCTGAACTCGCCTGCCGTGGCCTGGCGCGCGCCCAGCGCGATGCAGCGCGCCACCAGCTGGCGCAGGATCACCGGGCTGCCATGCGCCTGCAGTTCGACCACGTCCTCGCCGGTAAAACTGGCCGGCGATTTGAAATGCAGGGCGATGCCGTCGTCGATCGTGCTGCCGTCGGCATCGACGAAGCGCGCGTAGGTGGCGATGCGCGGGGCGAGCGTCCGGCAGGCGATGGCCTCGGCGATCTGGCGCGCCCGCGGTCCCGACAGCCGCACGATGCCCACGCCACCGGCACCCGAGGCGGTGGCGATCGCGACGATGGTGTCGGTGGCGTCGTGCATGCGCGAATGATGGCATGGCCCGAAAACACGAAGCCCGCCATCAGGCGGGCTTCGGTCGGGACGCGCGAAGGTCAGGCCTTCGCGGGATCCTCGGCATAGCGCTTGGTGTTCCACCACTGCTGGAGCATGCCCAGTGCGCCATTGGTCACCCAGTACAGGACCAGGCCCGCCGGGAAGAAGGCGAACATCACCGCCATCACCAGCGGCATCATCTGCATCATCTTCTTCTGCATCGGGTCCATGCCGACCATCGGCGTCATCTTCTGGGTCAGCCACATGACCGCGCCGTTGACGATCGGCAGGATGAAGAACGGGTCGCGCGCGGTGAGGTCGTTGACCCACCCCATGATCCACGGCGCCTGGCGCAGTTCCACGCCTTCCAGCAACACGTAATACAGGGCCAGGAACACCGGCATCTGGATCAGGATCGGCAGGCAGCCGCCGGCCGGGTTGATCTTTTCCTTCTTGTAGAGCTCCAGCATCGCCATCTGGAACTTCTGCTTGTCGTCGCCGTAGCGCTCCTTGAGCTGCTCGATGCGCGGCTGGAACTTGCGCATCTTGGCCATCGACTTGTACTGGGCGGCCGACAGCGGGTACAGCAGCAGCTTGATGACGACCACCAGCAGCACGATCGCCCAACCCCAGTTGTGGGTCAGCTTGTGCAGCTGGGTCAGCAGCCAGTGGATCGGCTGCGACAGCGGGGTGAAGTAGCCGTAGTCCATCGCCCGCTCCAGGCCGGGCGCGGTCGCTTCCAGCTGGTCGGCCAGCTTCGGGCCGACCCAGAGGGTGGCATCGCTGCCGATCTGCTGGCCGGGCCCTAGGGTCACGTGCGGGCCCCGGGCGTCGACGCGGTACAGCGACCCGTTGGCGCCCAGCGAGTACAGCGCGCCTTGGTCCTTCTGCGGGATCCAGGCGGCCAGGAAATAATGCTGCGAGAGTCCGATCCAGCCGCCCGTCACTTCCAGGTTGAGCGGGCCATCCTCGACGAACTTCGGATACTTGCGCTTCTCGTACTTCTCTTCCGGGCTCCACCAGGCGGCGCCGTTGAGGCTGAACGCCTCCGGGTTGGTCATGCCGCTCTTCACGACGGGCGGCACGCGCTCCAGGCGGCGTTCCACGTCGCCGGCCCAGGTCCCGCTGCCCGTATTGGCCAGTTCGTCGCGGACCCGCAGCGCGTAGCTGCCGCGCGGCAGGGTGAAGGTCCGGCGGAGCTGCACGCCCGTCGGCGTGGTCGCGACGAAGCGCGCCTCGACCGCCTTCGCGCCGTCGGCCAGCACGATGTCGCGCGCGCTGCCTTCCGGCTGCAGCACCAGTTCGCGGCCATCGCTGCCGCGCCACGCGCTGTGCGCGGCGAAATGGCGGGCCGGGTCGGCATCGAACAGCACCACCGGCGGGCTGCCGGTGTCGCGGGCCTGCTTGTAGCGCAGCAACTCGGCACGGGTGACGTCGCGGCCGTTGAGTTCAAGCGCCAGGACATCGTTGCGCAGGCGCACCACCGGCAGCGCGGCAGCGGCGACCGGTGCGACGGCCGGCGTCGCACCCGGCACGCTGGCGACGGGGATGCGCGGCGTCGCAGTGCCGACGGCCTGGGTTGCGGTGGGGATCGCCGGCGCGGGCGCGGCCGCCGCATCGCGTTCCTTGCCCCACTCCATCCACAGGAGGGTGGCGACCATCAGCCAGGCAAGGATCAGGAAGGTACGGGTCTGGGTCATCGGACAGGCTGGCTCACGCCACGCTCAACGCGGGGCTTGGTCGGAGGAAGGAGCGGGGGTCGCGGGCGGCATTGTGCCGGCCGGGGACGGGGGGGGCAACGCGCCGGCGCGCTGCAGCAGGCGTTCGAAGGCCTCGCGCAGCGCGGCACCATCGGCCTGCGCCGCGCCACTGCGGGCGACCACGACGTAGGCACCGCCCGGCAGGCGGGCGCGCAGGTGGCGGAAGGCGTCGCGCAATGCGCGCTTGATGCGGTTGCGGCCGACCGCGTGCGGATCGACCTTGCGCGACACGGCCAGGCCAAGCCGGGCGGGCGCATCATCGGCCAGCCAGTGCAGGGCCATGCGCGGTTCGGCCGTGCGCCGGCCGCCGTTGAACACGGCAGTGAACTCGGCCTTGGCGCGTACCCGCGCTGCCCGCGGGAAGCGGGGCGCGGACACGACGACGCCGGCATCCTGGGCGGACACCGGCGTCTTGGGCATCGCGGCAACTGTCATGGCGATCCGGCCGCTGGCCGGATACGCGACCCGATGGGGTCAGACAGTCAGGCGACGACGGCCCTTGGCGCGGCGACGCGCCAGGATCTTGCGGCCGTCGGCAGTCGCCATGCGCGCGCGGAAACCGTGGTCGCGCTTGCGCTTGAGGTTGCTGGGTTGGTAAGTGCGCTTGGTCGCCATGGCGGGCCTGCTTGCTGTTATTCGGCGGAAAAGATTCGGGACTTTAGCGGGAATACCGAGTCACGTCAACGAGTTCCTGGGTCACGCGCGGCGAGCCCGGGTGGTTTGGTGCCCCGCGGCACGGATGCTACGCTGCCGGCCTCCCGATTTATCCACAGGCGCCGACGCTGCGGCGCCGTCGTCGTCGCCGTTCCCCGAGACCGCCCCTGCCATGGATGTCTGGCCTGCCTGCCTGCGTTACCTCGAAGCCGAATTGCCGTCCGAGGATGTCCTGACCTGGCTGAAGCCGCTGCAGGCCGACCGCCGCGACGACGCCCTGGTGCTCTACGCCCCCAACGCCTTCGTCCGCGACGAAGTCCACCGCCGCTACCTGCCGCGGATTCGCGAACTCGCCGCGCATTTCGGCGGCGCAGAGGTCGCGCTGGACATCGGCGCGCTGCGTCGCCCGGACCCGGTCATGGCCACGCCCACGCCTGCGCCCGCCCGGCCGGGCACGGTCGCCACGCCCGCCGCCGAGCCCTTCCGCGGCAACCTGGACAGCCATTACACCTTCGACAACTTCGTCGAGGGCCGCAGCAACCAGCTGGCCCGAGCCGCCGCCTGGCATGCCGCGCAGAAGCCAGGCGAGCGAGCGCACAATCCGCTGCTGCTGTACGGCGGCACGGGCCTCGGCAAGACCCACCTGATGTTCGCAGCCGGCAACGAGATGCGCCGGATCAACCCGGCCGCGCGGATCCTCTACCTGCGCTCCAACGAGTTCTACAACGCCTTCTTCCGGGCCCTGCAGGAGAAGACCGCCGACCAGTTCAAGCGGCAGTTCCAGCAGATCGACGCGTTGCTGATCGACGACATCCAGTTCTTCGCCGGCAAGGACCGCACCCAGGAGGAGTTCTTCCACACCTTCAACGCACTGTTCGACGGCCGCCAGCAGATCATCCTGACCTGCGACCGCTACCCGCGCGAGGTCGACGGGCTGGAGCCACGGCTGAAGTCGCGGCTGGGCTGGGGGCTGTCGGTGGCGATCGACCCGCCGGATTTCGAGACCCGGGCGCAGATCGTGCTGAGCAAGGCGCGCGAACGCGGCGCACTGGTCCCGGACGACGTCGCCCAGCTGATCGCCAAGAAGATGCGCAGCAACGTGCGTGAGTTGGAGGGCGCCATCAACAAGCTGACCGCCCAGGCCGGCCTGCTCGGCCGTCCGGTCACCATGGAATTCGCCCAGGAAACGCTGCGCGACCTGTGGCGGGCGCAGCAGCAGGCGATCAGCATCGCCAACATCCAGAAGGCCGTGGCAGACTACTACGGGTTGCAATTGAGGGAGATGCTCGGCAAGAAGCGGACCCGTTCGCTGGCGCGTCCGAGGCAGGTCGCGATGGCGTTGGCCAAGGAACTGACCGAACACAGCCTGCCGGAAATCGGCGTGGCCTTCGACGGTCGCGACCACACGACCGTACTGCATGCCTGCCGGCAGATCCGCCACCTGATGGAAAGCGACGGCAAGCTGCACGAGGACTGGGACAAGTTGATCCGCAAACTCAGTGAGTAAGCGGTGGCCGCAAACCCGGTGGGTGACGACGGGACAAGTTGTGGATAACCCGATCCCGTACTTGGCCCGCCATGGTTATCCACAGCTTTTCCCGGACTTCAGGTTTGTTTTTCCCGCCATTCAAAATTGAATAATTCCGAAATTATTCAATAACTTGCACCGGTTACCCACCGATTTTCGCTCTACCAGCACCACCTGCTTTCAAGTTTTATCCATAGATCTTCAAGAGCGGTTCCGAGCCATCGGGCCGTCCCAGAACCAACAAAGGGGCAAGGGGTTCACATGCGGTTTTCCCTGCAACGCGAGGTCCTGCTCAAGCCGTTGGCGCAGGTGGTCAACGTGGTCGAGCGTCGGCAGACCCTGCCGGTGCTGGCCAACCTGCTGGTCAAGGTGCGCGAGGGCCAGTTGTCGCTGACCGGTACCGACCTCGAGGTCGAGATGGTCGCGCGTACCGCGGTCGACGATGCCCAGGACGGTGAAACCACCATCCCGGCGCGCAAGCTGTTCGAGATCGTGCGCGCCCTGCCCGACGGCAGCAAGGTCACCGTCACCCAGCAAGGCGACAAGATCACCGTGCAGGCGGGACGCAGCCGGTTCAGCCTGGCCAGCCTGCCGGCGAACGATTTCCCCTCGATCGACGAGTTCGAAGCCACCGAACGGGTCAACGTGCCCGAGGCCGGCCTGAAGGAACTGATCGAACGTACCGCGTTCGCGATGGCCCAGCAGGACGTGCGCTACTACCTCAACGGCCTGCTGTTCGACCTGCGCGACACCACCCT
>Ga0075158_10001924_pt1 | contig 15394 bp, 11 predicted proteins | sample JI91814BDNA_FD_70968 | JGI IMG/M metagenome (GOLD analysis project Ga0075158, IMG submission 70968) | Wastewater effluent complex algal communities from Wisconsin, to seasonally profile nutrient transformation and Carbon sequestration -... | ecosystem: Engineered > WWTP > Effluent > Algae... | reverse complement strand
TGCTCTTTGCCAGTAGCTATAGGGGTTTGTGCCGCTTGGTACTGGGGCCAGGATGGCCAGTGCCCGTCTGACTTTGCGCTCGCTCAGCATTTGCCAGTCGATAGCATGATGGGCAAAGTAGAGATTGCGCTCAATAAACCAGGAGAGGCGACCTAGTGGATCTCTAAATAGACCGCCGGCACAGTCATCGGTGGAGACTACCCGTTTAAGGAAGCGAAAAGGCTCAGTATCAGTGGGGTTGCTCATCTGACTGTCGATAAAGTCGCGGGGCGCTACACCGTAGATAACCACATCTGGTCTATGGGCGGTGCTCAGCATGGCGCGCAAAGTAAGATAAGCGTCCGATGGCATTTGACCAGGAGCGCTCAGATTGTAGGTGCGGAACATGCCACCAAAAGTGTTTTCTAGTTTGCGATTGAGATAGTCAGATGTGTGGTGCTCAGTCAGGTCCAAAGGACGCTCTAAAAAGTTGGCATCGCAGTTGTTGACTGCCGCCACCATCAGAGACGATCCCAATAAGGCGACGTTATGGACTTGATCACTTTTATGGAGATCGTTAAAAGTCCACCAGGCCCAACCCTTATAGGGATAGTTAAAGGGGTCAAACTTAAGCGGTCCAGCAAAGGACAGCGCCACATTAGCTCCAATAAAAATGGCGAGGGCAGCGATAGAGGCACTAATGCGCTTCTTCACTGGTGCACCTCCCCATGCAGAGCTTTTTGACAAGCCGCATCTTTGCTCATCAAATCAGCTATCTCGGCAAGCAGTTTGGCTCCGCCGCCTGAGTGCAGGTGGACTGTGTCCTGGAAGTCCTTTAGTTGGAATTTGCCAGTGGCATGCATGTCATAGAAAGTAACTTGTTTATTGTCCGCTAGTTTTTTGAGGCTGTCGTTGTAAAGGTCCCATGATTTGTCCGACAAAATCTGTCTATTGATGTCGGTAATAGGCATGGCCACCAGGACAACATGGGTGCCGCGGCTATTAGCAATTTGGATGAGATCACTTAAAAAGGTCATCTGGCTGTTAAAAGTATCCATCTTGAGCTTTTTGTAGCGCTTGCGATACTCATCGATATTGTCTTGAAAGGCGGGACGCTCAGAATCTTTGATTGGTCTGAAGTAGCACTCTTTTTTGTTGACCTGCATTGGTCTATATGTCGGCAACAGTTTGCGACGCAAAGCCACTCTTTCTTCGTGGCTCATCACACCATCTGGTCTGGGAAAAAACTGATCGAGTTTGCTTTCGACCTGACGGTACATATCGAGAGCCATCTGTCCGCGTTGACCATAGATATAAAAGAGTTTGGTCAATTCAAAGTCGAGACGCTCCTGCCAGTCAGGCATGAGTAGCGGTGCGTGACTATTTAGATCGCCAAAGCGCGATAAATAGCGGTAAGGATCGGTGGATGCGGGGCTGGGCAAAAGATTGTCCATAAAGTCCCGGGGACCAACACCGTAGACCAGCACTTTTGGTGCTTTTTTGGCTTTGAGCAAAAAGTCAGTAATCAAATACGCGTCTGATGGCATCTCGCCAGGCAGGGCAAAGTTATAACTGTCCACTGCTTGAGTCGTGTCTTTTTTGTAGGCGTCTTCAAAAAATAGACTTTTGTGGTGCTCCGATGCGTCAATCTGCTTATTGGTAAAGTCAGCGTCGACACCATCGAGTGGCACCAGCATCAATGAAGAACCAAGGAAAACCACATCAGGTTTTTTGTCGTCCTTTAAAAAGTCCGATATCGCCCAGGTTGTCCAGGTATTAACCGGGAAATCAATGGGCCTTAGCTTTTCGAAGGCGACTGAGGATAGACCCAGTCCCAGCAGAGCATAAATTGTAAGAGCGGCAATGAAGCGCCCGGAGGCTGATTTTGACTTCTTATAAGTCTCTTCCAGCTTTTGGGCGGCGCCAGGATTTGAGAGACCAGAGGTCTCTGCAATTGATTGATAATCAGTCCTGGATGCCACTTCTAAATTTTGCTCCCATCAAAAAGTCGGCTATAAAACCGATGGGGTTAGAACTGGAAGTAAATAAAGGAAGGCGAGCTGTCGGGACTGAAAATTGTAATCAGGCACATGAGAGCTACCATCACACTTACTTGCAGTGCCCATGGTGGATTTTTGTAGATGGACTTGTCATTGAGCCAGTTGACGATTGGTTGTGCCACCATCAGTATGGGCAAGAGCACAAGCAATGCTGGGAAGATAATCGGATCACGGATTTGTAGCACAGCCAGTTGACTGGTGCTGAAATGCATCAATTCAACAGGTATTTGAGCCAGTTTGGTGATGATATCGAAGGATGTCTTCATGTCTTCGGCTCTGAAAAATACCCAGCCAATACAGACTATATGGAAGGTCACTATCACTGATACCACATGATAAATCTTGGCCATTACTGGAGATTTTTCGATTGAGGTATTCAGACCCATAGCTTCAAAGCCACGTCTGTACTCTTTGTGCAAAATCAGAACGAGACCTTGATAGACGCCCCAGGCCAGGAAGTGCATTGCTGCTCCGTGCCAGAGACCACCAAGGGCCATGGTGATAAAGAGGTTGCGGTAATTGAGGATGCGTCCACATCTGGAGCCGCCTAACGGAATAAACAGATAATCTCTCAACCAGGTGGAGAGACTGATGTGCCAGCGGTTCCAGAAGTCTGAGACGTTAGCCGCTAGATAAGGCAAGTTGAAGTTGATTGGCACTTTGTAGCCAAAGAGTAGAGCTGATCCTCTGGCGATGTCGGTATAACCGGCAAAGTCAAAAAAGATTTGGAAGGCAAAAGCATAGGTAATGAGCCACATGTCTGCCGAGCTGAAGTTTTCGGGGTGGGCAAAGCCAGCTTGAGCAACCAGAGAGAGGTTGTCGGCAAGGAGGACTTTTTTGCAAAGACCCATAAGGATCAGTTGCATGCCCTGGTCGAGGTATTCCCACTTAAATTTGATGCGTTCAGATAATTGAGGCACAAAGTCTTGATAGCGCTTGATTGGACCGGCTATCTGGGTGGGGAAAAAGCTGGCAAAGAGTGCCAGCGCAGAAAAGGAAGTAACTACAGGTTTGCCTCTGTAGACTTCCATGGCGTAGTGGATAAATTCAAATACGAAAAACGAAATACCCAGAGGCAAAATGATATGCAAATGGGGTTCGTGCCAATTAATGCCAGCCAGCGAGAGACCACTTTTGATTGAGTCAACAGTGAAATAAGCGTATTTGAAGACACCCAGAAGAATGAGGTTGACGGCAATTACAACCGATAGCCAACCTTTGGCGTTGAGGATATGTTTGCCTGTTTCTGACTTTGCTGCTTTGTCGATTAACGGCACAAGCAAAAAGTTTGCCAGAGTCAGACCAAAGATCAAAAGACCATAGATTGGCCGCCAGGAGCAATAAAAAACATAGCTAGCCACCAGAAGTAGTGGCACCTTGAACTTTTGCGGTATCAACCAGTAAAGGAAGAAAACCGTCGGCAGAAAAACCAGATACTGCAGGCTATTGAATAACAAGCTATGTGCTCCTTGCTTTTCTTGCGGGTGGTCGCAACTTGATAATTATCGCCTGCAACCAAGATTCCCATCATGAGAGCCGTTGAATAAGTTATCAATGGCTCATGGCACATGATAAAGGGTAGGTTTCCAATATGTCCAGCTAAAGCGCACTGTCTTAACTTAAAACGTTTATAGTGCGTCTATCTGTTTTGCTCTTGAGCTGGTACTGGGTGGCGTAGCGGGCGCTTGAAAACCGATATGAATACTTGCGCACCTATCTAGATAGATGAAGTTTTACTCACCGGCTTTGTCGCGTGTGAATCCTTCTGCGACGAGTTGATACCCGCCACCATATACGGTCTTGATATATTTTGTCTCACCTTTCTCAAGGCGAGTGCGCAGATGTCTGATGTGTACTCTGATTGTGTCCACGTCATCGTCTGGTGCATAACCCCAGACTTCTTCTAGAAGCTTGCCTGTGGAGACCGTTTGACCGTGGTGTTGCATCAGACAATGGAGAATTTCAAACTCGGTGGGTGTCAATTTTTCAATTCGACCGCCTACTTTGGCTTGCAAATTTTCGGGGATTAAAGTGATTTCACCTGCTGTCAGTATTTCTGGCAGTGTGGCCGAGTGTGGCACGCTGCCGGCTCTTCTCAAAAGAGCGCGCACTCTTACTTGCAGCTCAGGTGTGTCAAATGGTTTGGGCAGATAGTCGTCTGCTCCGGCGTCAAAGCCGGCTACTTTGTCTTTGGTGGTGCTCAAGGCAGTCAACATCAAGACCGGAATACTGTTGGTCTTGGGGTTTTGTCTCAAACGCTGGCAAACGGTAAATCCGTCCAGGTCCGGCATCATCACATCCAGGACTATCAAGTCTGGAGCGTTTTGCTGGGCCATGGCCAGCCCCTTAATGCCGTCAGGCGCGGTGACCACCTGGTGTCCCAGGAGCTCCAAATTGATCTTCACCAATTCAGAAATAGCCATATCGTCTTCAATAACGAGGATTCTTGACAAGGTAAACTCCGCTTTACTTAGATTGCCGGGCAATCAATCACTGGCACCGACTGTTAATTTTACTGGAATTTTCATTACACGGTTGGCTCTAATTATCGTCAGTGTAACCACTTGGTTAGGTTTCTTGCTCTCTACATAGGACATGAGAGCATCTACACTTTTGACTTCGATGCCGTCCACGGCTGTTATTAAGTCCGCCGTGCCGCGCTCAACCTGGCGCCATTCCAGGTCTCCATAAGTAAAGAGTAAGATTTTGGGTCCCATTACGCCGGCTAAGTTGGCCGCTCCACCTTTGGTGACACGCAAGACTCTCAGACCTTTGCCTTCATCTTGCATGACTTCCAGTCCCAAATCGGCCCTCTGCACTTTGTGAAACTCAATTAGTTGAGGGATGATGTTTTTAGCTATATTGATGGGAATGGCAAAGCCGATACCAGAAGATTGTCTTGTGCCACTAAAAATTGCAGTGTTGATGCCAATTACACGGCCATTGAGATCAAGCAGTGGACCACCAGAGTTGCCTGGATTGATAGCGGCATCTGTCTGGATGATGCCATTTATCAGACGACCACTCTCAGCTTTGATGGTGCGCCCTAGAGACGAGACTATGCCAGTGGTTAAGGTGCGGTCATAACCAAAAGGATTACCAATAGCCAGGACGCGACGACCGACTTCAAGAGTGGAGCTGTCACCAAAGGGGATACTGGTCAACGCGGTGCCTTTGGGCGGCGTGATTTTGATTACGGCTAAATCAGTATGAGGATCAAAGCCGACCAAATTAGCAGTGGTATTGGAGCCGTCATAGAGTGTCACCTGCAGATGCTCAGCGCCTTTGACGACATGGTGATTGGTGAGGATATAGCCCTGACTATCGAGCACGATGCCAGAACCAAAGCCTTCGGTGGGCATGACATTGTTCATCAATTCTTCGGCAGATGCTACTGACGAAATATTGACGACAGCGCGGTTGGCGCTCTTGTAGATGCTGATATTTAGCTCTTCTTCGCGGGTTAGCTCAGAAGGGATTTTTTTGATGGGCGCGTTTGTGGTGGTGGTAGCAGTGGTGGCGCTGGCAGTCGGTGCGCTCTGGGCAGGCAAGACAGGCAAAAGCAATGGTAGCAAAGCCAGGATTATGCGCTCACGCCAGAGGTGGGTCAATGCTTTTGGCGTTTTCATTTTGTGTCCTTAGCCTCAGGAGGTTTTGCTTTGCCACTGATTTTGGGCTCAGTACCGTTTAACAGTCTCTGGATATTGCTCTTATGACGGATGATCACGTAAAGAGAGCCCAGAGCGCTGTAGATAACAAAAGCGGTAGGGGCATGAAAAAGCCAGAAATAAAGGACATTTATCGCCGAAGATGAGAACGAAGCCAGAGAGACATACTTGGAAGTGAAAACCAATAAAAGCCATGTGACAAAAGTAAGTCCACCAGCTGGAGGGCAAAGGGCAATCATGGTGCCAAGCCCTGTAGCAGCACTCTTGCCGCCAGTAAACTGCAAAAAGATTGACTTGCTGTGTCCAATGATAGTAGCCAGTGCTACTGCTACTGGTGTCAGGTCGCTGACGCCATAGGAGATAGGACCGACTTCGAATGCCAGATTTTTGCTCAAATAGATAGAGCCAATAACTGGCAGGTAGCCTTTTAGCAAGTCAACCACCATAACAAAGATGCCAGCAGCTTTACTGACGCTGCGATATACGTTTGTGGCTCCGGTACTACCTGAGCCGACTTTGCGGATATCAATGCCCTTAGCCTTACCTACCCAATATCCTGTCGGTATGGAGCCTATGACATAGGCCAGCAAAACCTGAAAAATAAAGGAGAGCATGTCCGACTCCTGTTAGGGCTCTCGTTTTGAGCGAGCTACGATTCTTAGTGGTGCGCCTACAAAACCAAATGATTCTCTTAGTTTACGCTCAAGGTAGGTCTCGTAGTTTTTGGCCATTAATTTGGCATCGGAGACTTTGAGGATAAATGTCGGCGGGTTAGTCGATACCTGGGTGGAGTAATAGACTTTTAGCCGCTTGCCGCGTTTGCTGGCTGGAGGCGGCGATAGTGCCACTGATTCGTTGACTATTTGATTGAGCAGACCGGTAGTCACCCGTCTGGATGATTCGGCAAAAGCTCTTTCGGCCGCTTCTATTATCTTTTGCACTCTTAGTTTGTTGAGAGCACTGGTAAATAGTACTTCGGCATAAGATAGGCTGCGCAATTCACGTTTGAGCAATTCAGTAAATGTATTCATGGTGGTCGATGATCTATCTGTGATCAGGTCCCATTTATTCATTACTATTACTGCCGCTTTACCGGCTTCTTCAATCTTGGAGGCGATTTTTTGATCTTGATCTGTGATTTCTTCACCAGCATCCAGCACCATGATGACGACATCTGCTCGGCTGATTGCTTTGAGCGAGCGCACCACGCTAAAGGCCTCGACGCCGTAGTCCACACGCGATTTGCGTCTGATACCAGCAGTATCTATCAACGTGATCTCACGGCCATGCATTAAAAAGGTGGTATCAACAGCATCGCGGGTGGTGCCAGGCTCAGCTGAAACAATCGAGCGTTGATGACCGCAAAGGACGTTTGTGATACTCGATTTACCTACGTTTGGGCGGCCCACAATGGCAATAGAGATTGGGCATGTGGCGGGATCTCTGGTGTCAATTTGTTCTTCTTCGAGATCATCGTTATAGACAAATTCTTTTTTACTGGGAGTGCCTTTGCGGACTGCACTACCCTCGGGGAAATGTTTGACTATGGCATCGAGCAAATCGCCGACGTTGCCAGCTCCGGTCATGGCTGATAGAGGCATCGGGTCGCCTACACCGAGACCATAAAACTCCATGATGTTGTTATGCTCTCTAATCGAGTCAATTTTATTGACCGCTAGTATTGTCGGTTTTTTTGCGCGACGGATTATACCGGCTACTTCTTCATCGGCTCCTGTAACACCTTCGCGACCATCCACCATAAAGACAATGACATCAGCCTGCAAAAGAGCTTGTTTGACCTGGTCGAGGACTTCTTTGGCCATTGGTTCAAAACTTTTGCCTTCATTGGGCATGATACCGCCGGTATCAACAAGCAGGAAGTCGTGGCCATTCCAGTCAGCCTCACGATAGATGCGATCGCGGGTGATTCCCGGCACATCATCGACGATGGCATGTTTTTCCTGAATGCAGCGATTGAAAAATGTAGATTTCCCTACATTGGGACGTCCTACGATGACGACTGTTGGTTTTGACATGATTACTTGCTTACTACTTTTTATTTAGACCCTTTTCCGGGTCCTTTATCTGGTTCTTTTTTGTCGCTCTTTTGTCCCATGATAAACGGCTTACCGGACTCTTGAGGCTTGACGCCTGTTTGTCCTCCAAATTTTTTGCCGAGTTTGGGAGCTTGAGCTTCTATCCACTTCACCAGTTCGACTTTGGCGTTGTTGAGATAGATGGCGGTCTCGGTGTCACCGCCGGTATCGGGGTGTACTCCGGGTTGAGACATTTCGCGTTTCCACGCGTCCACAACTATTTTTACTGTTAACTCTTCTGGTCTTACACCCAGGATCATGCAATGTTTACGTATCTCTGGCGGCACCACTCGTGGAGCAGCCAGGGCGGGCGCGGGGGCTTCTGCTACGTCCTGTGCGCCAGTACTGGCTTTGCCGCCTACAAATTTATTGCGAGCACCGGCTTTGAGAGCGTCTGCATCGATTTTGCCGTAGTTGTCCAGGGCTGCGTCGCCACCTGCTGCCTGGGGCGCTGGCATCGCTTGCAGTGTTTGTGATTCATCAGCTTGCTTGATACGGTTTTTGATCAAGTTTCTCAGATCTTCGCCACTGACTGCTGCACCACCGGCGGTAGCGCCACTTTTGTCAATTGTCTCACTAGTGGTTTTGGTCGATGCTGCTTCGGTTGCGGGCAACACGACGTCCTCAATTACTTCGATTTGAGCAATCTCGTCGATGTCTTCAAGACCTTCAAACATATCCATTTTGTCGAGGTCTAGTTCATCGACTCTATCATCGATTTTGAGAGCGTCCATACTGTCAAAAGTAGCCGTCTCAAAGTCGTTTGATTTTATAGCTGGTGCGCTATCGCTAGTTTCTCTCAGGTTTTGGGGCGAGGCTGGCTCTGCAGGCATTTGGGCTTTTGTCTCGGGTTGGTTTGTGAGGGGCTCTGGCGGTCCAAAATCGACATGGCTCAAAAGTCCGCCTGTCAGCGCGTTAGATGACAAATCGTTGAAGAGCGACGACGGCGAATCAATACCATCGTCTGGTAGCTCATCGGCTTTGATATAGCCCTTGCTGGCCTTTTCGGCTGCTTCTTTAGCCTGGAAGTAAGCTGCTGCACCTGGAATCGGTTGAGTTTCGTTTTGATTGGCTGCCAGCATTTTTTCGATTTCGGCTTTTTGCTCGGTCGCCTGAAAAGCTGGCAGAGGACCGGTTTTGGCGTTGATATTGTTTTTGTGGTCGAGCGGTGCTTCATTATTGTTTTTGACTGCCGCCAGAACAGCAAGACTTTCTTCTTCTTTTGGCTGAGCCTGAATTTGTTCTTCTTCGTCGTTTTGGCTTGGGGCAGAGGCAAATGGCTCAAAATAGAGATTGATATTTGGTCTGCCAGCTACTGTGCTGTACTGATAGACAGTTTCTATTTCTTTCCAGCTAAAGCTTGAATAGTTTTCTTTTTCGTTGCCCATAAAACTAGAATGCACCACATTGTAGATGCGGTCGTTATAGGCAGCTGCTTGCTGGCTATCTACTACTGCCTGATCGCCAGTGGCAGTGATTTCTTCGTTTATTACCGGCGCACTGTCCTCGTCTTTTTCTTTGGCTTTGAGTTCCAGTGGTTTTTGTTCTTCAGTGATAGCACTAGATTTTTCGTCTTCAGATTCTGCCGCTTTTGACTCTTGCGGTTTGCTTGTTAGAGTTTCTGACTCCATGATGATTGGCTCATGCTCAACTGTGACATGGCCAATTTTGGGCTCATCCAAAGTGGCAGCCACCACTTCGCTTTTAGCCTCACTCTTTTGCTTGCCGTCGCTAAGACCTTTGTTATAGCCAAGATGCCAGGAGTTTTGCAGTTGCATCGCCAGAGTCTCGGCTTCTTGCTCAAGATCGGTGATTTTAGTCTCCATGGTTATGACCTGGTCTTCCAGGGCGCTGCCACGGTCGTATAGCTCTTGGTTGATGTCAATCAACTTGGCCATTTCTTCTTCGAGATTTTTGACTTTTAGTAAGAGTTCGCTATCCATGGAGTAAGTAGCACTATCGCCTTGAGACTTGCGACGCGCTTCAATAAGCCGGCCCATAAACTCTTTGCTTTCAAATAAGAGCTCTGGCGCTATGCCCAGGACGCGAGCCACGGTAAAAGGATTTAAGTCGTGGTCATCGGCTTTGACAGCCTTGATTGCCACATCCACCTTTTCCAGGGTCAGTTCTTCTTGATTTTCCGCTTCTGGCGCCACTTCTGCCTTGCTCTCTCCGTCTCTAGTGACGTGCCCTTTTTAGGCTTACTAAAATTGATTTCTTCATTGTAGCCGGTTAACCTGTCATGTTTATTGAAAATGTTAAAGAGAGAAAGAAGGATGAAGCTAGAGTTTGTCCACATCAAAGTTAAAGGTCGCGTCCAGGGCGTCTTTTATCGCCAGAGCACATTGCAAAAAGCTCAACAGTTGGGGCTTAGCGGTTTTGTGCGCAATTGTGAGGATGGCTCAGTGGAGGCTCTTGTAATCGGGGAGCCGGACAAAATTGCTGACCTTCTCATTTTTTGCCGCCAGGGACCGCCCCATGCCAGGGTCGATGATTTAACCTCAAGTCCCCTTGACGTGTCGCTAGCCCAGGCCCACCTGCAACAGTGCAGGCTCGACCTATCCGATTTTTACGACAATGACAGTGATAGTCACCAATCGCACTTTACTGTTGTCAAAGGATACTAGCCGATTGAGCGGGAGCCAGGCCCCTCAAAAAGTCTGTAGGCTTCCTTAACCATCAGTTGTTCGCCGGTTTCGGGCGGCGGGATATTGGACGCTTTGCCATCTACTCGTTTGGGGCGGGGCTCAGGGCTTTGGCTGTTGAGATTGGCTACTGCTGCTGCCGGCTCGGGTTCAGAATCATCTTCGTCATAGTCGGATATTGAGCTTGGTGCGCTCACTGGCTCTCTCGGGGTTGGCTGAGGGCGCGCTTGCTCAAAATCAGGAGCGCTCTGGGCTGCTTCACGAGCCTGTGGCGGTGAGGATTTAGGAGAGACATGCGGCTTGATTTCGCCGGTTTGCACTTTTACTTTGATAAAGAGCTCTTTGCCCAGGATGCGCTTGGAAGCAGCTTTAATATGCTCGGCTTTGCCTTCCAGCGTCTTTTGGAAAGTTTCTTTTAAGACGCCAATGACTAGCTCATTGTCACGCAGAGCCAGGGGAAAGCCAAATTGCGAAACCAAGCTGAAGGTTGGAATAGAGGCGGTTTTGAGTTCTTCGAGCATATTGGACCAGAATTCATCTACTTCAGCCAAGGGCACCGAGCTCTCAAAAGACTCACCCCCGCCTGCTGCTGGTGCTGGTGGGGACGCTGGTTTTGGCGCTTGTGCTGCGGGAGCCTGAGGCGCTGGTTGGGGCTGAGGTGCTGCCTGTGGCTGTTCCCGTGCTGGTTCAGATCTTGGTTCGGGTCTTGGCTCAGGCCTTGGCTCTGGTCTTGGCGCCGGAGCTGGTGCTTGAGGTGGAGCTTGAGCCTGAGCTTGAGCTGGAGACTGAGTTGGCTGGCTGTGGCTGGCCGGCGCTTGTTGATAGCGAGCAGTCGGCATCGCTCCACCAGCAATTGCGCGCTCTAGTTCTTCGATACGGCTGACTAGATCTTTTACAAGATGGATTTCCTGACGATGACAAAGTGACAAAAGCCCTACTTCCAGGCTCAGGGCTGGTTGTGTCGAGCGTCTCAGAGTCTGCTCCATGCGGTCTAATTGTTCGACCATCTGGGTCAGCTCGTAGCCTTCAAACTCAGGCGCCATTTTGAGGATGCTCTCGATATAGCTGCTCGAGCCCGAGATAAGCTTTGCCAGGACAGATTCTTCGCCGTCTCCTTTGCCTGTGCGTTTGCCCAGATGGAGCGCTTTGGTCATATTGAGAAAATGTTTGGATAATTCCAGTGCCACCAGGGATGGTTCACGCCCCTGGGCTAGCAGGCTATGCACAGCAGTGAGGACGCGCTCGCCATCACGGTCTCTCAATCCGCTGCTAATTTCCATCAGGACATCTTCGTCGATGGCCCCCAGTAGTGTGAGCAGATCTTGTACTCCGACTGGTTTTTGGGGAGTAGCAAGCAGGCTGGCCTGGTCTAAAAGCCCCATAGCATCGCGCATACCGCCGCCTGAGCGTCTGGCAATGAGAGCCAGCGCTTCATCGTCAATATTGATGTTTTCCATGGTCGCGACATTGCGCAGGTGCTCAGTCAAATCCTGATGGCTGACCAGTTTGAACATGAGGCGCTGACAGCGACTGATGATAGTCGGCGGCACTTTATGTTCTTCGGTGGTAGCCAGGATAAAAATGACTTTGGGCGGCGGCTCCTCGATTGTTTTGAGGAGAGCGTTAAAAGCTTCTTTTGTCAGCATGTGACATTCGTCGATGATGTAAAGCTTAAATCTGCCACCCTGAGCTACAAGTGGAGCGCGTTCAATCAAGACTCGGGCATCATCCACCGAGTTATTGGAAGCGGCGTCGATTTCCATTACAGCTGGCGAAATGCCCTGTTTGATTTCGGTGCACATGGTGCAAACCATGCAGGGGTCTGCTGTTGGACCTTTTTCGCAGTTGAGTGACTTGGCTAAAATGCGAGCAGAGGAGGTTTTGCCTGTACCTCTGGGACCAGTAAAGAGATAAGCATGGGCAATGCGGTCGTTGTCGATAGCATTGGTGAGAGTCTGCACAACCGAGCGTTGACCCACCAGTTGACTGAGGGTCTGAGGCCTGTGCCGCAAGTAAAGAGGTAAGTAGGTCTCCAAAGTTTAGCTCTCGCCTGTTTTGCAGGCAGTTAATGTTGATAGAGCTATTTTAACTGCTTGCCAGGCTAAATTGTTTGGCGATCGAGTCCAGATAAATCTGCTTTTGTTGTTTGTCTATAAAAGAGGCGTGGATGGAGTTTTGCGCCAGTCTAATGATTTGTTCATCAGTTAGGGCAAGGGCTCTGGCAGCTTCAAAGTAGTTTTGATTAATATAACCGCCAAAATAAGCCGGGTCGTCGCTATTGATGGTAGCCATGATGCCCAGCTCGAGCATTTTTTTGAGATTGTGCTGACTGAGCTCTTGGACTACTTTGAGTTTGAGGTTGGAAAGAGGGCACACTGTCAAAGGTATTTGCTCTTTGACCAGACGTGCTACCAGTTTGTCGTCCTCGAGACTGCGTACACCGTGGTCGATGCGACTTACTTTGAGCTTGTCGAGAGCTTCGGTGACATATTCGGGCGGTCCTTCTTCACCAGCGTGAGCCACTGTCAAAAAGCCTGCGGCAATAGCGCGCTCAAAAACTGCCGTAAATTTAGATGGTGGATTGCCGCGCTCAGCGCTATCGAGTCCCACCGCCTGGATTTTGTCTTGATGCTGGATGGCCAGCTCCAGGGTCTCCATGGCGCTCTGGCTGGACATGTCGCGCAAAAAGCACATGATTAGTGAGCTAGATAAACCATAGGTGGCTTGTGCAGCTTTGACTGCTTTGTCTAGACCGTTTACTACTGTTTCAAAGCTGACGCCCCTGCTGGTATGAGCTTGAGGGTCAAAAAATAACTCGGCATGGACGACACCGTCTGCCTGAGCCCGGGCAAAATAAGCGTTGGCTAGCTCAGTAAAGTCTGACTCGTCCCTGAGCACAGACATGCCAGCGTAATAAATGTCCAAAAACGATTGCAGGTCACTAAACTGATAGGCCTGTCTCAGTTCTTCGACTGATTTATATTTGAGAGCGATATTGTTTTTTTGCGCCAGGCTAAATATCAGCTCCGGCTCAAAAGTCCCTTCTATATGCAGATGCAATTCTGCTTTGGGCAGTCGCTTGTAGTCTTCAAGCAGGTTAAAGGCGCTAATTTTGCTCTCCTTTTAGGGCGCTAAATATAATTGCTATATTAGCAGCCCTATAAGTAAGCAAAAATATCTATGGTTTCTTCATGCGCTTCTCAAGCTCGTCTACCTGAGATAGGGGCACGCCCATGATCAAGGCACGACCTTCCAGCTCCATCCGTTTGGCCCGCTCCTGGTCGCCGCCCATAGTCAGTACCTGACTGTAGACCATGCGTCCGGCGGCACGCTCACTGGCTGCGTTATCGAGACCTTCTTTGAGTTTTTTGACTTGTTCTACCAGAGGTTCAAGCTCTTTGGTGGACTTATTGAGGTTGTTAAAACTCTGCATCAGACCAGGATGTTTGCCTACTTCTTTGGCAATAGCTGCATCAAACTCTTTGCTATTAGCACCGTTTTTGTAGCCAGTTAACAGCCATTGCATCCGTTTTTGTTCTGGCTCAGGCAATTTACCAAAGACATCACCAAAGGCTTTTTCGGCTTTAGCCTGGGCTTCTAGTTTTGGCTCCAGCACGGGCTTGATTTTGTTGCGCTCAGACTCAAAGTTCTTTTTTACTGCTTCAAAGTCTTGATCGGTTTGTTTGACTGCGCCTTCAAAGCCATCTCTCAGCTGGGTCAAGGCTTTGGCTTTGTCCGGGCTTGAGGCAAACTGCTCGGTCAAGCCTTGCATTGTCTTCAGACCTTGTCCAAGATTTTTTGGGTCTTCTGCCAGGAGCTGTTCGGCGATGCTCTTTTGCGCTCCAGCCTCGTGAGCTTCGGTCTCTTCTTCGGGCTCATCGGGGACATTGCCTGCCTGTGCCATTTTTATGGCTCCGGCATCGCCGGACTTTGACTGGTCAAAATTGACCTTCTGAGGTGTCGCTAGATCTTCTAGCCATTTGCCATGGGCGGCCACATTATTGTCGGCTAGAGCTGCTTTTGCAGGCTCTTCAAATTCATGTTGCTTCATTTAACGCCTCGCCAGGTGGTATGGCAGGACAGTACCACGCCCAGGGGTGGATGTCATGAGGGGTAAATACGTAGGCTCTACTCTTTTAAAATGAAAAAACTATAAGTATCTAAAAAGCAGCACTGACTTTATCTGGGGCTTAGCATCGCTTACCGGTCTGGCTAATTGAAAGCCGAGCTGACTTAAAGGGTAGACATAGTTTTTGGCCATGACTTTAGTGCCTTCGTCTGATGCTCTTGGTTCTTCCAGGATAAAAGAGGGTTCGCCAAACTTGCTTTTCATTTCGCTCAGATCATCGGCAATTGTCACACCTATAGATGAGGGCACAAAGTTTGGTTGGAATACTCTCAGCGCTTCTGTAAAACCGTTATGTACGTATGCTTGCAGTGCAATGGTGTTGTCGCTATTGAGTAGAGTGTAGATTTTCCAGCCATGGCTGTCTGTTACTTTGGATTTGCCGCGCTCTTTAAAATAGGCTACGGTGTCGCTCTCTTTGGAGCCCAGTGCCAGTCCGCTGATGCCGCGGATGGTGCTGGGGGGCAAAAACGCCACCAGTGGTGATGCTACCTGGTTGACGCTATAAGATGATTGTCTCATGCGACCCAGTGACTCTGATGACACTGCCGGTGGTGGTGCATTAAAGCTGCTTTTGGATTTTTTGTCAGCCACACCATAGCTATTTGGCTCGTAGTTGTAGCGGGCACTCTGTCTGTTTGCTCTTGAGGCTATGCTACTTTGTGGCAAGGCGGCAGGGGCCGCCGATGCCGGTACGGGCATGCTTTGCAGGTCGCCTTTTGCTTTGACTGTTTGCATACTGTCTTTAGCTAAGGCATCACGCGGTATGTCACTGGGCAATTGCTGTTGTTTGTGTTCTTTGACATATTTAAACAGTCCC
>Ga0075158_10001923_pt1 | contig 15396 bp, 10 predicted proteins | sample JI91814BDNA_FD_70968 | JGI IMG/M metagenome (GOLD analysis project Ga0075158, IMG submission 70968) | Wastewater effluent complex algal communities from Wisconsin, to seasonally profile nutrient transformation and Carbon sequestration -... | ecosystem: Engineered > WWTP > Effluent > Algae... | reverse complement strand
ATTCATTCATTTAAAAAATAAAATAAAAAACACACAAAAATGTTTTCATCAAAAGAAGATGAATTTTCATCTCAAATTTCTTCCTCACAAAAATCAGAACTTGAAAAACTGATTGAAAAAGAGATCGACGAAATAGTTAATTATCCTAAAAAATTTTTGCTTGAATCTAATGGATATACTTCAATGGCAAAAATTGGATTATCAAAATCATATGATTATGATTATGATGATGGTGGAATTTTTTACGAAAGATTATTTTCTGACACTACTTCTCCAATTAAGATATTTTGTATTGATATTCCTGACGAAAAAACGATTTTAAGATTCCTTACCTTTTTAGTTGGTAAAAATCAAACCATAGAAGAAATGACTGTCCTTTTAAAATTTGAAGATAAAAATATATTATCAAGAGTCATTGAGTATATTTTTTTATATGTTAAAAGTGATCCAAAAATAAAACATTTATCATTATCATACCAGGGCATAAAAGATTACAATATTACGAGTTTTTTTGAAATTCTATCGGGAGAGATTATATTTGATAATGAAAAAGATGTTGATCTTGGAATTGAAAGATTTAGTTTCTTTTTAGCCCTTCAAAAAGGAGAAAAATATAAAAATCACATCGAAATTCTTGATATTTCAAACAATAAGGGAATAACAAACGATTCACTACCTTATTTAAATAAATTTATTGGTTTTGGCATTGGAAATATCTATATTTCAAACACGTCCATCAAAAGTGATGGGGAATTAAACTTACAATTCTTTTTTGATGATTTTTTTTCATATAAAGATACAAATGTATTAGATTATGTTGGCCTTCAATTACACGATAATGATGTTGAATATATAAGTACTACATTTGTAGGTGAAACACAATTTTATGACATTCATACCATTTATTTTATGAAAAATCTTATAACTTCAGAGGGTATCAATATATTTTTTAATCAATTAATATCAAATAAAAAAAATCATTTAAAATGCATCAATTTAAGTGAAAATATGTTAGATGATAGTTGTATAGAATCATTAGGACAATTAATAAAATCAAAAAAATCTATTGAGGAATTATTTTTAAGGAAAAATAAATTAACTGACAAAGGAATAGAAACATTATCACATTGTATTATTGGCGATACCTCTTTATCAATATTAGATATAAGTGGAAATGATGGTGTAACAAATAATTCATATGAATATTTGAAGAATATGGTTCAACAATCAAGTATCAGAACTTTAAATTTAACATATAGCAGTCTTTCAAAAGAAAACATGGATTCAATAGAAAAATTATTAAAAGTTCTTATTCAAGATAGGGAAATTCCATTATTAACAATTAGTGATGTCAAATCTGCATCAAAAAATAATTAAAAAAATAATGTGAATAAATAAAATATTTGAACAAATAAAATAAGAAAAAAGAAAATAAAAATTGAACATATTTTTTTTCAAACATCAAATTAAAAAAATATATATAAAATAAAATAAAAATCATATTTTCATTTATTCAAAAATAAAAAAAAATAATTATCATTTTAACTTGTTTTTAAAAAAAAAAAATGAGCTGTGAAAATAATGGAGCCATTCGCGAAATTATTAGAGATTTGGTTGAACCTTTGTTAAAAATAAAAAATATATCGCTTTACTCTGATGGTAAATATGGAAATACATATAAATTAGAAAACATTGGGTATTTATATATTTTCGAATCAACTGATAAAACTGAAATTAGTGTTCTTTTATTTGTTAAAAATATAGATATACATAAAAAAATTAAGAGCAATGAAGCAAATTTTGGATTCACAAGAAATATATTAATCCCAGAATTATGTTTATGGAATATGCATATTTTACATGCTCAAGGAGGACAAATGGTTGTTGAAACTATTTCAAAAATAATTGGTCTTTTAGAAACTTAATTTAAAAAAAAAGAATTATTATAAAATTTTTCTTTTTTTAATAATATAATAAAAATTTCTTCTTTATTTTTTCTTTTTAAGTCCTCTTTTTTTTTATTATTATTTTTTCTTTTTAATATTTATAAAAAAATATAAATTATGAGTATATAAATCCTCCTCTCCATTTCCTCAAAATATATATATATATATATATATATATATTAAAAAAAACAAAAGAGTAAGACAATATAATCAAAGTTTCCGGGATTTTAGTCAAAATATGATCATCTATATTTTTTTATATATGCAATTTAAAAAAAATACCACAAGGAATGTTTTATTTTTATGTCAAAAAACAACTTTATTATAATTTTTTTTTTAAAAAAAAAACAAGAAGTGAGACAATATAAGAAAAGTTTGTAGGCTTTTAGTCAAAATATGATTATCTATATTTTTTTATATATGCAATTTAAAAAAAAATACCACAAGGAATGTTTTATTTTTATGTAGAAAAATAGCTTTGTTATAAATTTTTTTTTTTAAAAAAAAAATAAAAAAAGTAGATGAATTTCAAATCCAAAGTGTCTAAGGCGTCAGGTTTTTAGGCAAAATATAGATAACTATATTTTTCTATATATATGATTTAGAAATAAATACCACAAGGAATGTTTTATTTTTATGTCTAAAAAATAGCTTTGTCATAATTTTTTTTTGTTGATGTTAATAACAACAACAATAATAATAATAATAAAAACAACAACAACGGGAGTAACAATAATAATAACAATAATAATAATAATAACAACAGAAAAAAAAAACAAAAATAATAATAGAAACAACAACAACAATAATAATAATAACAATAATAACAACAACAACAATAATAATAGAAACAACAACAACAACAACAACAATAATAATAATAATAACAATAATAATAATAATAACAATAACAACAACAATGATAATAGCGATAATAATAATAACAACAGCAAAGAAAAAAAAACAAAAATAATGATCTTATTATTTTGTGTGTATATATGTGAACATTTTTTTTTAATTATGTGATATATTCATTATTTTAAAAAAAAAATTTTATTTATTCAATAAATAAAAAAAAATGAACATAGAAAAAAAAATATCATTTTTGGATAATATACCTTGTTTAAAAAATTCTAATTTTTTAGATTTTAATGAAAAAAAAAATATTTACAATTTATTTTTTAATTTAAAAAATACACATGATAATATATATTTATCATCATTTATTTTATTAAATGATAATGATTATAATAAATTTTTTAAATTATGTAATGATATTTTAAAAATAGGATTTAAAAATTATTGTTATAAAAAAATTTTATTTGACATTGAAAATTTAAATATTATTCATTTATTTTTTAATAATATTTTAATCTCAAAAGAAATAAATATTAAATCAATATCATTTGATTATAATATTAAATTTAATAATTATATAATAAATTCTTTAGGTATTTGTATTGAAAATAATTTAAATATTGAATATATATCAATTCAAAATTATACTTTTAAAGATAATCATATTGAAATTTTATTACCTTATTTAAAATATAACAAAAATATTAAATCATTAGATTTTTCTTCAAGTAAAAAAATAACAAATAAATCAATACAATATTTTATTGATATAATAAATAATTCAAATATTATTGATATTAAAACTAATAATACATTAATTACAGAAAATAAAATATTCTTTTTTAATTTAATTAATAATTTATTTAAAAATAAACATGAAACAATTAGTTATTCAAATTATAATTTAAATGATGATGATATTAATATATTAATTAATTATATTGATTTATATAAAATGAATGATATAAAAAATATATCATTTTTAGATAATTTTATAACATCAAAAAATATTTTCAAATTACTAAAAATTTTAAATTTAAACAATAATCAAATTACATATATTAATTTAGAAAATAATTTATTAGATGATAACTATATTGAAAATTTGGGTGAATTTATTTTTAGCATAAATTATGTTATTAATTTTATAAATTTATCATATAATAATATTTCTGATGAAGGAATAAAAATACTAAAAAATTATATTATAAATAATTTTAATATTTTAGAGTTGGATTTATCTTATAACAAAAAAATAACAAATAATTCATTTATATTTTTTAAAGATATTATGCAAAAATCTTTAATTAATAATTTATATTTAAATGGGATAAATATTAGTATTGTTAATAAAGAAATATTAAAACTTATTAAAAAAATAAATATTTTACCAATTAATAAAGACGATGATGATAATAACAACATAGCTTCAAATTCAAAGATGTTAAAAATATGATTTTATTATTATATATATATTTACATAATTTTAAATATATTTTATCGCCAAAGTAAATTTATAAATAAAAAAACAGTGATAAATTTTATTTTTTTTAAAAAGAAAAAAAATTAAAAAAAAAATACACAATTAAAAAATTATTTATTATTGATGTTGGAAAAAAGAAAGTTATAAATTTTTTAAACTTTAATTTTTAAATTTATTTTTATATTCATTTTTTATAAATTTAAATCAATAAAACATTCATTTACATCAATATTTTCTACATATTTTTTATTTATTTTTACAGCAAAATTTCTTTTATCTTCTCTTTTTTTTAAAATTTCAAAAAATTTAACAATTTTTGATTTTTCAATGTCTTCAGATTCTTCACGTTTTTTTTTATTATCAACATTGTCTTCTTCTTCTTTTTTATTATTATTATTATCATCATCATCATCACATTCTTCGTTGTTATTTTTAAAATTGTTATCATAACCATGATTATCATTATCAAAAAAACATATTTCTTTTATAATGTTAAAATCATTTTTTATTTTAATTAAATCTTCAAAAAATTCAAGTGATGTATTTGGTAAAATATTTAAATAAATAAATATTTTATCAACATTGTCATGTATTTTTTTATTGTCATAAGAGAATAAATTGAAAACTTCTATATTTAAGTTATATTCTGATTTAATTTTGAAAGTTAAATTTAAACATTTTTCTTGATTTTCAGTAATAACAATTTCTTTTTTAATACAAAAAATAATATTATTTATATATATATTATTTTTTTTATTGCAAACAAAAAAATTTTTTAAATTTTTATTATTTTCAAATGCAGATTTTATAATCATACTTTCTTTAATTTTTTCACTGTTATTAAAATTTAATCTTAAATCTTCTAAATGATCAAAACAACTTAATTTTTTTATAAAATTAAAAAAATCTAAAAATTTATCATTTGATTCATTTTTTATTATCAAAAATTTTAATTGATCCATTTTTTTTTTAAAAATAAAATTAGACACAGATTTTAAATCAAAATCAAAATTTTGAAATTCAATTCCACATATTTTATCATTATATGTATCAATCAAAAATTTTAACATATTAAAAAAATTAAAATTATTATTGTTGTCATTTGTATCTTCATCAACAAAGCTTTCAAAAGAAAAAAAAATTTTTTTACCAGAATTTTTAATATCTAATAAAGGATCAATCCATTTTTTTAATTGAGAGTTATCATATTCTGTATCATTAGTACTTTTTATATATATCCTCATATAATCATCTCCATGATATAACAAAAAACCATTTAAAAATCTATTTATAATAAAATTATTATCTGATAAAAATTTAAATGATTCAAATGAAAGAATTTTATTTTCAATATTTTCAACATTTAAATATTTAAAAATTTGTATTTGAAGATTGTAATCATTTTCGCTCATCTTAAAATGTATATATTATTTATTTTATTATTGTTTGTTTGTTTGTTTAGTGTGTTTGAGTATTTCAAATAAATGACATACATAAATATCCAGAAAAAAATAAATAAAATCAAAGAAATTTATTAATGATGTTTATAGAATTTGTTTCTAGTATAATAAAAAAATAAAAGAAAAAAAACGTTATTTTCGCTCATATATGTATATATATATGCATGTAAGCATATAGATAAATTTTTTTGTGATTATTTTTTCACAAAAAACTTTTTATTTTATTCATTATTCAGAATATTTTTTTGGTGCAAAAAAATCTTGAAATATTTTTTTAATATTTGAAAAATTCCATGTATATGCGGCTGATGTTTTATAAAAATCTTTAACTTGGAAATTTTCAAGAGATCCTTCAATTTTAAAGCAATTTAAATAATCTTCACATTTTCCTTTAAAAAAATAAATTCCATAATCATCATCGATTGATAATTTTTTTTTATTATTATTAAATAAATTTTTTGTTAATATATCAAAATCATTTTTATATGATGATGGATACCTCAAAAAAAATGTTGAATATATATATTTTTTTTCTTCATTATAATAATGAAAAATAACTTCTATTTGATAATTAACTTTTTTTTCTTTATCAAAAATTTTTTGATTAAAATTTATTACATAAAAAATATTATTATTATCATCATAATTTTCTTTTATAAATCCTTGAAATTCAATTGAAAATTCATAATTTCCAACTATAATACCTTCTCTATAAACATTATAGAGTTTGGAAGTTTTTATTAATTTTCGCCCTTTATTATTGTTATCGTCTTTATTATTGGCATCATTATTTCTATTGTCGTAATTATTAACACTATTTAAAATATTTGTATCATTGTTGTTGTTAATATTATTTGAAATATTAGTGTTGTTATTATTAATAACATTCAAAATGCTGGTGTTGTTGTTATTATTGTTATTATTAATAACATTCAAAATGCTGGTGTTGTTGTTATTATTGTTATTATTAATACCATTGAAAATGTTGGAATTGTTATTGTTAATACCATTAAAAATATTTGTAATATTATAAATACCAGCACTATTGGAAATTTTTTTATTATTATTATTATCATCATCATCACCATCATCAGGACAATAATCATCATCAAAATCATAATCATTATCATCATTTTTATTATTTTTATTATCATTACCATCATCTTCTTTTTCATCATTATTTCCATAATTATCGTTGGAGAAGTTATCATCATCATCATCTTCATTATCATCATTTTTATTATCATTATCTTCATTATGATCATCTTCATCGTCATCATCTTCATTGTCATCATCTTGTTCTTCAACAGAAAAACAAATTCCTTGCTTTTGGCTTATTAAAATATCGGGGTACATGTATTTATCGTAAAATCCATTTACCATCAACATATATTTATACACAACATTGATTTTTTTAATATCTTCTCCATTTTTTGGAGGATTTTTTTCAACATCCATTTTTTTTTTTATATGCTATAAAATTTTTTTTTTTATTTTTTAAAATTTGAGTGAAAAAAAATGTGATTCAACAATATTCTTTAAAAATTGATATTTAATATATATATATATATATATGAATTTTTTAAATTCCACAAAAAAAGTTTTTATGTGATATCACCATTGTTTATTTATTTTTTTTGTTATTTAAAAAAAAAACTTAAAAAGATCATACTTTTTTTTTATTGTTTATGGATAATAGAATTTCCGCACCCGCTATGACAAATCCTGAGCTGAGATTTTGGTAGTTTTGAACTGGGCTGGACTCCTTCATCATCATCGTCATCATCATAATCTCTCTCTCTTTTAATCATAATTTGTTGGGACAAAAATTCCTTAAAAACATTTTTAAGTTCGCCAAGTTTCCACTTAAATCCAACATTAACATATTCAAAATCATTTGCATATGGATTAACAAAAGCACACTTCGTTGAAAAGCAACTGTCAACATTTTTAAATTTTTCGATATTCAAATGATATTCATCACCCTTAATCCCATCTCGCTTAACCCCACAATCAATATCACTCAAGTCTTTCATGCTTTCAAAATTTTTGCCGCAAAAAGAAAGTTCTTGTGTAACAATGTGTTGAAAAATAAAACAATGAAAAATTAGTTTTATAGATAAAATACCACATTTATCTTTGGCAAAATTAAGATGATAATTTACTTCATAGCTATCCTTAGCTAATTTATAAAATTGTCCCTTAATTGTAACATCTAAACCATTATCATTGGATTCATATCTAAAATTCCTATCGTTAGGAATTTTAAGGCCCTCCACTTTACCGACATGGGACTCAAAACGAATTTCATCATCAAGCTTCGGAATACATGTTCCGGATTTTCCATAAAATGGAGAAAAAGTTTTTACCACAACATTATATATTGTTTCGAAGTTTTTTTTGTTTATTTCCTTTTTGACTTTAGATCTTTCTTCATCTTTATGTTTTATGGCTGTTTTATCATCTAAAACTTTAATTTCTTTATTTAATATATCTAATTTTTCACATAATTTCATATCTTCTGTTTTTAAAGAATCGCCAATTTCATATATTTCTATCTTTTTAATGTATTCATCAACCAATGTATTATCAACATATGTTCTACAAAGAACATCCAAAAACAAGGTAGATATTTCAAATGAAGAAGTAAAGTATGAAATATAATCATCATCATTGTCTGCGATTTTTTCAAGGTTGTCATGACAAATATAACCATCCACGACGAATTCACAGTAACCAATCTCTCCTTTTCCGAATGAGAGCTTGGTTTCACCATTTTCACCAGCGATCTTAACATTAGGAATTCTTTGAAACATTTTATAACAAAGGTCGATATGCTTAATCGGTGACATTATTGAAAACGATATGCTATGTTTTTCATAATTGTCATCTTCATCATTGTCATAATGAGGAATGGTCGATCTAAACGTAAGCGCGTACTCCAATCCCTTGCATTTTACAACCAAAGAAACGTTTGCATTTGTGCTTTTATCGCCGTTGTATTCGTTTTTTGAGGTTATTTTATAAGAAGGATTTTTGCCAGTACTACTTTCTAATGACATCATATGCGGAGACTCGTAGCCTACATTGTAGCCATCTCCCTCCTTAAAAAAAATTCTTTTTTTTGTTTCATCATATTCTAAATGTGGAGGTTGAACTCCACTTAAAAAATCAAATTGGCCTAAATGCGACCTATAGCTATTATTTATGTAGACAAGTTTTTTTTCAATAATTTCATTCATTTATAAAAAAAAAAAGATTTTTTATTTAATTTGTTTAATTTATGTATGATATAAATAAAAAAAAAATTATTTTGTCAACATAACAAACATATATATTTATATATATATATATATATATATATATATATGTATATATAAATATATATTAAAAATAAAAAGCAATGACAATAAAACAAAAATAAATTTTTTGTTTTAATGCGGAAAAAAAAAGAAATTTTTTTTAATTTTCATGTGGAAAAAAACAAAAGCGATTCCTTATATATATATATGTATATATATCAGAAGAATCAACGATGAACTACACTTTTTTTTTCAAAAAAAATAAGATTAAGAAAAAATGGAATAAATTATTATTTTTTTATATTTGTCATTATCATACTTTTTTATGAATAATTAAATTTTTACAAACACGATGGGTTTTATAATATGTTTTTTCTTGGGTTAAACTAACATCACCAAATTTATTTAAAATTCCATCCTTTTGACGTTTATCACCTTTTTTTTTTAAATGTCCTACACTTGAACGTTTTTTATTTTTATATGCAATATTCTTAAAACCCATGATATAATCATATTTTTTTAAAAAAATACAAGTTTTAGGATTTTCGTACTGGAAATCTAAAATATTTAATGCAGAATATTTTAATTCAATTTCTCTTTTGGAGAAAAATACAGATATTTTAACACCTTTTTCAATAACATAAATAGAATTATCATAACGAACATCAATTTTATTAATATTATAATCATAATCTGGTAAATCAAAATATTTAATAATGTTTTGAAGATTTTCTAAAAATTTAAAATAATTAGTATATATTGGGACTATTTTAAGCTCCAAAAAATTTTCATTTCCTAAAATTAACTCAATATTAAATTTTTTTTTATTACAAATAAATATACAATTTCCATTCTCAAAACTATATGAATCAATAAAAACTAATTTTAATAGTTTATTATAAATTTCATAGATATAATTTTTATTATTAATTATATTTTTTTTATTTAAATCCATTTTATTATAATTTTTATCAATATAATTTTTAATAAAAAAATTCACAAAAACTAAATTTCTGATAATTTCATCAATATTATTATAATTCTTTGGTGAAATTTTCAAATACCAAAAATATCCATTTCTTCCATGGTTAAAATTTAATTCATTACGATTTCTAAATTCAATACAATTTAAATTTAAATTATTTATAAAATATTTATCTTTTGATAAATAAAAAATATCAATAATTTCATTTTTTATGTCATAATCTAAAATAATCTTAACATTGTTTTTTAATATTTTACACTCACAAAAGCATTTATTATTTGGATCTCCATAAATTCTGATTTCATTATGATTATCAAAATATTCATAATAATTATCAATTTTAACATAATTTTTATTATTATAACTATCATCAGAACCTGTAATTATTTTAATTATATCAAATATTTTTGTATTAGAATGATTATCAAAATAACTTGTTTTATTATCATTAATAAAACCCCATTTTTCTAAATTGCTATTGGCTAAATTGTTATTATTATTATTGTTGTTATTATTATTGTCATCATCATCACTCATATCATAATCATCTTCACTATTTATAACAATATTATATTCATCTTTATGTTGTAAAAATATTTGTAAATGTTTTAAAATTCTTGTGAAATATATATTATTTACAAACATTGATAAAGGATTTAATGCTCTATATTCAAAAATAAATAAATGTTCATTTTGATTATCAACATCTTTTATTTCACTATATGAAACTTTTATTCCATTATCAATAAGAAATAAACTATTGTCAAAACTTTTTTTAAAAAATTTATATAATTCACCAACATAAAAATCTTTAATAAGTTTATCTTCTTGAGGCAAATTACAATTAAAAACTTCAATTGTTATTTTAAAAAGATCACCACAATCATCCTTGGTATCAGAAAGCCTTTCAAACAAAACCTGATAAGATAATGATTTTCTAAAAGAAAACTTATATTCTCCATATTGTTCATTTTTTTCATATGTAATAGATTCATTCTTAATTTTTAAAATATCAAATAATTTTTCACTGGCAATAGTAAAATTTTTATCATTATTTTTATCATTATTTTCAGAATTAAACATAACATCATATTTTTTGATATTAAAATAATTATCCAATATAAATAAATTTTTTAAATAAAAAAGGTGTTGAATAGATGAAAAAATTAATTCAAATTTTAATGTAAAAAAGGATATATTGTTATATTCTAAAATATCGCTAATATTTACATCTTTATAATTTTTAAATTTATCTTCGAAATAATTATGTATATCACTTAACATGACAGATGATCTTTTATCATTACCATCATTATTTTTATAAATTGTTTCATATAAAACATCAAAAGAAATTTTAAAATAATATTGTTTTTCAATATTGTCATAAATTGAATATAATTCTAATAATGAAAAATCTATTGAAAATTTTATTACTTCATAAAAATTTCCTTCACAATAATAGGTTTTTCCATTGTCACAAAAAAAAGAATCAAATATTCTCAATTCTTTATTTGATAAAAAAAAATCACCATAACACATTGGATCATTTAATCCAATATATTTTAATTTGATATCATCATTATTAATATCGTTATCATCATCATTATTATTAACATAATCATTTATATAATTACTACTTATTGGAATGTTTTCATATAATATTTCTTTTTTTTCATCAAAAAACATAAAAAAATACATTAAATCAACAAAAAAATCATTTATATAATGAATATTATTTTTGTTATTTAATTTTTTTATATTAAAATAATTATCTAAAAATAATAAATTTATTTTTTCAATAAAATTTTTATCTTCAAATAAAGAATTAGGATTTAACCCATCATATTTTATATCAATTTTATGATAATTTAAATTATAATTTTTAAATACAACAAAATTTTCATCATATTTATTTATATTGTATTTTTTTGATATAAATTCATTAATATTATCATTATCATCATCATAATCATTAAAAAAATCATTTTCTTTTTTTAAAATAAAAATACTAAAAATATATAAGGAACGAGAAGAATTATTATTTATATATGGAAAATATTTAAATTCAATTCCATTAATAAAATTATTTGCAAAAATAAAATTTCCTATTTTAATAAATTGTTTATTATCATAAACATTATCAATTTTTAAATTATAAAAATTTAAATATAATTTATGAAAATTATCCATTAAACTTAAAACTTTGTTTATAGATCGAGATTCTTTATCTTGTGGAGTTAAAGAATAAAAAACTTTATTATTTTCAATTATAAATTTTTGAATATAATAAAAAAATTCGATTTCTTTTAAAAAATCTTCTTCATTTTTAATATATTTAAAAGATTTTTCGATTTTTAATTCAAAAAATTTAGAGAGTCTACGTGTTTTTTCATCAATAAAATTTTTTATACCATTATGGTTAATACATAAATTTGATAAGTCATTAAAATATTTAGTGGTTATTTCATTTTTATTTGCATCAACTAAAGTATATTTAAATTTTAAAACAAGATGATAAAAAATTTGTGTTTCAAATTTTTTTTCAATAAAAAAAGAAAAATTTAATCGGATATCATCATCTAACAATTTTCCATCACATTCATAATGTTTTTTTTTAAAACTATCACTTATATCATTAATTTTAATTTCTCTATAATAAAAAGGATCTGAATATTTTGATACTTTAAATTTTATATTTTGATATTCAAAATCAATATTATCTTTATTTTTTTCTTTTTGTTTATAAGAAGGGAATTGTTCATACAAACTGTATTTTTGTTTATCTTCATATAAATAAAATTCATCAAAATTAGTAATTTCATCTGATTTTAAATAATTATTATTTTCATCAAATACGATTGGATATTTACACGAATATGGTATATCAATATTTTGTTGGTCATCATGAGAAATACCCATAGAACATTCCAAAAGTGTAATAAAATTTTTATTTATTATTTCAATTTCATCAAAGTTAAGATCCATTTTTTTTTAAATTAATATGGTTATATATAAAAAAAAAATAAAGTAAATAAAAAATATATTTATATGTTTGCATACACATATACATATACATACATATATATATATATATATATATATTTTTTTTTTATTAAACAAATGTTATTTATTAAATATATATATTTTTCTTTGTTAAATGGTTAAAAACTTTGCGACATAACATCTCCTCTTGGATGTTAAAATATTGTTTTTTTAAAATGGAAAAAATAGAGAATTAACCCGCGAAAAAAAAATAACTTCACAAACAACCAAGGCATATGATAAAAAATTATCATGAAGCTGTTTAATATTTTCGCGGGTTCCCTTGTAAAATCATAAGGAGAACCGCGAAAATGGGTGTTGTATGCCGCGAAAGTGGGTGAACTAGCCCGCGAAAAGCGATGTTTTGAATGGAGACCGCGAAAAAAATGACAAAAAATTATTTTAGAAAAAAAATATTTTTTTTCAAGATTTTCATTTTTATTTTTTGAAAAAATTTTTATAATTTTTTTTTTGAAAAAAATTTTGGGAAAAAAATTGGAAAAAAAACAAAAAAATAAATATTTTTATTTTTGATGATTTTTTCGCGGGCTCCATTCAAAACATCACTTTTCGCGGGCTAGTTCACCCACTTTCGCGGCATACAACACCCATTTTCGCGGTTCTCCTTATGATTTTACAAGGGAACCCGCGAAACATCCCGCGAAATATACAACATTCAACATAAAGATGTTGCGTTATTTAAAGAAAAAAAATAACAAAAAAAAAGTAAGAAATTTTTTATTAATATTTATTTTGTACAATATTAAAGAAAATATTTGATGTAATATTATTGGTCATTCATTAAATAAAAATAATCATAATTCTTTCTTTTTTTTGTTTTTGTTTTAAATTTATTAACCACTTTTATCATTATTATTTATTTATTTATTTTTTAAAAAAATGTCAATCATTCAAGATGATAATATTCAAAAATATATAAAAGGAACTGAAAATCTTTTTGGAATATTTAAATCAAACAAAAATGTAAAAATACCAGATTGTTCTATATTAAAATATGATAATGGTGTAGATTTTTCATTTGAACACGATAAAAAATCATATTCAATAAACTTATATTTTGATGAAAATAATTCTGGGTATATTAAATTTAAGCTTCAAAATAAAGAATTAATGGATTTTGTAGATTTTGTTTTCGACGTGAAAAATTTGGATGAAAAAGAATGTCAATTATTTATTAAAATAGAAACACTTCCTGAAGAAGATTTTGATTTAATAATTTTTAGTCAAAAAGAAGCATTTGGATATTTGTTTATTTCATTATTTCATATATTAATTGAAGTTTCAAAAAGTTTCCAAAAAGAATTAAATCAATAATAATTTTTAAAAAAAAAATATATATACATATATATATATATATATATATAATTACATGCACATAAATATATGATTTTTTTTATTTTTAAAAAAAGAATAAGAAAGAAGAAGAAAAAGAAAAAGTTTTTTTTTTCTATTTTAAATATTCATTCAAAAAATTAAAACAAAATAAATAAAATAATTCTTTTCTTTCTTTTTTTTTTTTTAAATGGATGATATACTTTCTTTTTATTCAAAAGAAAAAAAAATAAATAATTATAAATATATAAATAATTTAGATGAAAATATTCCATTTGAATATGAAGAATATTTTATTGAAAATGGAATTTATTCAAATTCTATTGAATGGATATATAAAGATGATAATGATGTATATAAACATAAAAAAGAATGGGGAGATTTTAAAATTGTTGATATGAATCCTAAATTTATAAGAGTTACATCAAGTTATATACCAATAGATTTTTTAATAAAACATTACGATGAAATATTAAAATGGTTGTCTATAATTTCAAAGGCTCATGAAAATATTAAATTTGAAGATTATGATTATATTATTGATGAAATAGATGATATAAAAGGTCCAGAATTTATATTTTTAATAACTGAAAAAGAAACATCAAATATGGAAAAAATTTTATTATTTATTAATTTAATTAATAAAATAAATATTAAAACATTACATATATTAAATTTATATAGTTTTAAATTAATAGATTTATTATTTTTAATAAATAATCAAAATAATGATAATATTAAAAATTATAATAATAATGTTAAAAATATTATTTGTTCTATATCATTAACAAAAGAAGATAAATATAATTTTATGAATTTTTTTAAAAAAATTAAAAATCAAAAAAATAATATAAAAACATTAAATATTATTAATGATGATGGTGATATTTTTTTACATATATTTTAGGATTTTTATTTATAATTATATATATATATATATATATATATATATATATATATATATATA
>Ga0075158_10001921_pt1 | contig 15398 bp, 12 predicted proteins | sample JI91814BDNA_FD_70968 | JGI IMG/M metagenome (GOLD analysis project Ga0075158, IMG submission 70968) | Wastewater effluent complex algal communities from Wisconsin, to seasonally profile nutrient transformation and Carbon sequestration -... | ecosystem: Engineered > WWTP > Effluent > Algae... | reverse complement strand
GTGAAAAGTACATGTTTGAACAATAAACCCTGTCCTCTTTACACCTAGACGTCGTTCTGCAGCCTTACTTGGCTTCACCTGACGTCTCTCTATGGACGGCCATTCCGTTACAAAGTGACGATATTTAATCTTTAAATCTTTAAATGATTTTATTGGAGTGTCCATGTAAAGATAGATTGGATTATATCGATGCAAACAGTAATAATCATCTGGGATTTCTTTTTCTGAACGTCGATACTCACTGGTCACATCGATAATATGTCCAATAGTATTCTTTCTAACAACCTTACTTAAATTATAAACAACATGTTTAAGATAAAAGATGGGATTTGGTGGTATCTGACTGTCTTTGACGTCAGGAGTATGAATGTCTTTGACGTCAGGAGTATGAATGTCTTTGACGTCAGGAGTATGAATGTCTTTGACGTCAGGAGTATGAATGTCTTTGACGTCAGGAGTCTGACTGTCTTTGACGTCAGGGAAAATAACACCCCAATATCTTACAGGTCCATTAACAGCAGCTTGAAGATATTTAAAAGAATTTCCAATTCCAACATTATTCTTTATAGATTCAATAGAAACAGGTCCAAAGAACTTCTTTCCTTTGAGTTCAGGATATTGGCACGGCTTCGACTGACGTCTCTCAGCACCAGAAGCTCCTGCAAAAACACCTATATGGAAATCTTTAGTTTTTCCAAAATCATTGCTGTTACATAGATCGTATTCACACATATTATTTAATGCTGTACAATCATTGTCATAAAAGATGTAATCATTAAGAGGGCTTGGATCAAGTACCCACCATTTCTTGTTTGCATACACTTCAGTCCAAACATGGAAATTCCAACTCTTACCTGCTTTAGTTAAATAATTTAAACAAAGAAGATCTTCTTCTGAACACGGAGGAGTAATATATCTTGAATCATTGTACAAATAACCTTTTGTCTTCACAATATCTCCTTCGAGAATGTTGTGTTCAAATTCGGGTGTTTTAAAGAATAATTCTTCGGTACTGCGAATGTACTTTGAAATGTTAATGTCTTTAAGTTCTGGTCCAGATGCTATTAAGTAATCAATAGAAGTATTTGGAACGTCTGCAATGTGTGATCCAATTATATGATCAGAAGCTTTTGTCTTTATTGCTGGATCGAAAAGATCAACACCTCCAAGATTGTGAAGGTCTATATGGCAATTATGAATTTTAGTTGTTCTTGCACGAATTCCAAGAAAACGTAACATACCAGTAAGAAGTTCTCCAAAAATCCAACATTGAGCATACTTAACTGGTTTTTTCACTTGACTTAAGTATTTCCTAAAGATCATACCTGAATCCTTCCAATATGAAGGACATTGATCTGGTTTGTAGTCTTTGATATCCCAATTTCCTTCAATTATTCCAAACTTTGAGTTATTAGAATCAAGATTTGCAGCGATGAATGTAGCAACATACAATGGATTCTTTCGTTTATTGGTGTCCACAATTTTATTTACTATTCCCATAGTTACAGTTGCTGTACTGGTGTATTCCAAACAATAATCCCATCCAAGAGTGAAAGCAGGGTTATCGGATCTGAATTCGGCGTACTTTTCAGGGAGACTAAAGACAACATCTGTTATTGTTTTAGTTTCTTTAACATAGTAACGTCCAATAAATGGATGTTTATCTGATACTTGAACAAGTTTATATTTGAAGAAATTAGATCCTAAAGGTTTTGGAACTTGGACCATCGTCTTTTCCAAATTAATAAACTTATAATCTACTCCTGGGATAAACTTTGGATCATCAAGAATACCTGGGATGAATATATCGTTAATTATTTTGTTACCGCAAAGCATTAATTTTAGTTTCGTTGGTAATGCTAAGTAATTGTATGTACCATTCTATGTAAAGTACAATTGAAAACAGAAGTGTTCAATTGACTAAAACAAAATGTTCAACGATCAGCTATTAGTTACCGGACTTAAAGAAAAATCTATCGACAAAGTTAAGAAAGCTATCACGCTCGGCGTTGATATTAATAATTGTTTAGTCGAATCTCGTGACGGTCCAAGACGACCTGTTGCTTATGCGGCTTACAAAGGTCTTACAAATATCCTTCAAGTCTTGTTAAACAACGGAGGAGACGTTAATCAACTTGACTTCTATGGAGGAACAGCTCTTCATGATGCAATTTGGGCCAATAGACTTACTTACGTCTTAGTTTTGTGTGAAGCCGGAGCAAATGTAAATTCGCCCGATGTTTTTGGTAGATCACCACTTTCATTAGCTATGACTCGAAATAGTCCCCGATCGTTCAGAATTCTTCAAGCATTTGGTGCTAAGTTTGTTCCATTAGAAGTTTTAATATTGTTGATGGGATCTGATCCATCAGAAAGAGAATACAAATTTAATTAAATCAGGTGATGAAATAAAATTATAAGAACAAAAAAATTGTTCTAACGAATACAATAAGCTTTACCACTAACTAACCAAATTGGTTAGTCTCTATTGATCTTTAAAAATAACAAATGTAGTTTAAAAACAAGATAATGAGTGGAATTCCTCAACCCCTTCCTAAACATTTAGAAGAGCTTCTTTTCACCATGGACTTCATTGGGGCTCTTCCTAAAAGCCACAAGATGTGCATTAAAGATCATTACTATGTTCACAAAGATTCATACACAGGTGCTGCCTGGAGATGGATAGCAGGAGAGTCACAAATTCATACTTGTACATTAATTAAAGACACTGTTGATTCTTTCGCTTATGCCATTGTAACATATCATACTCAACGAAAGATTTATGATATCTTAATGACAAAGGGACTTAAGTTTAGACAAGGCATCGTTAATCTGATTGGAACTTACTCAGATGTCCCGGAAGCTGTTTCACATTTACGAACAGCACTTGATGTTCTTGATCTGAAGCTTCCTGACGATGTTAAGCGTCTTCATGGAATCTTACAACCTTCAGGTGTTGTTGGTAGTCTCACCGATGAAACTCTTCCTGGTTTGGAAGATGTTACACCACGACAAGATGATTATTCACCTGTTCGAACCTCTTGAATTATTAACTTGACGAAGCTGGTATTGATGAAGTTATTAACTTCATCTAATTCTAGTATACTTCGACTTCGTACTTACTTCCGAACAGGAATCAAATCCAAAACTCTTAATACTCGCTTAATGTAACTCAACGAGGGTGCAATAGTTCTTACATGTTCAAATTTCCTAGATAGCTGATTGGCTTCAACACCGGTTAACCAAACAGAAATCTTGAGTTCAACGTTTTTCTTTTCCATTAATTCAAGTTCTTCAGAATCTAGTAAGTATTTATACTGATCAATATTAGAACTAGTGACAATGACGTCAATTTCAAAATCTGGGCCTGTTTGATCAACAAAACGAGTAATCATCTCCCACTCTGTCTTATAATCGTACATCATTGCAATCGCATACCTCTTGACAGCTTTCCAAGCTGCTGGGAACAATGGCTGACAAATATGATGAATACCAATTGGAATAATATGATCTTCTTGATCCAACGTACTTGACCGTGTGGATTCATTGAGTCGATGACCAAAGTTATTACTCTTAATACACTTAATCATTGATTGTGCACCAAGAACAATAGCATAGTCTACATTCTCTGTTGGGACACCATAGTCTTCAATAGGAAGACGTTCAGTTGAACAAAGGACTCGTCGATCAAAATAAAAGACAGAATCTTCGGGGATCATAAATTCTGCCGGTAGAAGTCTTTGCGACAAGAAGATTGTTGTAATGATATCAGAGAAATTTTCGATCCCTTCAAGTGAAACTCCAACCTCGTGAGTTATTGGATCTGTAGATTCCTCAAGAAGTTTACGGAGGACGGTACTAATTTGGTAGAAATGAACATTAGAATACTTGCCACGTTCTCCGAAAGATTCAGGGATACGGTCGGCAATCACTACTCCGTTATTAGAATACAAAGAAAGATTGAGTCCCAACAAAATATCTTCAGCAATCTTCCTTGATATTTCCTTGTTTTGAGGCCAGACATCACTTAAGTTCCTTGAAGAAATAAATGAAAGTTTATAAAGTTGTGCGATGTTCTCAGAATACCAGACACCAATTTCAATCAGGGCTTTCGAAGAGTCTTCATCAATCTGAGGAACACGAACAAAGTCGATTTCATTGGGAATTCCACCATACAAACGCTCGATTGAATCTTGATCAAGATTGGAGAAAATAATATCAACATCATGTAGAGCCTTACGGAAACTCTTTGGGCCTTGTGTTTGCGTTGGATTGGTTGCTTTACAGAATTCTTCTTTGGTCAAGAAGTAATGATGTGATTGATGATTCTTTGCTTGTCTTGATGTCAACCAAGAACCATCTGATTCAAAACAATTGTAAAATCTCTTCTGGTTCATAACGATATGAGTCGTGTAATTGTCCGGAAGAACGTTAACTGACTTGAAGAATTGTTCATCAACTGAAAAAGAATCGGCTCCCAATGGCATTGTCGAATCCTTTACAACAAAGCGACGAGAACGCTCGTCATATGCAACAGAAGTTGTTTGGAATTGAGAAGAAAGCATCTTCATAATATCGTCGTCAGTTTCATCGATATAGTGATGTGGATCAATGATAATCCATCGGCTAGATGTATGAACGAAAGTTTTCCGATCATCCTTTTCAACTCCACGAGTGAAAATTCTGATCTCATTACGCTCTGGTACCTGAAAGTACCGATATGGAATGTAGTCACCGTGACAAGTAGATGTAACCATGTCTTTTGGCATTATACAAACTTATTGAGCGTCGTTTCAAAATGTCTTAGACAAGCTTTAATTATCACAATTTTCCATTTATTGCAATAGAATCTTCAAACAGAGAAGCTAAAATGATAATACAATAATGATCTGATTTTTATGGTAATCTGATAGATTCAAAAAACATTCAACTCAAAGCAAAGATGGCTGTTAGTTATCTTGTTTATCGTACATGTCTTCAATTGGCCGCCCATCGAGGTTATTCTGATGCCGTAATTAAGCTTGAAGACATGAAGTCGGTAACCTCTCAAGATGACTTTGATTCAATGATGGAAAATGTTGAAGATGATGGTTGGAACTTTTCTGAATTCTCTTCTGATATTCCTTACCGATATTCAAAATCATTCAGTCTGACTCATCCAACTCAGCCTCGTAGATTAATGGTTTTGTTTGAAGGAAGTAAGAAGAGTTCTATTGTTCTTTTGTCACTTCTTATTCGAGCTTATTTCCAACATTCCGAGAAGTTTACCCTAGAGATTGTTTATGTTCATCAAACCAATTTTACTCCAAAAGCAAAAGAAGAGTTTGCAACGATTGGACAACTTGTTAATATCCAAGGATATGTTGATATCGATCTGATTAAGAATCCTGGTGAACATATTATGGGTGCACTTCGTTATGAGAAGATGACAGACGAAGAAGTAGCAAAGTTTCTTTCAGAATTATATCTTGTTCCAAAGTTGTGTCTTAAGATTTACGACACAGATGCTCCAATAAAGTATGCTGGATACAAGAAGGGTGATCTTCTTCGGGTAATTAGAACACCAAATATTGAAGGATGTCCGGCAAGGGAGATGCCTTCTTACAGACTTGTTGTTGAACGAGGATAAAACTTGTCCCGAGAATTGAATTATTACATCCATTGGATGTGATTCTGAAATGTTACCAAGCGACTTCCTTCTAATTCTAATTGCCTTCTTAATTGTTTTGGCAACTCCTCCGGTCTTAGCTTTAAAATTTGTTTCCGAAATCTTTGAATCTATTCTGGATATATTTAGAACAATGCTTCGGTCTCTTTTACTGTTTCATGTCTCATTTAATAGAGTTAGACGTGAAGCTCGGGGTCAAGTAGTCAGATAGTATTGAATTATTATTTCTATCAAGTTGGTGGTTGTGTTAGGGATCAAATCATGTTCCCTGGAAAGAAACCTTCTGACGTCGATTTTGCCGTTGAAGCGGATTCTTACGAGTCAATGAGACAACGAGTTATCGAGTTGGGTTACACAATACTTTTCGAAAGACCCGATTTCTTGTCAAGCATCCATTGATTCTTGAACAAGTGTTACGAGATGGTATCTTTCTAATTCCAACAACTAGAAGAAAGTGAGGGAATATTGTTTGAATCAAACAAGCTTACAAATTGTAAACTTACAATTTGTAAGCTTGAAACCAAAGACTTTGAAACTAAAAACTAACAGAAACAACAAAAGAAAAGATGGCTGTCCAAGAATTTGTTTACCCTGAAGACATCAGTATTCCTGATGATTTCCCAGAGAAAGATTATGCAAAGTCAAAAGTCAAACCAACTATTGAGCAAACCGGCAAGTTTGGTCAGTTAAAGCTCTTTGTAACTGAACTGTTCTTTCTTTGTAACTATTGGGATCCTGTTAAGATTCCCAATTTGACAGTTCTTTATATTGGAGCAGGTCCAGGACATCATCTTGTTACATTAACAAAGATGTTTCCAACAGTTACATGGGAACTTTATGACCTCCAAACATTCGCACCCGGACTTGAAAGCCAACAAAATGTTAAACTCTTTGAAAGATACTTTGAAGACTCGGATATCCCTCGTTATGCTGGACGTACTGATGTATTTTTAATCTGTGACATTCGGAACTTAACTTATAAACAAGGAGATGTTAAATGGTCTTGGGCTAATGAGAAGAAAGTAATTGAAGATATGCAACTTCAAGAGTCTTGGGTTCTTAATATGAAGCCAATCTTTAGTTCGTTGAAGTTTAGACTTCCATATGCAGAGAAGGAAGTTATTGAAAATTTAGGAAACACTTGGAAATATCTTGATGGAACTGTTTACATTCAGCCATGGGTTGGTGAAACATCTTCTGAAACAAGACTTATTGTGGACGGCGCGAATCTTAAGATTCGCGCGTGGTATTTTCCTAAGTTTGAGAAGCAAATGTTCTATCACAACAAAATTCGAAGACTTCAACGGTATAAGTCTAATTACATTGTAAATTACGATTCTCGAACGACCAGTCTGTCCAGTCAGGCTGATAAAGTTCGTAAGAGTCCTAAACAAACTACAGATTTTGTGTTAAGTGATTATTATGATTCAGTTGTTACAATGGAAACACTTGCTCATTATCTTCGACGAACTTATGGTCCAAGTAAATCCAAAAATCCGGAGCTTCTTGAAAGATTAGTTAAGAGTTTGATTCTTCCAATCACAAACATTGATGACTCCGAAGAACAAGACTAGTATCTTTTCTAATGATTCTATTAGTCCTTGTTATTGTAATGATTCTAATAGAATCATTAATTGAACGACAAAGAAATATATTAGTTACTTGGAAAAAATAAATGTCTGCAACGAAGTCAGTGACAAAAACTGCGCCGGTTCCATGTGTTGGAAAGATTATGGTCGATACTCCTGAAGTGAGTGTGATTGACCGAAATTATCATGTCTTTGTCGACACAACCGACCCATTAGCGGCCGAAGGTTTCTTTTCTTCAAAGTATAATCCAACAGCAAATGATGGTAAAGATGACAAACTTGAGAAGATTTGTCCAGGACTAATGCAAAATAGAGACCCTAGCCTTAGCGAGTTTAGATTCTTAATACAGGTTCCAAAGGATGCAACTTACAAACTTAAGAAGCTTGGAGAAGTCATAGGTTATGATATTACACCTGTTCAGAAGATTACTGCAGGAACAGATACACGAAAAGTGGTTTTTGAGAATGACAACATTGTTATTCTGGACTACTCAGAGAAGTCAATTGCTGTCTTTATTAACAATGACCCAAGCAACGATTATGCTGCTACAATGGAAAAGCATTCAGCATTAATGAATAATGTTCTTACTTACCGTGATGGTAAACGAAGACAAGGTTATGTAATGTCAAAGGCAAGTAAGAAGTACGATGCCTTTATGGAAGACTTAACAACTATGCGAGAAGCTCCAAAGACTGATACCATTCCCGATGAAGATGGAGTAGAAAACTTACCAACAAAAGATGGAAAACGTCAGATTCTGATTTGGGGTGATGCCGATTTCATTGATGACGCTCTTAAGGATCTCGGAAACGACTTTGATGTAGTCGATGAAATTGATTTTCCCAATGATCGTAAGCGTATCGTTGTTGAACTTGACGACTAAACTAATTTTGTTGATAGAATTTAGTAATGATTGTTATTAACAATCATTTCATGAATACCACTTTTCTCTTTCGACATCGATAAGTTTTCTCTTAATTAGCATAGCAATTGCCTTAACATCACTGCCCCAAATATCTCCATTTGCAACACTTTCAATAAAATCAGTGTAAATAGTGTCTTCTACCATATGCATCAATTCGGTATCATCTGATTCCAAAACCCATTCAATCTTTGCATTAAGATCTGTCGATTTTTGAATTTCTTCGAAACTGAGACTTGCCATACTTTTGTTTTGAAGAAAAATAATTTACAAGCAGTCAATGATATTAAACGTAGTCAATTTGTCTATAATAAACATCCGAATCTGTTGACTCAACAATTGGAGAATTTTCGGCAAGGATCTTTACTTGATGATTGGAATAATCATAAATAAACCCTTTACACTTTAGAATCTTACAGTATTCGATAGCATCGAATACACTACCTGCTGAAGAAACATATGGAACACTTCCATCGGCAACACTTGAAGTCATTACTGTCCCTGTTTTGTTTGGTTTAACACCAAAATCAGCTCTGATTGTTGGAAGATTGTTCACACTTACTCGAGTAATTCTGTTGATGACAAAAATTACTACACTAGCAATTAAGCATCCAATTCCAACAAAGGCAAGAAGGAAGCAGAAAACTTGAAAAAATCGGGAATCAATAATTCTTTTGGATCTGTCTTCTCTAAGAAGGTCTTCTAAATCCATATTTTAAGAATCGAAGAACTTACTTCTATTCAAGTTCTGAACTCTGCGTACTTTAGTTCCGGGACACGTCGTACTTTAGTTCCAAGACGCGTCCACTGTTAGTTTCAAGACAGAGCAATAGCAATTCCTATTGCAATGATACAAGTAATAACTGCCACAACCATAAAGATATACCATAATGGTCTTGGAACGTTTAAGAACCTGCTCTCTGACGCTGAAGAAACTCCATCTTCCGTAATGGGAAAGAGTTGAGTTTTGCAATCAACATTTCTAATTATTCCCGTAGCTGGATCTCGAACAACACAAAGGCTGTTAGCAGAATCACAAACAGAATCAAACTGAGCAGCGTTAGCGAATCCAAGACGTTTAATCTGATCTGGGAGGGTTGAATCAATGACACATCGACACGGTGATGTGCTTGTGCATCCTGAACACTTTTGTTTAAGATTAAATGTTCCATCAAATTCTGTTCCATTAGCAAGCAAGTTAACATCAGTTATAACACAAATATTACGACTATCACAAACAATGGGAGGATATGGATCAACCTTTGAACGCAAGGAAGCAACATATTTCGGCTGGTCACAGAGACTGTCACATTGTTTAGAGATTGCTCCATCAGGTGCTTGGAAGTCAGGTGCAAAACATCCACAAAGTCTTGTGTACGGAAGATTATTACTGATTTGCTCCCGAGAGCAGCCATTACAAAGTTTAGTCAACACGTCAGTACAAATTCCTTCAATGCCATCAATTACACGAGAGCTGCATAGATCAGCAATGACTGTTTGGATGGGATGATACCCAAGTTGACCTGGAAACACTGGTGTTGGGCCGTTTGGTAAACCAGTGTAGTACCTTGAAAGTAAAATCCATGATGCAATTTGTAAGTTCAAGTAATGGTTATGATTTATTACGTCAGTAATCACACCAAGACCATCATCATACAAGTAGTCTCTAATCAAACTTGGACAAACCCCTGAGGCCCAAAAGTCTACTGTGATATCTTTGTCGTTGTCTGAACCAAAACATCTTTGGATTGCCGGGGAAAGATCAGACGGGTACGCTGTGAAAGCAGCCGATATGTCTTGGGTGAAACATGCCATCTATTTCCGTTTTAATTCTATCAAAATTGGCCTACATTACCTGAAACGTTTGTTATAAAGAGCAATAAAAACATTGATGACAACCGCATCAACAATTACTCCATATTCTAACTACTCATTGCTCGACTATTTAAGGCAAATACAATCAACTCAGGGTCCTCAAGGTATTCAGGGTGTTGCCGGGCGTAATGGTAAGCGAGGAAAAAGAGGTCTTCGAGGTCCATCTGGCGGTGATCCAGGGAGAGATGGAAGTACCATTTTGTACGGGGCGGCTGCACCGCTATCTACTGAAGGAAATATTAATGACTCCTATATCAACACAACAACGAATGAATTCTTTGGACCAAAAGGATCAGACGGATGGCCTGCTCCAATTTCAATCGTTGGTCCGCAAGGTTCTCCGGGACCTCAAGGTCCTAATGGTACTTTGGTTAGATACGGTGCAAGTGACCCAATTTCAAGTACTGGGAATGATGGTGATTTCTACATTAACACAACTTCTTCAATTCTTTTTGGTCCCAAAGGAGTTCCTACACCAGAACAATGGCCCGTCGGTATCTCATTAGTTGGTGCGCCAGGACAAAGTCTTTTGAATGGCAGTGGTCCACCCTCGTCAAGCACAGGGAATGACAACGATTTGTATATTGACTATACTAATAGTACCTTCTACGGACCCAAAACAAGTGGGAACTGGGGTTCGGGGTCGTCAATGATTGGACCGGCAGGTCAAGACGGTACTAAGATTTGGTCTGACACACAAGATCTAGATAATTCTATAGGAGTTGATGGTGATTTTTTCATGAACACTGCTTCTCGTACCTTCTTCGGTCCAAAAGAGAATGGTATGTGGCCTCCAGGATTTTCAATGGAAGGATCACAGGGTCCTCAAGGGATTCAAGGTCCGGCTGGGACTGATGGACAAGACGGGAAAACTGTTATGAATGGTACTGCTTCTTCTCTTGATAACTCTATAGGAACTGATGGAGATTTCTTCTATGCAACAGACACGTATGTTCTTTATGGTCCTAAGGATAGTGGAGTGTGGCCTTCAAGTGGTTTAAGTCTTATTGGTCCAACGGGATCTTCAGTTAGGAGCGGAACTGTTGATCCAACTAACTCTGATTTCTTTACTGGCGACTTCTATCTAAACACTACAACAATGACAATCTTTGGTCCCAAAGCTTCTTCAGGAGTTAATCAATGGGGAACAGGTGTGAGCTTGAAGGGTCCACAAGGTGATCCGGGACCTACAGGGAATATGCTTCGAAGTGGAACAATTGATCCTGCTCCTGGGACCGGTAATGATGGAGATTTTTACATTAACACTTCAACTTACATAATTTATGGACCTAAAGGCTCTCCCACCTTAGGACAGTGGTCTTCAATTGGAATTTCTCTTGTGGGTCCACAAGGACCTGCTGGACAAGACGGTGCTGCTGGCCCGGGTCTGGTACCAGTTTGTTAGGACCAGCAGGAACCGATGGAAAGACAATCAGGAATGGAACAGTTTCACCTAACGGTACAGTGACTGGATCGGTTGGTGATTTCTACATCGATACAGCAATTTGGACAATTTATGGTCCCAAAACGTCTCTCACTTCGACAACTTGGCCCACTTCAGGGACAAGCTTGATTGGACCCCAGGGAGCCCAAGGTATTCCAGGTACAGATGGAAAGACAATTAGACATGGATCTGGAGCTCCTAATGGAATTGTGTCTGGTGTAGTTGGCGATTTCTACTTAGATACTGAAACTTATATTCTTTATGGACCAAAGATTTCTGCTACTGCAACAACTTGGCCAACATCAGGGACTCTTCTAATTGGAGCAACGGGAGCTGACGGTGCTGATGGGAAGACAATTCAGAATAGAACGGGTACTCCTAATGGAGTTGTATCTGGTGCTGTCGGAGACTTCTATCTTAATACTTCAACCTACATTCTTTATGGCCCCAAAACTTCTTCATCGTCAACAACTTGGCCCACTTCTGGTACACTTCTTATTGGCGCAGTAGGTGCTGATGGGAAGACAATCAGGAATGGAACTGGTGCACCCAATGGAACTGTGACCGGGTCAGTTGGAGATTTCTATATCGATACAGCAACATGGACTATTTACGGACCAAAGGTTTCTTCAACCTCAACTGTTTGGCCTATTTCAGGGACAAGCTTGATTGGACCTCAAGGAAATACTGGAGCCAGTGGAACCGATGGGAAGACAATCAGGAATGGAACTGGTGCACCCAATGGAACTGTGACTGGGTCAGTTGGAGATTTCTATTTGGATACTGTCACTCACATTCTTTATGGACCTAAAGTTTCTGCTACTGCAACAACTTGGCCAACAAGCGGAACTTCTTTGGTTGGAGCAACTGGTGCTGCAGGAACGAATGGTAACACAGTTCTTAATGGAACAGTTAACCCAAACGGAAATGTAACTGGAGCTGTTGGTGACTTCTATTTGAACACATCAACTTCGATACTTTTCGGACCAAAGGTTTCCGCAACTGCAACAACTTGGCCTACTTCAGGAGTTACTTTAGTAGGAACAAATGGAACTAATGGGACCAATGGTAACACCATTCTTAACGGAACTGTCGCCCCTACAAGTCAAGGAGTCAATGGAGATTTCTATATCAATACAACGACATCCACACTTTATGGTCCAAAGGCTGCAGGAAGTTGGCCTACAGGAGTTTCACTTATTGGTCCAACGGGCCCAACACTTGATCGTTCAAAGACATTTACCTACACAACTAACTCTAGTGTTGCTTCGGGTCAGTTCAATATGACTTCGGCAGTACTTGGTCCATACACAGCATATACAATAATGGTTTCATATACAGATTCTCGTGGAAACAATGTTGCTAATTACTTGATGAGTCTTAATGGAAAAGAATTTTCACTAACTAGAGATGATGAAACGCAACAGATAGTTTATAGTGTAGTTGATGCCGTTGACAACACAACATTTATTACTTTCACTTGTTACCCAGCAAGAAAATATACATCAACAACAGCAATCCCACCAGTAACTACACTTGTTGCAGCAGGTTATGGTACGCAAAGCTTTACCAATGCAACAAAGTGGGTCTTTGCTAGATTCATGTTCTCCAGATTCTATGAATTTAGTTTCTATGATGCGGTTGTAGTTACGAGCATGTCTACTTCAAGGTGGGCACCAATGGTAAAACCTCTTGCTTCTGGGTCTAGCAGCTCTAAGATCACAACTCTTACCAATTCAACAGAAATTTGGTCAATGGAATATATTACGCTTGGACTTTCAGGAGATCGTTTTACCGATACAGCTGTAACTGTTTATAGAGGTAATACAGATTTCTATTCTTGGGCTACATCATATACAGTTAAAGGTATTCCTGTCCTTTTGAATACAGAATGCACTATTCAAGTTCGTATTTGGGAAGAAGCACCCACGGGGTATAGCTCTGGGGTTCCGACATATGTCAGCTCCACGGGAACAGCGATTGGAAGTATTGGTGCTGGCATTTCAAATACACGAAGTACTAAGTTGTTGAACGACAATTTTACTAATGTTAGCTTTGGCAGAATTGCTTTGTTTAAGAAAGATCATCGATACACTTTCAGATTTTTGACTACAAATGGTGCAATTAATATAATCATTGATGAAGGAACGATTTGGATTACAAGTTTGTTCAATGGGTCTTAAGATTTTGTTTTTTTGATGAATTAACCAAATTGGTTAATTCTTAATTCCCAATTATAGTAAGGTAAATTTTATTTGAAACTTAACGTCTCAAAGGTTATGATCAAAAAGTTTTTTTGATCATAAAAACTGTGATACCTTGAGATTTAAATGAAACTTGACGAATTTACTACACTTATACCAGACAAAGAATCTGGTTATGTATTTCAATCGAACAAAGTTTATTTAGTACATGATATATCATTCGACCACGATGAATATTTGTTTTATTCATCAACTCGGTTTAAAACTTGGTTTCCTATGAAATGGAGTTTGGCAGATGTGATATCTGATTCGGGGAATATTTCTACTCATGTGTATATTGAATGGAATTCTAGAATCAAATTGTTAAATCCATCAAGATTAGATTATGTGAAGTCACACCCTGAAATTAGAACTGTTAAAGTTGCAAGCCATAATAAGAATATCTTTGGATTTCATCATCAAATAAGTAAGAAAGTCACAACTAATATAGAATTTGAAGGAGAAGAGAAAAGCTTTAAAAATTTTAAGTCAACACATGGTGATGAGCAAGAATGTTCTTCAAGTATTGATAGTGAAGAAATTAATATTGATCAGATAGAACGTCGTTCAATTAGCGAATCTAAATATTCAGTAAGAACACGTGCTTCAGTTCTATCTTCTCGTACTTACTTTAAACCAGTATTGATTAAACCAAATCCACCTGAGTTAACTTTACCTAAGCCACTTTCGAATATTTTAACTCCTCATATACCTGATTCAGATACTATTCATTGGTATGTTTGTAATGATGTTCCTAAAATTCGTGAAACAATTTCTTATTTCAATAATTATATCGACGGAACATTTAATCCTGAAATTGGTTCATATTTTAGAATGGCAACAATGGCCGAAAATCATGCAAGACGAGAAGGTGCATCTTTCAAGAATATCTTCATCGAAATCCTCGAAATTGATGATGTTCCTAAGGACTTTATGTCAACTCTTTCAAAATTTAAATCTGGAAGAATCCTTGGTGGAAAGAGAGGAGAAGTTGTTGAATATGGCCATGTTAATATCTTTATTATTACACCACATTTACCTGAATGTGACTATTTGGGTAAATATCATTTGAAAATTGTAATGCATATAGAAGATTTAGCAGTTACACCTCTTATATCATCACCATATATCGAGTCTAGACTCAGAGATAATAAACTTAGAATGTATATTGATCTCGACAAATTATATAAACATCATAAATCATAATGATTTATTAAAAATGTTAATATTGCCGACAAATTTTTCAAATGTTTGAAAACAAAATTTATTGAAAATCCAAAGACCGTCTCACATTAATCTTTTATGTTTACTTGTGCTTTTTGAACAAAGTGAGAACTGAGAATTGAGATGTTTAACAAAAATGAAAATTTTATCAACTATAGACTCGAATATTTTTTTTCATTGAAATTTCAATGAATTTAAAATTAACAATAGTGAGACGTTTAGAAAATCGAGGATTAAATCGGGTAAGTTTCATATATCTTTGTAATTTTCACAAACGTCTCACTATTGATCACATCTTTTAATTGGGATTTATCATTATAATAACATTAGTCGAAAATATGTTATGATTTTTAAAAACATCTCAATTCTCAGTTCTCACTTTGTTCAAAAAGCACAAGTAAACATAAAAGATTAATGTGAGACGGTCTTTGG
>Ga0075158_10001916_pt1 | contig 15418 bp, 11 predicted proteins | sample JI91814BDNA_FD_70968 | JGI IMG/M metagenome (GOLD analysis project Ga0075158, IMG submission 70968) | Wastewater effluent complex algal communities from Wisconsin, to seasonally profile nutrient transformation and Carbon sequestration -... | ecosystem: Engineered > WWTP > Effluent > Algae... | reverse complement strand
TGGAGTACTCTTGGTATCAAAGAATGAAACCTTCAGATCTGAATTGCCCAATTCAAAGATGGCAAGTTCGGCGGCTTGTTGGAGGCTCTTACCCAAAGCTTGATGTTTCCCGCTTAAGGGAAGTAGCATGGCCACCTGATTGCCGGACTGTTGGGGCAAGGCTTGAATGTCCGAAGTTTTTGTGGGCTCCTTTGTACCATCAAGACTTTCAGCTTTGATCTCACTTTGAGTCGGCTCATAAGCCTTTTCTTCAGAAGTTTGAGCGGCACCGCCTAAGGTACGCACGGGGGCGGGTTTTTGAGAGAACTGGCACCCACTGAGGATCAGGGAGAGAAAAAGAATACTTGGCGCGATAAAGGTTCGTGCTATGGTGAAAAGATAAGTAAAACGCATTTTGAATCCTAAAAATTATGTCCTATATCGATTCTAAAGAGTATGAAGACCATTGTAAATATACGTCACAGATTTATCTTGTGGGGACACCCATCGGAAATCTAGCGGATATAACGCTCCGTGCCCTTGAGACCTTGAAAATTGTTGATACCATTTTTTGCGAAGATACCCGGGTCTCTAAAAAGCTTTTAATGCATTATGGTATCTCAAAATCTTTAATCTCTCTCAATGAGCATAATTTCAAAGGTCGTATTCCAAAGATTCACGAGCTGTTGGGTCAAGGAAAAAAGATCGCCTTTATCAGTGATGCAGGCATGCCCGGAATTTCCGATCCTGGGGCTGAGCTCATTAGCCTTGCGCGACAAGAGTCCTATACATACACGGTGATTCCTGGCCCCAGTGCCCCGATTACGGCTTTTGCACTTGCTGGCATTATGGGCACAAATTTTTATTTTGGGGGATTTTTTCCCCAAAAGAAGAAAGATGTTCAAGCTCAAATGGAGCGATTTGCAGGACAAAATGATACGGTGATCTACTTCGAAGCACCCCATCGACTCTTAAAAACCATTGAAATTCTCACACCATTCTTAGGGGATGGGGAATTTTATGTAACACGGGAATTGACCAAAAAATTTGAAGAGGTGCGGTTGGGGTCTTGTCAGGCACACCAAGAACACTTTACTCAAAAGAAACCGTTGGGTGAGTTTGTTCTTGTGATCCCCCCAAATGCCTTTAAGGTTGCTGATGATACGGGTTCATGGCAGGACTCCCTTAAAAAATTATTGAAGACGCACCGCACTAAAGATGCGTGCGAGATTATCGTTCAAAATTATGACGTCTCAAAACAACAGGTTTATAAGTATGCTCTTTCCCTTAAAGAAGAATCCTAAGCAACTTTCAGAATGGCGCGGGCGTTTTGCTGAAACTCTGGGAGCCCTCTATTTGCAACTGTTGGGGTATCGTATTTTGAAAAGACGTTATAAGACGTCCTTTGGTGAAATTGATATTGTGGCCCTCAAAGGAAAAACTCTTGTGGCTATTGAAGTAAAGTCTCGTCCTGATTATGCTCAAGGTCTGGAATCAATTTTGAGAAACCAGAAAAAAAGAATTATGAAAGCCCTTGAATTTTTCTTGATGAAGGAACATAAATACTCTCATATGCAATTGCGTTTGGACGTTATTTGTGTGTACCCTTTTAGAATTCGCCACCTTAAAAATGCATGGAATGAAAATGATGTCAGTTAAAAAATCTTCTCAATTAGTTTGCTCGGCCCTAGTTCTTTCAACCCTCACGGCGTGTGCTCCGGCGTTGATCGGTGGTGGTGCTGCAACTGTTACGGGTGCGGCCTCCCAAGAGCGTGGTATAGACGGCGTTGCCAGTGATGCTGCGGTAGTTTCGAAAATTATGTGGCACTATACAAAAGAGAACAACGGCCTTTCAGGTATGGTCGATGTAGTCTCACGACAAGGCAAAGTTCTTTTGACAGGTACAGTAGATGAACCTAAGAAAAAAGTGGATGCAGTACGTCTTGCGTGGCTCGTGAAGGGCGTCAAAGAAGTCGTTGATGAGATCAAGGTTGCCCAAGAAGAATCTTTTGCAACATTTACTCAAGACTCTTGGCTGACAACAAAAATTAAGACAGCTCTTTTGTTTGATAAAAACATTCACTCGATCAACTACAACATCCAAACTATTGAAGGTAAAGTCTATGTGATGGGCGTTGCCCCCAATCAAGCTGAGCTCGATCGGTTAATGAATAAGGTCCGTCGGGTCGGTGGGGTGAAAGAAGTGATTAACTTGGTCCAAGTGGGTAAAAAAGTCAGTGCATCAGAAGATAAATCTGATAAAGCTGACAAGAGTGGCGATAGTGATGAAGAAGGTGCAACTTATACACCCACAACTTCTGGTGGTATCAAAGAATCATCTCTCTAGTCTGACGTTCAAGTAATTATGCATCTGGGGAGGTTGCTATAATATCTTCTGTTAAAACAGTTGCTTTTTTGGGAATAGACGCTGTTCCCATTGAAGTACAGGTTCAGCTTGCATCAGGAATGCCGGCGTTTTCTATCGTTGGTCTTCCGGATAAGGCTGTTGCTGAATCCAGGGAGCGTGTACGGGCTGCTCTATCTAATCTGGGACTTGCCTTGCCGCCCCAACGAATTACCGTGAATTTATCTCCGGCGGACCTTCAAAAGGAAGGTAGCCATTATGACCTAGCCATTGCATTAGGTATTTTGGTAACTTTAGGCAGTTTGACTCAAGAAGATATTCAAAATCATTTCGTTCTTGGTGAGCTTGCTTTAGACGGCCGCATCAGTAGTGTGTCAGGGGTATTACCAACTGCTATTTTAGCTGCCTCTCAGGACTGTGGAATTATCTGTCCTGCCGCTTGTGGATCTGAGGCCGCATGGGTTGAGGGGATTTCTGTTGTGGCAGCCCCGGATTTACTGGCACTGATGAATCATTTTAAGGGTGCTCAGCAGTTACCGATTCCCAAGGCACGTCTTCAATCCGATAAACCCAACCCCTTTGATCTTATAGATATTCGTGGGCAAGAGACTGCCAAAAGGGCCCTTGAGATTGCAGCAGCAGGCGCACACAATCTCTTGCTTCAGGGGCCTCCAGGTGCGGGTAAATCCATGTTGGCCAATAGACTTCCTAGTATTTTACCTCCGCTCACTCCAGAAGAGGCACTTGAAGTCACTATGATTCATAGTTTGGCTTCTACCTTGAGTGACGGAGAACTAATCTATCATCGTCCTTTTCGGGATCCCCATCATTCCTCATCGCTGCCGGCGTTAGTTGGTGGGGGAATCCGGGCAAAGCCAGGTGAAGTTTCCTTGGCCCATCTTGGTGTTTTGTTTTTAGACGAGTTGCCTGAATTTTCAAGGGCAACGCTGGAAACCCTCAGGCAGCCCCTTGAATCAGGAAAAGTGATGATTGCTAGGGCTAATGCTCATATTACCTATCCTGCACGCTTTCAATTAATCGCGGCCATGAACCCATGTCGTTGTGGCTATATGGATGATCCTGAACGGGCTTGTTCGAGAGTACCGAGATGTGCTCAAGACTATCAATCCAAGATCTCAGGACCACTTCTTGATCGTATTGATCTGAGTATTTTTGTCCCTGCCGTCACCGTTAAAGACCTCGGTCAACCAGGATCTGGAGAGAGTTCTGATGTCGTGAGAGATCGGGTTTTGAGAGCCCGTGAAAAGCAGAGAGAGCGTCTTAAAAAACTTGGTTATGAAGGGTCTAGTGCGACCAACTCTATCCTTCATGGCAAAGCCTTAGAAGAAGCTATTATTATTGATGGACAGAGTAAAAACCTTCTCGAGCAAGCCTGTGAGAAATTTAAGCTCTCGGCGCGGGGCTATCATCGCATTTTAAAAGTCTCTCGAACCATTGCAGATCTTGAAAATTCATTGGACGTCCGAAGTTCACACATTGCTGAAGCCATAGGTTTTAGACACTACCTGGGTTCTACATGACCTCTGAGGTCTAAGAGTCTCGGTCTGGGTTGTACAAGAGGTGGTTGTTCAGATTCAATAAGGAAGAAATCATCCTCGTCTAGCGAGCTATCGGGTTTTTTGAGAGCTTTTTGAATCAGGGTTGCGGAAGTCAAGCCTAGGTACACAAGTCCTTTCGCAGTGATTTTTGAGGCTTTCGCGAGGACATTCACGCTTGTTCTCGTGACACTTTCTCCCACACGCCCCCCTACATAGGCAAGGCTACTAGGTACGACGAAACGTACAATTGATTGTGCTGTCACGGTGATGATTGAATATTGAAAAGGCGTTGTATTTGCAGTGCAAAATGCATAGACAGCACCTTTTTCAAGAATTGGCAAAGCCAAGGGTGTCACGCAATAAAACACAGTGCCCGCTGCGCAAAGTCCAGCGATTATCGCGAGGGTTTCACGACCGCCTATAAAAATGATTTGCCCTCCCTTTTTGACATAGGGAGTTAGGAGGTTAAAGACTTCGGTGCCCTCTGATTCTAATTTTTGTTTCAAGTCCTCGGAGTCTTGAATGACCAATCCCAAATGATTTTTTATCAAGGGGCGACGTTCTTCAGGGTCGAGAGAATCGCTAGCGTTGACAGGTGAGCTTGTAAAAGTAAGAACGAGAAGAAATCCCAGAGATTTGAATATGTTCATTTTTTTGAACCTTTCAGAAGTCGGTGCTCTTATTTTACGACAAATTCTTGACGCTGTGTAAAAGAAGATGTTTAACTCTATAAGGTATAAGGGGAAATTATTAAAAATTTACGAATAATTTACATTTATTGGTCAGCATTAATGAATGGATATTTTTAACCTTTGAAGGTATAAACCAATGGGATCAAAGAGTTTTTCTAGGACAGCTATGGATAAAAATACATCACCCGAGCAAGCAAATCTTATTCAAGAAATTGTTGCCTATGCTAAAAATGAAGTGTCAAAGACCCAAAAGGATCTTGTGCAGACCTTCATTGAAAATTTTTACACCAATCCCGATGTTGACGCATTAAGTCGTTTACCTGTTTCTGAGGTTGGGAATGCCTTAGTGAGCTTGTTTAATTTTTTCTGTGAACGCAAAGAAGGTGAGCCAAAAATTCGGGTTTTTCACTGGAAGCCAGAAAAAAAGCTAGCTCTTGCTGAACGCATTGTTGTTGAAATTGTGAATGAAAATAGATCATTTGCTGTGGATTCTTTAACAGTTCTCTTAGAAAAGCTTGATACAAAAGCCCGTCTAAATTTCCACCCCATCTATCGCACTGAAAGAGATTCCAAAGGTGTTTTGGTTAATTTATCTACTCCGACGTCTGATGACAAAAAGGGACACCTTGAATCCGTTATTCACTGTGAAATTGTTGAAAATGTCTCTCCTGAGCTTATGGCTCAGCTTCAGACTGAATTACCCAGCGTATTGGCAGATGTGAAGGCAGCCAACGAAGATTGGATGCCAATGCGTCAGAAGGCCCTGGATACCGTCCAAGAAATTCAGTCCTGGCGCAAGCACGCAAAACTTAATGGAGAGTTGGATGAGGTCGTTGAGTTTCTCGAGTGGATCGAAGCTGATCACTTTACCTTTTTAGGGTACTGTTATTATGATTTTGAATTCAACAGTCCAGATCGAATCGTTAAAGAATCAAAGCACCCCGAAGCCTTGGGTATTCTCAGAACCCATCAAGTGGGCCGACTCCAAAGTCTTTTTGATGGTATTAATTTAGGGGCTTCAACACGGGAATTCATTTTTGAAGAAACACCGCTCCTGATCATTAAAACGACCAAGATTTCTGCAGTACATCGCGGTGTGCCCATGGACTGTATTGGGCTAAGACGATTTGATGAAAAGGGCAAAGTTGTAGGAATCCACCTTTTCGTTGGTCTTTTTACTTCGGTTGCGTACGATAGCAGTGCGCGGGATATTCCGTTATTGCGCAAAAAAGTTTTAAAAATTATTGATAAAGCTGGATTCCGCGTTGACTGGCATGATGGAAAGGCCTTAACCCACATTTTGGACTCTCTGCCCCGGGATGAATTATTTCAAGCATCCATAGATGATCTTGTGACAATCGGACTAGCGATCTTGCGTTTGCAAGAAAGACAACGTGTTGCCTTGTTCGTGCGTCGCGACCTATTTGATCGTTTTTTATCATGCCTTGTTTATATTCCAAGAGATCGATTCGATTCAGAACTTTGTGATCGCATAGGAGAGCTTCTTGAAAGAGAGTTTGATGGCACAGTTGGTGCTTACAAGGCACAGTTTGGAGCGCTTTCTTTTGCTCGGGTACATTACATTTTAACCTCATCTAAGCCGTTTAAAAAACAATATGATCTCCACAAGATTGAGCAGGTATTGATTGAAGCGTCTCGCTCTTGGAGTGATGAGCTGAAAAAAACAATCAGCGATAATCTCCCAGAGTTAGAGGGCAATGAACTCTACATCAAATATCGCAAAGCCTTTAATCGAGGGTATCAAGAACGTTTTTCAGGAAGTGATGTTCTCCAGGATATTCATGAAGCGGAAAAGGCTCTTAAATCTAATGCTTTAAGATTAAGGGCTTATAAGCAGATTGCTGATGATGCCCAAAAATTTAAAATTAAAATTTATCAACCAAATCAACCTTTAGCATTATCGGATGTTCTGCCTATTTTAGAAAATCTTGATCTAAAAGTTGTGAGTGAAATTCCCTTTAAAGTTCAGGCGGAAGGACAGACGTCACCTCTTTGGATTCATGATTTTGAGCTTGTGAGTAACTCTCCTGTGAATATCGAAGAAAGCGGGACTGAGTTCGCATATACTTTTGAACGTGTTTTCTTGGGTCATGTAGAAAATGACGATTTTAACCGTTTGGTTTTAAGAGCTGATCTGAATTGTCGTCAATGCGAAATTCTGCGTGCTTATGCTCGGTACTTAAGGCAACTGAATATTCCCTACAGTCATTCTTATATCGCTTCAATTTTGGTTAAGAATGCAGATGTTATTTCATTGATTATCGAACTTTTTGAGAAGCGTTTTAATCCTGAAATTGCTCAACATGATGATGAGCTCTATCAAAAAATTAATGAAGCCCTTGAAGGTATTGCTCAAGCAGACGAAGATCGTATTCTCAGAGCATATCTAAATTTGGTGACGGCGACCCTAAGAACAAATGCCTACCAAACTCATGGTAATGGCAGACATAAAGAAACTTTATCATTTAAGTTTGATTCCCGCTCCATTGATGAGATGCCTTTGCCAAAGCCAATGTTTGAAATTTTTGTATACTCTTCTCGTTTAGAAGCAGTGCACTTGCGCGGTGGAAAAGTTGCCCGTGGAGGTATTAGATGGTCTGATAGACCAGAGGATTTTAGAACAGAAATTTTGGGCTTGATGAAGGCTCAAATGGTTAAGAATACAGTCATCGTGCCTGTTGGTTCAAAGGGTGGATTTGTCTTAAAGAAATCAATGGCAGGACTTTCCAGGGATGAAATTCAAAAAGAAGGCATCGCCTGTTATCAGTTAATGATGCAAGGGTTGCTCGATATTACAGATAACCTGGTTCACAACAAGCCAGTGCGCCCGCAAAGTACCGTTTGTTGGGATGATGTGGATCCTTATTTAGTTGTTGCTGCAGACAAGGGAACTGCGACGTTTTCAGATATCGCCAACGCAATTTCTCTGGCGAATAACTTCTGGCTTGGAGATGCTTTTGCCTCAGGTGGTTCTGTTGGGTATGATCATAAAAAAATGGCGATTACCGCTCGCGGTGCGTGGGAATCCGTTAAACGGCACTTCCGAGAGTTGGGGAAAAATATTCAACAAGAACCCTTTACTGTGATGGGTGTTGGGGATATGGCTGGAGATGTGTTTGGTAATGGGATGCTCCAATCAAAGCAAATTAGGTTGGTAGCAGCATTTAACCATGCACATATCTTTATCGATCCAAATCCTGACGCAGAGGTAAGTTATAATGAAAGAAAGCGACTATTTGAACTCCCCAGGTCTTCTTGGGAAGATTATGATTCTAAGCTGATTTCTAAGGGTGGAGGGGTCTTTTCTCGCAATGAGAAAATTATTACCCTCAGCCGTGAAATGCAAGACCTCTTAAATGTCACAATTTCTACAATGAAACCAGCGGAACTGATCCGACACCTCATAACCCTAGATGTTGATTTGCTGTGGTTTGGAGGAATTGGAACGTTTGTAAAATCAACGCAAGAAGGTCAAACAGAGGTTGGTGATCGCGCCAATGAAACTCTGCGTGTTAATGCCAAAGAGTTGCGATGCAAGGTGATTGGTGAAGGCGCTAACCTAGGTGTGACGCAGTTGGGTCGCATTGAGTTTGAACGTAAGACAAAGGGGCACATCAACACAGACTTTATAGACAATTCTGCGGGTGTTGCGTGTTCGGATCGTGAAGTGAATATCAAAATTTTGCTCAATGAAATTGTGCAAAATAATAAACTGACCCTTCCTGAACGGAACAAACTTCTAGCAAAGATGACGGATGAGGTTGGTCAGTTGGTGTTGCGTGATAATTACCTTCAACCCCAAACAATCACATTTATTTCATCCATGGGTTCTCGCAAAGTAGAAAGACAATCTAAGCTTATTAGATTTTTAGAAGCAGAAGGTATTCTGAATCGTCAGATTGAAAATTTACCTGAGGACAGTGTTTTAGATGAATATCAACATTCAGGTGTTGGACTTTCTCGCGCTGAAATCGCTGTACTGTTTTCCTATAGCAAAATTTATTATTATGAGAAAATTTTAAAAACCAAACTACCCGACGATCCATATTTCGAGAAAAACTTACTGCACTATTTCCCCAAACCACTTCTGGAGAAATACAAAACAGATATTCTTGGCCATCCTTTGCGCAGAGAAATTGTTGCAACCCATATCGTGAATCAGGTTGTTAATCGTATGGGGGCTAGCTTTATTCAGGAGGCTATGGAATTAACTGGCGCCCCTTTGACAACAGTTTTACAAGCATTTTTCTTGGCGAGCGAGATCTTTGATTTGAATAAAGTGTGGAGTGAAATTGAATCATTGGATAATAAGGTTCCTGATCTGGTTCAACAAAAAACTCTCACGGACGTCTTTAAAATTTTAAGACGAACGACCTTTTGGATCCTAAAATATTATCCACAAGCCGAGTACATTGGTGAGACAGTTAACACATTATCAATTGGTATAGATTCTTTCTTAAAGAATATTACAAATACGCTGGATGCACGCGGTCATGCGATGTTGGCAGAAGATATTGCAAACTACCGCCAAGATAAATTGTCACAGGACTTAGCCGAACGCTTAAGCATGCTCAGAATGACATCGACATCTCCGGATATTATTTTGGTCGCATCACAAACAGGCTTCACTGTTCCAGAGGTGGCGAAACTTTACTTCTTGGTGGGAACTCGGTTTGGCTTTTATAGGCTAAGAGAGATTCTGGATCAAAGCAGTATTGCCAATTCAGTTTGGGAACGACAGCTCATGACAACACTGCAAGAAGATCTTTATATTTATCAAAGTGAACTGGTTACACAACTCCTGAACTATGCGCGGACCTTAGGTATTGATCTCGTCAGTGGTCATGAAGGTGTGATTGAACAGTGGATTATTGCGCATAAAGGTCAGTTAGATAAGCTTGAGTTCCTCTTTAATGAAAGCAAATTAGAGACTAATCCACAGATCTCTGTGATCAGTCTTATCGCCCGAGAGCTGAGAACATTAAGCGGACAATAGTTTAGTCCAGTTTTCATGAATCAGCTTTTGAGCTCTTTCTTTATCATAATCGGCAAAACATCCGATGAGCTCTCTTAAGAGCTCATTCATGGATTCAAGGGATGTTTTATACTGCTCGAACCGGAGGGTTGTATCGTGGTGTGAGACTGTCCTGCAAATGCCAAAAATATCTGCACTCTCTTTGAGTTTTGTTAAGTTGATTTTGGGGAATTCTGTGAGATTTGGATCGTTATATTTGGCGCGCAGATATATAAAATCTTGAAGCAAAACCGTATCACTAATATGTTCCGCGATTGTTTCTCCTCTGGCTTGATGGGTGTCCATCTCTATAAAAAGGGTCTTTAAAAGGAATAAAGCTGCGGAATTCCCATCGGTAATGGAAAGTTCTTTTTGATATTGTGATAATTTAATTTCCGAATCTTGATCTAGCTGCATATCAATCTGATGAATGAGGTGATGATCATGGGCAATCAGTGGCGCAACGCGAATCGGAATAATGCGCATATTGAGTTTTTTGGATCGATCAAGGCCCTGAGCATAGGCTGCAGTTATTAAACTTGTAGTTAAACTAAGATTCGCCTCTGGGTTTATGGGTGTTTGAATAACATAAGCTAAGGCCTTAGTTTGATAGCGCTCAGCAAGCTCAATAAGCCCTTGGGGAATTAAAATGTTTTCACTGATTGTTTCAAGCGGATTGCTTTGCGCCACTTGAGATTCAAAAATATTATCAAGGTAGAATATAAAATCTGGGCGTTGTGTGCTTATCAGCTGCTCATATTTTTCATGATCATAGCCATATGTCAGAACAAAGTGATGTTCAAAAGGCAATGTGTTTTTCATGAACAGATCTTGTAGATCTGAAAGACTATTATGTTGCCCATCACACAAAACTAAATTTTTGATGGGAAGTTTTGAGAGAATCTTACAAAGCTTTTGTCCTAAGTGACTCCCTGCACCCAAAATCAAAATTGATTTTTGGGCGAAATAGTCCCCCAAAGAGCTTTCAGGGTCAAAATAACTTGAATGAGAAAATAGATCCTCAAAGGCTAAATCTTCAAAGAAATTTTTGGAAGTGGAGCTTCTACTAGATAATTTTTTCAGGGTGAAAACGTGCTGATAATTTTCTAAGACAAGTTTCCGGAGTTTTTTCCCCGTGATATTTGTCGAGCTCAAGACCAAGTGATGAGGGTGTAATCCTTGACTATTAAAGCTTTCAAAAATTTCAGGTAAGTCATTGATTTTTCCCAGTATTTCATAGCCTTGGAAATCTTCTCCCATCGGTCGTGTCTCTGAAATAATACCTAATGGATTATAGGATTTAAGAAAGTTTTGCGAGACAGTATTAATAGCTTTTGATGTGCCAAGGAATAAAACGTTTGTCGGCGCCATGAAACTATTTTCTTTATCCCCTAAGATATCTAAACGATTGATGACAAACGTTTTAAGGAGTCTAGGTGCAAACAATCCAGCACTTGCGATACCTAAGAGTTGGATGAAGAAAGTATTGTTGAGTTGAACGCCAAACGCATTCATAAAAATAAGGGCTGCAAATACAAGGGTACTGATGCTGAGGCCAAACAGAAGGATAATCCCCTGTCTTGCAGAAAAGAGTGACCAGGTGCTTTTGTGGGTCCTTAAAATGACTAAGATTCCAAGGGTAATAAAAGCATAACTGAACCCATAGCGTATCATCCAGCCCGAAGACAAGTCGGATGCTTTGGGCAGAAAGCAGGCGAGTAAAACGAAAGAGAGAAAGCAGGCAAAACTATCAAAGGCTAACTTGGCGTAGTTTTTATCGAGGTAAGTGCGGAGGGTGTAAATCTCATTAAAATTTAGACGCTTTAAGATTTTCAATTAATTCTCCAGAGTTCTTTCATAAAGTTAAGACTAGGCGTTCTTCCCAAGTTTGTAAATAATATCCCAGTCATTAGATTCTAAAGGCATAACGGACAGCCTAGATTGACGCACAAGTGCAATGTCACTCAGGCGAGGGTCTCTTTTAATTTTCTGGAGTGTCACAGGATTTGGCAGCTGTTCTTGAAAGGCAAAGTCCACGGCCACAAATTTTCCAGTTGGGTCAGTGGGATCTATATACGCAGTTTTAACACACTGAACGATCCCGACGATTTGCTTCTCTTTGCCAGAGTGATAGAAAAAAGCCAGATCTCCAACCTTCATATTTTTAAGGTTGTTGGCTGCTTGATAATTTCTAACCCCGTCCCACATCTCCACACCCTTTTTCTTTTGTTCTTCAAAAGACCAGGTTTCAGGTTCTGATTTGACGAGCCAATAATGCATATTAAACGCCTTCAAGTCTCAGGGGTCTTGATAAAAGGAGGCCCATTTCTTCTTGAATGGTACTGCCGGCATATAAGATTTTATGAACAGATTCACAAATGGGCATTTGAATTTGATGCTTTTCAGCCAGGGATGTGAGGGCCCGGACTGTATGGACACCTTCAGTGAGAGGCAAGCCTTCCTTCTGGAGTTCGGCCATGGACTTCCCTTGCCCCAAGGCAAAGCCTAAACTCATATTGCGGGAAGTTGTGGAAGAGCACGTTAAGAGAATATCCCCCACACCGGCCATGCCCAGAAATGTTTCAACTCGGCATCCCAGGCGGAGTCCAAGTCGCGCCAGCTCTATGAGACCACGGCTAATAAGGGCCGCTCGGGCGTTCTCACCCAGGCCTGCTCCCGTAACGAGTCCTGAGGCAATAGCCAAGACGTTTTTTACAGAGCTCGCAAGTTCAACGCCAATGACATCTGTTGCGGGGTATATGCGATAGTTTTGGTGACTGAGAGTGGTGGCCAGCATTTGAGCTTGAGATTCTTCGGAATTTGCAAGAGTTGCTGCTGCTGGAAGGTTTTGCGCGACTTCATGGGCAAAGTTAGGACCTGCTAAGACCGATGGAGAAATAGAGGGAATCACCTCTTTTAAAACTTCGGAGAGGAGTAAGGATGACCCAATTTCAATACCCTTAGAGCAAATGACAATACTATGGGCATTTGTTTTTAAAAAAGGTTTCAGATTCATGGCCGCACTACGAAACACTTGGGCCGGGGTTACAAATAAAAATACATCGGCATCAGCCGCGGTTTTTAAATCTGTGGTCAATTCTATGTCTTGGGGAATAGGACAATTGGGCAAAAGCTTATGGGCATGATTTTTTTGCACATCGTCAATTTCTTCGGCAAAGGGGCTCCAGATTTTTGTTTGATTGCCGGCTCGATGAGCCACAAGAGCCAGGGCTGTTCCCCACGCACCCGCACCAATAATTGAAACTTTTGTCATCCAATAATTTTCCTGCTATTTTTCTGTTAGTGGCCAACGCGGTCTGGGCTTGGCGCTCAGGTCATCTACCAAACCTAATCTTAGTTTCTCAATCCCTGCCCAAGCAATCATCACGCCATTATCTGTACAGTACTCGATAGGGGGCGCTATAAACTGTAACTTATATTTTGTTGTAAGATTTCTGAGGCTTTCGCGCAAGTAAAGATTTGCGGCAACACCCCCGGAAAGCACAAAAGCCGTGGGTTTATAAGCTGTAAAAGCATGGGATTCCATATAGTTCTTAATGCGGCTGATAAGACTTTTACGCACAGCTTCTTGAAAGGAGGCACAGATATCAGCTTTATGATTTTCCGTTAAATTCGGCTGTTTGAGACAATAAGTGCGTACAGCCGTTTTTAATCCTGAAAATGAAAATTGAAAGGCTTCAGAGCCATGGTTGCGCCCCAGCATAGGAGCGGGAAAATCGATGGCCTTTGGGTTGCCATTTTGAGCCATGGCTTCTAGATTAGGACCACCTGGCATGGGAATCCCCAGGATTTTAGCGACTTTATCAAAGCATTCCCCCACCGCATCATCCATGGTTGTCCCGATCATTTCAAAGTCCACGGGACTCTTGACCAAAAGCAACTGACAATGCCCACCGGTTGCCAGCATCAGAAGGTAGGGAAATTCCAAAGATTCTGTCAACCGCGGTACCAGAGCATGACCTGCGAGGTGATTGACCGATAAAAATGGCTTTTGGTGCACGAGGGCCAATGCTTTGGCAATCATCACACCCACCATGAGACCGCCGATAAGACCCGGACCTGTTGTAACAGCGATACCGCTGAGATCCTCATAAGTAAGCTGACTTTCTTCAAAACATTTTTCGATAAGGTGGGGCAGAATCTTTAGATGTTCGCGGGCAGCAACTTCAGGGACCACCCCGCCAAATGCGTTGTGTTGAGAGAGTTGGGTATACTTTTGATGACTCAATATCTGCTTATCTGCCGTGACCAGGGCCACAGCAGAATCATCACAACTGGTTTCAATTCCAAGAACAATCATAGCTTTATTAAAAAAATTCGTTAAAATGCTTAAAACAATAATTTCAAGAGATCACATAAATATGCCCTCTTTAAACATTGGCACAAGAGGAAGTCCTCTAGCTCTAGCCCAAGTTGAGCTTGTGAAGCTTAAAATAGCACAGGCTTTTCCTAATATGCAACTTAACGTCACGCCTATGGTGACGACGGGTGATACGCGCACGGATATCAAACTCTGCGAGATCGGTGGAAAAGGTTTGTTTACCCTAGAATTAGAGCGCGCTCTTCATGATCAAAAAATTGACATCGCTGTGCATTCTATGAAGGATGTTGAGACCTTTATCGGGGATGACTTTTTGATTGCCGCCATGATTGAGCGAGACGATCCCCGGGATGTTTTTGTGGCCAGATCAGGGGTTTCATACCAGACGCTCCCCCTGGGTGCTCAGATAGGGACATCATCTGTGCGGCGGGCAGCCCTTGCGCTTAACAGACGGGAAGATTTGGAAATAGTCACATTGCGGGGCAATGTCCAAACACGTCTTGATAAGATTCTCCAAGGTCAGTTGGATGGAACTTTTTTAGCCATGGCTGGTTTGAAAAGGCTGGGGATTGGACAATATGCCAGCGAGATTTTATCGGTGGAAGAGTTTACCCCTGCGGTGGGCCAAGGGGGTATAGGAATACAGTGCCTCAAAAAAAGAACCGATATCCAGGATATTTTGGGCACCATTAATCACAAACAGACATTCGAAGCAATTACCCTTGAGCGCGGATTTTTGGAAGAAATCAGTGGGAGTTGTGGAACTCCTGTGGGTGGGCATGTGCGGTTTATCGACAATCACAGCGTGGAATTTCATGGATGTGCCATAACGCCTGATGGCAAATCCGTCTTGCGAGAGACCTTCATAAAATCGCCTGAGGAGATAGAAAGCTCTATTCGATCCTTTGGCAAGGAGTGTAGACAATGGCTTTTAGACCATGGGGTTGATCTATGTTCTTAATCACCCGTCCCCAAGACCAGGGTCAAAAAACTCAAAAGGCTCTCCAAGAAATCGGCGTTGAGTGTCTTCTTGAACCTTTGATGGAAATACGACCCGTCGCTTTTTTGCCTCCCGATATGACCACCTTAGGGGCTATTGTCATTACCAGTGCCCAGGCCCTTAAAGCACTTGATACGCTTAATGTTGAAAACTCTGTCAATCTCTATTGCGTGGGTCATGAGACGTCCCAGGAACTTGCTCAAAAGGGATTTCACAATATTTTCATGTCCCCTCTGGGGGCCCAAGATCTATGCTCTGTGATTGAAAAGAATCAGGCGCCTCAACAAGGAAAAATTTTATATCTGTCCGGAGCAGACATCTCCATCCCCTTGGATACTATTTTGAAAGACAACGGCTATCATGTGACACGGCTGATTTGCTACGAGGCTCATTTGAAATCTGAATTTTCAGGTGAGGTTGCGAAGATGATTCAGCAAAAACAAATT
>Ga0075158_10001914_pt1 | contig 15431 bp, 15 predicted proteins | sample JI91814BDNA_FD_70968 | JGI IMG/M metagenome (GOLD analysis project Ga0075158, IMG submission 70968) | Wastewater effluent complex algal communities from Wisconsin, to seasonally profile nutrient transformation and Carbon sequestration -... | ecosystem: Engineered > WWTP > Effluent > Algae... | reverse complement strand
ATAACCCGTTCCGCATGACGGGCGTGACGCACACCGGCACGTCATCCGGTTCGGAAATCTACCTGAACCTGCTGAACATCGCGGGGACGGATAACATTAACGCGACTGCCGGCAAGGTGGTCGGGTGGCGGTTCAACCACAACGTGGCAGCCGGCGCTAACGGCACGCGCAACGGCCTGCACTATCAGATCACGACGACCGGCGCGACGACCGGCATGTCGTTTATGACCGCCGCCAACTTCTTCTCGTTCATCAACCACAGCACGGGCGGCACGGCCAACACTGAAGCCGGCGCGGTTGGCGCGGCTTTCGGCCTGAACAGTTATGCGGTTCTCGCGAGTGGCGTTTCAAACGTCCGGGAAGTTGTGAGTTACGAAGCCGACGTCAGCGTCCGGAATGCCGGTGGCGTCTACCGAAAGGCAGGTATTCAGGTTGTTGCCGATAGCGCGGATGTTGGGAAGGGGTTGGCGCTAGATCAGGCCATCTCGTTTGCCACGCAGGGCGGCGGCGCAGGGTTTGAAACCCTTCTCGGGGCGGGAGCGTGGACATCTCAATTCCCGCTCTACAGCACCGGCATGACGGCGATTTTGCGGGCCTTCTATGGCTTCGATCATCCGACCCGTTCGCCCCGCACCTACTGGGGAATCAACCTGATTGAAGCCGACGTGGCCGGCTGGGCATTCGCGTCCAAGGGCTTTTCTGTCGACGGCTCGGGTGCGGTGCAGATCGGTCCCGGCGTGACGAAGACGGTTGCCGGCGGGATGCAGATCGACGTGACGGGTTCGGTTGCGACTGCTGCGGCGGTTGCGGCGGGCGGCACGGGCTATGCCGTCAACGACCCGCTGTATGACAGCGATGGCGCGGGCGGGACCTACGGCGGCGTCTACAAGGTCGCGACACTGGCAGGAAGCGCCGTTGCGACGGTGACGATCCTCAAGGCGCCGTTTGTTCCCGGTGCAACCCCGGCCAACCCCATCGCCACCACGACATGGCAGACGACCGGGCAGGGGACGGGCTGCACGCTCAACCTGACGTGGCCCACGACCAAGGGCCTGTATCTCCAGACCAGCGGCGGCGCGCTGTTCACATCCGGCCTGCAAGCCTCGACCAGCTACGCAAACGACGCCGCAGCGGCGGGCGGCGGTGTCGCGGTTGGCCAACTGTATCGCAACGGCTCCGTCATCCAGTGCCGGATCGTCTGAGGATTCCATGCAGAAACTGACCGTAACGCTCACGCAAGAGCACATGCAGACCGTCATCAATTTCCTGAATGAAGGACCGCATCGCGTGGTCCGTCCCGTGATTGACGCACTGATGCAGCAGATCACCCCACAGCAGAACCAGACCCCGAAGGACCCCGAATAATGGCCGACGCCACGCTCTATACCCAGAACGTCCCGGCGATCCGGAACGGCACTTCGGTTCCGCGCATCCCGACGTTGATGCGGACCTGGTTCCCGAATGGCAAGGACAGTGGCGCCATTACAGCCGCCGTGTGGACGCTGTGCAGCCAGTGGGAATTGGAAGACGACTTCGACCTGATCCGCTTCGTCTACAGCAACCCGGGCGCGACGGCTTACACGATCCAGCTTGCCAAAGTGGCGGTGTCGACCTCGCTCGGCGACGGCACATCCCCCACCGATTCAACCGGCGCGACGACGTTCTCTGGCTTCTCGCAGGTGTTCTTCAACAATGCCGGCGCGGACGTTTCGCCGCAGGACCAGACGACCTACGGCAGCGGCACCGCGACCCTGACCGTGACGGGTGGCGCGACCAACGTCCCGATCCGCATGTATTCCGACTGGGTGCGGATCCCGAGCGTGTCCCGCATCGACGGTGGCACGCGGCCTATCCTGATGGCCCGCCACCTGTCGGACAACGCCGGGACGTATCGGTGCGCCTCGGCTGTGTGGTCGACGTTCTCCGGCATCACGAACAACCCGAAGATCGTCACGATTGGCAAGTCGGGCGTGGATAGCGTCACGACACCCGCCGCGCTCAGCAGCCCCGTTGCCATCAACCTCCTGACGCCCGATGCGGTGCAGTATTACACGCGCTCGCTCGGGTTCTCGGTCGTCGCTATCGGGGACAGCCTGACGCAGGGGTATGGCGGAACGTCGTCCATTCAGTCATGGGCCTATACGGCATGTCTCGGCCTTTCGACGACCGACAAGCCCATCTCGTTCTGGAATCAGGGCTGGCAGGGTCAGACCACCACCAACTACTGGTCCAACGGCTACACCGCCATCAAGGGCGCCAAGCCGGATGTTGCGGTCATCTCGGTGTGGTCTCCTAACGACGGACTAACACAGGCGACCGCCGACGCTGGTTGGTCGCGCGCCATGGACCTGACGCAATACTGCATCAAGCAGGGCATCACGCCGGTCCTGATGGGACCGCTACCGTGGGGCAGCATTACGACGGCGGCGCAGGAAACCGCGCGCCTGTCGGTCCGAACCCGGATGCTCAATGCGTGGTCGCAGGGTATCGCGGTGCTGGACTGGGAAAACACGATGGGAACGCAGGCCAGTCCGAACCGCATCCGGTCCGACTACCTGAATGCCGATGGCCTGCATCCGAATGACCTCGGCAACTCGGCCATGGATCAGGCGGTGTTCCGGCGTGTGCTGGCTGGCATCTGCGGTATCTCGACCTAATGGTTTACGTCGTCGCATTGTTTGAAGAATACGACGGACACAACGCGCCCTGCATCGCCTTCTTTGAAAAGGAAGACGCGATCAAGTGGTGCAAAAGCCAAGATGTCCCCGACCTTATCGGGACTGAGGCCGGTTATTACGTTTACGAAGTCCCTGTCTATCCTGAAGCCGCAGCAGTTGGTTGGGGCCTTGATCGTAAGGTTTGGCCGGAATGAGCACCGCCACCGTCCGCCAAGAAGACAGCCCCGAGGATTTTGGACCTGGCGCCGAGGGGCTTGCGTCTCGCTGGCAGGCTGAATTGCGCGCGGCTGAGAAGGATCGGACAGGCTGGCTCAAGCAGTGCATGGAGATCGAGCGCCGGTATCGGGAAGCCAAGATTGGCGAGGGGCAGACCACGACCGACAAGGTGCGGTTCAACGTGCTGTGGTCGAACATTCAGACGCTCAAGCCGGCGGTTTATTCCCGCCCGCCAATGCCTGTTGTGCAACGCCGGTTCCGCGATCAGGACCCGGTAGCCCGCGCTGCCTCGATGATCCTGCAACGCTCGTTGTCCTATGTCATCGAGGATGGCGACGTTCACGAACTGACAAAGCAACTTGTCGATGACTTCCTGCTGTATGCGCGCGGGACTTCATGGGTGCGGTATGAGCCGCACTATTCGACGCCGGCACAGCCGGGTGTGCTGGCTGCGGAAAGCGAGATCGACGCCGAAGACCCCGAGGATGAGGGTGTTCAGGTCACCAACACGGGCGACGACGCGGAAAACGAGAACGTCGAAGAACCCGAATGGGAAGAAGTCGAATGGGACTTCGTTGACCGGCGCGACTTCTTCAACGGTCCCGGCGCTGTATGGGCCGAAGTGGGTTGGGTGGCGCGGCGCGTTCGTATGACACGCGACGATGGCGTCAAGCGGTTCGGCGCCAAGTTCAAGAAGGTCAACCTATCGTGGAAGCCGATCCACGCATCCGACGACACGCCCGAAGATGACGCGGTGATCCGCCGGGCCGAGGTTGTCGAGTTGTGGGACAAGAGCACCAAAACGGTGTTGTGGTTCGGTGATCCGTTCGGTGACATTACCCTATTGGACAAGCGCGACGATCCGTTGACGTTGCGCGGGTTCTTCCCGTGCCCCCGTCCGCTCTTTGGGACGACAACTAGCGGCTCTCTTATGCCTGTGCCTGACTATGTGGAGTATCAGGACCAAGCGCGCGAACTTGACGACCTGACGGCGCGTATTGCCGGGCTTACGTCCTCGATCAAGGTGGCGGGCGCCTACGACAGCCGCTTTCCCGAGCTTGCCCGTATCTTTGACGAGGGCATGGAAAACCAACTGGTTGCGATCGACCAGTGGATCGAGTTTGCGCAGAAGGGCGGCATGGCTGGCGGGATCAGCCTCGTCCCGATGTTGGAAATGATTCAGACGTTGCAGGCGCTGATTGAAGCCCGCACGCAGGTCAAATCCGACCTTTACGAAGTCTCAGGTATCGCAGACGTGATCCGGGGCAGCACCGCGCCCGAGGAAACCGCGACAGCGCAGCGCATCAAGGGCCGTTATGCCACGATGCGCTTGTCCGACCGGCAGCTTGAGGTCGCGCGGTATGTGCGCGACATGCTGCGCATCAGCGGCGAAATCATCTGCGAGCATTTCAGCCCGCAGACGTTGCGGCTGGTGTCGAACTTCGATCAGACAGAACTCGGTAAGCCTGCGCCGGAAATGCCGCCCATGATGGGCCACAACGGCGGGCCACCGATGCCAATGGCGACGGCTGGGGTTCCTCCCCCTCAGCCTGGCGCCGGGGGCGGTATTCCGCCAGTGCCGCCCCCCTCCATCTTCGATCAAGCCGTTGCGCTGCTGAAAAACGACAAACTGCGCGGCTTCCGGATCGACATTGAGGATCAGTCCACCATTGCGATGGACGACGAGGCCGAGAAGGCTGCGCGCGTTCAGTTCTTGAAGTCGGTGGGCGACTACATCCAGTCGGCGGCGCAGATACCGCCGCAGATGGCGCCGGCCATGTTGCCGTTGTTGGGCAAATTGCTGCTGTTCGGCGCGCGTGCGTTCCGCGCTGGGCTTGAGATGGAAACGGCTATTGAGGACGCGATCACGAAGCTGTCCGAGCAAGCGCAGCAACAGGCTGCCAACCCGCCGCCGAACCCCGAGATGATCAAGGCGCAGACGGAACAGCAGAAGACGCAGGCCGAGATGCAGATGCGCCAGCAGGAGATGCAGGCGACCATGCAGCAGGCGCAGGCGGAAGCGCAGTTCAAGATGCAGCAGGCGCAAGCGGCGGCACAGGATGCCGAGGCGAACCGCCAGATGGCTGCGCAGAAGATGCAGCACGACGCGGCGCAGGCGCAGGCGCAGAACGCGCAGGACGCCACCGAGCACCAGATCGCCATCGACAAAGCGATGCTTGAGCGTGAGCGGTTCCAGCAGGAGCAATTGCAGGCCGAGCGTGACCATCAGATCGAGGTCGCGCGGCTGGCGATTGAGCAACAACGGTTGGAACTCGACCGACACAAGATGACGCTCGATGCGGCGAAGGCGGTTGACGATAGCGACATCAAGCGCGAGGGCTTGAAGGTGAAGGAGACGGCGGAGTGAAATTCATCCGTTACAACGGCGAGTGGGTGCCCGCATCCGCCTTCACCAGACCCCAGCGCGTTGCTCCTGCCATCATCCGCGACAGCATCGACCCGCTGCGGTCCATGGCGGATGGGCGGCTGTATGACAGCAAGAGCCAGATGCGCCGCGCCTACAAGGAACTTGGCTACGAGGAATTGGGCAACGACGCGCCACTGACGCCGCCGCCCTACAAGCCGGACCCGACCATCGTGGATGACGTGGCGCAAGCGTATCAGATGGTCGAACAAGGCTACGTGCCGCCGCCCGTCGAGGCGATCGACGCTGGCGAGTTCGCAGACGCACCCGTCAAAATTTACTGAGGTCAAATGTCCGAAACGCTGGAAGCCCCGGTTGCCGATGCGGCAACTGGCGGGGATGATTTGGATTCCGTCCTAGGCGCAGCCTACGACGCAGCGGTCGCAGAAGCACCCGAGGAAGCACCACAGCGCGACGAGCGCGGGCGCTTTGCTTCTCCCGCAACACAAGATACCGCCGAACAGGTGGGAAAGACTGACCAGCCCGAACAGCCCGCGACCGAACAGGCACAGCCTGCCATCGAGCCGCCGGCATCGTGGTCAGACGCAGAGAAGGCCGCGTGGTCCGATCTCAAGCCCGAAGTGCAGCAAGCTATCGCGCGCCGGGAAAAGGACACGGACACGGTTCTGCGTGAACGGGCAGAAACGGAAAAGGCTTTTCAGCCGATCAAGGAAGTGCTTGCGCCATACCAGCAGAAGCATGCGATGGCAGGTCTGAACGATGCGGAGGCGGTTCGCCGCGTCCTCGCCGCTCAGGACATGCTGGAACGTGATTTCGACGGTGCCCTGCCCGCCCTGATCAAAGCGTTTGGCCGTGATCCGCTTCAAGTCGCTCAAGCCATGCTGGGTTCCCAGGTTCAGCAGGGTGCGACACAGAATCAAGCGGTGGTGTATGACCCGCGTGTTGACCGGCTGGAAGCCGAGTTGCAGGCGCGGGAACAGCGTGACCTCCTTTCTCGGATCGACGCTTTCGCTAAAGACCCGGCAAATCCTCACTTTGAAGCCGTCCGTCAGGACATGGGGCTTCTGATTCAGGCCAATCCGGAGTTGTCGCTAAAGCAGGCTTATGAGAAAGCCGTCTGGTCCAACGACGCCACACGCCAAAAGTTGATTGCCGATGAAAAGGCCAAGGCCGACGCTGACCGCACGAAAGCGGCTGCGGAAGCGAAGGCCAAGCGCGACCGTGCGGCATCGTCCGTGCGCAACGCTCCGACCTCGGCTGGATCAGCGCGACGGGCCACCAACAACAACTCGATTGAAGATGACTTGAACGCTGCAATCGAAGCGGTTGGATGGGCCTAATTCACCCCTGGGAACCCCTGAAACCCTACAGGAGTTCCGGTTATGGCTTCGCCAAACCTCTCTGAAATCGTCACGACCACGCTGCGGAATCGTTCCGGCAAGCTGGCTGACAACATGACCCGCAACAACGTCATCTATAACAAGATGAACGAGAAGGGCCGCATCCGTCCGTTCGACGGTGGGCGCACCATCGTTCAGGAACTCGCGTATGCCAACAACGCCACGTATCGGCGCTACAGCGGCTACGAGGTCCTGAACATCGCCCCGTCCGATGTGTTCACGGCGGCTGAGTATCCGATCCGTCAGGCTGCCGTCGCCATCTCGATCTCTGGTCTGGAAATGCTCCAGAACACCGGGCGCGAAGCGGTCATCAACCTGCTGCGCTCTCGCATTGAGAACGCGGAGAACACCGCCGAAAACGGCATGTCGTATGACATGTTCGGCGACGGCTCAATCACTGGTCAGATTCTCGGCCTCCAAGCCCTGATCAGCACGACGCCAACCTCCGGCACCGTGGGTGGCATCGACCGTTCCGCGTGGTCCTTCTGGCAGAACCAGAAGTTCAGCGCGCTTTCGGATGGTGGCGCCGCGATCACGGTGGCGAACATCCAGGATTACATGAACCGCCTCGCCGTGCAGTTGGTGCGCGGTAACGACGGTCCGGACATGATCCTGGCCGACAACACGTCGTATCGAAACTATCTGGCGTCGTTGCAGGCAATCCAGCGCATCACGAACAACAGCAACGCTGCCGCTGGGTTCGCGTCGCTGGCCTACAACGGCATCGGCAAGGAAATCCCGGTCTACCTGGCCGGCGGCTTCCAGGGCACCACGACGGACGGCAACACGTTCAGCAGCACGGGCGCTGGCGCTGTCGGCGGTCCGCCTGCGAGCACGATGTTCTTCGTGAACAGCAACTACCTCTATTACCGCCCGCACCGTGAGCGGAACTGGGTTCCACTGGACCCGGATCGCTTCTCTGTCAATCAGGACGCGATGGTCAAGCTGATGGGCTGGGCTGGCAACATGTGCCTGTCCAACTCGTTCTTGCAGGGCGTTCTGACGACCTGATCCCGCAACCAATAGGAGAACTGACATGGCCTCTCTTGGCATGTTCCTGGAAGGTGCGGCGATCACCACCGCCTACACCGCCAACCCGGCCACCACGCCGGAAACGCCTGCGCCTCCGTTCACGCCTGGCACGCGCCTTCATGGCACTGAGGGCGGCGACTTCATCTTTGTGAAGTTGGCCGCTTCGCAGACCATCGCAGCGGGTGATTGGGTTTACGTGTCCAGCACCAACAACACCTTCGTCGTTACGTCTCTGGCGAACGCTGCGAAGGCGTTGAAGGGCATGATCTGTGGTGTCGCCATGGCTGCCGCTACCAGCGGCACCACGTCGTATCTCTACATCTGGATGCAGGTGGGCGGATACAACGCAAGCAGCAACGTCGCCACGTCGTCTGCGGCAAACGCTGATCTGCACACCAGCGCAACCGGCGGGCGTCTGTCCGGCACGGGCGTTGGCGGCACATCAGCGACCATTGCTGGTGTCGTTGGCCTTGCCACGGCTGCCAGCAATACCGCTGCGACGATGTTGAACAATCCGACGATCGGCGCGGCTGACTGACGAACGGGGGTGGCTTCGGCCACCCCTTTTCTTTTCACAGGGGTAATCCATGAGCCTGACAATGCAGGTGCCGCAGAACATCCACAGCGCCGGGTCAGGCGCAGTGGAGTTCGGCAGCGATGCGTCGCTTTACGTCGAGTTCAAGCGCATCGCGACCATCAACAACTTCAAGACTTCCGAACAGGGTATGCCGGTCTACGACGCCCACGATGTCGTGATCGTGCGCCAGCCGGGCGAGAAGGACGCGCCCGCCGTCATGGCGACCGACTGGCACAAGATGCGCTTTCCGAAACAGTGGGACGCCTTTCAAGCGCAGCGCGAACAGACGCAGGACGGCATGCCGCTGGAATTCCTGTTCGCTGACAAGCCCGAGATCATCGCGAACCTCAAGGCGCGAAAGGTGTTCACCGTCGAACAACTGGCCGGCATTTCCGAACAAGGCATGTCCGGTATCGGCATGGGCGCGCGGCATCTGGTCGCGAAGGCCACCGAGTTTCTCGACGGCATGAAGGGCGCAGCCGGCATCAAGCGGTTGCAAAACCAGATCGTGAACCGGGACGAGCAGATCGCGACGCTGCAAGCGCAACTCAAGGAATTGGGTGACCGCGTTGAATCCCTCAGCCAGAAGAAGGCAGCCTGACCATGACCACAGCAACCTTCACGTCCGATCTGGTCGGCATTGGCGTTCCGTGGCCGCTGGCGACCTACTTCGCGACGGGCCGCGTCGAGTTCAACGGCATCAACGCGCTGACCGCTGGTATCTCGCCGTTCCCGATCGCTGGGCAGGCTGCCACGACAGCGACAGGCACTGGCGGCAACATCACCGTCACAGGTGGCGCTGGTGGCTCGACCAGCGGCGCGGGTGGCAACCTTGTGCTGGCTGGCGGCTCTGTCACCAGCGGCAACGTCGGCACAGTGATCGTCCGCAGCAACATGCTGACGCAGGCATCGGTCGCCACTGCCTTGACCGCCAGCGCCACGCTGACGGCGGCTCAGGTCATCACCAAATACCTGAAGTCCACGCCGGGCGGCGCTGCGAACGCCAACTACCAATTGCCGACAGGCACCGCGCTGGAAGCGGTGTTCAGCGGCATTGCGACCAACGACTCGTTCGAGTTCGTGATCACCAACGTGTCCGCCGTCGCGGCGGAAACCTGCACGGTGACCACGAATACCGGCTGGACGCTGGAAGGCAACATGGTGGTGCAGTCGAACAACGCTTCGACCAACTGGTCCGTTGGGCGCTTCCTCGCTGTCCGGACGGGCGCCAACACCTTTACGCTTCGCCGGGTCTGAACCATGGCCCTGACGCTGCTGCAAATCGTCGCACAGGCGCAGGCCGAGCTTGGCCTGTTTCCTGTCGCAACTTCTGTCGTCGGGAATACCGATAACACGGTGCAGCAGATGCTTGCGCTGTTGAACGCCCTTGGTCGCGATCTGGTGACAGAACGCGATTGGGCAGCGCAGCAGCGCACAGGGATCATCAATCCTGACGCGCCTATCGTGACGACGGGGGACCTCGTAGCGGGGTCTCCTGTCATCACCAATATTCCCTCGACGGCTGGCCTATCGCCCGCCTACTTCCTTTGCACGGGCACTGGCATCCCTGCTTCGGCTCGTATCCTGTCAATCGGCGGCGCAACGTCGGTTACGCTGGATTCCGAAATCAGCGCCAGCGGGACAACCGTGCAACTGACGTTTGCTAAAGACCGCTACGACCTGCCCAACGACTTTGGCCAGTTCATCAATCAGACGCAATGGGACCGGACGAATCATTGGCAGTTGAACGGTCCCATGTCGCCGCAAGAGGACGAGTGGGTCCGATCTGGCATCGTGACCACCGGACCGCGTCGGCGCTTTCGCATTACGTCCGTCTATGGCGGGGCAAGCGCGACACAAAACCGGGCGTTTGAGATTTGGCCCGCGCCGCAAACGACGGACGGCGCATCCACCCTGTCATATGAATACGTGTCGTTGTCGTGGGTGCGGTTTATATCGGCTGGCGTGGCGTTCATCAAAGCCGCTTTTACCGCCGATACCGATGTTTGCATCTTCCCCGATGACGTGATGGTCACCGGCCTCAAGCGGCGCTTTTGGGCGGCGAAGGGCTTTGACTATCAGGATTACGACATGGAGTTTCAGCGCGCCAAGCAGAAGGCCATCAGCCAAGACACAGGCGCGCGAACGCTCGATATGCGGCGCCGCAGGTGGCCGTATTTCCTCAGCCCCGGCAATGCGCCGGAAGCCAACTTCCCGTCGTCCTGATGCCCGCATCCGTCGCGACCTACCCATCCCCGACAGGCGGATGGAACGCCATCGACGCGCTCGATGCTATGCCGCCGCAGTGCGCCGTTATCCTTGATAACATCTTTCCCAACGCCACGACGGCGCAGATGCGCAAGGGGTATTCCTCGTTCTGCGCGACTGGTGAACCGGCTGCCGTTCAGTCCCTGATGGAATACAGCGGCGGCGCCACGGTTAAACTGATCGCTGCTTGCAACAACAAGATCATCGACGTATCGAGCGGTGTCGCTGCTGTCCTGTCTACGGGCTATCACTCGGATATCTGGTCGCATGTGAACTTCGCGACAGGCGGTGGCACCTTCCTCCTTGCGGCAAACGCCAGCGGATCGGATACGCCCATCGTCTATAACGGTGCTGCGGTTGCTGCCATCGTGGCGGCTGGACCGGGTTCGCTGGCGAACCTGTCCCAAGTGATGATCTACAACCAGCGCACGTTCTACGTTGAGAAGAACACGCTGAGCGTTTGGTATACCGCAGCCGGCGCATTTCAGGGGGCCTTGACCCAATTCGACTTCGGTCCGTTTTGCAGCAAGGGCGGCTCGATCGCGGCCATCACGACATGGACGCGGGATAACGGTTACGGCGGCGCGGATGACCTGTTCGTCGTCATCACGACCAAAGGGCAGGTTCTTCTATACAACGGTCCCAACCCGTCTGTTGCCACGCTGTGGAACCTCGCTGGCGTGTTCAACGTGGGTGAGCCTGTCGCCGGCCCCCGCTGCTTTGTGCGGACGGGTCCCGATATCCTGCTGATCTGCGCCGATGGTTTTCAACCGCTTTCGGAATACCTTTCCACGGGCGCCACAAGGGCGCAGACGACCGACCTTGCGCACAAGATAGGTAACGCCGCGTCGGACGCTGTGCGGTCCACAGGGACGCTCACGGGCTGGCAGGGCTTCGTCTATCCGCGTGGCACGGCGCTCTATGTCAACGTGCCGCAGGATTCGACCACGTTCTATCAATACGTGGTGAACACAGCGACGGGAGCCTGGTGCCGCTACAAGGGCATGAACGCCTATTGTTGGTCCCTGTTCAACAACGCGCCTTATTTCGGTGGGGCGGCTGGTGTCGTTTATCTGTCGGATATCGGCTACCTCGATGGCGCCTCGGCCATTACGGGCGAATGGCAGCCGGCTTTCCAGTCACCGGGGCAATTGGCGCGTCTGTCGCAATTCAAGATGGCGCGGCCTGTCATCCGAACAACGGGTGACCTGCAATACACGATGACGCTCGATGTGGACTACAACACGGGCACGTTCAGCACCTTTACCACAGCGGCGACGGTTACGGGTTCGACCATCCTACGCAACTGGTCGAGCGTGACGGGCCTCGGGTATTCCGCAGCGCCGCACATGTGGATTTCCCGGACCGAAGATGGCGTCGTTGAACTGGTCAACACGCAAGTGACGTTTGAGATGGGCGGGGTGGTATGACCCAACTGATATTCGGCAAAGACACGGAACTGAAACGCTGGGTCGCCAGCAAGTTGCCCGACATGTCAGCTGAGGACTTCGGCCCGTGCCGCGCTGTCGGGATGGCGAGCAACGACGGCAAGAAGCTGTATGCCGCCATCGTCTATCATTCCTATTCGGCTTCGATGGGTGTCTGCTGGTTCACGCTCGCCAGCGCCTACCCTCGGTGGGCATCGCGCGAAACAATCCACGCGCTGCTGTCGGTCCCGTTCCGTCAATACAAGGTTCGCAAGATGATGGCGCTGATAGCCGAGGACAACGAACCATCGCGCCGGCTGGCGAAAGGTATGGGCTTCAAGATGGAGGCGATACTGCGGCATCAGTTCGGCCCCGGTCGGCATGGCGAGGTCTGGTCTTTGATGGATACCGAATTTGCCGCGAAGTGGGGCAGCCCTGACACGTTCCGCCATTACTCCCGATCGGTGCGGCGCCAAGCCGCGATGAAGGTGGCGGCATGAGCGGCGGCAAGGGCGGCGGTTCCGCCCCTCCCGCACCCGATCCCGTAGCCACGGCTCAGGCACAATCCGCCAGCAACGCCGAGACTGCGCGTCTGCAAGCGCAGATGAACCGGGTGAACCAGTATGGTCCCGGTGGTTCGATCACATACAACCAAGACGCACCGGATATCTGGTCCGCCCATACCAACTTGTCACCGGATCAGCAGGCGCTTTACGACAAACAGACCACGGGGCAGGGCATCTACGCCAACGCTGCCCTACAGCAAATGGGCGCGGTCAAAGATATCCTCGCCACCCCGATGGATGGGCAGCCGTTCCAGAACAACACCACGGGCGCAGCGAACCTAGCCAAGTATTCCCTCGATTGGGCGGCTGATCCGAAGAACGGCGCCTTTGCCGATCCCACGACCGGCCAGCGCAACGCTGCTTTGGCGACAGGTTCCAACTCGCTGGCGGCGGCGAACGAGCAAACAAAGAACGCATTCGTTGACCCCACGACCGGACAGCAGAACGCCGCCCTTGCGTTGACGGGATCGCAGGCTCAGCGCGCCAACACGCTCGCAGGCCAGCCGATCAACACCGATTACAACGCGGTTCGGCAGCAAGCGATCGACGCTCAGAACTCGCGCCTTGATCCGCAATTCAAGCAGGACGAGGAAACCATGCGCTCGCAGTTGCTGGCGCAGGGCATCCCCGAGGGTTCGGCGGCTTGGAACAACGCTTATCGGACGTTCCAGCAAGGCAAGAACGACGCTTACCAGCAGTCCATCCTGCACGGGAACGACCTCGCCAACCAGTCGATCCAGCAGACCGGGCAGTTGCGTCAGATCCCGATGAACGAACTCGGCCAAGCGCAGCAGATGGCCGGGAACCTGTCGAACGTCGCAGGCCAGACGCAGCAGCAAGCCATCGCCGGGCGCCAGGTCAACCTCGGGGAAGCCGAACGCCTCAACGCCATGGCTGGCAACACGGCGAACCTTGCTGGGTCGAGCCAACAGCAGGCGTTGCAGGACTGGCAAATCCCGTTCCAGCGGGCGCAGATGGTTGGCAGCGCGGCGGCGAACGTGGGCAACCTGAACGCTCAGGGCTTGCAGAACCAAATTGCATTGCGCAACCAGCCGCTGAACGAAGCGGGCGCGCTGCTGACCGGCAACATGGTGCAGACGCCGCAACTGATGAACACGCCGCAGACGCAGGTTGCGCCGACCGATGTTATCGGGTCCACGATGGGGGCCTATAACGGGCAGATGCAGGCGTATAACGCGCAGCAGCAGCAAAAATCGGCGGCGCTGGGTGGCATGTATGGGCTTGGCGGTGCTGGCCTTATGGCTGCCGGCATGGCCTTCTCGGACCGGCGTTTGAAAACCGACATTCGCCGCATCGGGCAGACCGATGGCGGAACGCCGCTCTATCAGTATCGCTACAAAGGCACCACGGGGCCACAGATTGGCGTCATGGCGCAGGAGCTTATGAAGAAGCAGCCCGAGGCTGTGCATAAGCTGGGCGGGTTCTATGCGGTCAACTATGACATGGTGGCGTGATGGCTGATCCTTCGATGCTGGGCATGTATGGCATGGGGGCAGGGCAGAACGCCGACCCCAACGACCTGTCGCAGATGCTGCGGTTGCATATGCTTTTGGCGACGCAACAGCAGCAGAAACAGAACGGTCCCGCCGGCATGGCGAACCAAGCGTTGACCATGATGCTTATGAATCCCGAGTTGATGAAGAAATTCAAGAATGGGATCGGCGACATCGGGAACGGGTTTGGCAACTGGTTCAGCGGCAACAACTGGAACGGCACGCCGGGCGCTGAGAATATGGCGGCTTTGACAAATCAGGCAGCCGGTAACGCTGCGGGTGGTGGGGTGCTCTACTGATGAACGAATCCCTTACTGCGCTGTATCTCCAGAACCCGCAGCTTGCGGCGGCGCTGCGGCGGCAGGCGTTTTCCCAGCAATTGGGAAAGGACGCTACGTCATTTGAACCGATCCAATCGCCGTGGCAGGGCGTGGCGAAACTGGCGAACGCTGGATTGTCGGCTTTCCTGATGAATAAGGAAGACGAGGACATCAAGGGGATTGTCGAGGACCAGAACAAGCGCAGTGCGGCGAATGCTGCGCTTGTTGCGTCGTTGATTAATCCGGACATGAGCGCGCCGGGGGCAGGGGGCGGAACGCCTCAGCCTTCCATGACGGCGGCAGCGTTGCAGGGGAAGCCGCTTGGCAACGCGCTGGATCAGGTTCCTGCGGCGCCTGCAATCATCCACCAGAACGAATCAGGCGGCGCGATGCGCCCCGGCATTTATGGCGATGGCGGACAAGCCGCCGGACCCATGCAGGTCCATCCCGGCGCACTGGCAGATGTCAACAAGCGATATAATACCAATTACACGCACGCCGATCTTGCCACCAATCCCGACGTTGGGAAGAAAGTCGGGGATGCCTACTATGGGATTCTGCTGGAACAATTCGGCGGCGATCAGGCCAAAGCGACGGCGGCGTATAACGCTGGATCGGGACGCGTTGCCGCTGCGGTGCAGGCTTACGGCGACGACTGGCAGAAAGGATTGCCGCCGGGAACACAGGCTTATTTGGCGCGTGGCGCTGGCGCACAGACCACGCAAGGGCAGGGGGCGCCACAGCCACAACAGCCGCAGGGCGGCACGATGGACGCGCCAGCCGTGATGGCGCAAGCGAAGAAGATGATCGTTGTCGGCATGAACATGGCCAACAGCGCGGACCCGCGCGAGCGAATGATGGGCAACGAACTGGCGGCGCAAGGTCGGCATATGCAGAACCAGGCGCAGGCGGAATTGACGCGGCTGGATGCGCGGGCGAATCGGAACGTGCAGACCGCCACCATTGATATCAACGGCAAGCCAACGTTGGTCCAGCTTGGGCCTGATGGCAGTGTCCTCAAGACAATCGGCGCCGCGCCGGGCGGAA
>Ga0075158_10001913_pt1 | contig 15438 bp, 21 predicted proteins | sample JI91814BDNA_FD_70968 | JGI IMG/M metagenome (GOLD analysis project Ga0075158, IMG submission 70968) | Wastewater effluent complex algal communities from Wisconsin, to seasonally profile nutrient transformation and Carbon sequestration -... | ecosystem: Engineered > WWTP > Effluent > Algae... | reverse complement strand
ATCTTTACAACATATTATTAGATCAGACTCTGTTGTATGATCATCTAATACTATTGTTCTAGAATAACCATATTGATCATAATATTCTTTGAATAATGAACTTGTTGAATAAAAATCTTTATTTTTAATTATGTTTTCAATTTCATTATCTTTTGAACCTATATGTAATAAACTATTAAATTTAATTTCTGAAAATTCTAATATTTCTTTGAATGTATAATCACATACATGTTTATAAGGATTCACTCTCTCCAATTGTTCTTCCCAATTAGTATATTTTGTTTTTAAATTTAATAACGATTTATATATATTTACATCTACAAGTGATTGTGATGTTCTTGACATTTTATCAGAATATTCAATATTTATATGTAATGGTTCTTCATTATATATACTCAATACTTGTCGTGACGCATCCCATACATTATATAATTTCTTTTATATTATTATAATTTAAATTCTTAAGTCAACATTTTTTAAATTAAGATATTTTCGTAAATATTCTATATTTTTCAAACTATTTTCATATGTGTCTGAACTATCTGGTTCTTCCCATAATACTTTATTTGTACCCATTCCCATTGTACTATATGGAATTCCTAAACTTCTGGAAAAAATCATACCATGATATCTTCCTGTATATACTTTTTCTGAATTATATATTATATGAATTACTGTTTGAAGATCTAAATCACTTGGATTTAAATCATTTCTATTATGATGTAAATATTCTTCCATTTTCTTTTGATTTAATATTACAGTATTTTTTGTTGTTAATTCTTTTGCTTTTCCTGATCCATAATATTTTCGTATGGTATTGGGAATATTCATTTGCATTATTCTATTATTATTATCATCATCATATATAGAACCCATATTCATGATTATGATTTTGTTTGGTTTATTTTGTATTTGTCTGAGTAGTTCTTCATTTTTATCATGAATTGGTCCGGCAATAATCAGGGTTATGTATTTATCATTTGTTCTAACTTTTGATACTATTCTTGGATATATGTAGCCTAGATCTCTAAAATAATGTAATTTTTCAACATTGCCAATATTATGATGAATCATGTAATCATATAGTAATTGTTTATCTGTTGGACTTCTTACTGTTATTAATGATGCATAATCAATGAAATCTTTCCAATCTTTGAATGTGTTATTAAAGTTTGTTATATTGCCTTGAATTCCACATGATACTATCAATAGTGGAGCATTATATTTTTTTGCTAAATTGAAATAATGAAGAATATTCTTTGATTTTTGTAATTTGTCGGCTAACAATAATCCTCCTCCACCAAAGAGTAAATAGTCAAACTTCAAATCATCCTTTGGAATATTTCGAATAATTTGATGTTTGCGGTCAACAAATAAACTGTGATCTGATATTGATATTATCTTATATTCTGGTATAAATCTATTAAATACTTCTTTATACATATTATCCCCCATATTTCCGTAGCCATAACAGCTTATATGTAATATTACTGGGACATTCGTAAATGATTCTTTATATTTTACAACACATACAATAATCACAATAATTAAAATAATCACAATAATTAGAATCAACATTTATAATAAAAAAATATTTATATTTAAAAATGAAATACAGAAGACGTAAATCAAGCAGACGTAAATCAAGCAGACGTAAAACTCGTAAATCAAGCAGACGTAAAACTCGTAATTCAAGCAGACGTAAAACTCGTAAATCAAGTAGACGTAAGACTAGCAGACGTAAATCTCGTAAATCAAGCAGACGTAAATCTCGTAAATCAAGCAGACGTAAAACTCGTAAATCAAGTAAATCAAGTCCAACTACATCATTATTTGTATATTACAATAGTGGTGGCGTTTATTGGACATGGCCTAGATTGCCAAGTGGTTGGAAATGGATAGGTACAGGAGGAGCTAATCATAAAAAAGGTGATACTGTATATCATCAAGAATCCCAATTTGAAGGACCAATGCATAATAAACAAAAAGCAATGGAAATTATAAAAAATAAGATGAGAAATCTTGGTATTAGTCATTCAATGTCAACACATTATTCATAAAATATCAATGTCTTTTTAAATATTTACTTAATTTCTTTTTAAGTTTTGATGGTTGACGACTATATTGTTTTCCTTTTCTTAAAGAATTTCGTTTTAATCTTGAAGAATAGTTATATAATTTCTTACTTGTTCTTTTAATAACCTTTTCTGGTAAATAACGTTCTCCTGTTGCATTACGTCCAACAACAGAAGGTTTTCCTGAACGAGTTCTCCATTTTTGTTTTGACCATCGTGATAGAGAATTATTTTTAGATTTTTTAGATTTATATTTTCCTCCTTTCTTTTTATATAAAGCAACAGCTAGTTGTGCTTTTCGTGCTGACCACTGACCAGGTTTTCCTCCTCTTCCTCCTTTTTTACGCTTTTAACAATTCTTTTCCATAAAAAAAAATATTTAGTAAAAAATTAAAAATATATAAAATGAACATATTTGTTCTCAGTAAAATTATTAAATTATGTGCTCAATATCATTGTGATAAACATGTTGTCAAAATGATACTCGAATCTGCTCAGATGTTATGTACAGCTCATCGTGTTTTAGACCAAGTTAATACAGTTGATGGTGTTCGTATATATAAAATTTTTGGTAAAAAACATCCCTGTAATTTATGGACGCAAGCAAGTTCAGAAAATTATAGTTGGCTATATAACTTATTTATCGAATTATGTAACGAATATACATATCGTTATGGCAAAACACATATTTGTGATACTAAATTTCGCAATGCTCTCGAATATTTACCAGTTAATATACCAACTGGTGAATTAACACCTTTTGCTGTTGCTATGCCTGATCAATATAAAATTAAAAACGAAGATGGTACATATGATGCGATTAAAAGTTATAGAGCATATTATAATGGTGCAAAAAGAGATTTTTGTGTGTGGACTAAACGTGATGTTCCAAAGTGGTTTTTGAATCCTTAAACATATTTTGGACATTCTAATAATTCTAATAATCCAGGACCTATTCTTTTTAATTTACATTTTTTTATATAAATTACTTTATCAGTTTTCTTGGACCAAATTTTAACAAGTTCAGCACCTTTTTTAATTTCGATTTTAGTAAGTTTTGTATTTGATACACAATATACATGACTTGAAGATTGTGAATCTAAATGAAACCAAATAGCATTATTTGGCATGGTTTTAAATAGATGATCATTTTCTGAAGTATTTTGACCAATATAAAATATTGTATTATTAAATTCAATTATTTTCATAAACAGTTATTTTTATAAATAATTTTAGAATTATTTATTTAATAAATCTAATTATGATTATTGGATTTACTGGAAAAGCTGGATCTGGAAAAGATACATCAGCATCTTATTTTAAAAATTCCAAAAATTTTGCTTTTGCAACAAGACTTAAAGAAATTTGTTGTTTTATATTTGGATTATCAAAAGAACAAACAGAAACTTTAAAAGAAATCAAAGATCCAAGATGGGGAATTACACCAAGAGAGATATTTCAAAAAGTTGGAAAATTTATTCGAAGTATTGATAATAATTATTTTGTAAATTATTTGAAGTCTCAATTATTAGCTTGTGATGGAAATAGAATAATTACGGATGTTAGATATGATAATGAAGCACAAATGATTAAAGAATTAGGAGGAATGATTATAAAAATTGTAAGACCAAATTATTTGTCTGATTTTGATAATCATGAATCGGAAAATGGTATAATGGAGAAATATATTGATGTAATAATTATTAATGATGGAAGTGTTGAAGATTTACATAAAAAAATAAACTTAGCTATTGTAAGTAATTATTCATAAATGAAATATAAAATATCAATATTTTTTTCAAAAAAGTGTAAATTGAAATCATTAAAAAATGTATTTAATTCAGCATGTTATATCGGAAATATAGAAATTATAGAAAAATTTAAAAATATAGTGAAATATTTTGAAAAAAATGATTTTGAAAATGCGTTAAAATTTGCTATTAAGGGAAATCAATTAAAAATAATCAACTATATATATTTAAATTTTGGATTTAAATCAATAGATAGTATTGAACATTTAAGAATATTTAACGAATATTCTGGTGGTCTTGTTAATAAGACTGATTATATAGTTTATAAATATCTTAATAAAAGTAAATTACCAAAAGATTTAATGATTAAATTAGTTTATTATTTTTAAAAAAAAAATATTTCAAGAAAAATAGTTTATTATTTTTAAAGATGAATTTAATAAGAACCGGTCCAAATGAAAGTGTTTATTTATTCAATGATAAAATTTTAAAAGTCTTTCAAAATAAATATATCGCCAAAAATGAAATAAAAATACAAAAATATGCGAGTAGTATTGGAATATCCCCAAAACTTATTGCCCATGGAGAAGACTTTTTAATTACGGAATTTATAAATGGTACACTCCTTGAAGATTTACCAAAAACACCTGAATTAATTGAATCTGTTGACAAAGTAGTTGATAGAATGCATTTTTATGGAATTATTCATGGAGATTTAAATGAAGGAAATATAATGATTAAAGATGATAAAATCTATATACTTGATTTTGGTTCAAGTATATATAAAAGATTTGTAAGTCAAAAAGATTTAGACAATGATTATGTAATGTATGATTATTAGTGGTTGATTTTTATTTAAAAAAAATAATTATATCATAAATGACAAGTTTCGATGAATTAAATTTACACGATAATTTATTAAGAGGAATATATTCTGTTGGTTTCGAAAATCCATCAACAATTCAACAACAAGCTATACCACCAATGATTGAAGGTCATGATATTATTGCTCAAGCACAATCTGGAACAGGAAAAACAGCAACATTTACAATTGCATTACTTCAAAAAATAATCAACACACAATGTCAAGTAATTGTATTATGTCCAACACGTGAACTTGCCCATCAAACAACTAAAGTTATAAAAGATATAAGTTCTCATTTAGACACAAAAATACATACATGCGTAGGAGGAACTTCTGTAAAAGAAGACATCAATATTCTCAAAAAGGGAGTTGATATTATTATTGGAACTCCTGGAAGAATATATGATTTAATGAAAAGAAATGAAATAAATTTAAATGTGTCATTATTAGTAATTGATGAAGCAGATGAGATGTTATCTATTGGATTTAAAGATCAAATATATTTAATATTTAAAGAATTACCGGAAAATATTCAAGTTGCATTATTTAGTGCTACAATGCCGAGGGAGGTATTAGAATTAACGAAAAAGTTTATGAGAGATCCGAAATGTATTTATGTTAAAAAGAATGAATTAACTTTAGAAGGAATTAAACAATTCTATATCTACATAGAAAAAGAAGAATGGAAATTTAGAACATTATGTGATCTTTATGAAAATTTTTCAATTAATCAAACAATTATATTTTGTAACACATGTAGAAAAGTTGATTGGCTTTCTGAAAAACTTAAAAATAATAATTTTACTACAGTTGCTCTTCATGGAGAAATGGATCAAAATACAAGATCAAATATTATGCAAAATTTTAGAACAGGAACACACCGAATATTAATAACAACTGATTTGTTAGCACGTGGAATTGATGTTCAACAAGTTAGTTTGATTATTAACTATGATTTACCAAAAAATAGAGAAAATTATATTCATCGAATTGGAAGATCTGGAAGATTTGGAAGAAAGGGTGTAGCTATTAATTTTGTTTTGTCTTCAGACATATCTATAATTCGAGAATTAGAAAATTTCTATTGTACAACAATAGAAGAAATGCCCGAAGATATATCTAATTATCTATGAGTATTTTTCTCTCATTTGAATTAATAAATAAACAAAATTATTAAGAAGTATTAATTGTTCGTTGGTATAATTATCTTTTGAAGTTTTGAATAAAGTGTTTTCGATGTTATTAAAAATTTGTAAATTTGATTCTTTATTATTCTTTTCAAATAGAATTTGAAGTAAGCCAAGAATTTGATCAAGTTGAATATAATTATAATTTTCTTTTGAAGTTTTGATAAGTATATTTTCAAGTATTTTATTGATTGTATATGAATAAGATTCATTACTTTTTTGATTTAACATATTTAAATAAGATAACAAGTTTTTGATACAAGAATTGAGAAGAAAATAAGAATCAATATTATTTGAATCAATAATGTTGATTATTTCAATATAAAGAGAATCAATTATTCTTTCATAATTTAATATATCAGATTCTTTTTTCTTTTGTTTTTCATATTGTTGTTTATTGAGAAAAGCATCCATAATCTTTTTATTTTTAGACAAACTTTGAATATTTTCAATTTGTGACAATGTCAATTCAGTTTGAAATATTGGATCTTTAAAATTTCCAGAACATATTAAATAATCACATAATTCTTTTAAATTATAATAAATGAATTTTTTATTACTTGATATAGGAAAACAAGGATAACGTATTTTTTCGAGAGATATTGGACAATTATTGTTATCAATTAATTTATTTCTAAAATTTCGTTGAATTTTAATGGCAGCACAGTGTTTAATGATTAGATCTTCTAAATCATTTTTACGTAATTTTGAATAATTTTTAATTCCAAGATTCTTACATACTTTTTTCAAATTCTCCATTTTATTAAAGTAAAAAAAATCTTTTGAGAATTTTTAAATTGTTTTTTGATAAACTTTATTATCGATGTCCTTAATTGTACACTTTCCATTTACACATGCACCATATACTCCACAACCATTCATACTTGTACATGGATTTCCTTCTTGTTGAAGTGTATCTTCATAGTAAGGCATCTTTGCAGGATATAATTGTTTTGTATAATACATAGGTTGACCAGTTGGATAAACACCATATGGAGGCATTCCATTTCCTATCGGTACAGATGGAACTTGCCCTACAAATAGATCAGAATTTTGTCTTGCTAAAAATAGAACAATAATTGCTATAAATATAATTATTAAATTTAATACTCGAGCAGTTTTGTTTGACATTTATAACGCTCAAGAAAATTTATAAGCAATAAAAATGATTAAAATAATCACAAACATAATAAATATAATTCCAACAAAAAGATATAAATTTATATTTGTTGATATTTTAAGAAGTGTATCTCTATCATATTCTAAAGTTCCTAAATTATTTCTATATGGACTTATTGTACTTTTATCAGAATTTTGTTTAACAAGCATTGTTGGATAAATACCATACATTCCATCTAAATTTTTATTTAAAAAGAAATAACTTATGTCTGGAATTAAAAAATATCTATCTATTTCAAGTCCATTAAATTCAGGAATAAATACATTATTTACATTTTCAATATAACTATGTGCACAAATAGATGAAGATATACTTACAAGTGTTTTATTATATACATTTGTTCGAAAAGGTAAATAGCCTAGTTGAATAAGTTTCCAATTATCTGGATATTCTATATTATTTATTGTATCAACAAATTTTTGCCAAGTTACAAGTAATTTTGAATCGTCTTCAAATATTATAATATTCGAATAATTTCTTTCTTTTGCAAGTAGCCAAATATTTCGATGACTATTATAACAACCTCTTTTTGGATTTTCATTATCTCTTTCGGGATGATACCATTCAAAAATAGGTGAATTTATAAGTTCAGGAAAATTTTCTTCAAATTGTTTTTTACGTTCAATTGATGTTTTTATATTTATACAAAATACTTTATCAATATTTAACATTTAATAATTATCAACATTTAAATTTCTCATTCTTCTCGTAAGTACACTATCAACATCTGATTCATTTACCATCTGTCGTATCACACTTCTTTTGATTTTTTGAATTTTATGTCTATATCTTTTGTGATAATATTCATCAGCAAGATCAAATAGATAATCTTCATTCTCAATTCCTGGCACTTTTTCATCATATGGGAAATTTTTTTCATAACGCAAAAGATGAGCTATGAGTCGAGCTAATAAATCACATAGACTAGTCATTGTTAAATAAAGAGTATCTTTTTGATGTAAAGTTTCATGATCATCTGGATCAATTTCTAGATCTTCAAATGCATAAAATAATTCTCTAACAGAACAATATTCAGGGTACATTTCTATGAGTTTTGATATAACAGGAGTATTATCAATACTCATACTACTTAGTTGACTAATTAAAACATCCATTTTATTAGTTTAAATAATTTAAACTAGAATTCTAAAATATTTTTTTTTTATATACTCATGCTTATAATGTCAATAGATGTAGGAATTATTCATTTAGCTATTATTATTGCTAAATTAGACGACAGTTGGAAAACAGATAATTCTGATTTTGAAATTATTTTTTGTGAACTTATTGATATTACGGAATTAAACATCGAATGCGATAACATTCATTGTAAATTTTATCACGATAAAGTTATGTGTGATTATATTGATCATTTATGCTTTAAATATCAAAAAGAATTTGAAAGTGTAGATTTGATTTTAATAGAAAGACAACCAATATCTGGTCTTGTTGTTGTTGAACAATTAATAATGCATAAATATCGATCAAAAACAACATTAATTAGTCCATGTTCTGTTATAAAATATTTTGGACTTTCAAATATATATGAACAAAGAAAAATTCAAACTGTAGAAATGGCACATGATAAATTAGCTGATCAAAAACATTTTATATTTAATGAAAGAAGACATGATTTAGCAGATGCTTATGTAATATTATTGTATTATGTAAGTATTAATAAACAATCTAAAAAAATGTCATGTTCAACAATTGCACAAAATTTGAGTAATTTTGTTTATAAAGAGTAACATATGATTTCATTATTTAAATTAAAAACATTCATATAGTTTCCTTTGAAATCTTTAAATATTGTGCCTAAATCTGTAATAACATCAGGTATATGTTCCCAGAAATTTAGATAATGGCCTTGAAATTCTCTAATTTCATCAGTTACACATGTTTTACTTAAATTATCTATTGTGGCACATAAAATAAAAGGTCTTTCAATAATTTCTGAATGTTCATAATGTGTTGATTTTAGATTCTTTAGACACATTGAATATGTTTCATTTCTAAATGTAAATTTAATATAAATGGGACTCGACAATAATACTCTATTAAACTGCACATTTTCTTTAAGAATATTGTTATGTAAATAATTTAATAAATTCTCTTTATCAATAGATGAATCTGATACACTTATGATATCAATTTTATCATCATTGTGAATTAAAGAATTAAATTTTTTTCTACGACAACACATTATTAAATTACACATGTTTATGATTAATTTTATAAAAATCCAAGATTATTTATTTTTTATTTAGAATACAATGAAAAGACGGACTCGAAAAAAAACATGTGAGATTGATTCAATTGACAAATTAAATCTTCCCATAATTGAACAAAAACCTATTGAAGAATCAAAAAATGTAGAATTTTCAGAAAAATCACTTCATCCATTTGGTAAGTTCAATATTACTATTGAAAAAAGTACTGCTATGACTGCTGAAGAATTGAGACATTACTATGATAATATATTTGGAATTAAAGATTCCGAAAAAACTGCTAAATTTATAACTCAAGAAAAGGAAGACAACGAAGTATATGAACCAGAACTTGAAAATTCTCAAATAAAACAAAAGAAAACAGAAAAACCTGTTGTTCAAAGAATTCTTTCAAAATTCATAAATGATGTATCTACTGAATTTCCTGCCAAAACTGATATATTATGTTGGTGGTGTTGTAATCAATTTGATTCATATCCTTTACCTTGTCCAATAAGTTATAACAAATTAATAGACAAATATAAAGTTAATGGTGTTTTTTGTGGTTGGTCGTGTGTTGCTGCATATTCTTTAAATGAATATAAAAGCCTTTGTTTAGTTTATCAATTACGTGAACAATTAACAGGCGAAACAAGTGAATTATATATAGCTCCTTCAAAATATATATTGAAGTGTTTTGGTGGTTTTATGGATATAGAAGATTACCGTAAAATGAGCTCTTCGATATTAATAAGTACAGAAAACATAAGTTATATAAATCAAGAAATTGTTGAGATCAAAAATTAAAATGTTATCAACTAATTGTTAACATAACACATTTGGATCTTTTGCTTTTGGATTATGCACATGAATATGACTTTTAATATATTTGTTGTCAAAAATAGAATGAAATTCTTCAAGAGTCATAGAAGTTTTTCCAACAAATTTATCTTCTTGTTCTTGTGTAGCATCAATAAATGTACCTGGACATTTACAACTAATATTTGTCATATGTTTGTATTTAATAGTTTTAGTAGGTCCTGTAATATAAAATCCTCCCATTGTTTTTTATGATATTTCTGAAAATTTTTTAAGCAATTTTTTTTAAAAAATCACACAAACTAGTCGTTAAAAATCACATTAACTAGTCGTTAAAAATCACATCAACAAGTTGTACAAGAAATACAAGAATGAGTAGTATGATAACAATATTAAAGAATTTATCACTATTAGTATTACCAAAATCTTCTCGAGAACTTGGATTATATGAATTTGTCCAATATCTATTAAATGGATCAAAATGTACATATCCTTCTGGTTGAGGATACCATTGAGGTCTTGGACTAATAATTTGATCAACAACTCTTTGTTGAAGTTGATTATTTTTCTGAACACAAGAATTACAATGTTCACATGTAAAATCTTTAGAACTTGTAACTTCTTTAACTTCTTTAACTTCTTGTTTTGGAACTTCTTTTGTATTATCAATCTGTGGTCTTTTCATTAGAAATTGATTTGATTGATTTTTAGAACCAAAATCAGTTCCATATGCAGTTTCTAATGTACAATAGGCAACTGGCATTTATTTATATAGTTTAAAATAAATTATAGTCGAATCACGTTTGATTTTTGACCCTTTTTGTCTTCAACTGACATAATTGTAGCCTTATCTTTTCCATGTCCAATTGACTTTTCTGATGAATTACTATTTACTGAAATATTGTCTGCATCTATCATTTTTCGATACATATTACTAATTGTCTCCTTTTGTTGTTTTTCTGTAAATTCTCTTGTAGATTGTGGATGATTCATAAAATTACCAAATCCATTCTCTGTTGCCCCCATTCTTTGAAACAACTCAGACAAATTTACTCCATCATCTGCTCCTTGAGAATTTGAAGGCATTGGTACTTGTTTTTTTGGTTCAACTGATGTCTTTATTGAATTCATAAATTGATTAAGCATATTTGGATTGTCCTTCATCATATTTTTAAATGCAGGTGCCGTTGTTTTTGCAAATGATGCTGATGCATGATAGAAAAATGCACTTGCAGCAAGACTAAATATTAGTTCAACTAATGGATCCATTTGACCCATATTATTGCTATATTTATAATAAAGTCTCTCAAATATATTGTCATACTCATTAATTGATCCTGATATATTATCTGACCATCCATTTAAATTTGCAATTCCTGCTCCCCATTTTTCATTCATTTGTTCAATTCCATATGTAAAAAACATTAACCCATGTCGCATAATTTTGATACTTGATTCCATTTGAATATTATTCATCTGATTTTTATATTCTATTCTTATATCTTCAATCGATGATTTTGGTCCTAATACTTTTGATAATGTAATTCCTTGTCTTGATTCTAAAGATTTTAATTTCAATAACAGATCAATCTTTTCATCTTCTTCATTAATATATCCACTACTGGATGGCTCTCTCATTGGTTCTCTTTGAAATTCTCTTGGTGCATCTCTTGGTGCATCTCTTGATGTATCTCTTGGAAACTCTCTTGGTGCTCTTGAAGGAGGTCGAATTGTTGATCTACTTTCTCCACTTAAAACAGAGTCACCATCAACAGATTTGGGTTTTTTAACATTAAGTAAATCATCAAATTTAAAAGTACCTTTTGGATCTGATTTAACACTACTTACACTACTTTGAGAAAATGAATCATATTTTTTAAATTCTGGTTTTTTAATATCAGCTTCGTCAAATTTAAATGAATCAATCTTATCTCTTGGTTTTCGAATCTCTGGAGGTCTGTTAAATTCCGGTTTCTTAAATTCCGGTTGCTTAAATTCCGGTTGCTTAAATTCCGGTTGCTTAAATTCCGGTTTCTTTAATTCTTGTGGTGGTGATGGTGGTGGTGATGGTGGTTTTACATCTTCTTTTGGAACAAAACCAAAATCAGGCTTCTTATTTTTCGGAACAAATTCATCCCTTGTATTTTTAATGTTTTCAAAATTTGGCTTTTTACGTTTATCTGCATCAAATGTTGAACCACTACTATTACTACTATGTGAAACATTTCTCTCCATTTGTTCAATTTTTATATCATCCATTCCAGAAGTTTTTCCTAGATCAAATATTTCTCCAGTATTTCCTTGATCTATAGAAAAATTACCAAATACGTCATTTGAGTTTGACGTAAATATTGCAATTCCATCAGTATTTCCAATATCAAATGACATTTAATTATTGAAATTCTTTTTTTTTGTATCATAGACGTACTTTTGTTTTAATGTAAAATAGCCCTTGTACATATGAATCAGCTAAATCATCTTTTTTCTTTGAGTTTTTAAAAAAATCAGCCCATGTTGTTTCGTTGTTGTGAATCAAAATTCTTTTAGCATGTTCAATTAATATTTGTTTATTTTTATAATGTCCCTTCTTCATTTTTGCAAGTCTTTCAATTGGTAATTCTTCATCATTTGGCATTTTTACGTAATAAGTTATTTTATGTCTTGGATGAATACCTTCAATCTTTTTAACATTTTTATTTTCAAGTTTCTTTAAACAAAAATACATTTGAATTTGTCCAGCAATCTGAACTGTTTTTTTGTTACATCTTGGTTGATCTTCATGAAGAATTATAAGCTCGTTATCTTTATATTTTTCATAAAGCTCAGTTAATTTCTGAATTAATTTCATACATGACAATTCCATTGTACTTGCCTTGATTGAAAATAATTCCCAATGTATTATTTTTTTAGTTTCAATGTCTATTAAACTTACAGACATATTTATAGGAGCAACATCAAATGAAAATAATAGTTTCATTTATTACTCTTAACTTTTCTATTTAAGACCTTTAAGCGAATTCAAATCCAAACAAATCACTTCCAAATCCTCGGCCAAAACCTCGAGACATCATAGAATTTTTAGACATCATCATCATAACAAATGATCCAAGGACTAAGACTGCAGCAACTAACATTAGAGCAGCGCTTGACATTTGCATCTTCTTGACATCTTCTTGGTTACAAGGAGTGTCAATTGCTGAACACAAGTTTCTAGAAAACATATCAAGTGCCAATGCCACTATGAACAAAAGAAAGACAAGAGAACCAACCATATAACTATTTAAACCTAACATTTATTTATATAAAATAAAATAATTTAGAAAGGATTAATGCTTAATTCATAATCTAGAGGTCCATTTAATCCTGTATTATTATTGTCATTTATATTCCATGGATCATTTTTAACATCTGTAGCTGTCATAAAACTTCTTTTATTTGAAGCATAGCCTGGAATTTCAAATCCTTTATTCGTTTCAACAATATTTGGCTTATTCAACTTTCCTTGGTTATTTCTATAATTTGTAGTTACTGGACATAAACCTGGATATACAGCAAACCACTTGCCTTTATTTTCAACACAATGTTGGGTTCCTGTAATATTACTTAAACATTCTTCTTGACTCGAATATCCTCTTCCATCATTATTTTGTGAAAAATCTGGAGCTATTGGAATTGCTGAATTGTATGGATATCCTAAGAACTTCTCATCTCCACCTGGACATTTATATGTTTGGGCACAATATCCAGTTTGTTGAACATTTGTACCAAATACATTTGTCTCATTATTACATTTATATCCCAATGATTGATTACAATCATTATTAGTTGTACATGCTTTTCCAATTCCACCAAAGTTAATATTTGTCCTTCTATACTTTCCTCCTTCTAATTCTGGATATTTAGTATACGCACAGTAATTTCCCTGATTTCCATGAGAATCTTGCCAATTTGAATATTGATTATTGCATGTCGTTCCTGGCCATGATGAACAATCTGTATTGTTTACACATGCAATTGTGTCTCCATTGCTCATTAATGTTTGAGAACGATATACCCAAGCTATATTTTGTTTATTTTGATTATCTACTGCATTCTTAATCTGAAAATTTCTCAATGCATTATTATTTGTCGGCAAATTTGCTTGTCTTGCCATATTACTTTGACGCTGTCCTGATGATGTATAATCAGTGAAGAGTTGTCCTGCTGATTGTTTATATGCTGGGAATGGTGTTCCATCTGCATAGACAGCGTTTGTATATCCAGTATCTAATGCATCTTCTAAGTCTTGTCTTGCTGCAAATCTGAATTGACTTTTCATCTTTTACATATTTAAAGATAAAAAATTTTAATCTTAGATTTTATTTAGAATTTTTATAAATGACAACTGCTGATGATTTTAAAAGCTTAACAGGCATCCAACATGTTAGACATCGCCCAGATATGTATATTGGAAGTATATCTTGTACAAAAGAAAATAGATGGGTTATTAATGATAATAATGAAGCAGTTCAAGAAGTCATTGAAACAAATCCTGGACTTGAACAATGTGTTTTGGAATTAATAGTTAATGCTGCTGATCATGTTGAACGTTGTAAGGTTTCAAATGAAACAAAGGTTTCAAAAATTGAAATTGTTCAGACTGATGATTTTATATCTGTTTTTAATAACGGCAAAGGAATTCCCATAGAAATCAATAAAGAAACAAATTTGTATATTCCTGAAATGATTTTTGGCAATTTAATGACTAGTAGTAATTATGATGACTCAAAAAAGAAAACATGGGGTGGTAAAAATGGTATTGGTGCAAAAGCTGCAAATATTTTTAGTACAAAGTTTATTATTGAAGTTCAATCTAATAACACAAATTATTATCAAGAATTTACAAATGGTATGAATAATAAAACTGAACCTATTATTAAAAAAAATAAACACTCTGACTACACAAAAATTACTTATTATCCTGATTTTGCTGCTTTTAACATGTCATCTTTTACATCAAATGATACTTGGAAACTTCTCAAAAAAAGAGCTTATGATCTTTCTGCTGCTACGGGAAAAGAAGTTTCTGTTATGCTTAATGAAACAAAAATACCTGTAAAAGATTTTTCTGATTATATGAGTCTATACATTGGAAATGCTAAAAAAGTTGTTTATTCAACAAATAGATGGGAAGTTGGGTTTGCATTATGTCCTTATACTGAACCTGTTCAAATTAGCTTTGTAAATGCAATTTGTACAGATGATGGTGGAAATCATGTAAAGCATGTGCTTGAACCTGTGCTTGATAAAATTACTGAAGAGTTACAAGCAAAGCATAAAAATGTTGTTATTAAAAAACAATATATCAGAGACAA
>Ga0075158_10001912_pt1 | contig 15446 bp, 17 predicted proteins | sample JI91814BDNA_FD_70968 | JGI IMG/M metagenome (GOLD analysis project Ga0075158, IMG submission 70968) | Wastewater effluent complex algal communities from Wisconsin, to seasonally profile nutrient transformation and Carbon sequestration -... | ecosystem: Engineered > WWTP > Effluent > Algae... | reverse complement strand
TCTGTGTCCTAACGGACTCCGTATCGGAGCTTCGGCTGAGATCACTATCATCTCCCTGGCAGCCCAAGCTGCTACCCTGACTGCTGGTGATGGCTCGACTACTATCGTAGGCTCGGCTGCTGCTAACAACGCTGCTGCTACTTGGAAGATCGTAGTTACGTCAGCTACCACTGTCGTCTGCTACCGTATCTAAGCCACTACTATGGCCTTCAATAACATAGAGCTATCTATACCCCTCTTCTTAAGGAAAGGGGCTGGTGCCTTCTCTCCCGCCTCTGTGTTTAGTGGTGGGAAGGTAGGTGCCTTATACGATGGGGCTAGCTGGCAAAACACGTCATCGCCCACGGGCCTATGGCAAGACTCAGGCCGTACAACTCCGGTCACTGGATTGGGCCAGCCAGTAGGTGCGATTGATGACTCAAGCGGAAACGCGGCTCATTTGTTGCAAGCTACGGCCAACCTTCGCGGCACATTTTCCGGCACTCCTGCCACTTTCGGCAGCGATGTTGTAACCAATGGCAACTTTGCCACTGATACTGTCTGGACAAAAGGCGCTGGCTGGACTATTGCAGGCAATCTCGCGATTGGCGCTGCGGCATCGTCCGACCTGTCGGAGCCAGTCACATTGTCTGCGGGCGAGTGGGCAATAACATATACAGTCTCCGGCTTCGTCGCGGGAACTATTCAGGCCAAATTGTCAGGCACCACTGATTCTTTTTTCCCGGCTCGTTCCGCTGATGGCACTTATACAGACGTTGCACGATTTGAAACAGGAAACAACACTTTAACTTTCGTTGGTTCTGGTGCAACACTATCGCTTTCAAATGTTAGCCTTAAAAAGATAAATACATATTCAGCGCCTTATGGCGTTCGGTTCGACGGCGTTGGAAATGTTTACCAGCAAGCCGGAACTTTTGTTATGCCAATACCTTGTTATGCGATTACAGCAGCAAGAAGGGTAGTATCCCAATCAACTTCACCAGGATTTTTTAGTGCATTCCAAGACGCCAGTAATCAATTCACGATTTTGAGCCTAAACACTGCATCAGCTCAAACACGGTTCAGATCAACCGCTAGAGGCTTAGTGAGCGCCACTGGTGTCGCAGCGCAATGGGTAGGCGGCGTTTCTGCGGTGATTGACGCGCTTAACATTGTTGGCACAACGGACAACCAGATTAACAATAATACCGTTGTGACTATCGCAAATACTTGGACCGCTCCCGACACCTTGGCCACTGCAAAGATGGGCACAACAGGAATATCAGGGCTTGCTCCAAATATGGCATATATGTGGTTTGGCGGGCTTTTAGTGGGCGCAAACCCCGGCACCGATAGAGCAAAACTGAAAACCTACTTTGGAGCCATTGCTGGTTTAACGCTGTAAGTATTATTAATTGATCTAGTCTATTATCTATTGGAGTACTTTCATGACCGCTATAGTGTACGACCGCAGGAACAAAGTTATAGTGGCTGACTCACAGAATACGGATAGAGGCGGCATGATGTTCAGGATGAATAAGATAGAGCAGCTCTCAGATGGTCGATACTTTCTGGGAGCTGGTAACTGCTACACGATTGGTATAACCAAGAGATGGGCTGAGACTGGTTTTGATGAAGACGAACGCCCCGAGTACGGGGCCTTGTTCCACGATGCTGATGAGTATACGTTTTCCTGCTTAGTGGTCTCCAAGGATGGGGCTACTGTCACCTTGATAGATGACGAGATGCAACCTCTAGAAGTCATGGATGATTATGTTGCTATTGGTTCCGGTGCAGCTTATTGTATAGGTGCTCTGGATGCGGGAGCCTCGGCTCTGCGCGCTGTTGAAATAGCCTGTGATAGAGACGGTTCAGTGTCTCGACCCATACACCAAAAGAAATTAGGAGAATAACATGCAAAGCAATTTTAATAGATTCGCAAACTTCCCACGTAATCAAGAAGATATCTACGCACAGCGTTCGGATTCAGCTGATCTACGTAGAGAATATATTGTGCAGGTACAATCAGCAGGTACTATCAAGTATGAAACACTTAACGGTGTAGCTGTAACCCGTACTGTTGTAGATGGAGAAGTATTAATTCCTCTGGTTAAAAAGATTTGGGCTACAGGTACTTCGGTAACAGCGATTATAGGCTATTACTAATGGACTGGATAGATGAAGCTTTTAAATTTGCCGGTAAGGTTATGGCCGTACCTGAACTACATGCAATTCTTACCGCCCTTGCTGTAGGTCTAGGCTTTACTTACCTATCCACTTTACCACTTCCGGCCAAAACGTCTATTAAATTTGCGGTACAGTATGCTAGAGTTATTGTGTTTGGTGCTGTGCTTAGTATAGCTTTTGCTCTTAAGCCTACACCTAGAATGGTAGCCTATGCCTTTCCAGTAGCTATTTTTACTCCACTATTCTACGAATGGTTGATGAATATACTGTATCATTTCTGGCCTTGGTTGAAGCCTAAAGCTTTACTTACAGCCACAGAGATGCAAGCTCGTGTAAAGGCTCCAGCAGAAGGAGGAGACTAAATTGAATTGGGTTGACGAAGTTTTAAAGATGTTAAAGGTATCGGAAGGATACCGACAATACGCCTATCCAGACCCACTTTCCAAACTATTTAAAAAGTACCCACGTGCCAAATGGGGGTTTCGTCCAGCTAGAGCTATAGTACAAGAGCTAGGATACACAGGTAGTTTAGAAGATGGAGCGCCTTGGACTGTAGGTTACGGGTATACCCACGGAGTTACGCCCGATACAGAATTCTCGGTAGGTATGGCAGAGCACAAACTGAAAGAAGTTGTACAAGATTGCGTTATCCAAGTAGCTAAGCTAGTACCTAATTTCCAAGATCAGCCAGATGTAATCAAAGCAGTGCTGGTAGATATGTGCTACAACATGGGAGCTAGAACCCTAGCTACCTTTAAGAATACCCTTCGTAACTTTATAATTAAAGATTACGATCAAGCAGCCAAAGGGATGGAAGCATCTCTATGGGCGAAGCAAGTAGGCAACAGAGCAAAACGATTAGTTCGTATGGTACGAACCCTAAAATTTGAGGAGTAACTAATGTCTTTAGTAATGGACCCAGGAATTGAAGAAGTAAAAGAAAAAAGTAATGAAGTTGTGTTGTATGTATTAACCAACCGTATAGCTGACCCAGCACCTTACGAGATGCTGAAGATGTTTTATAAGGGAGCTTTCGAGAATACTATTGGATTGATGGAAGCTAAGAACTCCGAAACTGATGAACTAGAATACCTGATTGTAGGCCTAGTGCCTGATGAGAAGACTGGTAATATTACGTCTATCCCTATCGCAAAGGTATTTGCTGGACCAGAAGAATCTTATAAATATCTAGCCCCAGATGGTAAAGGAGAATACAGTCGTGACGATGATCTCGCCCCAACCATCCAGTAATCGCTGGGCAGAACAACTAATCCAAGAATATAAAGAAGGGGCCTCCGATGTGGAGGTCGCTTCTGCTTTAAATATTACTATGGACAAATTCCAACAGCAGTACAAAGAAGTACTGGTGTTCAGACAACTTGTAGATTTGGGTCGTATGCTATCCACCGCATGGTGGTACAAGCAGGGTCGTGTTAACCTTAACAACAAAGCCTTTAACAACGTTCTGTGGATCTTCAACATGAAGAATCGTCAGGGCTGGGCTGAGAAGACGGAATCTACTACAAATGACGTGCCTATTGACCAGCGTAGTCTGGATGAATTACAAGGTGCTATCCTAGCTAAGATGCCGGGAGTACTGAAGCGGCTTGGTATCAGGACAACTGATGCTAAGTTACTCGAAGCTACCTCGGTGGAGGGTTAATGAATCTAACTGATCTTCAGAACGCTCACGACTTACTGTCATCTAAAATGGACGGTATGGCTGACATACCTTTAGATCTCGCCCGTATGTTACCTGCTGTAAATAAGGGCACTATGGATGCTAAGACTCTTCAAGAGGCAATGGCCCTAATGGATGAGTATGAGATACGCTTAGCGCAAGCTGGTGTAAAGAAGTGGTTCATTGATGGATCAGTCTTTAGTATAGATCATTGCCCTAAGCACAAACTGTTCTTCGATGCCGGTAAGGATTACCACGAAAGATCTTTTATGGCAGCGAACCGCTCCGGCAAGAGTATTGCTGGAGCCTACGAAGTAGCTTGTCATGCTACAGGTATCTACCCAATCTGGTGGAATGGACGAGTATTTGACAAACCTACACACGGTTGGGCTATTGGCTCAACAGCTCGTTCTACCCGTGACGTAGTACAGAAAGAGTTACTCGGGGCTATCGGTAGTCCCGGTACAGGTATGATACCAGCAGACCTTATGGGTCGTAGCTGGTCTCTTGCTGGCGTACCACAAGGTATTGACGTTATCGAAGTTAAGCACATCTCCGGGGGCTGGTCAACTATAGGTTTCAAGAACTACGAACAAGATGTACAAGCGTTCTACGGTACCGCTAAAGATTATGTGTGGGCTGACGAAGAGATTCCTGCCCTGATCTATAACGAATGCCTGATGCGTACGATGACTACGAATGGTATAATGATTAATACCTTTACTCCTCTTCATGGTCTTACTCCTTTCGTAGTTAATTTCTGCCAGAAAGCAACGTTCATAGGCTCTAAACGTCCATTCATTGCTGATGCAGCTAAGGAAGTAGACGAGGGAGAGGACTCTCGTGTAGCTTTGCTGAACACCTCTAAGGCTGTTATTACAGCTGGCTGGGATGACGCCCCTTGGTTGGACGAAGAATCTAAAGCTCGTATGCTTGCCGACTGTCCTCCACATCTCAGAGATGCGAGATCAAAAGGTACTCCTGCTATGGGATCTGGCAACATATACCCTATACCTTTAGAAGAGATTCAATGTGAACCATTTAAGATACCAGATCACTGGAAGCGTATGTACGCATTGGACGTGGGCTGGAATGTAACGGCAGCTCTTTGGGCAGCTATAGACCCAGATACAGATACCGTGTACATATATGACGAACACTACGTAAGAGAACAACCACCAGCTGTACATGCCATGTCTATCCTCACTAGAGGTAGATGGATTCCCGGAGTTATTGATCCAGCTTCTAGAGGAAAGTCACAGACTGATGGTCAGCAGATGATAGCTATGTATAAAGAGAATGGCCTAAGTCTTAAGCCAGCTGTAAACGCAGTAGATGCTGGTATCACTGATACTTGGAACCGACTGGCAGCTGGTAAACTAAAGGTATTCAGAACCCTACAGAACTTTCCAAAAGAATACATGCTTTATAGGCGAGACCTCAAAGGTAAGGTAATTAAGGAAGACGACCACCTTATGGACGCTCTGAGATACATCATCAATAACCTAGCTAGAGCGTTATCTAAGTCCCAATTAACTAACAGCGGAGTATATAATGGTACCAGACGATACGATGTCTAACGAAGAAGAAAGCTACTCCGAAGACGAGATGGAGATGATGGCGGAAGAGCTTGCTCAAGCAGAAGCTAAAGAAGCTGCTGAACGTGAGGAAGTTTTAAATAACCTAGCACTAGATATTGAAGCCAAATTCTTCGATAGAGCTCGTCGTAGAACTACCAAAGAAGGTGAATGGCGTAAGTCTATGGAACTGTACTACGGCAACTTAGCTGTGGCAGATCAAATATCCTACACCAAACCTTTTGGCGATTCTGCTAGTACCAATCGTCCATACTATAACATAGTCCGTAATAAATGCGATATCGCTATTGCCCAATCAGTGGCTATGCAGTTTGCTGGAGGGGAGAAGAACTGGTCCTTAGGTCCGGCTGTTACTACCAAAGATCCCTTAGAGATTGCTAAAGCTAGGGGCATGGAGAAAGAAATTGAGAAGCAACTGGAGCACTGTTCCTATGGGAAAAAGTGTCGCCATGCTATCGAAGACAGGGTAATCCTAGGTGTTGGCATAGTAAAAGGTCCAGTAAACACTGGAGAACTTTACAATACTTACGCTCCTTCTCCTGTTGACCCGACTCTATGGGTAGCTCAGGTATCTCAAGAGAAATACCCGGCTGTGGAGTATGTTAACCCGTGGTTCTTCTACCCAGACGACACTGTTAATAACTTTGACATGTGCGGTGATACTATCCAAGCTCATCCTAAATCAGCTTTTGACCTGAAGAGGCTTGCTCAGCATCCCGGCTTTGCGGAAGATCAGGTTAAGGCAGCTCTAGATGCCAAGCCAGCAGACTACATGTCTTCTGCTTGCTCAGAATACTCGACCATTACATCTAGCAATCCTTATCTCTTTGAAGATAAGTATTTAGTACTTGAATATCATGGCCCTATTACAGCCACCCAACTTGGTGCCTTAGGTATCGAACCATCGTATGACTCTATTGATGATGAGTACTATGGAGAAGTATGGACTTGTAACGGCAAGGTACTTAGAATCGAGTTAGAGAACATTGAGGCTAGCTTTAAGCTTCCTTATGGCGTATCTGTATGGCTTAAAGACCCATCCTATTGGGCAGGTTTTGGTGCGCCTCAGCTTATGAAAGATGCTCAGCGTGTAGCCAAGGAAACTTGGAGAATGATTCTAGACAATGCTTCGGCCTCGTCTGGTCCTCAAGTAGCTATGCACAAGCACTTTGTAGAACCAGCTGATAACAAGTGGGAAATTGAGCCACGTAAAGTATGGTACATGACTGACTCACAGGTAGACGTAGAGAAAGCTATTAAGTTCTTTAACGTACCTAACGTTGTGGCAAATTTGATGCCAGTTCTTGATGCTGCTCGTACCTTTGCAGAAGAAGAGTCCTCAACTCCTATGATCTCTGCCGGTATGCAGGGTGGCGGATCTATGGATTCTGCTACTGGAGCTATGCTTCTTGAGCGTAATGCTACTACTATCCTAGACTTCTTGTCAGAGGAATGGGATGACAACGTTACTGAGAAGATTATTAGAGGTTTCTGGGCTTGGAACATGCAGTATAACGCTGATCCTTCTATTAAAGGTAACTATAGTATTGATGTACGTACCTCTACTGAGTATAAAAACAAACAGCAGTACTTGAGAGATATCGAACGCCTGAGTATGGAGTCTAAACAAGACCCAGAGATGGGCATGATTCTCAACAAAGGTAACTTAGTACGTGCTAGACTGGCAATGATGCACCTTCCTAGTCAAGATATCGTACGTTCTGAGGAAGAAGTAGCCCAGCTACAGCAGCAAGCCGCTCAAAGGCCTGATCCTGCTATGATGGAACTGCAACTTAAGCAGAAGGAGCTGGAAGTTAAGGCTGCTGAGCTTGATCTTAAGAAAATGGAGCTAGCATTCCAAGTTAAACAGCAACAGCAGCGCGAGCAGTGGGAGCATGAAGAGAAGATGTCGGCTAACTATGCACGTACTGTGGAATCACAGGCTATGGTTCTGCGTTCTCAGAATGATAAAGAGGCTGAGCTCATTAAACTGGCTGCACACACTGAGGAAGTGGATAAGAAGAATGCTATTATGCACGACATTGCCGTACGTTCGGATGAAACTAAGAAGTTCTTAGGTATGATGGAAGAGACCCGTAAGATGAGAGAGAATATGCTTACACAACAGGAGCTTAGGATGAAAGCTGAGACTGGTAGCGGTATCTAATGAGTATTAATACTGAGTTTGATGAAAACTTCAACTTCCGTTCAGTAGACTGGGGATTGATGAAGCCTAAGTTAGTAAACGATCTACAGATTATATATGATAAGATCGTAGCTAAAGACTGTTCGCACGATGAGGCGAACCAACTGAGAGGGAGAGCTGGGTATATCCGTGACCTTCTCGCAATAGAAATGTCGGCCCTGAAACGACAGGCCCGATAAGGAGAACTAAATGACAAATGGAACTAATCCAGCTGAACCGGGTCTAAATGCCGAATTGACAGAAGACCAACTGTTTGCACAGATTCAGGAAACTATGAAAAGTGGTACTGAGGCTGACCTTAACAAGGTTATGGAAAGCAAACTAGCTGAACCTGTTGAGATAGTAGAAACACAACCTGAGTCGCAACCAGCTCCAGTAGCTGCTGCCACTGAAGAGGTAAAACCTGTAGAAGCTGTACCAGCGCCATCCCAAGAAGATTGGTTTGCCGCCCTACCAGCAGATGTTCAAGAGAAAGTTAATGCTATCAAAGAAGAGAAGCTGAGACTTGAGCACAAAATCAGGTCAGATGAGGGCCGCGTCCCTAGTCTCCAACGTCAAAATGAGGAGCTAAAACGCAAACTCCAAGGCCAGCGCCCTGAACCACAGGCCGCACCAGCGCCAGATGCTACAAGCAAAAGTAAGCTGGATGAGAAGATTGCAGCTATACGGGAAGTAGATCCTGTCCTTGCAGACACTTTACAGAGTCTAAAGGAAGAGTTAGCAGCCCCTATACGCGAAGAAGTTATCTCCAGAACTGAAGAGATTAAAAGCGAACTACGCCAGAAAGATGATGAGGAACTCTGGAACAGAGAGAATACCAAATTATTAGCTGCCGTACCACTAGCTCACGAAGTCTTCAAGCACCCCCAGTATAAACAATGGAAAGAGCAGCAAACAGAAGGTGTCTTAGCTTTAGCTACCTCTATCTACGCAGACGATGTACTAATTGCGTTCGATAAATTTTCTAAAGATATGGCTAGGCAAAACCCTCAGATGGTAGCACCCGTTGCTACTACTGAGACACCAGCTAAACCTGCTAAGCCTGTTGTTGATGCCAAAACAAATAACGTAGTCCTTGAACGTGAACGTAAACTAAATGCCTCTGCTCCTGCCGCCGTAAGCGGTACTGCTAAAGCCGGTGAGGGATTACCGGATGATGAGGACAGGCTGTTTGCCCACTTCCAAGAACAAATCCGATTAAAGAAGATGTAAGGAGGAAAAACTATGTCTTTCTCAGGTACTAACTATGGCGATATCTCGCCTCGCGTAGGCTTATTTGCCGTAGCGAAAATGCTTGACCATGCCCAGCCTCTGCTGGTCTTAGAGAAGTTTGCTTTAACTCAAGCTCTGCCTAAGAACAAAGGCCTCAATATTAAATGGCGTCGTCCGATTCCATTCGATGTGTCGCCTACTGCCCTGACTGAAGGTGTTACCCCAGTCCCAACTGTAATGGAATACGAAGATGTGTCAGCTACTATCTCCCAATATGGCGGATGGGTGGGCTTTACTGACGTGATCCAAGACACTCACGAAGACCCTGTGTTGAATGATATGTCTACCTTGTGTTCGGAACAAGCCGCTTCTACTAAAGAAGCTCTGGTTTGGTCTGTAATCCGTGGCGGTACTTCGGTTATCTATTCCGGTGTTGCTACTTCCCGTGCTACTGTTGTTGCTACTATCGTTGATGACGAACTCCGTTCGGCCCAGCGTATTCTGAAAACCAACCATGGTAAACACATTACCAGTATGATTGGCGCAACTAGTAACATTGCTACTGAACCTGTCGCTCCTGCGTTTCTTGCTTTCGGTCACACAAATCTGGAACAAGACTTGCGCGATATCGCAGGCTTTGTGCCACGTGAATATTACTCTTCGTATAAGCCTGTCTCCGATCTGGAAATTGGTAAGTTCGAAGACCTGCGCTTCATACTGACTCCGCACTTGGAGCCTTTCTTCGGCGCTGGTTCTGCTGTTACGACTGGTGTGTTGAACACTAACTCGGCAGTAGACGTGTATGCACTGGTAATCGTAGCGCAATCCGCTTATGCTGTAACTCCTTTGCAAGGCAAGAATGCAATTGAAATGGGCGTGTTGAATCCAAAAATCGCTGCTAGCTATGAAGATCCTTTGGGTCAGCGTGGTCTGGTTTCTTGGAAAATGTGGTTCGTCGCAACTCGTCTGAATGAGACTTGGATGACCCGCATCGAATGTGCCGTTTCCGCGTACTAATAGGAGGATATAAATAATGGCTACTTTTAAATCTAAGGCTTTCATCGGTAGAAACTTCTACCGCGCCATGAGCGAAGAACCTGCTCAAATCTCTGCTACAATTAAAGTACCGGCAGGTACTCCTATTGCTGCTGCTGATGTGTTCAAGTTTTTCAAAATCGGTGCCAATCAGCGTATCCTTGAAGCTACTCTATCAGTAGACGACATTGATACTGGTGCTACCGCAACCATCTCGCTGGGTTATGATGCACTAACTCAGTCTGACGTACCTGCTGCATTCATCTCTGTATCGAATATCGGCCAAGCCGGTGGTACTGTACGTGTTGAAAATGGTGGTACGCCTGCCTTTGCTTCCGGCCTAGTTTCTCCTCTTACGGAGTCTATGGTTGTACAAGCTGTAATTGGTACTGGCCCTGCTGGTAATCCTAACACTGACCGTTATTTGACTTGCACTGTGAAACTGGCTGCTGTTTCTGGCACCCCAGCTATCACTCCAGAATACGTGTATCGTAATCGTTACAATACGCTGGGTGTTGGTTCTATTTAATGTTTAAACTAATAGTAGCCCCTTCGGGGGCTACCCTTTTTCGTTATATGGAGGATTACAATATGGCAGGTCGCCCTAAGCCACTTAAACCATCGCAACAAAAACCTCGTTAATTATAACACCATGTACTAAGGAGTACCAATATGTCTACTGATGAAACCAGTGAAGACCAAGTATTAGAAAACCCAGACCTTGCGTCACAAGAGCAAGATTTGGAAAAGATGACAATAGCTCAGCTAAGGCAGTATGCTTCTCTAATGAGAGTAGCTGTTGCTAAAGATTCTACCAAACTAGAAATCTTAGCTGCTATTAAACACCGCGCACGTGGGCAAACCCTAGTTAAGGTATCAGACCCTAATGGTCCACCTCCTCCGGGCTTTGTGAAGATTAAGATTCTAAAAGACTCTAGTCCTCGATCTAAGAATATCCCTGTGTATATTCACATCAATGGACGCACGGCAACTCTTCCAAGAGGTGTGGCTATTAACGTTCCAGAGAAAGTAGTAGAGGTTCTTAGAAATTCTACCCACCCTCAGTTGATTGAAGATTCAGAGAAAGCTTTTAATGATTCAAAGCGTATTCGTATCGAAGCTTCTCCTAGTTATCCGTTTGAAGTTCTAGACCGTACTCCGGGCCCGGATCCTTGGCCGGGTAATGAAATCGGTAAAAGAGCATCGTACGGGCCTCGTGAAAAGTTCTGGAAGATGTTCGGAAGATGGCCTAAACGTGGTGAAGTGCATGATGCTATTAAACAAGGCTTCATTAAAATGGAACCTACGGAGATGTTAACTCGTTCTGAGACGGAAGAGAAGAAAGAGAAGCGTCCACCTAACATGATGTAATAAGAGGATACTATATGGCTACATATTTAGAATTAGTTAATACTGCCATATTGGAGTCGGGGGTCGATTTAGACCCCCTTACTTCGTCTAACTTTGCTTCACCTCCAGACCAAAGTATGTATCGTAATATGAAGACTTGGGTCTCAGATGCTTGGAATGAACTACAGATAGCTCGCGATGAATACGAATTCAGGACCGCTAGAGCTACTGTGTTTATCTACCCAGCTATGTATGTGGAGAATGGGTTAAGAGCTACAGCTCCTCCAGTAGGAGCCACGTATAATGGCGATGATACTGACTCTGACTTTACTATAGCTCAGGTAATTACACACTCAGGTTCTTGGGCAGCTGGTACTGCCAAGGCCACGCTGTATTTTAAAACAGCAGCAGAACAATATAAACTAAACGAATACTTTGATGAGCTGACACCTACGCCAGCTAATAATATCTTCCAGTCGAAAGGCCGTGGGAGATACAACTTTGTGAACGATGCTCAGAAAACTGATATATCAGAAATACTGTATGAGACTATGTATGTGCAAACTACTGGGGGTTCTACTATTCAGACTAACTCAGCTGATAGCCAGCTGCGCAAGATTGAGATGATCCCATGGGCACAATGGGCTGAAAGCTTTGAGCAGAGTCTAACATATGGTATGCCACAGTATGCTACCATTACCCCAGAGGGTGATCTGGATTTCTATCCACGTCCTGATAAGCAGTATGTACTACACTTTACTTACACGACTTCTCAGAATGCTCTGACTCTATACACAGATACTCCTAGTACTATTCCTTCCCAATACCATCCTATGATTGCATGGGCTGCTGTAATGAAGTGGGCTAGCTGGGACTCTCAATCAACTAAATACACCCGTGCTGCTAAGCAGTTTGACTTCTTTAATCACAGGTTAGAGAAGAATAAGATGCCAGTAGTATCGTGGGCTAGATCGAGATATGACTTTACATGATTGAAAACTTAACTCCTAGCGTGGTATCTTTAAATAAAGGGCTGGACTTATCTTCCTCTCCGTTTACTGCGGAGGTTGGAAGTTTACTGTCATGTAACAACTATGAGATTACTGACTCGGATGGCTTAAGAAAGATTGATGGTTATGAAAAGTATGACGCTACTTTATCTGCTGGAAACACTTCTTTATATATCTTAGGCGTACCCAGTACAGCCGGATATGCTGTGGGAGACTACTTAGTAGCTACTCTTAATCCTTATAGTGGAGCATCTTTAGTAGGTAATCCTGTTTTCTTAGGGCAGGTGGTAGATTTTTCAGCTCCTAATAACACAGTGACTCTAGCAGTATCTAACTTAGATTATCTATCTACTTCATCTGGTATCTCTAGATTAGATAAAGTGGCAGGTGGTCAGACTTTATTAACTATAAATTCTATAACTGAAGGTTCCTTATACTACTCTTCAGCAACGGCTTACATGACTGCGCTAATAGCCTCCCAAGCTGTACTTAGAAACTCTACGTATAAAAGAAGCTTAGGCTATGCTGCTGATGGACTGCACTGGTTTAGAGATAAAGAATATGCTGTTGCTCCTCTACCAGAAATTAGGGTACGTGGTAGAAATGGAGTAGGGCAAACTATTGCTGGAACCTACACCATAGCAGTTACTAATGGTTTTAGCATAGGCAACTCGGCTAACTCCAGCGAAGCGCAAGTTATAGGCTCTAGATCTGAGACCGATGGTTCTGGATTTAAATCTTATTTTTTAACTATCATTCCTCTAAGTGGAACTTATAAAGACTGGGCAGCTGCTGCTGATCCCGGAACGGGTGGCATAACTATTACTGGACTAACGGTAACTCCCGGAACAGCTGCTATGGTTGATGCTATTGGCTACACTACTACTGACTCTAAGTACCTAGCGCCTTCTCAGATAGTTAATACTACTGAATGCTTGTGGACTTGTGCCTCTGAGCAGGAGAGCTTAGATACTGGTATCTATCCTATGGTATTTGGATGGGTACCCATAGCTACTAATTTTAATTTAAATTTTGAGAATGGGTCGTCAGCTACTGATCCTGTAAAAATGGAACGCAGCTTTTCCACAGTTCCTTCTACAGTCACTTATTATATGACAGATGGAGCTAACGTGCTATCCTTTAATATGATAACCTATTTCTTAGATCCATTAGGACCTGCATGGTCTACGGGTAATGCCTACGGAGAAATGCAGATACAAAATATTCAGGTAGTATCTGGAGTTATGGCACAGCCTTCTCCGGGATGGACTGTACACAGCGGATTCCCTTGCACGGCACCAAACAGAATTGCCGATGTTTCTCCAAACGTCATGTCAGTAAATGCGCTACAACCTAGACAATCTCTACTTTACTATAATAGTAAATATGAATTTATTTCTAGCAACTTCTTTGCTGACGATTCTTGGGATGCCATGTATGGAGTTAATGGTGCAGGTAGAGCTTTCTACTATACAGGGGATCTATTTGTATTTATATACACTCAAATAGATAGTACTAAAGATAGGCCTAGACATATAGAAAGCCATCATCAACACTTAGCTTTAGGATTTGAGCACGGCTCTGTACAGTTATCTGTTGTAGGAGAGCCTTTTAATTTTCTGGGTATAGACGGTGCTACAGAGTTTGGCCTAGGGGATAAGATTACTGGGTTACTATCTTTGAATGGTACTACCTTAGGCGTATTCTGTCAGCAATCCATATGGTCAATTACTGGCACAGATGTAGATAATTTTGATACAGCCGTAATTGCTCCTAAAACTGGGTGCATTGAGTATACCCTATCTAATATGGGTATACCTGTGTATTGTGACGGTTCGGGAATACAAACATTAGCTCAGTCTGAGAAGTACGGAGACTTTATAGGCAAGCCTTTAAGTTATAAAGTTAACAACTGGCTACGTCCTAGACTTCGTAGAGTATCCAATAAGTATACTAATAATATAGGACTTATAGGTTCTATGATTGTAAGAAACAAAAACCAGTATCGCCTGATGTTTAAAGACGGGTACCAGTTAACTATGACTGTTAATGGGGACGATGATCCAAAGTTTACTACACAACAGCTACTTACAGATGCTGGAGTAGCTCTAACTCCTTGGGCTTGGTCTAGTCAAGTCGGCGAAGATGGGGAGGAATATCTACACTTCTCTTATTATAACCAGCGCACAGGTGCAGACTCTAAATATGTATACGAGCAGGATAAGGGCTGGGGTTTCTCAGGAACAGCTATGTCTTACCACTTTGAAATTAACTGGTTCTTTGGTGATAGCCCTTCCTCTTTCTTTGGAGTAAAGAAGGCTCGCCTATATGGTAAAACACAAGGCAAGGCCTCTCTTAAGATCCAGTCTACTGGCGCTCTTAGCCAGCTGCAATCTAGATATAACTCAGCAGACGAGCTATTGGATCTACCATATACCCAAGAATACTACTCAAATACCATGACTGAACGTTCATCTAAACCGGCCAATCTATCCAATAGAGGGCTGTCCATTCAACTAAAAGTATCTAATAGACAAGCAAGTGTTGCGGAACCTTCGCACATATGTCAGGTCTTAGTTCTTGCTACTACTCCCGGAGGAGCCTTCGACGTATGATAAAGTCCCTAGATCCCACACTTGAGGTGGTTAAACCTATTGACCAGCCTAATCCGGGAGGCCCTCCTGTGAACGTAATTACTGAACAAGGGTCTCCTCAGAATGGTCCTCTTGTAGGTACTAATAATCCTGCTCCTAATGGCAACACAGGTATAGTACCTCCTAATACAGGTACTACTCCTCCTAGTGGAGGAACAGGTCCCGGAGCTCCTCAGCCATCTGTGGGTTTAGCAGGTATGGCAGGGCTAGACTTTGCTAGACAAGTTACTCCTAATGAACTGGTATCTACCCAACTTAACAATCTAACTGCTGGTAATTCACAGTATATGCAGAATGCCCGTAGACGAGGAACGGAGTATGCTAATAGTAGAGGTAATCTAAACTCTTCTATCGGCGCTGGGTCGGCAATGAGAGCTTCTCTAGAAGCAGGCCTGCCTATTGCTCAGGCAGATGCAGCAGCTTACGGTAACGCTGGGGATAGAACCTATGATGCGGCGGATAGAATTCGCCAGATGGGAATACAATCTTTCTTAGGACAGAGTGATGCAGCTTTCTCGGCTGAGCAACAAGACT
>Ga0075158_10001908_pt1 | contig 15451 bp, 10 predicted proteins | sample JI91814BDNA_FD_70968 | JGI IMG/M metagenome (GOLD analysis project Ga0075158, IMG submission 70968) | Wastewater effluent complex algal communities from Wisconsin, to seasonally profile nutrient transformation and Carbon sequestration -... | ecosystem: Engineered > WWTP > Effluent > Algae... | reverse complement strand
CGCACGGCGTAGGGGGGCGGGCCGGTCACCATCGCGGCGATGCGCTGCTCGACGCTCAAGGTGAAGTTGCGGGGCGGCGCGGCGGTCGCCTCCAGCGTCAGCGAGCCGCGCCTTGGAGCGGGGAGCGGCGGCGGCTCGTAGGACGCGGGGGCCACGTCTAGCGCCTCGGTGGTCACCCAGAGCCGGGCCTCGGCGAAGTGTCGCGCCAGCGCTGACTCCAAGCGCGAGATGAACGATCCGAACTGCAGGCGCAGCGCGAGCCGGCGGTTCGGCTCGGCGATGAGTGGGTGGACACGCGCCCGATAGTCGTCTGCGCGCTCCCCCGGCTGCGGCGCAAACTCGGTGACCTCACCGAGCACGCTCACCCTTGCTGAGGCGGCGCCGCGGGGGTGCTCGGAGGTCACCGTCACCTCGGCGATCATTCGCAGCCCCGCCTCCTCGTGCTCCACGCTGAGCCGGAGCTCCTGCCCACCACTACCAAAGAGGGCGGTGTGCTCCGAGAGCGCGAGGATGAGGTTTGGCAGATCGTTCGGCTCGCCGCGCTGATCGTGAAAGACGGTCTCGCCATCGATGATCAGGGAGCGGGCATTATCGATGCCGAGGTCGTCGAGCACGCGGCGGAAGTCGTAGACGATGGTCGCCGCTTCGACCTTGTTCCGCTCCCGGTCCGTCTGCAGGTCCACGGTGGTCCAAAGCGACTGAAGCTTGTCCCAGAGCATCGGGGACCGCTGGATGATATCGGCAGGCAGGTAGAGGTCGATTCTGGAAACAAACCGCATCAGGGTAGATTGAGCTCTATCAGGAGGCCCTTGCACTTTCCAAGATCCAACATGGATACCTCGTCATTTTGCCAGCTGCTTGGCCAGGCGGGCGGCGCGGTCCACTGCCTGCGGAAAGTGCTGGCTCAGGAACTCTTGAAACATTGTGTTGGTAAGCCCGCAGTATAGAAACGCCCGCTGGTAGCTGCGTCGCTGGGCTGCCTCGATGGCGGCGGCCTTCGACTCCGGGAAGGTCCGCCCTGCGGCCAGCTCCAGGCTGCCCACATCAAGCTTGGCCTGAGCGGCAAGGAGCTCCTCGAACGCGCTGCAGATGCCGAAGTAGTCGTCGACCGCCTGCTGGACCTGCGCTTCGTCGGCTTTGCGGCGCAGCTTGAGCAGCTCCAGGACGTCGAGCTTGGCGTGCTGCGACTCCTCAAGCCAGTGGTGCTTGAACAAGCTCCGGAATAGGTCGTCGACCTCCTGGCTGTCCTTGATGCAGTCGATGTAGTGCGCCTGAGTGATAAGTTCCAGGTGCAGCGTCGTCAGTAGCACCCCCATCGGCGACTTGCTGAGGATCACCTTCGCGACGGCCTGTGAGTCCCCGGCGAGCCTGCACTCGGTGCCAAACTGCAGCTTGAACAGCTCGTTGAAGCGGAGGAACATCTGCTGGTGCTTGACCTCTTCCTCTGCGAAGCGCAGAAGAGCCCGCAGGTTGCTCTCTTCCCCGTGCAGCTCGGCGCGGGCAGAGTCCATCGCCATCACAATGATGTAGGTCTCGACGAAGTAGAAAAGATAGCTATAGGCATTGCCAAAGATCTGGTTGAGCTGCAGCTTCTCCATGCTGCTAAGGAATGGCAGCGTCCGCGCGAAATCCATCGCGCTCGGCATAAACGGCTTGTTAAAGTCCAGCCGACTCTGCGAGGAAACGACGTCGTCCACGCGCCAGGCTACCCGCTCGGACAGATCGATACACTTGTCATAGTCGGAATTGATGATACTCATAGCCTGGAAGCTCCCCTGCGGTTTTCGAGCTATCTAAGAGCTATCTAAGAGCCTGGCCCAGCCCGCATCTCCTGTCAAGATGGGGCTCGGTCGCAGCTAGACCCAGGTGTGCTGCAACGATGAGCTCCAGGTTCGGCGTGCGAGAGGGTACCAAATGCGCCGTCTGTGTCGCCCGCTGTAAGGTGAGCGGTGCTGGCAGCTCGGGAGGCCCAAGGCGTGGCGGAAACCCCTTGCGGCCTGCCGCGAGCGACGTGATACTTCAGTGCATTCAGGTCAGCGCAAGCTTTAGACCCAAAGGAGGCAGCATGTCACGCAAGCCCAGGTCGTGGGACTTCATCGGCTTCCATTTCGGGGCTGCTGCACGGGCCGGCCAGCGGCACTTTTTTCGTGCCGCCGTGCCGGCGCTGGCTCTCGATTTGGCTCTCGGGCTGGCCCTGTCGGGATGTCATCATGGCGGGCCGCCGGGCAGCCGCGATCTTGTCCGCTATCGCGGTCCCGTCCGACTGGCGCTGACCGCGGTGTCGGTGGCCCCGGGCAAAGAGGACGGCAGGCCGTGGGACGGACTCGGCCAGCTGCCGCCGGAGGTCGTGGAGGGACTGCGCACGCCGCGCACGCGCGGGTTCTTCGGGACTCTGTTCCGCGAGCTGTCCCATGGCGGAGCGCTCAGCGCGATCGTCAGCCTGCTGCCGTGGAGCGCCAACGCCTTCGTGGACAGCATCGCCGCCCCGGATGTGCAGGTCGAGATCTCTTTGAACGGGCAGCTCTTGACGCGGTCACCGATAGTCAGAAATAGCTTCTTCCCGACCTGGTCCGGTGTGTATACGCGCCCCATCATGGTCTCGGATTTCGACCACATCGAGCTCAAGGCAGTCGACCGCGACATTGCCTTCCATGACCAGATCGGCGTCTGCACCAGCCAGGGAATGCCGTGGGTGGACAGCCATCACGGGTATGCCTCGGATCAGACCTTTCAGTGCTACGGCCAGCTGTGGGCGGTGGCCCTGCGGGTCATCCCGATCGAGTCGGGCGTCGTCATGGCAGATGTCACCGCGGCGCCCGAGCAGGAAGGCGACTAAGCCCGCTGCTCGGCGGGTCCGCCTTTACGGGCTGGGCTGGAGCAGCGCCGTCAGATCGGAGATCACCAGATCCGGCCGCTGCTGCGGGGCCGCCGCGTCGACCTCACGCTGCCGGGACACCCCGGTCAGGGTCAGGATGGTCCGCATGCCCACCTGCTTGGCTCCGGCGATGTCGGACTCCAGGTTGTCACCGATTAGCAGACAGCCGGGCGGCGCGACCTGCAGGTGCTGGCACAGCTCTTCAAAGAACTTCGGGTCGGGCTTGCCGCAGAAGGTCGGCTCCACCCCGGCCGCGTAGCTCAGCATCCGCGTCAGCGCGCCGGCGCCAAACTCCATGCCGCGGGTGCTCGGATAGACGCGGTCGGCGCACAGGCCGATAAGCTCGGCGCCGCGGCGCGCCAGCTGGAGAGCGGTGAACAGGCGATCCGGGGTTACCGATGGGTTGTCGAGCGATGCGATGAGGATCGCGTCACAGGGCGCATCCGGCTGCTCGACCCAGTCGACCTCGCCCTCGAGCAGCTGCGCGCAGGACTGACTGACCAGCTGATAGATGCGCGGCTTGCGCGCCGGACCGCGGCGCGGCAGGTGCTTGCGTATATAGTCACCGGCAGCCGTGGCGGCAGTGTAGACGCTGCCGGGAGGCAGCTGGATGCCGACCCCGGCCAGTCGCTGCGTCACGACCGCTGGGCTGCTGCCCGAGTTGGTCAGGCAGGCGAAGCGGACTCGCGCGGTCTCCAGGTGCTGGACGAGCTCGATGGCGCCGGGCAGCGGGCGGGCGTCATGAAACAGCGTTCCGTCCAGATCCAGGAGGACAGCCGGATAAGCAGAGAAGTCAAAGGGCATGCGCGCCGATTATCGCCAAAACAGGGGCTCTGATCACTCCCTTCGTGCGCCCGGCCCTGGCGGCTGTCCGGCTCAGTCGAGCGACAGGCCGAGGGCGTGGGCGAAGAAGGCCAGGAGCTCGGTCTGCTGATCGATGCGCTGCGCGAGCGCCGCGCTGCCGCCGTGGCCGGAGGCGGTCTGGACGCGCAGCAGCACCGGCGCGGGGCCCGCCTGCGCCGCCTGCAGCGCCGCCGCCAGCTTGTAGGAGTGCAGCGGCGCCACGCGTACGTCGTGATCCGAGGTGACGATGAGCATCGCCGGATAGCGGGTCCCGGCGCGGACGTTGTGCAGCGGCGAGACGGCCTGCAGCGCCCGGAACTCGGCGGGATCGTCGGGCGAGCCGAGGTCCCCCTGCCAGCCGGCCCCCTGCCCGAACAGCTGGAAGCGCAGCAGATCGTGCACCCCGACGATGGGAACCGACGCGCCCAGCAGCTCGGGGCGCTGCATGGTCACCGCCGCCACCAGCATGCCGCCTCCGGATGTGCCAAAGATGCCGAGGTTGCGCGGCGAGGTGTAGCGGTTGGCGATGAGCCACTCGCCGGCGGCGATGAAGTCGTTCAGGCCCACCTGGCGGTGGGTGCGCATGGCCGCGGTGTGCCAGGCCTCGCCGTACTCGCCGCCGCCGCGCACATTGACGACGCCGTAGATGCCGCCGCGCTCCATCCAGGCGACCATCGCCGGGTTGAACGCCGGCGTCAGCGACACGCCGCCGAAGCCGTAGGCGGTGAGCAGCGTCGGGCGCATCCCGTCGCGAGGCAGCCCCTTCTTGGCGGTGAGGAACATCGGGACCTTGGTTCCGTCCTTGCTTGGGAAGAAGACCTGGGTGGTCTCCAGCGTGGCGGGGTCGAAGGGGACCACCGGCGTCTTCCACGGCTCGCTCTTCCCCGTCGCCAGGTCGTAGCGGTAGATCGCCCCGGGGTCGCTGAAGCTGGTGAACGCGTAGAAGGTCTCCTTGTCGCCGGGGCCGCCGCGGAAGCCGAAGGCGCTGCCCAGACCCGGCAGCTTCACGTCGCGCAGCTTCTTGCCGCGCAGGTCGTGGGCGGCGACCGCGGTGTGCGCGTCCTCCAGCGTGGTGACAAACAGCTGGCCGCCGGTGAGGGTCGCTCCGTCGAGGGCGCGCGGTCCTTCGGGGATTATCTCCTGCCACTTCGCGCGCTCCGGGGTGCGGAGGTCGATGGCGATGATCCGCTTCTTGGGCGCCCCGGAGGTCGTCTGGAAGTAGAACTTCGGGCCGTCGTTGCCGAGGAAGAGGTACTCCGCCTCATAGGTGCCGATGAGCGTCGTCAGCGCGGCCCCCGGCCGGCTGAGATCGAGGTAGGCGACCTGCTCCTGGCTGCGATCGCCGACCTGTCCGTCCCCGCTGGTGATGACGAGGTAGCGGCCGTCGCGGGTCGCCGTCGGCTCGAACTGCCAGGTGGGCTGGTCCGGTCGCTCGTGGATCACGACGTCGCTGGCCGCGGGGGTGCCGATGCGGTGGAAGTACACCTTGCAGTCGTGATCGGGCTCGACCAGCTCCTTGCCCGGCGGCGGCGCCGGGAAGCGGCTGTAGTAGACACCCTTGCCGTCTCGCGAGAACACGGGCTGGTAGTACTTGATGTAGGGGAGCTCGTCGGGCAGATCCTTGGCGGTGGCGACGTCGCGCAGGTGCCAGGTCTGCCAGTCGCCGCCACCTTGGGCGAGGCCGTAGGCGATGCGAGTCCCGTCTTCGCTGACCGCCAGCCCCGCGAAGGCGAGCTTGCCGTCGGGCGACAGGGTGTTGGGATCGAGCAGCGACCGCGGCTCGGCGGCGAGCGCGGCGGCCGAGTAGACGACCGGCTGATTCTTCTGGCCGTCCCGGCGGACCCAGAAGTAGCGACTGCCGCGCCGCTGCGGCGGGCGGAAGGACTCATAGCGCAGCAGCGCGGCGAGCCGCGTGTGGAGCGCGTCGCGGCCGCTGATGCGCGAGAAGTAGGAATCGGTAAGCGTGTTCTGCGCCGCCAGCCAGCGCCGGGTGGGCGGGGCGTCCATCTCTTCGAGCCATCTGTAGGGATCGGCGACCTGCACGCCGTGGCGCGCCTCGACCACGGTGCCGCGCGGCGCGGGTGGATAGGCAAAGGCGGGAGCGGCGCGGACCGGCGACGAAGGCTGCGCCGCGGCGTGCGGCAGGAGGACAGCGGAGGAGGCGGCGGCGAGTAACAGGATGGAAGTACGCATGCGCCGGAGCTTACTGCAGACCCGGCTGCTCATCCACACCGGTGCCGCGATTACTCAAGCCAGGTCGGATCCTCGAGCAGTCCTTTAACCAGCTTGGGTACTTCCTGCTTGCTGAACAGCAGATTGTGAATCGTCGTCAGGATGGGGGTGCGCAGCCCGTGCGACTCGGCCAGGCCGTGCGCGTCGCGGACCATGTCGACGCTGTCGCAGTGGCGCCCGATTCGCTTCTGGGCTTCGGCCAGGGGGATGCTGGCACCGAGCAGCCGGCCGAGCTCGAAGTCAGACGAGCCGCGGCGCTCGCTGGCGAGCATGAAGCCGCCAAAGCCGGCCAGACCGAGGAAGGTCCGCTCGTGGGCGCCGAGCGCCATGCCGAGGCGGGCGCTCTCGGCGGCGCTGCGCGAGACCAGCGTGGCGCGGGTCGCGGCGCCGAACTCCATCACATCACAGACGCCGCTGGCCAGGGCGATGACGCTGCTCATCGCCCGCGCCACCTCGACGCCGACGAGGTCGCTCGTGCCATAGATGCGCAGGGTCGGGCAGCCGAGCACCTGGCGCGCCGCGGCCACCACGGTCTCCGAGGGGCTGCCGCAGATGACGGCGGCGGGGTTCCACTCCTCGAGATCTTCGGGAAGCACCGGACCGGCCAGGGCGCCGATGCGGGTAAGCTGCGTCTCCTGCCTTATCACATCGGAGATCAGCATCGATGGCTGCTCGGTTCGCGGGTCACCGGGACAGATGCCGTCGACGCAGTGGATGATGATCTGGTGCGGCCGCAGCGCGCTCTTGATCTTGCGCAGCAGCGCCCGCACGCCGGCCGCCGGGACGGTCAACAGGAGCAGATCGGCGCTGCCGAGCTCCTTGAGCTCAATCGTCGTCGTCGCCTCCGGCCCGAGGGCCCCCATGGCTGAAGAGAGCGACGCTGCGGTCATTCCCATCATGGTGGCGTCCTCGCTGCCGGCGCGCGCCGCTGCCTGCGGCGGCCGGTCCGGCGGGGAGGTGGCGAGCCCGGCGAGCGCCGCCGAAGGGAGGCCCATCAGGGTCTCGTCTTCGCTCTCGGCATGGACCGCCGCCGGGGCCAGCTTGGCCGGCGGGGCACCGGTCAAGCCGGCCAGCGAGTCCATGGTCATCGCCATCATGGTAGCGTCTTCGCTGTCGGCCTTCAGCTGCGGCCGCTTGATCGACAGCGGCGCGTTCAGACCCCCAAGCCCGCTAAAGGAATCCGCGGTCAGGACCCCGGCGTTGTCCGGCTCACCGCGGTCGGGCGCCCGCGGCGGCGGCGCGGCAGGGCCCGCGGCGCGCGGCGGGGTGTACTGCATGACGCGCTTTATGTGCCCGCGCTGCCGGTTCTGGTTGTTCGTCAAAAGGACGGTCAGCGCCCGGGCCCAGCGTCCGTCGCCAAGGACCACTACGGAAAGCTCCTTCATCTCCCCCCTCCGATTTCACCAAGCATGGACAGCGGCACAATCACGCATCATCGCAAACCTTACGATCGTATAACCATCGGTCTTGTTCCTGCACGCCAATTCGTAGGGGCGCTTGAGGCGACGCCCTGCACGTCTGTCCGGCGTCCGGGTGCGCTCCTGTAGGTGCTGGCATAATTCCCGTTCAGGTCCGCTGCCGCCACCGCATAGGGGCTCGTGCCGACGCCGATGACTACCAGGCTGGTGGCGCCGAAGGTGCCATCCCCGTTGCCCAGGCGAACCGAGACGTTGGCCGATCCGCTGTTGGCGCTGATCAGGTCGAGCTTGGTGTCCCCGTTTACATCCGCGGCGATGACCTGACGGGTGTTCGTCCCCATGGCCAGCGACGTGAGGGGAGCGAAGCCGAAGACGCTCGGCCGGTATGCGAAAAGATCGTTGCGGGTGGTCGCGCTGTTATTGGGATTGGTGACCTGCACGGCGCGGGCACCGCAGGTCGCCACCTTGGCGGGCACCACGCAGGTAATCTGGGTGCTCGAGACCACGACCACGTTCGTCGCCGGGACGCCGGCGATGGTGACGGTGGCGCCGACCTGAAAGTTGGTTCCGGTGAGCACGAGCGGGGTGCCGCCGGTGTTGATCGCGTTGCTTGGGGTCACCGCGGTCAGGGTCGGGGCGCCGGGCGGGGCCGCCAGATCGGCCGTGGTGCCGAGATCCGGGTTGGCTGCCGGGGTCTCATTGCAGTCGACCAGCGCCGCCGCCAAGAGGAATGCTCCGCCATTAAACAAGATGCGTTGCACGGTTGTCATCTCGGACTCCTTAGGTTAGTTCAAAAGCTCCCTTAGATAGAGCTCTGCGATATGGTCAGCATACCCCGAAAGCAAGCCGTCCGCCCTAAACGGCCCGAGCCGAGCGGGGAGGAGCTCGATGGGAAGCCGATGGGAGGACGGCCCGCTATGGGGCAATCGCTGCCTTGGGCGGCAAGCCTTCCGCAGCTGTTCCAGAGTGCTCCGGCCAGCGACTGCCAGCGGCGGCAAGGAAGAGGAGGGACATTGACCCAAACAATATCGTGCTCGCGCCGATGCCCGGGGGAGAGTGCATCGTGAAGGTCGTCGACTTCGGGGTCGCCCGGCTCGGTCGGCGCCAGTATTCCTTTACCGGCGAGCCGGTGGGGACTCGCGGCTACATGTCGCCCGAGCAGGCGGCCGGTGACTGCGATCGGATCCACCCGAGCAGTGATGTGTTCGCGCTCGGACTGCTGCTGCTGGAGATGCTCACGCTGCGGGTCGCGGCGCCCGATGGCACCCCTTTTTCGAGCATGGCCGTCCAGGACCCGCGCCGGCTGCGGGCGCTGCTGCCCACCCTCCGCCCCGAGGTTCCGCGCGCGCTGTGGAATGTAATTGATAAGGCGCTGCAGCCCCAGGTCTTCAAGCGCCATGAGGATGCAGAGGAGCTGCGACTGGCGGTAAAGGGTGCGCTCAGCCGGACCCCGCGCTCATCGCGACCGCTGCCGGGAGTGACGCGGACCGCTCAGGGGATGCTGCGCAAGGTGAGCTGACTTCCGATTGCGGCACGCCGCGCCGACCACCGCGCCGCGAACCGACGCGGCGCCAGCGGCAGGTCGCTACAGACCCAGGAGGCTGCGCAGCAGCGGCATGCGCGGCTGCAGCTCGGCTTTCAGGTTTGCGATCTCGGCGTCAATCTGCGCCGCGCTGGGCTCGGGATCGGTGGTGATGGAGAGCCTGCGCAGCCGCGCCGCGGCTCCCGCGCCGGTCATCCCCATCTTGTCACCGAGCTCCTTGAGCGAGCCCCAGTGATCCGGAATCAGGACGCGCCGGGCGACGCTGAGGAAGAGCAGGTTCTGCAAGCGCTCGCAGTCCAGACCCAGCGTCTCGGGGAGCTGAACGGCCTGCTCGGTCTGGGCAGGGGGCGTGAGGCCGCCGCTCTGGGTGAGCGGCCAGCTGCTCTCCAATGCTTTTTTCCAGTTCTCTTCCACCGTGCTCGCCGGATCGCGGAAGGTCAGGTAGCGCTCCAGGGCCGAGCGGAGCTCGCGGGCGTTCCCCGACCAGGTGATCTTGGCCGCCAGCTGGCTGAGGATCTGCACCGTCTCCTCGGAGAGCTCGGCGAAGCCTTCGTCCACCAGGGTCTCGCACAGGTGGGGCACAAGGGCGCTCACATCGCTCGGCTGCAGGTCCGGCAGGGGCAGCTGGACCGCCACCAGGCGGAAGCGCAGGTCGTCGCGGAAGGTGCCGGCGGCGACCATCTTCTCCAGGTTGCGGTTGGTGGCGGCGATGATGCGTGCCTTGATCGGACGCTCTTCGGTGTCGCCGACACAGCGGATCACCTTCTGATCGAGGGCGCGCAGGAGCTTGGCCTGCAGGTTCAGCGGCAGCTCGCCGATCTCATCGAGGAACAGAGTTCCGTCTCTGGCCCGCTCGAACAATCCGATGCGATCGACCGCGTTGGTGAACGCGCCGCGTCTGGTGCCAAACAGCTCGGCCTCGATCAGATCGGCAGGCAGGGCGGCGCAGTTCACGGCGATGAACGGCTTCTTGGCGCGCGAGCTGTGGAGGTGAAGATCGCGCGCCAGCACCTCCTTGCCGGCTCCGCTCGACCCACACAGGAGCACCGTGCCGGTGGTGCTCTGGGCGACCCGCTGGGCGAGCTTGAGGACATGGCGGCGCGCCGGCGAGGCGGCGACAAACTGCCACGGCTTCTCATCGCGCAGCGGGCTGGGATCGCCGACCGGTCCGCTGTTAAACAGAAAGACGCAGCTCTGCAGCCAGCGCTCCAGCGCCAGGTTGAAGGTGTTGAGCCGCCAGGTGACGACCAGGTAGGAGGGCTCCGGATTACACGGCTGGGCGAGCAGGGGCAGCTTGGTGCACAGCTGGTTGTCCCGCTGAACCTCCGGGCTGTCCTTGCCGTAGATGCGCACGGTGGAGACATAGTTTGACAGCTGCGAGCGCACGTACGCGGCAAAGTCCTCGCCGTTGGCGAAGCGCCCGATCTCCGGGGTCGTCTCCCACAGCGGAGTGCGGCGCTGCACGACCAGATCCTTGGCCAGGAGGAGCTCGAAGTTCTCCGGCAGCTCGTAGACCTGGTGGGGGGTCAGGCGCAGCCAGGTGCCGTTGGTGCTGTCGAGGTCCTTGACCAGGAACTTGCCCCGCGAAGACAGGCTGAGCACCGCGTGGCGCTGCGAAATGGACGGCGAATGGGTGGTAAACTGCCGCTGCGCGGGTGAGATCTCGGTGATCGCCGAGACCCCGCTGTCCTCGCCCCGCCGGCGCCCTTCCCGATCGTCTTTATGTTGTCTGTCCGGTCCCACCAGCTCGTGGCGACAGATATACATGTCCTGTCCCTGGTGGAGGATTTGTTCATGCTTCTTTTGACCTTCGATGAGTAATACAGATGAATCAGCCATAAGAATATTACTGCGCCATGAATGGCGATCGTCAATAGGGTTTTTTATCCTACATGGCACTTAAATTTTTTCCGCAACTATTTCAAATGCGCTTTGAAAATGGGAAACAAAATTGCTCGACAGATTGTCACTTGATATCGCAATTTAAATTTCAAAAGCAATTTTGAAGTGCATGAAGCAATTTTCAATAACGCTGCTAAATTCACAATCTCATTACAGCCGACGGCCAGGAAAAATTCAACATCCTGGCTAAATGATTCGGGTCTTCGGCCGGTGCGCCAGAGGTGCGCCGGCCTGGGTCTCTGTAGTCGGCAAGCGGCGCCGTGGCGGCGATTCTCCAGCTTGGCCTACAGGAGACCGATGCGGCTCGCGGCGCTCATGTTGTCAGGGACGCGATGACGGCTCTTCTTGGGCCATTGATAATCAATGGCACACTCCATGCTTAGTAGGCTGTCTGGGCATGCGCGGAGCCCTGATCGGGCTGCTGCCAGAGAGGCTTCGGCTGTCAAGTCGGCAAGCGGGTTCAGCTTACCCGGCCGGACAGCGAGTCTGCCGATCGATGTAACAAATTGCGATATAAGGATCAAGCTCAAATGAAAATTACCAATCAGCTTGAACAGCCGCTGACTCCCGCAGAGCGTCCCGCGGGAGGAGATGTCGATATGACGGCGCGGCGGCCCTTGTACCACCCTGCGGCCCGGCCGCGCCTCGGCCGGGTCCTGCGCGGGCGCTACCGGCTGGAGTCGCTGCTCGGAATGGGAGCGATGGGGGAGGTATACCGCGCGCTCGATCTGCGGCTGCAGCAGCCGTGCGCGGTCAAGCTGGTCTTCCCGGGGGCGGTCTACGGGCTGAAGGCGCACCGGCGGTTTGACAATGAGGCGCGGGTCATCGCCCGACTGTTCCATCCCAACATTGTCGAGGTGCGTGACTTCAGCGAAGATGAGGACGGGACCAAGTTCCTGGTCATGGAGCTCCTGGAGGGGCAGGACCTGCACCAGCTGCTCTCCCGGTACGGTCGCCTGCCGCTGCCGCGGGCGATGGAGATCATCCGCGCGGTCGGGGCGGCGCTGCAGTACGCGCACGACCTGGGAATCGTCCACCGCGATGTCAAGCCGGAGAACATCTTCATCGGCACGCGCGGGCGGCTGGACGGTCGCGAGTGCGACCCCGGCGAGCGCGAACAGATCAAGGTGCTCGACTTCGGACTGGCCAAGCTCCTGAGCGACCCCGCGGCTGAGGAGCGCAGCGCAGACCTCGGCGGACCGCCGGCGCAGCTGACCAGCGGCATCATCATCGGCACCCTGGCCTACCTGTCTCCGGAGGCGACCAAGATGGACAGCGCCGGGGTGGACGCGCGCTCGGATCAGTGGTCGCTGGCCGTGGTCGCCTATCAGCTGCTCTCCGGGCGGGTCCCTTTTGGTAACTCCCACCCGCTCGGCCTGTGCCAGATGATCTGTAGCGAAGAGCCGGTGCGCCTGCGCACGCTGGTGCCGGGCCTTCCCGAGCATATCGACAGCGCCATCCACACCGCGCTCGCCAAGCAGCGCCAGGATCGCTTTACCAGGATCTCGGACTTCATCCGCAGCCTCGGCAACCTGCCGCAGCTCGGCAGCGTCGAGGCGTCCTCCGGGGCGGCGGCACCCGCGCCCGCGCCCGCCGCTGCGGTCGAGCCGGCCTGGGAGGGCGATGGCGACCCGACAGAAGTCGAGCCCTACCTTCCCGGACTTACGCGGCCCCGGCTGGCGCTGTTGCCCAGCGCCACCTTGGCCCAGCGCAGCGTGCCCGAGTTCGTCGAGCCGGACCGCGAGCTGCGCGCCCTGCGCGTCCCCGCCGCGGGCTCCGTGGTCGGCGCGGCGTCGCGGCGCGAGCAGAGCGCGCCGCACCCCGACCTGCTGGTGACCGCTCACTATACCGCGGAGCAGCTGCTCGAGCTGAGCTGCCTGGCCAACCTCGACGACGCCCCGGCGCTTGTCCACGCCGCCCAGGACGTGCCCACCGCGCCGTATCGCCTGGGCGGGCGCAGCGCCAAGGACATGGACGACGAGTTCGATCGGACGCCGCTCCCCGTGCCGCGGTCCTTGATCGATGAACGGAGCGTCCGCGTGCCGACCGCGCAGGCGGGCCAGCTGACGGCGACCCTGGTTCCCACCGGAGAGCCGCCCGCCGGTTCGGCCGGGAGTGTCTTTGCCACCCTGCGCGCCGAGCTGTCGCCGCAGGTCGAGCTGCCGGCCGGGCTGGCGACGGAGGCCGGGCTCGCTTTCAGTCCCGCCGCGGAGCCGCCTGCTGAAGTCGAGAGCACGTCCTCACCCACCGGGCAGGCCGCGGGCCGACCAGCGGGACACGCCATTCCACCGCGCCCGCCCGCGGCAGCCTTCGCGGCGCCCCAGCGGCGACCGGCCACGCCGTCGCGCCCTGAGGTGACTCCCGCGCCTGCGCGTGAGCCGGGGCGGTCGACCCCGGCACCCATGCCGGCGCTGCAGATGCCATCTCTGCTGACGCTGGCGGGGACCGCGCCGCCCGAGCTCGGGAGGCCGCTGCACCTGACGCTGCCGCGGCTGCGCTGGCCGCTGTGGCGGGCGCTCGGCGCAGGCTCTGTGGTGCTCGGGCTGCTGGTCGCGGTCCTGCTCGGGCTGCGCCTGGCGCGCACCAAGGCCGTGTCGTCGGGGGCGGCGCTCGGTCCACCGCCGGCGCGGCTCACCCGACTGTTCTCTGTTCCCTTGCTCCAGGTCGCGCAGGCTGGCAGTGCGCGCACCACCCCGCTCGATTACCAGCGCGAGCCGGAGCGTCCGCCGCTGTTCACGCCGCCCGCGCCGCCGGTGGCGCAGTCGCTCGCGCCGCGGCCGCCAGAGCCGGCGCAGCAGTCCGGGATGCAGTCGCTGCCAGCGTCTCAAGAGCAAGAAGCTGCAGCATCGCCCGCGCGGAGCGCCGAGTAGCTGGTGGCCAGTCTGCCTACGCAAGAAGCGGGAGCGCGCAGCTTGCCTGAGCGGCTCGCGCAAAAGGGATATTCATCATGGCCGGAACAGTCCGAGACAATTTGCTGAGCGGTCAGGTCGTGGCCAACTACCGCGTCGGCCGGCTGATCGGTCGCGGCGGAATGGGCGCTGTGTATGAGGTGGTTCATCAGTACCTGGGGCGGCGCGCCGCCCTCAAGGTCCTGCACTCCCAGTTCACCCAGACTCCTGAGCTGGCGGCGCGCTTTGTCAACGAAGCGCGGGCGGCCAACGTGGTCCAGCACCCGAGCGTGGTGAGCGTGTTCGAGATCGGCCAGCTCGAAGATGGGACCCGGTACATCCTGATGGAGTATCTGGACGGTCCGCGCTTGAGCCAGCGCATTCGCGAGCTGGCGGCGGCGGCCGAGCCTCCCGCGGGCGAGCAGGGGAGCGCCGGCGACGCTGCCAGCTCAGCGCGTGTCATCGTCAGCATTCGACTGGTGCGCCAGCTCGCCTCCGCCCTGCGCGCCCTGCATGAAAAGGGAGTGATCCATCGCGACCTGAAGCCCGACAACATCCTCATTGTGAAGGACCCCGAGGCGCCCGGGGGCGAGCGGGCCAAGCTGCTCGACTTCGGCATCGCCAAGTTCATCACCGACCAGGGCCGGGTCGGGGAGTCGCCGTTTCCGGGAGTGCCGGCCTCGGTGAAGACGGCGCTCGGGGCGCTGCTCGGAACGCCCATGTACATGGGACCGGAGCAGTGGCGCGGCAAGGGAAACATCGACCATCGGGCCGACATCTATTCACTCGGCTGCATCTTCTTCGAGATGCTCGCCGGGCGCCCTCCTTACAGCGCCAGCGCGATCCCGCACCTCATGCAGATGCACGTCTGGCAGAAGCCGCCGCAGGGTCTGTTTACGCGACCCGAGATTCCCAAGCGGCTCGCCGAGCTCGTGCAGCGGATGATGGCCAAGGAGCCCGCCGAGCGGCCGACCACCTTCGAGGTCGAAGAGCAGCTGGAGCACATCCTCGCCCAGCTGCTCTCTCCCCCCGCGGCCGACAGGGGCAAGGCCCAGGCGGCGACGCTGCTCATCCGGCCCGACGTCCGGGCGGCCGCGGCGACGGCGGAGCAGTCTGGGGATCAGACGATGCCGATCGTGCGACAGGCGCCGATCCTGGCGGGCCACCCCGTCGCCATTGGCCCGCCCGTCGGTGTCGCGCCGCCGGCCCACGGCCCGGACGCGCTGGCGCCGATTCCGCTTGTCGAGCGGAGCTCATCGGGGAGCGCGCAGCTGGTGCCGATGGGCCGCCGGCGGCCGGGCCTGCTCCCGGCGACGGCCGGGCTGCTGCTCGTGATCGCCCTGGCCGGCCTCGGGAAGTATGGATTTCCGCCGACCCCCGGGGCCAGACAGCCGGACCTCGACCCCAATACGGCCTCAGCGCCGCAACGAGCCTGGCGGATTCGCAGCCTGCCCGTCGGAGTCGAGGTGCGCGATGCGGTCACCGGCCGCCTGCTCGGGCAGACGCCGCTTATCTATAAGGGGCCGCTGAGCGGCCAGGTGGACCTCGTCCTCAGCCGGCCCGGGTATGAAGAGCGCCACCTCACCCTCAGCCACGACGACCTGGCGCTCGTCACCGTCAAGCTGCGGCGCAGCAAGCGCTAGCCGAGCCACTCGGCGCCGTCGGGCGAGAACTCCTTCTTCCAGATCGGGACCTCGCGCTTGAGCGCCTCGATCGCGGCGCGACAGGCGGCGAACGCCTCGGCGCGGTG
>Ga0075158_10001901_pt1 | contig 15490 bp, 6 predicted proteins | sample JI91814BDNA_FD_70968 | JGI IMG/M metagenome (GOLD analysis project Ga0075158, IMG submission 70968) | Wastewater effluent complex algal communities from Wisconsin, to seasonally profile nutrient transformation and Carbon sequestration -... | ecosystem: Engineered > WWTP > Effluent > Algae... | reverse complement strand
TGTAAGAAAAGACTGCGGGATTGAATTTCCTTTCCATACTCTAGAAGTATATCGTCATTTACCACAAAGACGGCTTGAATACAGGGAGTCTCTGACGCATAACGTTTTAACATTGTATCAAAGTAGGAATTTTTTAAATTGTTCATTCGGGTAGATTCATCCTCTGGCTCTTACTAACTTTATATTCCAATCCTGATTGACTATGTCAAGAAAAATTATCCTGCAAAATGCTTTCCTGTAATTTGAGAGCCTCTTTGTTACCGGGTTCGAGTTTAATTGCCCTGGTTAGATATTTCTTGGTAATTTCCATTCTGTTCAATTGACGATTTACATCTGCCAGGTTTACTAGGTTTTTAACATTGGAAGGCTCTCTAAGTCTATATCGTTCACCGAATAGAGAAGCTTCTTCTAATTCACGATTTTTTTTCTTTACGAATGAGTTTAAGTAAATCGCATTTGAGTTCATTGGATTAGCGTTACAATATATATCTAATAGTTTACTCGAAACATGGAATTCTTTTTTTTCGATATAAAGATTTATTGTATCAAAAAGGACTTCTAGATTTTGCCCTTCTGAGAATGTTTTTTCGTAACTGGAAATTGCCTTGCTTGTAAATCCTTTTAAATAATAGTCATTAGCCACTGCTAATTCTTTTTCAAGCTCTTCCTCGGTCTTAGATTTTAAATCTACAAAAGGATGCTTTTCGTAAGTAATTTTTAAAATTGAAAGATCATCAGTCAATTCTCCTTTCTTATTTAGTTCAGCTTTGACTTTAGATAAATCTGAGTTAGTAGCTTCTAGTATTCTTAGAAAAAGAGTTTCATCTTCATTGATTATTCTTTCGCCATCTTCACTCGTTCCAATTAAAATATCATCTTTCCCATCTGAACCCATAATCAGAGAATCTCCCGGGTGCATTTGAAATAAGTGAACTTGAAAAGGATTTTTAAAAAGCTCTACACCAATTTTTAAAAAATGATTTTTTTGATCTATAAAATTGGCTCTTCCATCACGGTAAAGAATTGAAAAAGGATGCTCTGCATTTACATAATAGACAGTTCCATTTCGATTATCAATAAGACCAAACATGGCAGAAATAAGCATTGTTCCCTGGAAGGATACAAATACATTTTGCAATTCTTTAAATGATTCCTTTACCCATACCTCGGGCGGCATATCACGAGTATCCGGATTAGAGTGATTTCTCTCTAGAATCGATTTAAATACCGTGCCAAGAACAAGACAACCGCCTGCTCCCTGCATTGACTTTCCCATCGCGTCCCCATTTAGAAATACAGTATACGATAGGCGTTGTAGTATGATTTCATCGATAACACAAATGTCGCCACCAATTTCACTTTTACTTTTTTTGAATTGAAATTGTTTTTTCTGCTCTATGATAGTTTCTGTTTTAAAATCTTTTTCCAATCCCTCGATGAAATTTCCAGAAAGTGGTTCGAGTAATAAAGAAGTTAGGTAATAATCTCCGTCCTGTTGCTCTTTTAAAGTCTGCACCTGCTCTAAACTTTCAGAAAGTTTTTTAGTTCTATCTTCTACTTTCATTTCAAGCTCTGCATTTAAAATCTCGACTTCATTTGTTACATGCATAAATCGATTTGCCATGATTGCAGCAATACCCATTACAAATAATAAGAAAGTAAAATTGGCAAATGCGGGTAATTGTATATATCCTCTAGACGAAGCTATATCTACTAAACTACCGGACATTAATAAGATAAGACCAATGATCATATAAATTCCGTCTTTATTTCCTCTTCGTATTGCTCGCACTACAAAGTAGGTAAAATAGGGAACTGTAAAAAGATTGGAAGCCTGCCAGAGCATGGAGCAAACTCTCATTACATGCAATGGAAATGCGATAGTCAAAAGAATCAGAGTAAGACAGAATGCAGCAAATCCGAGAGATATCTTGGTATATCTCTTTTCGAAAAATTGAACTAAGAAAAGAAGAAGATTCGGAGTTGTGGAAAATAAAAAAATATGTTCAAGCTTTCTGTGAAGTTCTACATGATCCTGAAAAATTAAATCCCTGGAAAATGTATTTGCAATAAACCAATAAATGGCACAGATAAGAGAAAAAATTCCAAAATTAAGATTGTAAAGATCTTTTGGTCTTCTACTTGCCAGTAGAATATGATAGAGACCTACTGCTAAATATATTGTTAAAAAGAAAAAGGAGAATATTTCTTTTAGAGTGTAAGAAAGGTAAACACTATCCGATTCCCCAATTTCTATTTTATCCATTACCTGCAGAGGATACTTACCATTTGTCGTATAGAGGACAATAGTTATTACATTCTTTTCATAGTTCAGATCAGTAAAAGGGATATCTTTAATGAATGGTCGCATAGCGCCTGACGCATATGGATTGACTGATCCCAGTTGACCTACAAGTGTTTTATTAAAATAAAAAAGGGATACATCAAGAACTCTTCCTGCATTGATTGCAAGAGGCTTGCCCTGTTTCAAAAATTGATTTAGAGAAAACGGAAGCTCTCGACGAAGTGTGATATAACCGGTATATGAATTTAATTTTAATTCTTTTGTAAGATTGTTTGGGAGTGAAATTGTCTTCCACTCGGACTCCGGGCCTGGATTTAAAAGCCATTCAGAATTAAATCCAATGCGATAGTTCCAATCTCCATTTAAGAATTGAACTTTGTTTGTATCAGTAAGTTTACATTGAATTAGAAAAAATAAGATTAAAAAGGCGCGTGGAAAATTCATTTTCCAAATTTGGTTTTGTTTTTAATTTCTGTAAGGAAATTTTCAGAAGGCGATTTTGTTTAAGCTTCTTTGCTTGAAAAACTTGAGTTTAATTATTTTAATTCATAGTATTGATAATCCATAACAGGATTTTTAAAGAGTAACTAAATGCAATAATAGAATATTTTTCAGATAGTTCAAATTGAATAAATTTATTGTCAATAGTATAGTAGCATTAAAAATAACTAGAATGAGAGCAGCTAAATTTCCAGAAAATGAAAATAATAGAATAAAAAAGTTACTCAATTACAATGTCTTAGATACACTAGAAGAAAAAGAATACGACGAACTTACAAGGCTTGCTGCTTTTATCTGTGATACTCCTATTGCTCTCATAAGTTTAATTGATAAAGATAGACAATGGTTTAAATCCAAAGTGGGTCTCGATGCAACCGAGACACCAAGAGATGTTGCCTTTTGTGCTCATGCGATACTTGGTGAAGAGGTATTTGTAGTCCCTGATTCATTTAAGGATGAAAGATTTAAAGACAATCCTCTTGCAGTAGAAAATCCGAATGTCAGATTCTATGCGGGTGCACCGCTAATTACTCCCGAGGGCTTTCCTATTGGAACTCTTTGTGTGATAGACCACAAACCACGAGCCTTAAGCAAACAACAATTAGATGCACTTTCCATTTTGAGCAAAAGCGTTATTAACCTCTTAGAAGTTCGAATTAAGCTTAAAGAAAAAGAAGAGCAGTTAAAATTATTAGCTGAATCTGAAAGTAAACTTTTTCAAGCTTCTTACAAATATGAATCTCTTCTCGATAGTCGTTCTGTATTTATGATACGAGTTGGTCTAGAAGGACAATACACATTCGCCAATCGATATTTCTGTGATACATTTGGGACTAGTATGACAGGTATTATTGGAATGAGTAGTTTAACTCATATAGTAGAAGAAGATCACCACAGATGCTTTGATACAGTGGCTAATTGCGTTAGTTCCCCGGGAAATCCTTTTTTTGTAACGTTAAGAAAACCACTTCCAAGTGGAGAATTATTATATTCAGACTGGGAATTTGTAGCAATCAAAGACAAAGAAAACAAATTAATTGAAATACAATGTCTGGGTATTGATGTTACCAAAAAGCGTCAGGCTTACATTGAGCTAGAAGAATCACTCATGAAGGTGCATAATCTTGAGTATGCGATGAATGAACATTCTATCGTTGCTATCACTAACGAAAATGGAGTTATACAATTTGCAAATGATAAATTCTGTGAAATTACAAAGTATTCTCAAACAGATTTAGTTGGACAAACTCATAAAATAGTAAATTCAGGATATCACTCTCGCTATTTCTTTTCAGATTTATGGGCTACTATTTCCCAGGGATATGTATGGAAGGGAGAAATTTGCAATAAAGCAAAGGATGGAACTTTATATTGGATAAGTTCTACTATTGTTCCTTTTTTAAACAATGATGGAACACCATATCAATATATATCTCTCGGTAAAGATATTACTGTTTTAAAAACAATGGAAGAGCGGCTAATCGATCAAAGCTCTTTCATCAAAAAAGTAACAGATACAATTCCCGGTATGATTGGATACTGGACAACTGATTTAAAATGCGCTTTCGCAAACCAAGCATATAGAGAATGGTTTGGTCGAAATGAAAAAAATTGTATTGGCATGTCGATGCAAGATTTACTCGGAAAAAAAATTTTTAGAAAAAATGAACCTTATATTCAAAAAGTATTGCAAGGAGAAAAACAGCAATTTGAAAGAGATGCCAATGGAAAGACTGGATTTACATGGATTCAATATATTCCTGATATAGTAGATGATAAAGTAAAAGGATTTCTTGTAATCATAAGTGATGTAACCGAGTTAAAGCTAACAGAAATTTCTTTAACCGAAGCAAGAAATAAATTAAAGGAAATCTTAGAGTCAATTCCAGAGGGGCTAGTTGAGATTAGCTCCAATGGCGAAATAATTTATGCAAATCAGGGTGCCGCGAAAATATTAGATATCAAAGAAGACGAAATTACCGGTCGGTATTTTAATTCGAGAGAATGGAAACAAATAGACTTTGATGAAAAGCCTTATCCTTTAGAAAAATTACCTCTTGCAATTGTAATGTCAGAACAACATGAAGTGGGACCTATTGAACACGGGATAATAGATAACGAAGGAAGAATTAAATGGTTGTCCGTGCATGCCGTTCCACTTTTCGACAAGGATAATCGTATGTATGGCGCTGTTGCAAGTTTTAAAGATATTACAGATAGAGTTAATAACCAAAAAATTCTACTTGAAAACGAAACATTTATGAAGGCTCTTGTGCAATCACTTGATGATGTTATCCTACTTGTTGACTCCGAATTTCGTTTTATAAACGTATGGACAAATCGACCCGATTTGCTCTTAGCCCCAAAGGAAAAATTCCTAGGAAAAGAATTTTATGAAATTTTTGGAAAAGAATTTTCTCTCCCTTTTGAAGAGGCAATTAGAAAAGTTATTTTAACAAAGCAGAGCATTGTAATTGAATACCCGATTCCTACCGGACAATGGTTTAAGGCTAAGATTAATTATGTGCTAGAAACTCCCGGAAAAGGTAGCCTTGTTTCTTTATTTATACAAGAAATTTCTGAGAGAAAACAATTTGAATTGGCCCTTATTAAAGCAAAGGAAGATGCGGAAAACGCAAAAGAAATGGCAGACCGTGCCAATAAAGCAAAGAGCGAATTCCTCGCAAATATGAGTCATGAAATTCGAACTCCAATGAATGCCATCCTAGAATTTGGAGAATTGTTAAGTGATCGGATGCAAGATGAAAATTTAAAGTCATTTTCTGATTCAATCACAACGAGTGGTCGCGTGTTATTAAAACTAATTAATGACGTTCTTGATTTATCCAAAATAGAATCAGGAAAAATGGATTTGGAATATACTCCTATTCAACTCAATCGAATTTTTGATGAAATGAAAGTTATCTTTTCACAAAAAATTGCAGAAAAAAATTTAAAGCTGTTTTTAGAAATAAATGAAAACGTGCCAAACCATTTACTATTAGATGAAATGAGATTGCGTCAGATTTTGTTAAACTTAATTGGAAATTCTATTAAGTTTACCGATACCGGCTATATTAAAGTAACCGCTAAAGTCAGACCTAGCTCAATGGTTGAGGATACTTTTAATTTAACCATTCAGGTCGAAGATACAGGGATGGGCATTCCAAAAAAAGATCATGAAAGAATATTTGAAGCATTTTCCCAAAGAGAAGGACAGGATCACAATCGATATGGAGGAACAGGGCTCGGACTTGCGATAGTAAGGAAAATGATTCAATTAATGAATGGAGAGATATCTTTAGAGAGTGAGGAGGATAAAGGAACTATTTTTCATTTAAGATTTGAGAATATTGCAGTTGCAAAAGATGTAAATATTTTAAATGAGGAAGATTCTTTTATTGAGAATAAAAAATCTATACAGTTTGAACCTGCGACTATATTAATTGTAGATGATATTCTTTTAAATAGACAACTCCTGATTAAATTCTTAGACAACTACCCTGAATTGAAAATTCTAGAAGCAGAAAATGGAAAGATTGGAATAGAAATGGCTATTCAGTATAAGCCTGACTTAATTCTAATGGATATGAAAATGCCAGTGATGGATGGCTTTGAAGCAATGCAAATGATTCGAGCTACTGAGTCCATTGAAAAGACTCCGATTATTGTCATAACTGCTTCTGTGTTTAAGCAAACAAAGGATGAAATTTCAGACTTATGTGATGGTTTTTTACAAAAACCGGTAAGTCAAAAAAAATTAATAACAAAAATTTTTCCTTTCCTTAAAACAAAACCTAACAATACTTATCCGAAAGAATCGTTAATTGAAGCTTCGGAGCACAGTTTTATAGACAAAGAATCGAGTAGGGATTTGTATGAAGGAATTCAGAAGAATGTTATGACATCGTTTGAAAGAATTAAAGAAGTAATGAATATTTCAGACATCGTCGACTTTTCAAGAGAAATTCATGAGCTCGCAGCGCATTATAAGTATTTGCCTATGATAACATGGGCAGAAAATTTAGAAAAATATGCAAGCCAGTTTGATTCAAATAAAATAACTCAATCTTTAGAACAGTTTTTATATTTAGTAAATGCATTAGAGAATAATAAATGAAAAATCACCAAATTCTAATTGTAGATGACACTCCCGCTAATATCCAAGTATTAGGGCAGACACTAGCAGCCAAGGGTTATAAAATTGTAATAGCGACTAACGGGGTGCAGGCGCTAAAAGCAGTAGAGCAAAGTATTCCTGATTTAATTCTTTTAGATGTAAACATGCCAGAAATGGACGGATTTGAAACCTGTAAACGACTAAAAGAATTAAAAGAGTTTGAAGATATTCCAATTATATTTTTAACAGCCAGGACAGATACAGAAGATATAGTAAATGCATTTCAAGTAGGGGGAGCGGATTATATTACTAAGCCGTTTCGACCGGTTGAGTTGTTAGCTAGAGTTCACTTTCAACTTACTTTAAAAGATAAAACTGCAGAGCTGAATGAAACAAATAATAAGAATAAACAATTAGTAAGAGTCTTATTGCATGATTTAGGAAATCCGATTGGGGCAATCAAAACTGCAAATGAGTTGTCTATTGAAGATAAGGAAGCGAGTGAGAGTATGAGTCATCTCATTAGCAAGGCTGTTGACAATTGCTTGAATATTTTAACAAGTGTAAAGAAAATTTATATTGTAGAGGATAATAAGTATTTTCCAGAGTTGAATTCGGTTTCCTTGCTTAATGTAGTTGAATCTGCAATTCCAATCCTCCAGCACCAGTTAAATAAAAAAAATATAAAATTGGATGTATCGATTCCGAATGACCTAAAGGCTAATATTGATGAAAACACATTTATTCATTCTGTCTTAAATAATCTTTTAACAAATGCTATCAAATTTTCTTATCCAGGTTCAACAATCTTCCTCAAAGCTTACAAAGAAGATGGAAATATATTTTTTTCTATTAAGGACAATGGAATTGGGATGTCAAAAAACCTTTTAAATAATATTTTTGATTTGAACAAACCTACGAGTCGTCCGGGAACTGCAGGAGAAAATGGAACCGGCTACGGTATGCCACTTGTGAAAAAGTTTGTGGAAATCTTCGGAGGCACAATAGAAATCAAATCAATAGAAAAGCCCAATCCGTCTTCTGGAACTGAAGTAATTCTTACTTTAAAAGAAAGATAAAAAGTCTACTGTCGAAATTATTTAGAAAACACAGTATCTGGTAACAAAATAGCCTGTGATAGACCTCTATTATACTTCCCTGAGAAAGAAATTTAATCAAATTAGGTTTTTAAATCTCTAGTAAATATTAGGAAACGCTAGACATATTTAAATCCTATGATTATTTGATTAAATCGGGGTGAATGAATAGGAGAATGGCTATGAGTCAAGCGGAAGTAATTGCGATAGAGCAAGAAATTTACACGAGTGAGAAGACCGCAGTTTTTAGAGTAAAAAACTCAGGCGAGACTGTAATTTTAAAAACCCTTCGAAGCGAATATCCAGATCCCTCTGACTTAAGCGAATTTAAGCATGAATATGAAATCCTCCAAAAACTTAAAAACCCCGGAATCATCAAAGCGATTGGAATTGAAAAATACAAATCCGGGTTAGCCATTATCCTCGAAGATATTGGCGGCATCGATCTTTATAAAATAATACAATCAAGACGACTCAGCTTAAAGGAATGCGTTGAAATTATGTTAGCCTCTACAAAGGCTCTTTCTAGCATTCACAGTGCAAGTATCGTTCACCGCGATATTAAAGCACATAATATTATTTATAACGAAAAAACAAAAGAGTTAAAAATCATAGATTTTGGCTCGGCTAGCTTACTCATTAAACAAAATTCTTTTATCTCTATGAATAGTTCTTTAGAAGGAACATTAGCCTATATATCTCCCGAACAAACCGGACGTATGAATCGAACTGTTGACTATCGCACCGACTACTATTCGTTAGGTGTAACTTTTTATCAAATCCTCACGGGAGACATTCCATTTATTTATTCTGATCCAATGGAATTAGTCCATGCTCATATTGCCAAAGTTCCTGTTTCTCCCTTTGAAGTTATTAATTCTAGGGGATTACAGCCGATAGGCGAAGCGAAAATAACAAAAGTAATTTCAGATATCATAATGAAATTGTTACAAAAAAACCCAGAAGATAGATATCAAAGCGCATTTGGAATTCTTCACGATTTAGAATGGTGTATAAAAAATATAGCTGAATTAGAAAACGAAAATATTACATATGAAATAGAAGATTATCAAATTGGGCAAAACGATTTTAGCCCCCGATTTCAAATACCGGAAAAATTGTATGGAAGATCAAAAGAAATTATTCCAATTTTAAAATCCTTTACCCATGTTACGGAGGGAGAAGTCGAACTGGTTTTAATTTCAGGAAGATCTGGAACTGGCAAATCAGTATTAATCAATGAAATTAATAAACCAATCGTCGAATACAAAGGATATTTTGCTTCCGGGAAATATGATCAATACAAAAGAAATATTCCATACTACGGGATTACATTAAGCTTAAAGAACCTGTTAAAACAAATATTAACAGAAAGCCAGGATTCTATTTTAAAATGGAAAGAAATATTACAAGCATCTGTTGGCTTAAATGGAAAAGTAATTACCGATGTTATTCCTGAATTGGAAACTTTAATTGGGGAGCAGCCCGATGTTCCGAGTTTAGGAATCGCAGAATCACAAAATCGATTTAGTTTTGTCTTTCAGAATTTTATAAAGGCATTTTGTAAGCAAGAGCATCCTATTACTTTATTTCTTGATGATTTACAGTGGGCGGATACTCCAAGTATTGCGCTCGTAGAAACAATTTTGACTAATCCAGAAATGAAATTTTTACTTCTTATTTTGTCTTTTAGGGATAATGAGGTATTGCCTGCAGATCCTTTTTCTTTGATGCTTGAAAATTTACAAAAGAAAGGAATGAGTTATAAATCTATTGTTCTAAATCCATTTAGTATCCAGGATATTTCTCACCTGGTAGCAGATACACTGCGCTGCGAAAAAAAAGAGGCGAAACAATTAGCAGAGGAATTGTTTAAAAAAACCAAGGGCAATCCTTTTTTTGTGACAGAGATGTTTAAAAATTTACACGAGAAAGGATTGATTGAACACAAAGATGAAAAATGGATTTGGAATATTCAAAAAATAGAAGAGGCAAAGATATCTGAAAATGTAATTGATTTACTTGTTGAAAAAGTAAAAGATTTAAGTTTGTCGCAAGCGGAGACTTTAAAGTTAGCCGCCTGTATTGGAGATTCTTTTCAAACAGAAATTCTATTTTTAGTTTCCGAAAAAGATAGAGAAGTGGTGAATGAAGAGTTAACCACAATATCAAATGATGGTTTTTTAATTGTTACAAAAAATATAGTTCGTTTTGTTCATGACAAAGTAAGGGAAGCCACTTACACTCTCATCAGTGAATATGAAAAAAGTAAAAATCATTATTTAATCGGTAACGCTTATTTAAAACATTTAAGAGAAGAAGAAAGAGAAGATTTTATTTTTACAATTGTAAGTCAGTTAAACCTGGGAATATCTTTTAATTATTCTAATGAGGAAAAAAAACAGCTAGTTGCGTTAAATATGGTTGCGGGTAATAAAGCATTATCTGCAACTGCTTATGATGCAGCACTCGATTATTTGAATATGGCGGTTACTTTACTACCAGAAAATTCCTGGTCTACAAATTATAAAGAGACTTTAAAATTATTCTCTCTCAAGGCAAGAGCAGAGTCTTTATCTACAAATTATGAAAAGGCAGAGTCAACGTTTGAATCGATTGTAACAAATGCCCAGAGTATTTTTGATAAAATAAGTGCTTATGAATTGAAGTCATATCTATATTCGAGTCAACTAAGACTCCGTGATTCCATAACTCTAGCGGCTGACGCATTAAACCTACTAAATGTATCTCTTCCTAAAAATCCAAAGGATTATTCTGTAATTCCTGAACTTATAAAAACTAAAATCATCATTGGAAAAAAATCCGCCAGGGATTTTTATGATTTGCCCCTTATGTCTGACGAAACGGATTCTTCTATTATGCGGCTTTTGAGTGCCTGCATTCCCCCTTCTTATCTTTCCATGCCACTTCTTTTTCCTGTGGTTGTGATGAAGATGGTAAATATTTCTCTAAGAAAAGGTATATCTCCATTATCCCCTTTTGCATTTATTATTTATGGAATGATTTTAGGATCAGTGCTCGGAGATTTTAAAAATGGAGCTGAGTGGGGTAAGTTTGCAATTGATTTAATTGATAGATATAATTTTAAATCTGTAAAGGCAAAGACTTTAATGGTATACGGTTGTGCCGTTCATCACTGGACGCATCATGCAAATACCTGTGAAGAATATATTTTAAGTTCTATTCAAGCTGGAGTTGAAAATGGAGATTCAGAATATGCAAGCTATGCATTGATTCATCTTCACTTCCAGGCATTTGCCATGAGAAAGCCATTAAAAGAAGTCATGGATTTAATTGAAAAAATGAGGCCGACTTTTCTAAAGATAAGACAGGACCATGCATATAATACTTCTTGCATTGTGGAGCAAACAGTGATTATCTTCACCAATCCAAATCTGGAAAGTCCGAAGCTAGTTGGAAAAGCATTTAACGAGGAAGAGATTATTCCATTTTGGAGCGAGTCAAATAATTCTAGTTTGTTACATTGTTATTATACGATTAAATGTCATGTAGGATATTTTTTAGAAGATTGCGAAACAGTTGAGAAATATGCTAAGTCTGCTCGTATTCATGAGAAAAGTAACCTGGGGACTATGTATCCTCCTGAATTTATTTTATTTGAATCTTTAAATTTGGGTAAACTTTACTTTGCCGCTACTGGCTACTTTCAAAGATTAAAATATAAGAAAAGGCTCATTAAAAATTATAAGACCATGAAGCCCTGGGCAAGTAGTGGGGAAGCAAATTACGGTCATAAATTTTACATTATCTCAGGACTTCTTTCGGAAATTCGGGGTAATACGAATTATGCACTCTCGGAATATAAGAAGGCAATTCAGCTCGCGAGAAAATATGATTATATTTTAGAAGAAGCAATTGCGCAGGAGCTATGTGCGGCTATTTGGAATAAGGCGGGAGACTCTCAGTATGAAAACTTGCATTTAGTAGAAGCTCATTATGCCTATAAAAAATGGGGCTTTGAAGCAAAGGTAAAACTTCTTGAAGACAAATATCCAAACTTAAAAAGAAGACTGTTAGATTTAATGGCTAATCCTTTAGTCACTCATAGTAAGACTATTGCAGGTGGGAATTTTCTAGATTTAAATACAGTGATAAAGGCATCTCAAACTATATCTGCTGAAATTCAACTTGGTAAGTTATTAGAAAAAATGATGAAGATATTGTTTGAAAATGCAGGAGCCGAGAGAGGATATTTTATACTTAAGGATAATGATAATTTGCTCATCGAAGCAGAGGGCAATTCAAATTTCAACAAAGTCCAGGTTTTGCAAAGTAAACCGCTACAAGGAACCAAAGAAATATCAGAAGGCATTGTAAACTATGTAGCCCGCACTAAGAATTTAATATTATTAAACGATGCAACAAGACTCGGTATGTTCGTAAATGATCCCTATGTAAAACAAAAAGCTCCAAAGTCTATTCTTTGTTATCCAATAGTCAACCATGGAAGCTTAGTTGGTGTTGCCTATCTAGAAAATAATTTAACTACAGACGCATTTACACCCGATAGGGTAGAGATTCTAAAAGTTTTATCTTCCCAAATTGCAGTCAGTATAGACAATTCGCTATTATACGCAAGACTCGAAGAAAAAGTAGCAGAGAGAACACGTGATTTAAACGAAGCGTTAGTCGAAGTGCGAACCCTAAAAGAGCAGCAAGATGGGGATTATTTTTTAAACACACTTTTAATTGAACCGCTCGCACAAAACAATGCAAGCAGTCCTAGTGTGGAATTGGATTTTTTTATTAAACAAAAAAAACAATTTGTATTTAGAAACGGGCACTATGAATTAGGCGGCGATATAAATATATCCGAAAATATTGAACTTCAAAAGAATAAATATGTAGTTTTCTTAAATGGCGATGCAATGGGTAAATCCATACAGGGTGCCGGCGGAGTATTGGTGTTAGGCACAGTCTTTAAGTCTATCATTCAAAGAACTATTTCCACCGACTATGGAAAAACTGTTTATCCAGAAAAATGGTTAAAAGACGCCTTCATTGAAATGCATAAAGCATTTGTAAGCTTTGATGGCTCGATGCTCATGTCGCTAGTGTTTGGTTTGATTGATGAGAGAACTGGCGTGATGTATTTCTTAAATGCAGAGCATCCCGATATTGTTTTGTATAGAGATGGACAGGCTAGTTTTATTCAAACCACTGCAAATTATACCAAGCTAGGCACGCTGGGGCAAGCCGGGAGTATTTCCGTGCAAGTATTTTCTTTGTTGCCCGGTGATATAATTATCTCAGGCTCGGATGGTCGAGATGACATCATCATAGGCAAAGAAGAAGACTCTGATTATGATATCATCAACGAAGATCATGAATTGTTTCTTCGTCATGTAGAGCACGCAGAAGGTGATATACAAAAGATATATAACCACATAGCGGCTACAGGTAAACTAATGGATGATATCTCTCTTTGTAAAATTCACTATAAAAGATCACCACTCAACGAACATAAAATCAGTTTAGAAGAAACTCTCAAGTCCATGTATCAGTGCAAAGTAGAATCCAATCACGAGAAATTCTTAGAAGAAGGAGAGAAGTTAATTGCTGATTATCCGCACCTCACAAACTATCTCTACGAAATTTCTTCTGTCTACAAAGATTTAAAACAATACAATAAAGCAATCTCCATTGCAGAAAGAGCAAGAACACGCTTTCCTAAAAATTTTAATAACCTGTTGGTTTTACTCGAATCCTATATAGAAACAGGTAATACTGAAAAAGTTCGTATAACAATAGATAGCTGCATGGCGATAAACCCCAATGATAAGAAGCTAAAAAAATTAGTAAAGCTCGCAAGGAAGTGAATGGGAGTTATAAAAAAAATTCTTTATTTTCTTGTAAAAATTCTTCAAAAGTAGTAGGGTTTCTACCGAGTAAGGCAATGCTTTCTTGATTTGACTTTAGTCTGCTACCAGCTTTCCAAGCTGAATTTAATTTAAGCAAGATTTCAATTTTCCATTCAGGCATTTCCTCTTGTATTAAAATCTTTTTGTATTCATCTGGATCAATATCAATGTAATCTATTTTTTTACCTAAAACTTTTGTAAAATTTCTGGCAATTTCAAAGTTATCATAATCATATCCGCCTAAGTGATATGTTTTCCCGACATGTCCTTCCTCTAGCAGAATATTCACAACAATTTCCCCAATGTTACTAGTATCTATCATAGTTTTCTTAGCATTTCCTTGCGGTAAATAAAAGTTATTCTTTTCTTTAATGTATTTTGCAGAGAACTCAAAATAGTTTTGGTAAAAATGAGAGGGAGCAATAAAGGTTGCCGGAATCCCGGAATTAATAATGTAATCCTTGATTTTTCCATGTTCTTTTAGGAGAGGGAAAGATGAATTTGCATCTGCTCCTGATGCAGAAATGCAAACAATGTATTGAATGCTTTGCATTCTGTCTAAAACATTCCTCATCATATCTGACATATCAGGATGCATAGGCGGGACTAGAAAAATCTTATCTACTATTTTCTTTGCTTTTTCAATAGAAATTAAGTCATTATAATCTAAATGTATGAAGTCAATGTTTTTTTTAAATTCTTCATTCACGCTGTTTATATCTCTAACACCTGCAATTGCATGTAGGTTACGCCTCATTAAATGCTTTAATACCTTAGAGCCAACCATTCCAGAAGATCCTGTTACAAGAATTCTTTCCATATAGATTAAAAAATTGATTCTAGTTAAAAAAAGAAACAACAAATTTAGAAATATTCAAAATAGAAGAGCTTCTTTTGGTTAGATGAATTTTTTCAGATTTTATTATCCGTCCTTATCCAAAAAAAATTCAAATTAGTTAGCAGAGTTATTGTTTAATAATGGTGTTTTGATAACTATTGATACGGTCTAACAACAGGTAGCCACCTGAATTTAAACTGTTAAACCACGATAAATCTTTGGAGTTAAACTATAGCAATTAATACTTTAAATATATAAATTCAAGGATTGGTGAGGCAAATGGCAATTAGACGAAAAAAATTATTGACTAATGACATTTTTTTGATATTTATAAAAAAAATTGCATTTTTTAATATTACACTGAACCTCGTTAAAGTATTATTTTTTAGGAAGGATAAATTCAGTGGAAGAAAAGTTAAATTTTGTAGATAAGAAATTAGTTCATAAAGTAAGAGATGAGAATGTTCACATTTATAACATGAGACGAGCATTACCGAGAGAGATTGATGTTACTACATTTGAGGTAGATATTCTGCCTAATTTAACAGGAGAAGAGGAAAAGTTTGTTCTAAATTTTTATGTAAAGCGAGAAGGAAAAGAAGGGCAAGCTTATATTTTGCGAACTATTCCTTATAAGTTACTGTCTTAGTTCAGCGATAAACGGAATTTCGGAGAGGTGAAAATAAGCTAAGCCGCTACAGGGCTATTAACCTCAAAAATCGTTTT